>OGCN01000179.1_pt1 | contig 110120 bp, 89 predicted proteins | sample 1570181 | NCBI WGS metagenome assembly OGCN01 (sample SAMEA4370584, study PRJEB24528) | human gut metagenome | reverse complement strand
TTTGCCATAAAAATATGCACCTCCAAAAGTGTCTAACTTTTGGGGTGCATATCATAAATTAATACGATTAATTCTTGTCCTTCAATAACGGACGCATACTGTTCGCACTTATAAGCATAGTTGACGAATTATGCAAAAGTGATGATGCAGACGGAGTTATAGTACCTTTCAATCCAAGCAAAATAAGCAATGAATTAAATGCCATAATAAACGTATAATTACGTTTAATTCGTCTGAACAGTCTGCTGCTTAACTTGCGAAGAAGCGCTAAATCTCTCAAATCGCCCGAAAGCAATGTGACATCAGCCACTTCTCTTGCCAAATCGGCAGAATCTTTCATAGCAATTGAAACGTCGCTAAGTGCCAATGCAGGAGAGTCATTGATACCGTCACCGACCATTATAACCGTTCTTCCCTCGTTCTTCAATTCTTCAATAATTGTCGCCTTATCCTCAGGTAATACCTGTGCACGGAAATTATCTATACCGAGCATATCGGCAGTGCGTTTTGCAGCACCTTCATGGTCACCTGTAAGCATAATAATATTATCAATACCGCTTTCACGAAGTAACTGAATTGCCTCATGAGCCTCACTTCTCGGCGGATCGCTTATACAAATAACTCCCGACAACACGCCTCCGATTGCAAGGTATATAACAGAAAAGCCCTCACATTCGTTTTCAATAACAGACTTCTGTTCATCAGTTATCGGAATATTTTCGTCCTCAAGCACAAAATGCTCACTGCCTATAATTGCACGCTTGCCATGCAACATTGTAGCTATGCCGTGTGCAACTATATATTCAACTTCAGCATGTTCTTCTTCGTGGTCAAGCTGTTTTGCTTTAGCGGCTTTAACGATTGCCTTTGCCACACTGTGAGGGAAATGTTCTTCAAGGCACGCAGATATTTTAAGTATTTCATCTGATGTGTATTCACCGAATGAAAGCACTTTTTCTACTGTCGGGCATGAATTTGTAAGTGTACCTGTCTTGTCAAATACAATAGTATCAGCATGAGATACACTTTCAAGATAACGTCCGCCTTTTACAACAAATCCTCTTGAGGATGCCTCACGCATAGCACTTATAATACTTATCGGCGTTGACAATTTAATTGCACAAGAATAGTCCACCATAAGAACAGACATTGCCTTTACAACATTTCTTGTTGTAAGATAAACAAGCAATGCCAATCCCAAGCTGTACGGTACAAAACCGTCTGCAATTTTCTCTGCACGGCTCTGTACTCCGGCTTTCATACTTTCACCGTTTTCAATCATTTCAATAATATTTGAAATACGTGTATTATCAGCCGCAGCACTAACCTTAATTACTATATTTCCCGCCTCTACAACTGTACCGGCGTAAACAGTACTGTCCTTACCCTTTACAGCCGCAACCGATTCGCCTGTCATAGACGCTTCGTTTACACTTGCCTGTCCGGATACGACCACACCGTCAAAAGTGATCATTGCACCGTCTCGGAATACGACAAAGTCACCCTCTTTAACGGTTGAAATTGGAACTTGTTCCTCGTTTTCGCCGTTCTTCTTCCATACAGTGTCAATCTTCATTGCAAGACTGTCCGCAAGTGCATTTTTTGTACGTTTTCTTGTATATTCTTCAAGAAGTTCCGAAACTCCAAGCAAGAATGTAATTGAATTAACTTCCGAATACATTCCTCTTGAAAGTGCCGTTCCGAGTGCAACACCGTCCAAAAGTGCCACATCGGCCCTTAAATTAAGTACACTGCCCACAGCTTTCTTCACATATGGGAATGCCTTAAAGTAAGCCATTGCAACTCGTACAGGATACGGCAATATTCTTCTAAGAACAAAACGCTTTATAAGCATTTTTATAATCTCATTCTTGAAATCAGCCTGTATATCCTCAGACTCATCTTCAACAGCCGCTAATTGATTTCGCTTGATTCCTTTTATGTAGTTCAAAAGCTCCTGTCTGTAATCGGATTGATAGGTAATTAAAATACCGCCGTTGACGCTTTTAGCCTTTACAGAATCAACATAATGTTCCGATAAAATTGTTTTCTCAAGAGATTTCTCTTGATTTTTATCAAAATAATATCCACCGCAACGCAATCTGATACGACCCGGAGTATCATGTACGATTTTAAATTTCATTATTATTCTTCCTCGTCGTTTAGCTGTGACTTAGCCTCATAACACATATCTTCAGCCTCTTCACGCATATTTTGTAGTGTTTCTTTAGCCTCTTGCTGGAACTTCATACCCTTTGCAAGACCTGAAACGCACATACTTCTAACTTTTTCGCTTGTAGCAATCTTCTTACCTACTACTGCAGTAGCTATACCTGCCGCAAAGCACCAACATTTCTTATCCTTTAAAAAATCAAATTTCATAATTTTATCTTCCTCTCTGTGTATATTTTAGTGATTTATTTACTCAAATCTATTTTAGCACGCAATATATTTTTTGTCAATAAATGACGGATTATTTTTAAAATTTTTTAACAAAAATATTGACATTTTAATATTTCAGTGCTAATATAACAGTGTTATATAACAATGTTATACGGAGGGATTTAATTTGAACACTACATCAAAAAAACAAAACAACACATTGGAAAACATTTTAAATGCCGCCAAAGCAGAATTTCTTGAAAAAGGTTTCAGAGGTGCGTCACTTCGTAATATCGTAAAAAATGCAAATGTGACGACAGGTGCATTTTACGGTTACTTTAAGAGTAAAGAAGATTTGTTTGACGCACTTGTAAGTGAAACCGCCGATTTTATTATGTGTGAATTTAATCGTATCCAAACTGAATTTACTTACCTTTCCCCCGACGAGCAAGAATCGGGAATGGGTAAAATATCAAAAAATTCAATGTTTGACTGAATTGATTTTATTATCGACAACTCTGATGTATTCAAGCTTATTCTAAAATCATCTGAAGGCACTCGATATGAAAATTTCATTCATGATATGGTAACACGAGAAGTTCAAGCTACACACGATTTTATCAAAACACTTAACCGAAACGGCAAAAATATCCCCTGCCCCGACGAAAATCTTGAACATATATTAATAAGCGGAATGTTTACCGCATATTTTGAAATTGCACTTCACGATATGCATAAAGAGTCCGCAAAAAAATATGTAGATGATTTATCAAAATTTTATATCGCCGGTTGGACGGCTATTATGGGACTTTAACAAGTTCCATATATTTTTGAGTTTGGGTTAGTCTATACTAATTAAAGGAGGAATAACATTGAAAAAAGACAGTAATTTCAAAAAGCTTATGGAGTATGCAGGTAATCACAAATATCTGACCTATATTTCGTGGATATTGTCCGCTTTGAGTGCAGCAGTCGCTCTTGTTCCATTCATATACATATGGGAAATTGTAAACAACGTCATCAAAAATGACACATCAAAATTAATTCACTACGGCTGGATGGCGGTAATGTTTGCCGTTGTTTCGCTTTTAGTGTATATCGGTGGTTTGATGTGTTCTCACCTAAGCGCTTTTCGTGTCGCAACAAACATACGCATTAAAGCAATACATCACATTACCACACTTCCGCTAGGTTTTATGGATAAATTCGGTAGCGGTAAAATGAGAAAAATCATAAACGAGTCGAGCGGTGCAACCGAAACATATTTAGCTCACCAACTACCCGACAAAGCAGGTGCAATAGTAACACCGATAGGGCTTTTACTGTTATTGTTTTTCTTTGACTGGAAACTTGGCTTATTGAGCCTTATCCCAGTAGTTATTGCATTTGCAATTATGACAACAATGTCGGGTAAAAATATGCAAGTAAAAATGAAAGAATACCAAAATGCATTGGATGATATGTCAAACGAGGCTGTTGAATATATTCGCGGTATACCCGTTGTAAAAACATTCGGTCAGACTGTTTTTTCATTCAAAAAATTCAAAGCAACAATAGACCGTTATTCCGAATGGGTAATCTCATACACCAAAGATTTAAGATTGCCTATGACTTTTTACACGACTGCAATAAATGCCGTATTTGCATTTTTGATTGCAGGTATCATCATATTCTGTCATAACAATATTACCGATACACTTTTACTTGACTTGATGTTCTATATAATCATTACACCGATAATTACAGTTACACTAAACAAGCTTATGTTTATGAATGAAAACGAAATGATTGTAAATGACGCAATGGAGCGAATTGACAGCGTGCTTAATTTACAGCCTATGTCCGAGCCGAACAAGTCAGACATTCCGAAAGACTATTCAATCACTATAAACAATTTGACATACAGTTATGACGGTCAAAAGAATGCAATTAACAAGGTAAGTTTGACAATTCCGTCAAAGCAAACGGTCGCATTTGTCGGTCCGTCAGGCAGTGGTAAAAGTACGCTTGCAAGTCTTATTTCAAGATTTTTTGACAGTGACAGCGGAAACATTTTAATAGGCGGCGTTGATATAAAGTCAATAAAGAAAAACGATTTGATGAATTACATCTCGTTTGTATTTCAAAACAGTCAACTTATCAAAGCGTCTATTTATGACAATGTACGTCTTTCAAAACCAAACGCAAGTCGTGAGGAAGTAATCGATGCGCTTAACAAAGCACAATGCGGCGATATTATAGAAAAACTTCCGAATGAAATTGACACTGTTATCGGCTCAAAAGGTATTTATCTTTCAGGTGGCGAACAGCAAAGAATTGTGATTGCAAGAGTAATTTTAAAGAATTCACCTGTTATAATTCTTGATGAGGCTACTGCTTTTGCCGATCCCGATAATGAGAGCAAAGTTCAAAAAGCATTTTCTCAAATGGCTGAAGGCAAATCGGTAATTATGATTGCTCACCGACTTACAACCGTTACAAACGCCGATACAATCTATGTTTTTGACAACGGCGAAATAGTCGAAAGCGGTACTCATTCCGAACTGTTATCCCAAAACGGTATGTATAACAAGATGTGGAACGAATATCAGAAATCCATAGACTGGAAAGTCAGTGCATAATGTACGGAAAGGAGAACTTAAAATGTTAAATAAATTGCAGAAAAAATTTGCTCTGTCACGTCAAGGTACGATAGACTTGATTAAAGCGTGCATTGCGTGTGCAGTGTCATATCTTATACTTATGCCGCCTGTGGGACTTTTATATTTCTTTGTATCGGATATAATGCATGGCACTCTTGCCGAAAAAATTCCGCTTTACATTATCGGTGTAATCGTTTGCCTTACGCTTATAGCAGTAACTACATACATTCAATACAATGCAACATTCCTTGCAACATATGTTGAATCGGGTGTCAGAAGAATTACTTTAGCCGAAAAGCTTAGAAAAATTCCGCTATCGTTTTTTGGTAAAAAAGACCTTGCCGATTTAACAAGTACATTGATGTCTGACTGTACTACTTTGGAAACGGCATTTTCACACTTCATTCCCGAACTTGTCGGCTCGATTATATCAACCGTCATAATATCAGTAAGCCTGTTTTTCTTTAATTGGAAAATGGCGATTGCGGCAGTTTGGGTTGTTCCTGTGTCGTTTATAATCACTCTTTGTTCATATCATATACAGGATTATATGGGTAAGAAAAGTATGGACGCCAGAATTACTTGTGCGGACGGTATTCAAGAGTGTTTGGAAACAATGCAAGACTTGAAAGCAAACAATGCCGAAAGTGAATATTTAAAAGGTTTAGAAAATAAAATTAAAGCCGTTGAAAAACGTTCTATAATATCTGAATTTTCAACTGCCGCATTTATATCATCGGCACAAATCGTATTAAAAATAGGTATCGCAACGGTTGCACTTACAGGTACAGTACTATTGATTAAAGGACAGTTGAACGTATTGATATTTTTTATGTTCTTGATTGTTGCATCACGTTTATATGACCCACTTCAAGAATCACTTCAAAATCTTGCCGCGATTATAAGCACTAGAGTGAATATTAACAGAATGAACGAAATATTGTATCACCCTGTTCAAAGCGGTAAAACAGAAATTAGTAATAAGGGCTATGATATTGTTTTTGACAAAGTAGGGTTTTCATATAATAATGAAGAAACTGTTTTGAAAGACGTTTCATTCACCGCCAAGCAAGGTGAAGTCACCGCTCTTATCGGTCCTTCTGGTGGCGGTAAAACGACCGTTTCCCGACTTGCCTCACGTTTTTGGGATATTTCAAAAGGCACAATTACAGTCGGTGGAGAAAACATTTCAAATATCGACCCCGAAACACTTTTATCATTGTATTCAATAGTGTTCCAAGATGTTACACTGTTCAATAATACAATAATGGAAAACATACGAATAGGTAAAAAGGACGCCACAGACGAAGAAGTTATCGCTGCCGCAAAGTTGGCAAATTGCGATGAATTTGTGCAGAAATTGAAAGACGGTTATAACAGTACGATTGGCGAAAACGGTTGTGAACTTTCAGGCGGTGAACGTCAAAGAATTTCTATTGCACGAGCATTTTTGAAAGACGCTCCGATTATTCTTCTTGACGAGGCTACTGCTTCACTTGACGCAGAAAACGAAACACTTATTCAAACCGCCTTGTCACGATTAATTCAAAACAAGACAGTTATGATTATAGCACACCGTATGCGTACGGTAGCCGGTGCGGATAAGATAGTTGTTTTGAAAGACGGCGTTGTAGCCGAACAAGGCTCACCGATTGAGTTAATGAGTAAAAACGGTATTTATGCGAATATGGTAAAACTACAAACAGAAAGTCAAAATTGGAGTATATAAATATAAAAAAGTTGTGGTGATATTTTTCACCACAACTTTTTTTATTAAAACAATTTATTAAGCGATAATTTCTTAACCATCGGTACAAACATACAACCGACAGCATTACCAAGTACAGCACACAAGAAATATACTGCCGCCTGTGACGCATTAGCACATTTACTTATAAAGAAGTAACAAGTATCTGCGATACAGTGATTAAATCCGCAAAGTATGAACACCATAACAGGTAAAACCACTATAAACAGTGACATCACAAAGTCACCTTTTTCAGCCACTCTTTTATTTCCGTCAACCGCCGTAAACATCAATATACCGCAGAACACCGCCAATACAAATATACTAAGCGGTGAATCGGCGAACTTTGTTGACGTGATAGCAGTGGCCTTTTCCGATAAAGTTGCTCCCAAACGTGTAAGGTTAAGCAAGAAACCGCCTATCGCCGCACCTGTTGCATTACCGATAAAGGTAAGTACAACTTCCAGCACATACGACAACGGTTTTACCGCCATATATCCGGCTTTACCCGTAAACAAACCGAATTTAAACACAATAATTGCACACAAACCTAAGCTGAACAAGAACGCTCCCAGCGGTTTTGACTCAACCGACATACTCACACAACAGCCTACGCACAAAAATATTCCCGACAAAATACCGTCAGACAAAAATGATATAATCTTTTTCCCCATATCTTCTATTCCCTTTTCTTTTATCCTAAGCAGACAAAATTAGCTAATGCTAACTAATTCCACAAAATTAATCCACTTTCTAATTTGCACATAAAAACCACGATAAACTTATCGTCTACCGTGGTTTAATATACGGTTTAGTTAAATTACTTTACCATTGATGCAACTTCTGCTGCGAAATCGTCTTCACGCTTTTCCAGACCTTCGCCTGTTTCAAAACGTACGAATTGCTTAATAGTAATATCGCCAACGCTCTTAACGTACTTAGCAACGTTTTCCTTATTTTCAGCCTTAACGTATTCTTGCTCAAGTAGGCAAACTTCCTTGAATTCCTTAGCAAGACGACCTGTGATCATCTTTTCGATGATGTTTTCAGGCTTAGATGCATTCTTAGGATCATTCTTAAGTTGCTCAATAAGAATCTTCTTTTCGTGTTCCTTATATTCTTCAGGAATATCATCGCTTGAAAGATACTTAGGGCTAAGTGCTGCAACTTGCATTGCAACGTTTCTTAGACACTCTTTTGTAGTGTCATTGTTTTCAGCGTCAGCCTCAACCAATACACCAATCTTACCTGCAGCGTGGATATAATCTACAACTGCACCTGTCGTTTCAATTCTTGCGAAACGTCTGATGTTCATATTTTCGCCGATCTTAGCAATCTTTTCTGTAAGCATTTCTCCGATTGTGCTGTCTCCGCACTTTAATTCTTTAAGTGCTTCAACGTCAGCAGGATTTTGTTCAGCGATTGTCTTGGCAACGTCTGAAACAAACTGTTGGAATTCATCATTCTTAGCAACGAAGTCTGTTTCTGAGTTTACTTCTACAAGTACGCCTACGTTACCGTCAACATAAGCCTTAACGATACCTTCAGCAGCAATTCTGCCTGACTTCTTAGCAGCTGTTGCAAGACCTTTTTCTCTCAAATATTCAACAGCCTTATCCTTGTCACCGTCTGTTTCTGTAAGAGCTTTCTTACAGTCCATCATACCGCAACCTGTCATTTCTCTTAATTCTTTTACGTCTTTAGCTGTAAATGCCATGTTACTTTTCCTCCTATATTAATTATATGAAAATTATTCTTCTACTGTATCTTCTTCAGCTGTTTCAGCATCTGCAAGAGCATCTTCGCCCTGTCTGCCTTCGATAATAGCGTTAGCCATTGTTGATGCGATTAGCTTTACGGCTCTGATAGCGTCGTCGTTACCAGGGATAACGTAGTCTACTTCATCAGGGTCACAGTTTGTATCAACGATAGCTACTACAGGAATGTTAAGTTTCTTAGCTTCTGCGATAGCAATCTTTTCTTTTCTTGGGTCAACGATGAACATTGCGCCAGGAAGTTTCTTCATATCTTTAATACCGCCAAGATACTTTTCAAGCTTATCTCTTTGAGCCTTTAGCTTAATAACTTCCTTCTTTGGTAGCATATCGAAAGTACCGTCTTCTTCCATTTGGTTGATTTGAGCAAGTCTTTCAATTCTCTTTTGGATTGTCTTGAAGTTTGTAAGCATACCGCCAAGCCATCTTGCGTTTACATAGTACATACCAACTCTTTCAGCCTCTTCTTTGATTGAGTCCTGAGCTTGTTTCTTTGTACCTACGAATAGAATATCTTCACCGCTTGCAGCAATATCTCTTACGAAATAATAAGCTTCTTCAACCTTTTTAACTGTCTTTTGAAGGTCGATGATGTAGATACCGTTTCTTTCTGTGAAGATGTATTCAGCCATTTTAGGGTTCCATCTTCTTGTTTGGTGTCCGAAGTGAACACCTGCTTCTAAAAGCTGTTTCATTGAAATTACGTTTGCCATTTTTATTTCCTCCTCGTTTTTTGATTATTCCTCCATTTGTTTCACCTTATGTGAAGACCCAGGCAAAACAGGCAACTTTCACACAATCCACAAATGTGCGTATTTTTCATACTAAAATAGTTTACCACATAAACCCTTATAAAGTCAACCCTTTTTTCATATTTTTTTATTTTATTTGATTTACATAACATAATATATGTTTTAATCGCATATTAACGTAAATTTTGTGTGGTTTTCAACTGTTTTTTTATTGATGAGTTTTCTATTTATTATGAAAGAATTCTTTAAAATTAAAACCGGGAACTTTAGATTTAAAGTCATTTCCGACACACATACAGTCAGAAGTGATTACAACCCGAAATTGCGCGTTCCCCATAAAATAATGCAGACAAAACCGCTGCGGTTTTGTGTAAAATATTGTTTTAACGTGATTTTGTGTCAAAAAAATGGCATTTGAGTTAGATTATATTGACATTTATTTAGATTATATTGACATTTATAATAATCATAATATATACTTTTATTATATATAATTATTTTTCTGTTTTGAAAGAGAAATTCTTTTACACTACCAATATTTCTAATATGAAAGGAAGGATTAAAATGAAAAAATTACTATCATTGCTTTTGTCGCTGTCAATGCTTACCTCTATGGCAGTTATGCCTGCAAAAGCAGAAGAAACGGTCATGCCGTTAAACGCATCACGAATTGATTCGGAAAAACTTCCAAGCGGCAATTTAATTTACCTTGGTACTGCGTCAGCAAACGTCAAGGAAGAAGATGCTGTTTATTCGTTCCCTATTTATCGTGAGGGCGATTTATCGGAAGAAGCAAGCGTCACAATCCACTCGCTTGACTTAACTGCGATATACGGCGAGGACTATGTAATTCTTGACGATAACGCAGAGAAAACCGGTGATGGGGTTTCAATACTTGAACGTTATGCCACGGCAGAAGCTGACACTGATGAAACATCGGATAACATTTCGGAAGAGAATACAGATATTGAAAATTATTCGGAATTTGATTCAGAAATGGCACAGCAATTTGCAGACGAAGTAGTGCCGGATGCAATGGCAGGAATTGAATACTCAAGCGGTACAACCGTTACTTTCGCACCGGGCGAAAACGAAAAAACGGTTAAATTCAAAATATTGGACGACAAAAAAAGCGAAGGCACAGAAGGGTTTTCTTTACTTTTGGTAAATCCCGATAATGCCGAACTTTATGAAGTAACATCACTTTCTGTAAATATCGAAGACGACGAGCCGAAAGAAAAAAGCGTTGTTTCTTTCAGCAGAAACAGTTACACGTCAAAAGACGGAAATGCCACTGTTACAATAAAACGAAAAAATGCAGAATATTCTCTTTGCGATTTCACTTTGCTGTCATCGAGCATTACCGCAGTAGCAGGAGAAAATTATGAAGAACAAATCAAAACAGTTACATTTATTCCTTATGAAACGGAAAAGACAATTGAAATTCCCGTATCCGGCGAGGGTGAATTTAAACTGCTGATGAGTGATATGACGGGCTGTGAAAGTGGTAAATATGCAGAAACCGTTGTCAAAATAAAAAATAACGCCGATGATGAGAGTGATATTTCTCTTATGGGCAATGAAAATCAGACAAATGACATCACCATAAACGGTCTTAAATACAACGTTAAATATACAATGCCGTCAGATAATACAAAAGATCCTGCCGAAGGTAAAATATACGCAACAGGTGACGGAACTCACAATTATGACATTCCTCCCGAAGTCGGTACATACTACTTTGCAACAGAAGTAAACCGCGACGGTCTGTTTTATTATGACGGATATTGGGGTGATAAGCCTTGGGGTTGCGGTCATTGGGATAACAAATATGAAATAGATACACGTGAAAGAAATATGGGTAGCTCTCATTACGGAAAACTTGAATATTACCATACAAGTATGTGGGATAAAGGCGGAGTATGGACACATTCCAAAACTGTACCGTCGGTATATTATCAATATATGACTCCAGATATGGAATCAACATCAAACGCCTTTGGCGGACAGCTTGCAAGATTTAAAATTGCAAATAATGACAGTATTGTTATCAATGAATCAAAAAGCGGAAAATTCGGCAGAACACTTGACGCAATGCCTGCAACTCTCTTGAATAACAACCAACCTTTAAACGGAAATATAAGCATGGAAATACATTCGGCTGATGAAGACAAATCAAAAACTCCGAAAAGTTATGTACGCTTTTACGGTGTTGCGGCTATGTATAAAAAGGTTAATGTAGAACTTAACCAACCCCCAACACAAGAATACTGTATCGGTAATGAAAAGATAAATGCCTTACCGATGCAGGTTGAACTTAACAGCGGTGCTCAAATCGCCGGAAGTAAAACGCGTGATTTCTGGACCAATCCGAATGAGGATGACTGCAATATTGTATTTACAATAAATGATACAGACATTAATGGTCACAAAGGTAAATACGGATATATTTCAGGCTATAAAATCACCATAGATCCGGGTACAACTGATGATAAAATAACTGTAAATTATCCCGAAGAATTCATTTCATACCTTAACTCAAAAAAGGAACAAAACTTTCTGACGAAGTAAATTTCACATCGGATAACGTAAATAATGAGCTGAAGAAAACAGAAAAGCAAAATCTTTATTACATTCCATATGATAAATATTTCATATCATGGATTGAATCAGTTCAAAAAAATGTTGCACACGACACATACGGTTATCATCAAAATCTGAAGATAACACCTAAAGTATCATATGCCGATGTTACAGTCGAAGTATTACCGTCAGCCGGTGAAGGAAACGGCAGTTTTATATCAAGCGAGCTTGCCGCAGGTAAAACAGTTACTCGCCATGCAGGTGATACACTTGATTTAAGTGCAACAACTCCGGATGACGGATATCATGTTGTAGGTTATCAAGTTTCAACAAACAACACAAGTTTCAACACAATAACAGATACAACAAAATTATTCCTTGAGCCTAATACGAGTTACAGAATACGTCCTCTTATAGCGAAAAATTCAAACAAAATCGAAATTAAATTTGAAAACGGTGCTGAAAAGTATTTAACGGTACAGGGTCTTATCAGTGAAAATGATCTTAATTCAAGTTCCGATGAACAACTGAAAAAGGAACTAAGCGGTAAATATGTTATTAACGCAAATCCGTCAGAATCAAATCTTTCAGATAAAATAACACCGATTACAGGTAAGATATATACATTAAATTTTGCCTCCGTTGAAGATAAAGAATACATATACCGTCCCGTTATCAAGCAAGGCAATGACACGTTTACAACCAATTCTTATCACATCGTTGCGCAAGCACAAACAACAGACAATGTTGTAACTGTAAATTACAAAAAAGTTAAAAAGAGCGATTTAAAATCATTTAATATATCAGGTACTGTTGTTTCTAAAAATGCGTCTATCCGCGATAACGGCTTAGAACCGGAATCTCTTCCGCTTGTAGGATATTCCGTATCAGCCGGAAAAGGTTCACAGTCGCTAAACTCTGCAAACTCAAGCTATATGCCTGACAGTGCGACCGGTACAACTTCCGATACCGGTACTTATATATTGACAAACGTATTGGGTGACACAAACGACCTTATTACAATGTACATCTCAAACGGTGTTACGACAGGCTATGTAGCAAAAGTAAAGCTCACAGACGCACTTGGTCAAGCAGACGGCGCTTATACCGTAAATGCAGGTAACACAAATATCACCTACCCTTACGGTGCTCCTAAGGTTGCGTCAATTATGTACACATATGACAAGAACACAGCCGACTTAAACCAAAATCAAATAAGAATACTCGACGACAATCTTACAGTCACAGCCGTTATAGACAGCTATGGAAGAAGTGTCAGTGAGGCAGTATTCACCGTTCGCACATCAACCGGTCAGACAACCGAATACAAAGGTTATCCTCGTGAGGATGGCAGCAGTATTATAGAATGTACAATTCCTAAGATGACAGAAAATCTACATTCTGGTGACAGTCTTTCTGTACGTCTTGTAGATTCAGAAAAATTATCATCAGGTAACACTGAAATTGAAATTGTGTATCCCGATGTTGCAACAGGTCTTTCATTCTATACGGAATTTGCACTTACAACACCTCAAACTTTCGATGCGGATAAAAGCGGTACAATCGATATTCCGTTAGTCGGCTCAGCAATAGGCAAATGCCAATCTGGATTGATTACATTCGGCAAAACAAACTGGCCTGACAACACCGGTTATACTATTCAGGCAAATATTGACACAATACTCAATAGTATGGGTAAGAAAACCGTTTACGAGAAAAAAGCGTTTTATGATAAATTCCGTGGTGCTGTTCAAGAAAATAATAATCACAGAAGTAATGCTATGAAAATAATGGCTGCGACATTCAATGGTGTCGCTCCGTCTCGTGACGATTATAAAACCGATGCCGAATATCAAGAAGCATATGCAGATTATACCGATTTACTAAAAGATACAAAAGCTCCATTTGCCGGTTTTAATAACCAAAGGTACAGCGTCGAAGTAGCCGTTATTTTAGCTTTCGACTTTGTTAAAACGCCGGACAACGACTATATGTTTGCTTGCGGTTCGGTTTCTATCGGCGGAGCCTATACATTCAATAAGACTATGTATACTACAATTTACGGTGTACCTGTATTTTTAAATATCATTGCCGGTATTCAGGTAGATCTAATTACAAACTATGCTGCAGATGATGATAAAAATGCAATATCCGCAGATGAATTTAACAACTATCAAGGCAATATAGCAGACAGACTGAGCACTACCGATGTAACACTAAGTGTTGTCCTTTCAGGAAAATTACAAGTAGGTGTAGGTTTTTGCGATGTACTTTCAGCAAGAGGTTACGTTGCTACAACATTCCAATTTGATTTGAGTTTTGCAAACGGTCAGCCCGGTACACTGATAACGGCAGCCGGCGGTGTGGGATTCGACTTATTATTCTTCTCCGTTGATGTAGATGTAGTCAAATATACAAAAGGTTGGGGTACTCTTGAGCATGCCTCTGAATTTGATTTCTTCAACGGACTTATGACCGATGATGATATTAAATTAACTCCATACAGTAACGGCACATCAGATTTATCAACCTTCGGAAAAAATGATGATATTCAGCTTACCGCAACAGAAGAAGTTGTAAGCTGTACACAATTAATATATAAAGCCGCAGACAGAACGAGACCTCATATTATCCCTCTCGATGACGGTAAGAAGATGCTTACATTTATAGGCGATTCGGAAAAGCGTGCCGAATACAACGGAGCAACTCTGTATTATTCGATATTTGACGGTACTCATTGGTCTACTCCTAAAGCTGTAGCAGACGACGGTACACCTGATTCAATTCACACACTTAAAAAGATAGGTGACAAAGTTATTATCGCATGGACCGATGTTAAAGACGCATTTGCGGGTGTGGAAACTTCAAGAGAAAAGCTTTCATCAATCGGTATTTCTTGTGCAATATACGATACAAAAACCAACAAAATGGGCAAAGAAATCAGTATTGTACACGACAGATACCTTACTTTAAACCCACAAATTGATGTTGATGGGGATATGCTTTATATAAGCTATGTCAAGCTTGATGTGTCAAAATTAGGTAACAGTAACAGCGACCTATTACAGCTTGAAAAATCATTCTCTAATATAGCCTATGTAAAATACGATATGAGTACAGGAGAGTCTTATGATGAAACCATAATTCCGATACCTCATAAAACAATCAGTTCTCCTATTGCATTGGATTATAATTCGGCAACAATAAATATAAATAACGAAAGTTATTTAATTTCAAGTTACACTATTGATGAAGACGAAGATTTACAAACAGGTGACGACAGAGAGCTTTATCTGCAAATTCAAAACCTAACAACCGGGCAAGCATATTTCCCGATACAAATTACAAATGACAGTATATCCAATTCATTACCTAAACTTACCAACATTAACGGTGAATTATACATGACATGGTTGGATAACGGATATATGTTTAAAATTATGAATCTTTCAGATATGTTATCTTCAATGTTTAACGCAGATTCAAACGGAGATATGACAGACTTGATTAATGCCGATACGGTAAACAGTGCATACAAAAACGGCGAAATGACCGCTGATAATAAAAATGCCGATTGGTATAAAAAGACTGCATCTGAACTTGGTATGTCAGACGACGTATATGAAAACAGCATTTACGAAGCCTTGTACAACGGTACATTTAATGTCACAAGTGCAAACTTCCAAGGTAATGACGACCTTTGCACAAGTATAGGAAACTATATTGTAACCTCCAACGGTGAAGATATTTATATTTATTACACAGAATTAAGTCAAGACAGTACAAAGAACGGTACTGAAATATACGGTGTACGTTATCAGCGTGGCACAGATAACGGTTATTGGAAGTTCGGCAATTCGGTACAAATTACCGATTTCGGTATGGTTATTGATGAACTTGACCTATATATGACTGATGATAATAAAATATCAGCTGTTTCAAACTACTACAAGCAATGGATTGATGAAAGCGATGCAGATTCACCTATGAAATACAGTGCAAACACCCTTGTAACCATTGACTTTGAACCTGTAAGTTCTCTTGAAATTAAAGACAGCAATATTATTCTTCCGTCAAAGATTTATCCGAATTATTCGGAAGATATAACATTCACTATTGCGAACACAGGTTTGCTTGATGCAAAGGGTTATGATTTAAAAGTAACGGATAAAAAAGGAAATACTCTTTACGAGGGCAGTTCTGACAACATAATCGAATCCGGTAATTCGATAAATGTCAGTGTACCATGGACAGTTCCGAGCAACTTGGAAAATGAAGAAGTTACAGTTACGGTAACTGAACGCGGAATTGAAAATGCAAAGCCTGTATCTGCCACAAAAGCCATTCCGTATGATACAAGACTTGATGTATCGAGCTTTGAAATCAAACACGATGATAACGGTTATTATGCATCTGCAACGGTTACAAACAACGGTTCTAAACCGTCCGACGAAATAAATGTAACGCTAAATAATACCGCCGACAAAACTTTCGGCACTACTTCCCTACCTCAACTTGCGAGCGGTGAAAGTAAAGATATTACAGTTCCGTTTGAGATAGATAAAGCTGATTTCAACAATTTAGGATATATAGACTTTAAACTTTCAGCAGTAAGCGGTGAAAACACATCTAACGCATATACCATGTTTATCTCTAATAAACCACTTATTGCAGAAATCAACGATGGTGCCGAAAACGTTTCATTAAACGGAAAAAATGATACAACAACACTTCAAACAAAAGCTTTCCCTTGGAATAATTATGCGGGTGAAGTCAAGTATTATTCAACAGATAACAGCATAGCTGTTGTTACCGATGACGGTGAAGTTATTCCGCTAAGCAACGGTAATGCAAAGATATATGCATACTATCCAAAATACAGAATTGACGACAGTATTGATGTTCAAGTGACAGGTATAGAATCAGATGAACCTACTCCTACACCAATTCCTACTTCAAAACCAAGCAGCAGTGGCGGCGGAAGTTCTGCAAAATATGGTATTTCTTCTGTAAACAAGACATACGACAACGGAAGTATGAATATATCAAAGAAAAGTGCCGCATTGGGTGAAAACGTAACGGTTAATACAAAACCGAATGACGGTTATGAGGTTGATACTGTAACAGTTACTGATTCAAAGGGAAATGTAATTGAAGTTACAAAGACAGCCGACAACGAATTTTCATTCGTAATGCCAGGAAGCCAAGTAAGCGTTGACGTAACATTCAAAGAAATAAACGACTCTCCGCAAAAAACGCCTACACCGTCCGGCAAAGACGATTGGTGGTTTGATGATGTTGCAGAAAATGAATGGTATTATGCCCCGATAAAATCCGCATATGACAACGGATTAATGAGTGGTGTAAGCGATACGGAATTTGCTCCTGATACAGATATTACGAGAGGAATGTTTATAACTGTTCTTTACAGAATTGACGGCGAAACAAAATCCGATGTTGATTATAACTTCACTGATGTAAATTAAAATGATTATTTCTCAAATGCTGTCGCTTGGGGCAGTGAGAATAATATTATTTCAGGTTACAGCGACACAGAGTTTGCTCCGAACGATAATATAACTCGTGAGCAGATGGTATCGATTTTAAAGAGATTTGCAGAATATAAACAAATTGACACTTCTATAATTGATACACTCGACAGTTATTCAGATACGGAAGACATTTCCGATTATGCTGTTTCTGCTTTCCAATGGGCTTGCGGAAATAAAATTATAAGTGGTTTCACGGATAATACCCTCCGCCCTAAAGCAAATACCACTCGTGCCCAAGCCGCAGCTGTATTTAATAAAATATACAGTATAAAATAATATCATAATAAAAATATGCACCTCCAAAAGTGTCTAACTTTTGGGGTGCATATCATTTTAGACTGCCTTTTATTGCACCGGTTTTATTAAAAAATGCAGAATATCGGTTGAAATACAACAGTATTCACGTTATAATTACAGTATATATAATTATGGGAGTGTGCAAAAATGAACGCAGAGAATAAAATGGCATATAGACCTATAAACAAACTGATATTGCAAATGTCTGCCCCGCCGCTTATTTCGATGTTTTTACAGTATTCATACAACCTTGTAGACAGTATGTTTGTCGCAAAAATCAACGAACAGTCACTAGCCGCAGTTTCGCTTTCATTTCCGATTACTACACTTATGAATGCGTTATCTATTTGGATAGGCGTCGGCGTTAATGTTTTGATTGCGGGATATTTAGGTCAGAACAAGCAGAAAAAAGCCGATTCGGCGGCAACACTCGGACTTCTGTTGTCTTTGTCAGTCGGTGTGGCAGTAACCATAGCAACGCTTTTTATTATAAAACCCTATTACGCTACATTCACGCAAAATAATGAGATTCTTGAATACGGATTGCGCTATATGAAAATCTGTGCGTATATGCAGATTCCAAATATGGTACATATCGCAATTCAAAAAATGTTGCAGGCAACCGGTAATATGATTGCACCGATGTGGTTTCAAATTATCGGTGTGATGTTTAATTTTATTTTCGACCCATTGCTTATTTTCGGTGTCGGACCGTTTCCGGAAATGGGTATTGCTGGTGCGGCACTCGCAACAGTTTTGGGATACACTCTGTCAATGCTGATTGCATTGATACAGTTGTTTTTCACAAAGCAAAAAGTTAAGCCGATTCTAAAAGGCTATCGCTTTGATGCGCAAATGCTCAAAATGCTCATTTCATACGGTTTACCATCTTTTATAATGAACGCATTGGGTTCTTTCATGGTAAACTTCGTAAATGTATTTTTAGTAAGCTATTCCGATACGGCGGTGGCTTTTTTCGGAGCATATTTCAAGGTACAACAATTAATTGTTATGACAGTAAACGGTCTTATACAAGGATGTTTGCCGATTATGCGGTTTAATTACAGAGCTAAAAAAGAGGCTCGCTTATGGCAAACTTACAAAATCGGAACACTCTTTGCAACAATTATGATGTTTGTAGGAACATTTTTGGTTATGTGTTTCCCAGGCGAAATACTTTCTCTTTTCTCTGCATCACAAGAAATGCATTTATTGGGCATAACTGCAATGCGTATAATGTCTTTAGGGTTTGTATTCAGCGGACTTTCTACAATGATTGCAACATATAAACAAGCAACAGACAAAGTTGTACCGAGTATTATTATTCAACTTTGTCGTCAAGGTGTTTTGCTGATTCCGTTAATGTGGCTGTTAAATCATACCTTACAAATTATCGGAATATGGATTGCGTTTCCTATTACCGAATTGCTCGTATGCGTTTTTGCGTGCTTGCTCATGCAAAAAGAGAGAAAAAACATTCACACAACGAAATAGCTTTCTATGTTCACCATAGAAAGCTATTTTTTATTAATTCAAATCAAGACTTGCTACCCAACTTTTCACTGTACTTTCAGATGCACTTGACGAAAATCTCATACCGTTAATCCAGTTTCCGCCTTTTGCGGAATCTCTCAAAAGAGTTCCGCTTTGACCTATCCCGGAGCTTGCGGATGTACAGAACGGAATAACCGTTTTACCGGTAAAGTCATTTGCCGCAACAAATCCATTTACGGGCCATGCGGCAATTCCCCACCAGATAGGATAACCTACGAATACGGTATCATAAGAATCCCAATTCGGCGGTACTGCGGATACAAGTTCGACATTTCTTTCTTCGGGATGTTGATATTCATACACAACACGACTGCTACTGTTTGAATAATTCAAATCAGCACTTGTGTACGGATTTTTCGGTACAAGTTCAAATATATCTGCACCGGTTTCCTGTGCAATATAATTTGCAACTCTTTCTGTATGACTTTGAGCCGAAAAATACACAACAAGAATTTTCCCTTGAGTATCTTCTTCAAGATTTTCACCTTGATTTTTTTCACCTACGATTATATTTCCGCTAAGCGGTTTCATTGTATTCGTATTATCCCACAAAAATAACTTATCACCGTTTTTTGCATTAATATTATACGTTCCGTCGGATACATTCAAAATTTCCGTACTGTCCAAAACACCGCCTGTATATGATGCGTGTAATAAATCGGCACTGCCGTTTAAACCGTTTATCGTAAGCGTGCCGTCCGTATAATTCATTTCAGCTGCATTTGCAAATGCTGTGCCGACAGCGCACATCATCATTACAATTATAAAGCCTATTATTTTTTTCATAATTAATCATAGCCTTTCCGTAAATATTAATATTTATAATTCGGTGCTAACAGCGACATCAGCTCTTGTTCGTGATTATGTGCAAGATATGTTTCATTGTCAAAAATCATAACAGCCGAATTACTTCTCGTATATGGTTCCCAATCAGGTATTCCGTCACCGTTCGGATTTCCCGTTTTAGCAAAATTAATCCATGTACTGCTCATAATATCCGAAAGTTTTTCTGCTTCATCTCTGTCACCGCTTACGCTTACCTTATCAATATTGTTGAACACAAACGGTATTTCAGCAGTATGATACGATGTTCCCCAACTGAATACATATGAATATACCGGTGCACCGTTTTGGTCAGCCTTATGTGCGGTAAGTTTTAAAATCGGTAATCTGATAAGTGTATTATCCACATACAGTGCCGAAGTATCGGATTCATTAGGATATGCCTTTTTAAATGCGGCAAGCACTTCTTGTGCCTTATCGCCGTAAGTATCTGTAAGACGTTTATTTAATTCTTCTGTACTCAATTCTTCATTAGGATTTGCCATAGGGTTACCCATTACAGTCCATTCATTTAGATTAGAGCCAATCAAAAGAGGAATATCCTTGCCTGCCTCGGCAAAGCCGTCTTCAGTAACGGGACTTGTAGGAAGAAAATCGCCGTCAACAACCGGCTCCCATAAAAGCGAATATCCGTTTACAAATGCCTCATATATACCCATTTCCTCGGCAGCTTGTACAAGTGCTTTATCGGACGCAGCGGTTAAATCTTCGTATGAAACATTTTGCAGTTCTTCAATTCTGTCAGGTGTAATACCCAAATTATCAAGAGTAATCTCTGTTACTCTTTGACTTGCCTTTAAGTCGGTAAACTTTGCTCCCATATTCTCTGTCGCTCCGCTTTCGACAATACCTTTATTGAACAATCCCTTTGCATACGGACTTGTCATAAGTGCAAGCACCTTTGCACCGCCGCCGGATTCACCGAATACGGTTACATTGTCGGGATCACCGCCGAATTGGTCAATATTATCTTTTATCCATTCAAGAGCGGCAATAATATCTGTCATTCCCACGTTTGCCGAATATTTATATTTATCTCCGTATGCCGACAAATCCAAATGTCCCAAAGAATTTAATCTGTGGTTAATCGAAACAACTACAACGTCGCCTTTTTTACTTAGATTTTCACCGTCATATGCAGGACTTTCTATTGACGAACCTGTTGAAAATCCGCCGCCGTGCAGCCATACCATTACGGGACGTTTCTTTCCGTCATTCACACCTTGAGTCCATACATTAAGATTTTGACAATCCTCGCTCATTGTCGGCAAATTATTGCCGCCCGACTGTGGTGCTATTTGACCGTATGAATATGCAGTTTTAGTACCGTCCCAACTGTCTGTTTTATGAGCCGGAACAAATCTTTCATCTGCCTTCGCATAAGGTATTCCGTGATATGTATACGTTCCGTCTTTTACATATCCTTGAACATTTCCAGAATCGGTTTTAACTACTGCCGTATTTCCGCCTACTTGTACGGAATTATATTCTTCATCGGTTACGGCTTTATCCCAAGTTATTTTGTCATGTCCCGGATTACCGTTTACGGCAATATAAGCAAACTGTTCATTTGCCGCACCGTGCCAATGCTTTACTCCAGGTTTTGTTTCTATGACATCTCCGGCTTTTACAACTCTTACATCACTGCCTTCTTCTTGATATAAGCCCGTTCCGTTTGTTACGATTATGAGTTGACCGCTCTCGTGAGAATGCAAATCTGTTCTTGCACCTTTTTCCATAGTGTAGTTATCAACCTCAGGGCAATTAAATGTTGTTTCATTCTCAACAAGCTTGTTTTTGTACACTGCACCGCTGTATCCCTTTTCCTTTAACAAATCTCCCTTTGGGAACATTATATCGCTCTTTTCACGAATAGTTCCGTTTGCACGAGCCTCCTCTACTGCCGCATTATATTCATCGTCTGTAACTTTATCAAGCCAATTTGTTGTTCCGACACCCGGATTTACGCCTATTGCAATATGTGCAAACCAACTGTCGTTTATAGCAGAATGAAAGTGCTTTTTACCCGGTGGAATAAGAATTACATCACCGGCTTGCATTAATCTTGCAGGCTCGCCCTCCATTTCAAACACGCCGACGCCCTCTGTCACAAGTAAGATCTGACCGCCGTCATGATAATGCCAATCAGTTCTTGTGCAAGGCTCAAAAGTTACTTGTCCGAATGCAGGTATTTTGGTTTCTTCATTGTATTGGGTAAGCCAGTTCATATATGACGTACCGGTAAATTTAGGTGACGCGGGGTTAATATCACCCTTTGCGAATACGTTTTCTATATTATCCGCATTTATAATACTCACTGTTTGGCTGTCTTGATTCCACATAACCGTATATCCGAAACTTTCTGCGATAAATCTTATCGGCAGCATAGTTCTGTCGTTAATGATTGTAGGTGCAACGTCAAGTGTTTTTTCTGCACCGTTGAGATAAGCGGTATTTGAATCTATTGTAAGTTTTATTTCTGTATCGTTATATGTAAGAGTTGACGTTCTTGTGTTTTCGTCCCATTGGACTTGTCCGCCTATTTCCTCTACAAATGCACGAATAGGAAGTAGTGTTCTTTCGTCTTTGATTACCGGCACAGTATTATCATCATCTATATTTTGTTCTTTGCCGTTTACGGTCATAATAGGGTTTCCTATTGTCATTGTTACTGTTGTTTTAATTTTCTGACCGCTTTGTGTATCATTGTCCTCCAGTGCCGAGGATAATGACGCTCTCATATTAAGCGTTCTCGGGAAACCGTTATAAGGTGCAAGCAAAATCGGAACGGCAAGCATATTATCCTTAGTAAGTCCTGCATCAAGTCCCTCCGAAACCTTTGACGGTATCTCACTTTCTCTGCCGCCTTGTGCCGACATAACCGCAATATCTGTTAAAACTTGTGTTGCTTTATCGTCCGATTTCGGAATATCGGTATTATCAATAACGGCATTTACCGCATTTATCAATATTTCTTGTGTTTGACTGTCAAGATTGTTATTTATATAATTGTCTGTATCATCAGTCCTAAAGTGCGACATAATTCCGAGCAATTCTTCACTGTCACTTTTATAATTTGTCTTTATTGTATTTGTAGAAATTGACGGCTCTGGTGACGGTGACTCAGACACTTCATTTGTATTGCTGTCAATAACATCAAGGGCAAGCTGTGTTTTTTCTTCACCGTTATATTTTTCGTTGAGCAATACCGCCGCACGCAGCATATCCTTTGAGTGACCTACACTTAGATTACCATTAATATGTCCGTTAAGTTGTCCCGCACAATTTCCGTTTCCTACGATTGTGCAGAATGTAAGAAACTCTCTTGTATATAATGACAATCCCGTACGATTGTAAAAATCACCGAAACATATTCCCGAAAGAAGCTTTGTTTGCAGCTTCAAAGCACCGTCCATATCATCGGTTATCGTTCCTATCTGCTGTCCGAACAAATATCTTTGAGTGGCAAGTCCCTCGTCATAACGTACATCTTCACTTGACGTTATTCTGCTTGAATATGTAATATCCTGCCCCAAAGCCTTCAATGCGATATCGGCTGCGTCCAACGCTTTTGCCGCTCTTGTAAATCCGCAATATGCACCGCTGTGGTATATTGATTCTTTTATCTCTGTGGCTGTAAGTCCGCTGTCAAGTGCGTTTTTAACTTCTTCCGCAATTTTGTCATAATCTCCGTTTGCAGTAAGCGTAACAAGAGATGACATATGTTGCAGTTTGACATCCAAATTATCATTTATAAATTTCTCTTTATCTGTTGCACTCATAGTTGTATATGTCTGTGCCGAAACATTAAATGAATTATTTGAAGTGTTTCCTACGGCAAAAGCATTAATTGCCGAACTTGCAATCATTGCCGCCGCAATAATAATTGTTATAATTTTCTTTGACATAAATTTGACCTCCTATGATTTATCTTTATGTGATTTATTCACTGTAATAATTGTAGCATAAACATTTTATATACAGAAGTATCGATATGTTCTTCGGTTTAAACCAAAAGGTTATAACCGAAAATAAAAAAGGATACAATGTGTTTTGCCCCATTGCATCCTTTAAAACTTATTTGATTTTGTGTCCCCAAAAGACATCTGACATTTTTATTGTGTTCAATGTTTCATCAATTCGTGAAACTTCTTCGTCGGTAAGCAAAATATCAGCCGCACCGATATTTTCTTCAAGTCTTTGTAGCTTTCTTGTTCCCGGAATAGGTACAATTCCTTTTGCCATCATCCACGCAAGTGAAATTTGTGCGGGAGTGGAATATTTCTCTGTGGCTATATTATTTAGCATATCCAAAAGCTCTTGGTTATCTCCCTTAAACTGCGGCATATCGCTTCTGTAATCATACACTTTATCAAACACCGATTCTTTATTGTATTTTCCCGTCAAAAAGCCGTTTGCCAACGGACTGTGTGCAACAAATGTGATTTGCAATTCTTTTAAAACAGGCATAAGCGGCTCATAATAACGGTACATCATAGAGTATCTGTTTTGAATTGCCGTAAGTGGACATATTTTATCCGCACGTCTGATATGTTCCTCATCCACTTCGGAAATACCCCATGCACGAATTTTACCTGCTTTTATAAGGTCGCTGATTGTTCCCGCAACTTCTTCTACGGGTACGTCGGGATCAAGTCTGTGTTGATAATACAAATCAATATAATCTGTACCCAATCGTTTCAGCGAGCCGTCAACACTCTTTATAATTGTTTCGGGTCTGCTGTCGGTTATAAGTTCGGTATTATTATGCTTTACTCCGAATTTTGTCGCTATAATTACCTTATCACGATAATTCTTTAGTGCTTTACCGACAAGTTCTTCATTAGACGCAATATCTCCGTTTTCCTTTGTTCCCAAATAACATTCCGCAGTATCGAAAAAAGTTGTTCCCATATCAAATGCAGAATGTATCAATTTTATCATTTCATTTTCATCTGACGGTTTTCCGTAAGCATGAGTCATACCCATACAGCCTAATCCCAACGCAGAGATTTTAATTTTACCGTCACCTAAATTTATATATTTCACTTTAAATTCTCCTACAAAGATATTTATTTCAATTTTTCTCCATCTTTAAAAGCATTTCCGATTTTTTTACCCAATTCATAATATCCGTGGTGGACTGTATCATATGTTATAGGGCGGAATTTATCAAGCGAGATTTCACCGTCATCTCCGAGTATTTTTTCATCTGCGTTAACATTGACGATTTTACCTAAATACAGACTGTCCTCCACTACTTTGATTAACTCACATTCCAAAGTCAACGGTAATTCGTTTATAATCGGTGCGTCAACAAATTCACTTTTTGTTGTTGTGAAATTCGCCTTTTTCATTTTATCTTTTTCGGCTTTTGCCGACACTATACCGACATAGTCACATTCCGTCATATGCTCTGCATCGGCTATACTTACCGTAAAAGCCTTTCTTTGCATAAGATTATCTGTTGTCTTGTGACTTGATAAATCAATAATAATCTTATCCATACCTACAATACCGCCCCATGCGGCATTCATAGCATTGGCATTTCCGTTTTCATCATATGTGCCGATAATCATAACCGGCTGCGGATATAAATACGGCTTTGCTCCAAAATTCTTTCTCATTGTTATAACCTCCAATAATTATTTTTCCAATCCGTCTACCCAAGACTTAACGTCATCTTCACTTGCACTTGACCTAAATCTCATACCGTCAAGCCAATTTCCCGTACCTGCTTCTTCCTCAAGAAGTTTACCACTGTCACCGATTCCCGAGCTTGCAGATGTGCAGAATGGAATAACTGTTTTACCTGTAAAGTCATTTGCTTTAACAAATCCGTCTGTCGGCCATGCGGCAATTCCCCACCAAATAGGATAACCGATAAATACCGTATCATATGTATCCCAATTCGGTACAGTTGTTGAAGCAAGCTCTACATCTCTTAAGCTTTCATCATCATGTTCTTTAACAACACGACTGCTTTCATCTGTCCAATCCAAATCATCAGCCGTATATGGCTCGACAGGCTGAATTTCAAAAATATCCGCATTTGCCGCATTCGCTATATATTTTGCAATTTTTTCGGTAGTTCCGCTTGCCGAATAGTAAACTACCAACGCTTTACTACCGTTCGTCTGATTATCGGGTGCTATTGTTGGCTCTGTTGTTACAGTTGGATTTAAAGTATTGCTTTTTATTGTGATCGTTTGAGTGCCCTGCTCCCATTCAACATCAAATTTAAAGCTTTCTGCAATAAATCTTATCGGTAACATTGTTCTGTCGTTGATAATCTGCGGAGCGGTATCAAGGGTATTTGCATTATCATTGAAATATGCGGTTTCACTTCCGATTGTAAGTGTTATTATGTCGTTGTTGTATTCAAGCATTGCTGTGCTTGTATCACTGTCCCAATTAACACTTCCGCCCATTGATTCAATAATTGCTCTTACCGGTACAAGCGTTCTGTCATTGACAATAGTCGGAGCTGTACCGTCATCGTCAATATTCTTTTCCTGACCATTTACAGTCATAACGGGATTAGCGATTTGCATTGTAAGCAAAAATTCATTGTCTAACGCTTGCTTATCGCTCTCTGCCGCCGTACATCCGGTAATTAATGTAAACATAAATGCTAAAGTCATTAAAATCGAAATTACTTTTTTCATATTCGTTTATCTCCTTATCTTATAAAATTAGTGAAAACAGGTGTTTCTTGTTTTGGTAATTCAACACCGTTTTTCATTGCTATATCCTTGCATTTAAGCATAAATGCCATATTACGTCCCAAAACTCTCATTGTGTACAATCCCTCTAAGTCCTGCTTTACATCTTCCGGCTTAGCACCGTGTACCATATTCCAGTATCTCGATGAAACAATAGGCATTTCTTGAATGGTAAAATATTTATTCATCTGATCAAAAGTTGCCGTTGTTCCGGCACGTCTTGCAGATATAACGCAAGCCGCAGGTTTCATATAAAATGTTTTGTTTCCGTTTCCGCAAAAATCAGAGTAAAACAATCTGTCCATAAATGATGTCATTGCTCCGCTTATTCCTGCATAATGCACGGGTGAGCCGAATACAAATCCGTCACATTCTTTCGCTATTTCACGAAACTCATTTACAGTATCGTCAAATACGCACTCACCTTTACTTACACACGATTTACACGCAATACACCCCGACAAAGCTTTCGGACCGATCCAAAATATTTCCGTTTCAATCCCTTCTTCGTTCAGTGTCTTTGCCACCTCACAAAGTGCGGTATATGTACATCCGTTTTTATGCGGACTTCCGTTTACAAGTGCGACTTTCATATTAATCTCTCCATTTCTTCGACAAGTTATTTTACGTTTTCCTTTATCCAATTTTCAACGTGCTGTGCTATTTCTTCACTGTTCTTTTCTTGGAACATAAAGTGTGAATTTCCCGTTATTCCGACATCAGGAAGATTTACAACAGTACAGTTTCCGCCGTCTTTATTGTAGCTTTCCGCAAATGCCACTGCACCGTCACGCACGCTTTTCCAGAATGATGTTGACTGAATATCTTCCGGACCGTTATCGATATAATCACCGAAATACATAACTATCGGAATATTTGCGGCAAGTAATGTTTTATATTGTTCCGAACCGATTTCAGGAGCTCCGCCCGGCTCGATTGCAACGATTGCCGCTACATTTTCGGGATTGACATTCCAACCGACTCCGCCGCCTTGCGAATGAATTACATAAATGCTCTTTTTGCCCGTCATATCTTTAACGTCTTGCATAACTTCATCCATAGCAGCAACATTTGCTTCCATATCAAAGCTGCCTGTATTCGGTGTCATTTGACGGAAGAATTGGTCTTGTGCCTCCTCACCCTCAGGGAATTGTGAGCCCTCATAACGCTCCGGTGCAACTCTGCCTATTCTGAAATGTGTGTACCATGCTTGGTCACCCGGCATATATTCTTTAGAATCTTCCGACCATGTATCAATACTGTCATTCGTCATTGAAGCTGTTGAGCCTGCCTCACCGCGTCTTGGTTGGTCTACCAAAAATACTCCGTGTCCTTTTCTTAGGAATGATGTTGACCAACCCTCACGTCCGTCAGGTGTTGTCATCCAACCCATTCTTGACTGTCCGTAGCCGTGTAAAAATACCATAGGCAATTCGGTTTCATTTTCAGGTATTTGATAAAGTACATTTGCATGGTCAACGTGTGCTGTATTACCTTTTCGTGTGTTGTCCAACCAGTTTGTTGTTTCGTCATATTCTCCCGCTATCGGCTCTGTTACAGTTCCTCCCGATGAGAATATTCCCTCTTTCTTTATCTCAAGCCCTTTTTCTTGTGATGTAAGAACAATTTTGTTATCCTTAAAATCAACATCAAAACCGCCTACAGCATCTGAAATATCTCTAAGCTTAAAATATGTGTAATCATCTACATTGTAGCCCTCAATATTTACATCTTTACCGTCAAGCTGTACCTCATAAGTATTCGGTGTCGTTATCATATTTGCGGCAAATGCTCCAATCATTGAAAATGCTACCGCACCCGAAACAAATCCTGTAATAAAATTCTTTTTCATCTTCTTACTTCCTTTCATAAATAAAATTGACCATATACAAAACCGTTGCGGTTTTGTATACTTTATTTTGGGGAGTTTGAGGTGCTAACCTCATTAAAAATCATTTCTGACGACATGTGCGGCAGAAATGGCTTAAAATCTAAAGTTTCGACTTTGGAGGAACTTTATGATTTTTTCTCTGAAAATACTCAAAAATTACATCTATGATGTGATTTTTGGAGCTGTCGACATTTTGTCGACAGGCTCATCTATTAGTAACACTCTACCAAAATTTCCATAATTGCTTTTTTGTTCATATCTCCGTAACTGCCCGGAGCAATATTACATGACGCGGCTATATCGGGAAGAATATCCTTGTCGTCTATTCCCAACTCTCTTAATGTCGTAGGCAATCCGATTTTTTTAATAAAATCAGCAAGTGCGTCTATTCCTTCCAAAGCAACCTTATCCGCTGTCTTGCCTATATCCGATATTCCCCACACATTCTTTGCAAATTTAACGAATTTACTCATTCCGTTTTTATATATTTTTCTGTAATATGTAGGGTGAATAACCGCTAACCCACAGCCGTGGTTACAATTTGTATAAGCGCCCAACTGATGTTCAATTTGATGTGCTTGGAAATCACATTGCTTGCCAAGTTTGATAATTCTATTCTCTGCCATTGTAGCCGCCCACATTAAATTACTTCTTGCAATATAATCTTTTGGATTTTCAAGTGCCGCAGATAGATTTTTAATAATGCTTTTCATAAGTGCTTCCGAAATATCATCGGATACATTATCATCATCTGTCTTACTGAAATAAGTTTCCATTATATGCGAAAGAATATCAAATCCACCAGACGCGGTTTGTAATTTAGGGACACTGAACGTGTATTCGGGATCCATTATCGCAAACTTCGGATTGCATTTAGGATAATCACGACCTGTTTTTATTTTCTTTTCCTCATTTGTAATTACCGCACCGCCGTTACATTCACTGCCCGTTCCTGCGACGGTAACAATAACTCCGAGTGGAATAGGATCAAAATACACAACTCCGCTTTTTTCCCAATAATCTGCCCATATGTCGCTGTCATATGCCGCTGCCAATGATACCGCTTTACAGCAATCCATAACAGAGCCGCCGCCTACCGCCAATATCATATCGACATTATTATCTCTTGCAAGTTTTGCACCCTCTTTTACTTTTGAATAAGTAGGGTTTGACATAATGCCCGAAAATTCAATCACGTTTTTGCCCTCGGCTTTTAATATGCTGTTTATCTCATCATATACACCGTTCTTTTTGATTGAACCGCCGCCGTATGCAAGCATTACATTGTTTCCGTATTCCTTTATACTTCCGGCAAGAAACTCCTTTACGCTGCCTTTGCCGAAATATACCTTTGTGCTGTTTTCAAATATAAAATTATTCATAAACAATCACCGTACCCTTTCTTTAAATTTATTGTAACATAACCTTTTGTTAAACAGAAGTATCTATTTGTTAGACAGTGTAAACCAAAAGGGTTGTGCTTAAAATCTAAAGTTTCGACTTCGGAGGAACTTTATGATTTTTTCTCTGAAAATACTCAAAAATTACATCTATGATGCAATTTTTGGAGCTGTCGACATTTTGTCGACAGGCTCGCTTATTTTCTGCTTATCATCCAATTTATTATATCCGAATCATATGCAAAAAGCTGCCCGCCACCGTGATAACTTCCAACATTTTTACCGTCAAAATACGAATTAGGTTTTAAGTCAAGTACCAATAATCTATCAATTTCTTCGTCGGAAAGTCCTTCTTTTTCATATGCTTGTCTTAAATTTTCATATGCCGTTATGGCGGTTTGCGAACCGTAGTATTCATCATTTTGAGCCATACATATGTATATCGGTACATGATATTTTGCAACCGAAGTATATCCTCCGTCCCATTGTGTCGCAGAATGTAAATAAGCCGCAAACAACTCCGGACGCATATCCAACACTCTTGAAAGAGTTTCTCCTCCCGCAGAATGTCCTGCCGCATATATTCGTGATGTATCTATCGAAAAATTATTTATAAAATAATCCGTAAGCTCTATTGTTTGTCTTGCCGATTTATCTCCCCAATCAGTAAGGCTCGGAGAAACAATAATCATATCGCCGACAATATCTGTCCAAGCCTCTGCATTTTTGTCAGCATACGGATTGTCCGTCAGCGGTGTTGTATTTATTGTATTAAACAAGCTGCTCCAGCCCGGCAATGTCATAAGCATTGGATAGCTTTTATTCTCATCATAGTCTGTCGGAAGATAATATGTATAATGTATTGTCCCGTCTGCACCTTGTATTGTATTGTTAAGCATTCGAGTCAGCTCTGTTTTCTCTGCTTTGAGATTTGTATATGTATGACTGTCCGTTAGTGGCTTCATTGTACCTTTTTCCCACGCATATATTTTTAAAGTGTATTCCTTGCCTACATCTAATTTAAAATCACCGTTGAGAGAATTTGTCTTTACGGATTGCAATACCCCATCTGTATAAAGTGCCGTTAATATACTGATTTGAGAAATGTCCTTATCGTTTGTCATAGAATAATTTAAAACATTATGATTTACAGTCGGTTCAGACACATTAAGTAATTCATCTTCGGCATACACTCCGTTAACTGTACCTATAATTAATGAAAAAATTAAACTGATTGTAAATATAATCTTCATCTCTGTCACTCCAATCTTTTATTAATGCCATTATAGCACCGTAAAAAATAAAACAGAAGTATCTATTCGTTGAGCAGTGTAAACCAAAAGGTTACACCAAAAAATGTCTGCAAGGATTTCTCCAAAGCAGACATTTTTACTTGTTTTATTTATTGTACACCTTTGAAACAGCCTCCAAAAATTCCGATACTGTTTCCGACGGTTTCGGTGAGTGCAAAATACCGAACGGAATTGTGTAATCCCAATCAATCGGTACTCGTTTTAAGAGCGGATGAACCGTTCCGCCGTTTCCGAAATCTATCAATATATTATTTTCACTTTCACATTTATTAAATACTTCGGCATTAAGAAACGGTACATCAATTATTTTTATCTGCGGATGTTCCGACCACAATTCATCTCGAATTGCGTCTGTATATTTGTTCCAACCGCGTTTTATCAGCATAACCGTTTCACCGTATAAATCTGTGATTTTTAATTTCTCACGAAAAGCAAGTCTGTGGTTTATCGAAAGTGAACAGCATATCGGATCATTCGCTAACTTTAATGCCGCACATCCTCGATAATCCAAAAATGCTTCGTCAAACCAACCCGATACAATATCAATATTAGTGCCGAAATTTGCGAGTATTTCACGAGCATTTTCCGGAGTATTCTCAAAAGGTACTATATGAAATTTAATGTCGGGACAAAATTTTCTCACTTCTGCCCATATGTCCAATATAAACTTTGACGGCGTCATCATCGAATTTCCGACACGAATAACTTTATCCGCACCCTGCATCGCATTGTTTGCACGAGTTATTGAATCTTTAGAATATTGAATAATGTATTTCGCGTCACCGTAAATCGAACGTCCCGCTTTTGTAAGTATTATACCGCGGTGAGTTCTGTCAAAAAGCTTTAAATTAAGTTCCTGCTCCAATAAATTAATTTGTTTTATAACCGCAGTCGAAGATATGTACAACGCCTCTGCCGCTTTTGAAAAACTCCCCAAATCCGCAACACAAATAAATGTTTCCAAATGTTTGTTATACATAAATCCACCACCTTCTTAATTCAAAAGTATTCCCTAACATTAATTATACTTTGTATTATTAAGAAAAGTCAATATTCTTTTTAAAATTTTACATTGTATTTTCAATTCTTTGATTATCAATCATTTCAAATAATTTTTCAATCCGACTTTTTTCTTTCCACCTCCGAATCATTGCTGAATCATGGCAATTTATATAGTATATCACATCGTAAAAATTATTTGAAACAAGTTTTTGCTTATGATAACCATCAATACACTTTTTATGAGCATTTAACGGTTCACCGCGTCTTGACCTGTAATTTTCATGATGAAGTTCTTTTACTTCATCACCTTTCAAATATACAATCCATCTTCCAAACGGTGTTTTTATAAACACTGCGTCATTCGTAACGCTGTACTCTAAATTAAACATATCACATATTCTATTCATATTTTCAATAGTAAGTGGTAAATCTCTAATATCTTTTATATTATACTTTCTCTTTATTTTAATATTTGTTTTCCAATGAAACCTATTCCAATCATTTTCACAACCGCATACCTTACATACTTTATTTCCTTGAAAAATCACGTCCTTACTCGATTTAATCAATGCACTGTCGGCATATCGACAATTTCCGGTATGTATCTTATGAGTTCTTGGATTTAAGTAACACGTTTCTTGTTCTGTTAATTTTCGATATTCACCATAACACTTACAAAACAATAAGTATAAGTAGTTTACATCGTGTTTTGAATAATGCAAATAATTCTTTTGATATTTAATTCCCGCTTGTTTTAACGACTTTTCAAAACCAATAACTTTTTTGCCGTCACCGGCAATTTGCATAAGAAGTTGTTGCAGTATAATCACTCTGTGTCTTGGCATTGATATTCCGTATTTATCCGTTCTTCTCTTTAATAATTCATAAGTTTCATTTGTCCACACAACAATATACTTATAGTTTTGAAAAGATATGTTCATATTTTTTAATACTGTTTCCTCACTTTTTGACTTCATAATAGCGTCAAGTGGGTAATGGGATACAGTAAAAGTGTTCGGATTAAAACATTCCCTGTTACTTAATCTAATTGATTTAGAAAATGTTCTTTTTATATTCAACTTTGCATCTGCTGCAACTATTCCTATTTGTACAGGTTCTCTTTCCTCTATATCTGTTGTTTTGGGCGCTTGATTCCACTCAATATCCAAAAACAGATATTCAAATTTTACATTTGCCATAATCATCAACTCTTATCAAAATCGTAATTATCGTCTCCATTACTCCTCATAATGATTATATCCACCCAAGAAACTTTTTTCGCTGTGGCGTTTTTTATGACCATTATTGTCGTATGTATTAACACCTCCAAACAGACCGGGACTGCTGTGTCCGGTTTTATGTCCATTGTTGTCATAGTGATTCATACCGCCAAAAAATCCAGGACTGCTATGCCCTACCTTATGTCCGTTTGCATCATAATTATTCATTCCTCCAAAAAATCCCGGTCGGCTTTCTCCCACCTTTTTTCCACTTGCGTCATAATGGTTTATTGTACCGAAAAATCCCGGTCTGCTGTATCCATCTTTTTTCATAATTAATCACTCCTTTTATTATTCACATGGTTTCTGTGTTTTCTGTAATTAGATTATAATATATACATAGTCCAATAATACGGACTTTTCTCTCTTGACAATCAATAAGTTATTGTACAGTCTTGAAAAAGCAGTAATTTTAAGATATAATTTAGACTGAACAGATTTGCAAAAAGGAGCGTAGAATTATGAATAAATGCAAAACGTACATAGCAATAGACTTAAAATCATTCTACGCGTCCGTTGAATGTAGAGAAAGAAACCGTGACCCGCTAACCACAAATCTTGTTGTAGCCGATCCGAGTCGGACGGAGAAAACAATCTGTCTTGCTGTGTCTCCGTCGCTCAAAAAATACGGATTATCGGGACGAGCAAGATTATTTGAAGTCATACAAAAAGTTAGTGCTGCAAATAATATACGAAAGCTTAAAGCACCGAACAAAGTTTTTTGCGGTTCTTCTGACGACAGCCTTGAACTTCAGAAAAAAACGTCACTTAAGATTGATTACATAATTGCTCCACCGCGTATGGCACGCTATATGGAATACAGTACAAAAATTTATAATATCTATCTTAAATACATTGCACCTGAGGATATTCACATTTATTCGATTGATGAGGTATTTATAGATGTAACGCATTACCTTTCGACATACAATATGACCGCTCGTGAACTTGCAATGACAATGATACAAGATATTTTAGGTACAACAGGAATAACCGCAACAGCCGGAATCGGAACGAATCTGTATCTTTGCAAAATAGCAATGGATATAGTCGCAAAACACATTGAACCGGATAAAAACGGTGTACGAATTGCCGAACTTGACGAAATGTCATACCGAAGACTGTTATGGAATCACAGACCCATTACAGATTTTTGGAGAGTCGGTCGTGGTTATTCAAAGAAATTAGAAAAAATCGGACTTTACACTATGGGTGACATTGCAAGATGTTCTATCGGTAAACCGACTGATTACTATAATGAAGAACTGTTATACAAACTTTTCGGTATAAACGCCGAACTGCTTATCGACCATGCTTGGGGTTACGAGCCTTGCACAATGGAAGATGTCAAAACATACAAACCCGAAACAAACAGCATATCCTCGGGACAAGTATTACATTGTCCGTATGAGTTTGATAAAGCAAGATTAGTTGTAAAAGAAATGACCGACCTTATGGTGCTTGACTTGGTGGATAAAGGACTTGTGACAAATCAAATCGTGCTTACAATCGGCTATGATATTGAAAATATTACAGATAAAAACAGAAGTCAGAGTTATAAAGGTACAGTTACAACGAACTATTACGGTAAAAAAGTTCCGAAGCCTGCTCACGGAACAACAAATCTTCCAAAGCAAACATCGTCCACTACACTTATCACAAATGCAGTTATGGAATTGTACGATAAAATTGTAAACAAGAAATTGCTTATCAGAAAAATTAATATTGTGGCTAACAAGCTTGTCGATGAACACAGTGTAAAAAACGCAAACAAATATGAACAGCTTGACCTTTTTACCGATTATGAGATTTTAAAGAAACAACGCGAAAAAGAAAATGCCGAATCAGAACGTGAAAAACGTATGCAGAATACAATACTTGATATAAAAAAGAAATTCGGCAAAAATGCCATTCTTAAAGGAATGAATCTTCAAGAAGGTGCAACCGCCAAAGACCGCAACAATCAAATAGGCGGTCACAAGGCATAATTTTTAAGGAGAATTACCATATGGAAAACGTTAGTCACAAATATGATGACATAATCAATCTGCCCCACCATGTTTCAAAAAAGCACCCACAAATGTCGCTTCATGACCGTGCGGCACAATTTTCACCGTTTGCAGCTCTTACGGGACACAAAGCGGCAATTAATGAAACCGCCCGTTTGACTGATGAAAAGCAGATATTAAGCGAAGATGTCATTGCCAAACTCAATGAACAGTTAAATTTAATTAAAGAGAATATCGGTACAAATCCAATCGTGACAATAACATACTTTGTTCCCGATGATAGAAAATCAGGCGGTGCATACATATCACATACCGGTGTTGTAAAGAAAATAGACGAATACAATCACACGGTTATTTTGACCGACAAAACAGTTATTCCAATCGAGCAAATTAGCGAAATGCAAAGCGATATTTTCAGCGAAATATATTAATGATTTTGCAATTTATGCGATGAAGAGTAAATCGGCAGTGATACAAAAATTAAAAATACCGTGTATATCCATATAATTCTTACATCGCACACGCCTATAATGCTAAAGTATAGACATAGCCTCGGATTATCAGCATAAAATAGTCCAAGAATATGTCCGCCCCCAGCTCCAAAAAACAAGAGTAGACAAAATCTTTATGATTTTGTCTACTCTTTAATATTATCTCCAAACTTCTTCTGCAATTTCTTTAACAAGCTGCAATTTTGCCCACTGTTCTTCTTCTGTAAGTTTATTACCTATTTCGCATGACGCAAAACCGCATTGTGGACTTAGGCACAATCTGTCAAGAGAAATATATTTTTGTGCCTCTTTTATTCTCGCGATTACGTCGGCTTTATTTTCCATTTTCGGTGACTTTGTTGTTATAAGTCCCAACACGACTTTCTTATCGCCGTTGACGTGTGCCAAAGGCTCAAAACCTCCCGAACGCTCGTCATCAAATTCAAGATAATATGCATCTACATTTTCCTTTTCAAACAATACCTCTGCAACCGAATCATATGCACCTGCACTTGCGTATGTTGAATGGAAGTTTCCTCTGCAAACGTGAGTAGTAATTGTCATATCGTTTGGTTTGTCCTCTATTGCAAGGTTATTTATCTCTACCAAAAGTTCTTGAATATCCTTCAATCCCTTTTTATCCGTACCGAACAATTCTTCTGCTCTCGGATCTACAAGCATTCCCCATGAGCAGTCGTCAAGCTGTAAATTGCGACAGCCTGCATCATACAAATCCGCGATTACCTTTTTATATCCGTTTGCAATATCCTCTGCCAACTTATGAGTGCTGTCATAATACTTTGACGTGTTTTCCAACGCAAACGGCATGATCATTTGTTCAATAAACTGTGCCGGTGCAGGAATTGTCTGCTTTGCAACAGTATTTTCATCTTCAAAATGCTTTACAAATTTAAAATGCTCCACGAAAGGATGTACTTTTGAAAGTCCTACTTTTCCGCAAAGGTATGTATCATCAATCATTGCGTCTTCGCCGTGAAACGGTAAACCTGTTTTAGTTTTTTCATGTGCCACACCGTCAAATCCCCACATAAAATCCAAGTGCCATGTTGCACGTCTGAATTCTCCGTCCGTAATGACGTGATAGCCTAATTCTTTTTGTTTATTGATAAGTCTTTCGATTTCCTTATCTTCAACTGCTTTTAATTCGTCAGCCGAAATTTTTCCGTTTTCAAACCCCTCTCTTGCCGCTTTTAAATTTGCAGGTCTTAAAAAGCTGCCTACAAAGTCATATCTGAATGGTATTTGTTTGCTCATTTCTGTTACCTCCTGTGTTTTAATTTACATTAAGTATAACAGAAAATACGGAAATAGAAAAATATATATTATCATCATTTATCCATAGTTTTAATCTATGGATAAATGATTTTTCAATACATTCAAATATGAAACTCCGTATCGGCTAAGAACAGAATTTTTGCGTGTTAAAATTCCGATACGCATACTGCAATCTGAATCTAACGGTTTTGAAATAATGTTTTCACCGTTTAATTCCATATCTATAATACCCGAACAAACCGTAAAACCGTTAAGACCGATAAGCAGATTAAATAATGTCGCTCTGTCACGCACCATAATATTTTTAGGGAATTCAAGCGAACTCAAAAATTCCTCCGAAAAGTAAAATGAATTGTGTTTTCCCTGTTCAAACACCAAATACGGATACGGCATTAAGTCTTGAATTGTTATTTCCTCTTTGGTTGCAAGAGGGTGATTGTTTGATATGAAAACGTGAGGTTTAGCAATATATAATTCTTCAAAATTCAAGTCATTTTTATTAATAAGTTTGCTCAAAACTGCCTCATTATACTCACTCAAATACAATATTCCTATTTCACTTCGTCCAACTGCCACATCATCTATAATTTCATACGTCTGTGTTTCACGCAAAATAAAGCTGTATGCGTCCGCATCATATTCCCTTATAACGTCCACAAACGCATTAACCGCAAATGAATAGTGCTGACATGAAACAGAAAATCTCGGTTTCTGATTTCTCTCACCTTTAAAATGCTCCGTCATAACGTCCGTCTGCTCCAAAATCTGACGTGCATATGAAAGCAATGTTTCTCCGTCCCTTGTAAGCTCTACGCCCTTATTGGAACGAATGAATGCCGTTATTCCCATTTCTTCTTCAATATTGTGTATTGCAGAGGTAAGGCTCGGCTGTGCTATAAATAACTTTTCAGCCGCCTCCGTTATATTGCCACACTCCGCTACCGTTACTATGTATTTTAATTGTTGCAGTGTCATTGTATATCCCTCATTCTATACTGAATATGTTTATTATATCATATTCACGTAAAAATACAATAAGAGTCTATCATAAAGATAAACTCTTATTAAAACCATTATTTATATAATCTCATAAATACCGATGCGGCTTGTGCTCTTGTTGTACCGGATTTAGGATTAAAGTTTCCGTTTTCGTCACCTGTCATTATTCCTGCATAATATGCCCATTTAACAGAATCAATCGCATACTCAGCAATATCTTTTACATCAGAATATGTAATTTCATCACTGTCTGAATTATATCCCTTAGTTTTTGCATAGCGATATAATATAACTGCCATTTGTTCACGAGTTATATCACTGTTAGGATCAAATTCCGTTTCTGTTTTACCGCTTATAATATCATTGTTATAAGCCCATAAAACAGCTTTAGCATACCAAGAATCATCAGCTACATCACTGAAATGCAATTCACCGTCTGCTGTCGGTTCATTTTCTATACGATACAATGCCGAAACGAACATTGCACGGGTTAATGTAATGTCAGGAGCAAATTCACTGTCGCTTACACCTGTCATAAAACCTTTGTCATACGCATATTTGACAGCTTGATAGAACCACATATTTTCCGTTACATCAGTAAACCACACTGTTTGAGTAGTATCCTTTTCAGGTGCAGTCGTAGGTATAACAGTAGGTGCTGTTGTCGGTTTTGATGTTGATGTACTGCCACTCGAACCGGAACCACCGCTTTGAGGCTGTTTTGTGGCAGTCGGAGTGACTGTCGGAGTCGGTTTAGGTGTTGAATCTGTATCTTTTGCATCTAGCCACCTATTATAAAGTGAACCGTCACCTGTTTTATCCGATTCACTCCAATCGGCAACTTCTTGACGGTAATCGTCAACGTAATGCCATACGATTTCTTCATCACCAATCAATTTATACTCATTCAATCCCAATGAAGGGTGACTGCCGTTTACAGTATACATCCAACCGGAATATTTACCGTTTGTAAATTCACCGAGCCAATATCCTTCCGGTGATTGAATTGTACTGATATATCCGTTTTCCCAACCACGATATTTTAAGCCGTTATCGTCAAGTGCTTGTTTGAATACATCTCCCACTGTACTTCCTAATTTTACTTCATACTCTTTTTCAGGAATCCATGTTTGATATGTATTCTTCGTATCTTTTGTCAAGACAAAGTCACTTCCGAGATTTTCTTCGCCGATAAGTCTGAAACTTACATTTATCTTTTCAACATTATCAGGATTTTCTTCTACATTCATCAATACAGCCACATATGTATAAGGACTTGATTTTGCATACAAATATGCCTGACCTATTCCATGTCCGACTGCAACGCCGTTTTCTATTGAAACAATGTTTTCGTCACTGCTCTTTACTTCTGAATTTGACGAAACATTTGCAGTACCGTTTACAATTATATCGCTGTTATCTACTTGCAAATTAACTGTTTCGGCAGAATATTTGTCTAATTCTGCTTTTGTGATTGCATTGATACCGTCAATATCACCTTTACAGCTGTCGTTTGCATTATTTTTATCGTCACTCAACCAATAATTTTCGCAAACAACGCTGTTTATATCATAATTTGAATTAACATCACCCAAAACACCGCATTTGCTCTTTCCGCCATTGTAATTATATCTTGTATAACACTTACCGCTTTCGTCCTGATAATAACCGCAGATGCCTGCTGACGTTTTAGCTGTTACAGTTCCGTAGTTATTTGAGAAATCAACAGCTGATTCCCCTAAAACTGTCGAACTGTAATTACGTCCGACAATACCGCCGGCATAGTTTTCACCGTTTACATCACCTGTATTTTCGCAGAAATATACCAAGCCGTTTATAAGTTCACCGACTATACCACCGCCGTATGAACCTTGTGCTGTGATATTACCGCTGTTTTGACAATTTTTGATACCGCTTTTTTTATAACACCCTGACGCACGACCTGCGACACCGCCCGTCATACTTCCCGACACTTCTGCCGTATTAGCACAATTTTCTATTTTACCGCAGCTATAATTTTCAGCTACAATTCCTCCGACGTCATATTTACCGCTTATTGCACCGTTATTGACACATTCGGAAATTTCTCCGTTTACGGATAAGTCTGCATAATCATCAATAAACAATAGTGCCTGACCTTTGCCGTTTCTGTTTTCTATCGTAATACCGCCGACATTACCGCTATTCGATAAGTCACCGTTATTTTCAGATTTTCTTATAGTACCGTAATTTTCGCCGACTATTCCCGACTTACTGTTACCGGCAGATGTCATATTGCTGTTATTCACACAACCTGTTACAATTCCGTAATTTTCGCCGACTATTCCTGCAAGATATGTTACGTTTGAGGCGGTAAATCCGAAATCAGCACTGTTAGTACAATTTTCTATTGTACCAAGATTTATTCCGGCTAAAGCGGCAATTTTTCTTACGTTATTATGAGCGGTCAATCTATTAGTAGAATCTATATTAAGATTTTTAACAACACCATTCTTTCCTATGTATGAGAACAATCCGAAATAATTGTTTTCGGCATACAGAATCGCGTTCTTTACAGAAAAACCGTTTCCGTCAAACACACCTTCAAACGCACGATTCTTCTCGGACTCCCACCATTCTCCGTTATCGTTTGACTTTAATCCATCCCAATAACCGATTGAACTAAATTCTTTGCTATCGCTTAAATCAATATCGCTTGAAAGTTTAAAGTATACACCTTTATATGAATTTCCGTCTGCAACGCTTTCCGAAAGAATGTTCATATCTTCCAACGATTTTATAATATACGGTTCTTCTTCCGTACCTTTACCGCTCCATTTAGGTTCTGAAACTTTTACGGAAACAGCACTTGATATTCCGCCAATTTCACATTTAACAGTTATATCCTTTGCATTGCCAAGCTTAGCGGAATCTATAATAATACTTGCATTTAGTGTCCCTACGCCATTTGTAATTGTAATATCGCCGCTTTGTTCAACTGTAACGGCACTGTTGTCACTGCTCCATTTTGCAGTTATATTTTTGTTTAAATTCTTACCGTATATCTTTGCTGTAAATGTATGAGAAGTATCTGTTTCAAGACTTTCGCCCGATGATACAAGATTTATCGAAATAATTTTGCTTTCCTTGTATTCGTTATTAAGTACCGGATATTTACTTCCAACATAAAATATCGGTGCTACTTCTACTGTTTTGCCGTCAACTTCTTGTTCTTTAACGCACCACAAATCATACACAAATGCGTCGCTTTGCATATATTCGTCTGTTCTGCCTGTGGCAATATTCGTGTTTGTTGATGCATTTTCGCCATACGGCATTTTATCGCCGATAATTCTGTAATATAAATTTTCTGCCGATACACCGTTTGTAAATGCTCCGAATAATGTACCTGCTTTTTTTGCTTTTACTGTCCCCGTTGCGTAACAATTTGTCACTTTACTGCCGCTTAAAAGCTGTCCTACCAGTCCGCCGACATATTCATCTGCCAAAACAACAGTATTTGAATAGCAATTTTCTATTTTAGTGTCCCTTGCTATACCGACAATACCGCCTCCTATATCTTCACCGCTTACAAGTCCGTCTACTCCAAGCAATGTAATTTCTGCATTTGAGGTATATCCGAATAATCCGCTTACTTTTTGATTTTCGGTATTTAGTTTTACTTCATATCCGTTACCGTTAAAATGACCCGAAAATGCTTTATCTTCCGCATTGCCTATTGAAATCCAATACTTTTCTGTTAAATCAATATTATTATTTAATTTAAAGTATGCGTCTTTATATGATTCACCTTTATTTACATTTTTCGCAAGTAATGCAAGTTCGGACGCTGTTTTTATAACATACGGATTTTCTTTACTTCCGTTTCCGCTGTCAAATGTTTCAGCCACATTGTCTGACCATTTTCCTTGTGATGAATATGACGGTATTTCCTCTTCAATTTTAGGTGTTGAAGCAGGTGTTACTGACGGTGTAGGTTTTGTTGGTGTATCTATATCATCGGCACCGTTTACTTCCCATGCCAAAACAGGGAATTTATCCGTTTTCACAAACGCACTGCCTAAAATTTCAGTCATATCTGCAAGCTGATTTTCTGTTTTCACTTCAAGTCCCGTACCCGAATTTTCCGCATACGGCATAGGTGCGGTATCTTTAAGAAAATAGCAGTTTTTAACCGAATATCCGCTCACTGTATATCCCAGTATTCCGCCGTTGGTATTGTTTTGCGATGAAATTTTACCGCTGTTATATGAATTTGAAATATCACAGTTGTATGATTTACCAGAAATACCACCCGAATATGCTGACGCACTTACTTCACCGCTGTTATAACAACTGTCAAGAAGTATACTGCCCTCGTAATTGTAACCGACAATACCGCCTGCATATCCGCCGGTTGCAGTTACAGTGGCTTTATTAGTACATTCTTTTACAGTTCCCGAACTGTAAGCGGCAATACCGCCAACTTCGTCCTTACCTGTAATAGTTCCCTTATTCTCACACTGAGCTATAACACAGCTTGTAACCGTTTTATTAACCGCACCGTTATAACCTACTATACCGCCGACTCTGTTTTCGCCTTTTATTTCGGCATAGTTGATACAATGAGATATTAAACCATAGTTCACGGCACATATACCTGCCGCAATTCCATATGTATCATTCGTGTTTTCTATATTTCCGTATACATAAAGATTTTTTATTACCGCATTTTCTTCCGTAACTCCGAAAAGTGCCGAAAGATAGCTGCCCGAAGATATATTTATTCCCCTTATACTGTAATCTTGACCGTTAAAATTACCGTTAAAAGCATTACCTTGATATTTATTTGATATGTATTTATCGGATACGCCTATCGGTGTCCACTCCTTGCCTGATAGATCTATATCATTTTTCAAGACAAAATACTTGTCTGACATATCATTGCCCTTTTCTACTTCATACGAAAGCAAAGCGAGTTCTTCTGCATCTGCAATGATATACGGATTATCTTTATCACCGTTACCGCCGTCAAATTCTTCTGCGCGATAATCTATCCAGTAATTTGATGTATCCGTTACAATCTTCTTTTCAATTCCGTTTACCGAAATTTTAAGCGTCTTTTCGGCATTTACTTTGTCAAATGTGATGTCTATGGCTGTTTTTTCGTCTGATATGTATTGAGATAACTGAACATTTTTAAGTTCGACCTCTTTATCGTCAACAAATGATTTTATTTCAAAATCATTTAACGTAAGATTTGTTCCTACAAGTTTTTTGTTTAACAATACAGTTATCTTACCGTTTTCGATATTAATGCTTTCAATATCAAATGTTTCGTCTTCCCCTGTCGGCGCATTGCTCCAATCAATAACAGGAAGATTATCACTGTCTGTAAATGCGTTTGACAAATCACTTGCCGAAACAGTATCAACGGCATATACCGTACTTATATCACCGCCGTTTTCAAGTGCCACAAGTTTAGTGCTGTCACCTATGTTATACAAGTTATTTACTGTCGTATTTTTCATTGAACCGATTAGTTGATATTCCGTATGAGTATTCACCTCACCGCTGTTGTACGCATTTTCTATCGTACCGCCAAGCTTGTAGCCTACTAATCCGCCACTGTAATTGTAACCGATTACCTTACCGGTATTATATACGTTAGTTATGTCACACGCATAGTTGCAACCGATAATACCGCCGAAATAATTACCGTCTTCAGTACCTATTTGACCGTCATTATATGCTCTGTCAATCTTTCCGCATTCGCTTACACTTATATCCTTGCCGACAATTCCACCTACCGCAACTCCTCTTAAATAACTGTACATATCGTCATCTTTAAAAGGTGCAGATACATTTCCGCGGTTTGCGGCATATGTAATGTCGCCGTATGCAAGCTGACCGACAATTCCGCCTGCCTCTGCAAAGCTCTTGGAAGTAGCTGTAACCGTTCCGTTATTTGTAACATTTATAAGATTTCCGCTTACTCTGTTACTTCCTTTAAATTGAGCTCCAAGCTGACCTGTTATACCGCCCACATAAGCAAGACCTGTTATATCGGTGTTGTTTGTACAATTTATAATCAATCCGGCATTTATACCGGCGATTCCGCCGATATATTTTGCCGCATTAATGTATTCATTACCCTCAGCCTGTGCGTTTATTTGTCCGTTTACCGTAACATTTTTGACAGTTCCTTCTTTTCCTATAATTCCGAAAAGACCTTGACAATAAGTTTCGTAATGATTGTCGCCTTGCTTATTGTACTTTTTGGTTTCTATGAAAAGTCCGGAAATGCTGTGATCTTTTCCGTCAAATATACCGTTATATGCGGTGTTGTCATCTATACCGTAACCGTTATTATTGATATAATTATATCCGTTACCGATTGGTGTCCAATTTTGGTTTTCCAAGTCAATATCACTGTTTAATACTGCATTTGCTGTTCTGTCACCACCGTTTACTTTTTCGGCAAACCAAACCAAATCTTCCGCACTTTCAATCTGATAAGCACCGTTTATAAGTTCCGGTTCATCGCTTGCAAATGCAGTGAAATTTACAGGTACAAAACTCGCAAGCATACATAAAGACAACAATATACTTGTAAATTTATTTTTTACGCTCATTTTTTTCTCCAATCTTTATACTATTTTATACTTAAATCAAGAGTATTTGAAATAGGTGCCAATGATGATATATTTCCGTTCCATGTTAAAATCTTGATTATATATTCATCAGCTGAATCGGCAGATATTTCTTTAAATTCAACTTGATTTTCATTACCGGGCTTTAAAGAAATTTCTTCAGGTTTTATTCCTATCAATTTGCCGTTTGAATCATATACGGCAGCCATAACACTTACTTTCTTTTCTTCTGTAAGATTACTGTTAAGTTTTACCGTTAATGTACCTGTTAGTTTTCCGTTTTCAACTTTTAATGTGTTTTGTTCTGTTGCAGATTGTACAGGTAAAGGTGTTGAAGTTACTGTTGGTGTCACTGTTGGCTCTGCTGTTACCATTGGTGTTGCTGTTGGTGTTGCCGTCGGTGTTGCTGTTGGTGTTGCCGTCGGTGTTGCTGTTGGTGTTGCCGTCGGTGTCGCTGTTGGTGTCGCTGTTGGTGTTGCCGTCGGTGTCGCTGTTGGTGTTGCCGTCGGTGTCGCTGTTGGTGTTGCTGTTGGTGTCGCTGTTGGTGTTGCTGTTGGTGTTGCCGTCGGTGTCGCTGTTGGTGTTGTTTTCGGTTCTTCGCTCGGTACCAATGCGTTAATCAGATTATCTTCAAGTTCTGTTTGCATATTTTCATCAAAGAAATTCTCTAAAGCCGCTTGATATGCCGATTCTGCTTTTTTAGCGGTCTTTGGATCAGTTGCCAACGTTTCATAATAATCTCCTACTGCATTAATAAGTTCATCTTTTACAGGAGAACTATAGCTGTAGCTTGAAAAATCTCCATCGTCAACAACAAATCTTATAACTTCACCATCATAAAGTTGATGTTGTGTCGAACCGCTGAAAGAGTAGGCTTGTAATCCGTCTCCGCTTCCATCACTGTATCTTACATTCGGATAGTTATATGTCACACCACTGATTGTAATAACTTGATACGAATCATAGTCTTCTAATATTCCTTCAACTTCATTAATAGTTTCGCCTTCATTCTTGTAATATGAAAAAATTTCATTTACAATATCTACAGCAATATCAAGTTCACTGTCAAACTTTACGAATTGACCATTATGATCATAAAATCCATTCTTAGATATTTTAATAGGTGATATTACCATATCACTTGTCGTACTTTCAGCAAACAAATAAAAATATGTTTCATCTTCATTATCAGCCTGTACAACAAACGTTACAATGCTGAATAACATTGCTACTGCTACAATTAAACTTAAAAATTTTTTCTTCATTAGTCTTTCACCTCATATTTTATTTTCGACTTATTCTATAAGTCCGTATTTTATTTTAATTCTCTCAAGCTTTTCGAGCATAGGCTCTGCAGCAAAAAAGAGAAAAAACACTGTTGATACTGCGTGAATAAAATCAAACGGCATACCCATTACGTATGATGACAGCACCATATTTATATTTATATTCGACTGCCACATTATAACAGACGCAGGATTCATTATTCCGCCGTATATAACAAATGTCACCAAAAATCCAAACACGCACATATCTGTTTTTGTCTTGCGTAAAATGCCTTTTTGAAACATTATTCCCGCCAAGAAACCTATAATTCCGAATGAAAACATTTGCCACGGTGTCCACGGTCCTTGCCCGAAAAAGAAGTTTGATACAAATGCCGTAATTGCTCCGACAAGAAATCCTGTTTCACCGCCGAATGCCACACCCGAAATTATCACTATCGCCGCAACAGGTTTGAACTGCGGCAACATGAAAAATGCCGTACGTCCCACTACTCCTATTGCACACAATGAGCTTATTATAACCAATTCCCTTGCTTTAGGTTTACGATTTTCAAACGCAAATGCAAACGGAATCATTGTTTCCAATATAATAAGCAAGCTTATAAAATAATATTTTTTATCGCCGAGATAATATATCCCAATAAAAATTGTAATCGGAATAAGAAATAATATTAACAATGTTGCTATTTTTGTTCTTTTTGATATTTTTCTTTTGCTCTTTTCGTTCTGTATTAATTCTTTTCCGAGTTTTTTTCGCGGTATTAAATTAAACATTGCTGCGGCAATAAATAATATACTTATCGTTTGTGCAACATAGTTCTTCCAATTATCGTAACGTCCGCAAAACAGGCATTGTGTCATCACAAATAAAATTACAAATACTATCCCTAATACAACATTGTGTACATTAAGTTTTTTATACTCTTTTTTGCCCTGCTTTATAACCGTTTTCTTTGGCAGTATATAATTCAGTTCATCATTCGTTTCAGTTAAATCTTCTGCTTCACCCCCCAATGCTCTTATTATGTCTTTGTCTAATACAGCATTTTCGATTATACCGTCAGCCATACGTTTTGCCGAAGTGGTATAAAAATTATTTTCCGCAAAGAACTTCCTCGGAGGAGCTTCACTGACAATCTTACCGTCAAAAAACATCGCACATATATCAGCATATTCAGCACAAAATTCTATGTCATGTGTTACCATTAACACAGTCATACCGTTCTTTTGCAAACTTTTGAGTATCGTTGCAAGTTTTCGTTTAAAACAAGCGTCAAGTCCCTTTGTCGGTTCATCAAGCACCAACAAATCAGGTTTTCTTAAAAGCATTTTTGCAAGTGCCACTCTCTGCTGTTCACCACCTGACAAATCGTAAGGGTGATTTTCAAGTAAATTATCAAGTTCACAAAGTTTTATTACATACTCAATCTCATTTTTCCTTTTTTCTTTTTCAACATCAAATACCGCGTCATACAACTCCTCAAGTACACTCTTTTTCAAAAATAAGCTCTGTGGATTTTGCGGCATCACCGCCACTTTGGTATCATCGTTTATAAACACCTTACCTCTATACGGCTTATTAATCTTTGAAATAACAGACAACGCAGTACTCTTTCCGACACCGTTACCGCCTACTATCGCATAAAATTCATTTTCGTGAACTTTAAATGACAAGCCTTTTAAAATATCATCCGAATTTTTCTCATATCTAAACCATACATCTTTTAATTCTAAAATCGGTTCGGTATTAATTCTGTTTTTTTCCGACTTGAATTCAAAATGCTCGTTAATCTGTTGTTTTTCCAACCATTTATGACCGTCACGAATTGTTATAGGGCAATTACCCGAATTATTTCCCAAGGAATAATATATTTTTGTCGGTGTGGGTAATGCTGCAAACATACTGTTTTGCTTTAATTCCTCACCTATTTTATATGGTGTGTTTTCGGTTGTAATCTTGCCGTCTTCCATAACCACAACCTTATCGGATAAAGGAAATACTTCGCTCAAATTGTGCTCACTCAATATTATCGTCACGCCAAGTTCGGTATTAATCCTCTCAAGCATTGTAAAAAAGTCATGTGCCGCTATTGGGTCTAATTGACTTGATGGTTCGTCAAGCAACAACAATGTCGGATTCATTATCATAACCGACGCTAAATTGAGAATTTGTTTTTGTCCGCCCGACAGATTGGCTACATTTTCGTAAAACCAATTTTGTATTCCGAAAAATGACGCCATCTCCGCGGCTTTCGATCGAATTTCAGCCGAATTAATACCCAAACTTTCCAATCCGAATACAAGTTCGTGCCAAACCTTATCCGTAACAATTTGATTATCAGGATTTTGCATTACAAATCCGATATTTTCGGCTTGCTCTCTGTCCGACAAATCATATATACTTTTTCCGTTAAAGTATATTTCCCCACTTGTTTTACCGTGCGGTGTAAGAATCGGTTTTAAATGTCGTAGAAGTGTCGATTTCCCACATCCGGATTTACCGCAAATCGTCACAAATTCACCTTGATTTACCGTTAAATTTATATCGTTCAATGCCGTTTTTTCGCTATTGGGATATGAAAATATTAAATTTTTGATTTTAATTTTCTCCACTTTAATTCCTCCCATATCTCAATAATTATCGGCATTATACAAATCATAATATACGATATAAAAATGCTTGTGCTGTAAAAAGACATATCCGTACCACGCATAGACGGAAAATATCTGTAATTAATTTTCCCAAGCAAAGCACCTATCAAAAAATATGTAATCGTAACCGCCAAATAAATTAAAGCAGTTACATCTCTTTTGTCAAATACATAATTTGAGTAAGCCGTTCTGCCTGTCAAACCGTAACCGCGACTTTTCATACTGTCGGAAGTATCTATTGCATTTTCCAAACTCCATGTTATAACCGCCGACAAAATTCTTATACTGTTTTTAACTCTTGCAAATACAGACCCCTCTGATGAATCTCTCCCCATACTTTTCTGTGCATTTGAAACTTCTTGTACCTGTTCTTTAAATTTCGGAACAAATCTGAATGTCATAGACAATATCAGCGAAAGTGACGGAATTATTCGTCCAAAAATATAGATAAACTTATCACTTGTCATAATTTTATTAAAACAAGAAAACCAACAAATGACCATTGCAACCATACTTGCCGCGACAATTCCGTATAGTATGGATTCCAACGTCAACGGATTTCCGCTCGGTAAATATGCAATTACAGTTACACCCTCGTGATTGAACGCAGGATTTATCAGTGCTGAAATCAACATAAGCGGTAATAACATCGCAATAAATTTCAACGCTTTTTTACCGTTTAAAATTATCGAATACATCACACTGCACAAAAGCGATGTCACAAGGCATATAGGATGTACGAATATCATTGAAAACACAATTACGGCTGTAAAATATATAAAATTAATCAACGGATGATATTTTGCAAATTCATTCATTATCTGTCTTATCTCCTATTCTCCGCCTGTTGCGGAATATCCGCCGACATCTATTCCTAAGTTGCAAGTATATACCCATTCGACTTTATCGCCTTGTTTCAGCTGGTAACGCGAACAGCCGTAATTTGGGAACCAGTCATTTACTTTATACATCCACCCCGATAATTCACCGCAGTCAAACTCATACAAATTGCCTATCCCCTCGATATATGCACTGTTATACATAGGAGTATTTTCAAATTCCATATGTATTTTGCTGTTTTTCATTTCGCGTTGCAATAGGTCAAATACACTTTCGCCGTCATAAAATTCAACTGTCTGTTCTTTAAATATAACTCCGTCCGACGGCACTAATTCCCACTTTTCTTTATCAAGCCACGACATATTGTCGAGTATCGTATCACATCGTACCGCCAACGTGCACGTCAGTTCTTTGCTCTCTATTACTGCATCTTGCGGTTCGACAGGTACAGGTTTTCCCTCAGGTACAGGTTCTGTTTTATATTCGTCTGTCCCTGTTGTTTCGTCAATATTCATTCCGTTGTTTTCGGAATATTCCAAATCGGGAGTATATATTTCTTCGTATGGTTCCCCTGCAATTTCTTCGGCTAATTCTATTTTTTCCTCTGCCGTCATTGGTTTGTCGGCTGTAGGCTTGTTTTGAATTTTTTCTGAGTTTTCGGCTGTCGGAGATGATGTGGGTGAAATTGTTGGCTCTATAGTCGGTGTAGGACTTTCATCATTGTCATATACTTCATCAATTATAGCTTTTTCTGTTGCTTTCGGCGTCGACTCAACATTCCAACCGCGCAGTGACGGTGCATCTCCGCCCCACCAAAACGCAAATACCAATACAGCAATAATTATACTTCCTATAATTATGTGTCTTTTATATTTTTTCATTCAATATCTCCTGAAAATTATTACTTTCTAAGCAAAATCAAATTCATCATTACAAACTGTAAACTGTTTTTTATCACATTAATTTCATCTTGTGATATATTTCTGATATCGCTCATATCATAAAGCGAATTATCGCCGTTCATAAATCGTTTTAGCGACACCAAACTGTAAAAACATTGTTCTGTTGCCATTTGATTTGAACCGTCACCGTCGTATGTATGTTTAAAACCGTCGCCTATTGTATAGTACGACATTAAATTATCCGCTAAATTCTTGCCGTTCTTTTCAAAGCGTTCATCAAGAGGCGATATTCCGAGTTCACAAAGTGCAACAATGACTTGTGCGCAGCTTTCGGAATTTTCCGTACCCCAACTTGAATATCCTCCGTTTTCATTTTGACTTGCCGATAAAAAAGAAATTGCCTTGTTCACACAATTTGACACTTCGGAATTATCCGTATAATTTGAAAGTGCTTGCAGAGCCATTGCCGTAACATCAACATCACTCTCTCCACTGCCCAAAAGTGACCATCCACCGTCATCAAGCTGACTGTTTATAATCTTTTCAACATACATTTCTCTTGTTGCATGAATTTGTGCATCGGCATTGTACGGCATATCATACTGTCCGCAGTCAAGTGCAATCAATGCCCATATTGCACCGTTTATACCTTGCCAAGTAGTTTTTTCAAAATCTCCTAAAGGAAGTAATAAATTATATCCACCGACATTTTTAGGGTCTTTTCCGATTGATGTGAGTGCAATTATAACTCTTGAATATTCGGTATATTTTTTGTTATGCAATACACCGCCACATTCTTTTACATAATTGACAACATTGTTGTAATAATTCTCGTAATAGCCGACAGGTATATCACCGTAATTTCTGCTCAGTCCCATTATCAGCCACTCACCGCCTATCGATGATACGGTAGGAGTTTTCGAATTATCATATAAATATTTTTCCGTATCACTTATGACGCTGTTTATATCGTCAATACTTACCGCAAAAGCATTTGCAGATGAAATCAAAACAAACGATAACATTAAAGATATTATTTTTTTCATTAATACGCTCCGTTTCTGTAAAATCAAATAAAAAAAGCTGTGATAATTTTTTCAAATTATCACAGCAGAGTTTTCCTGTGTATATCACATATCGGCACGCAAACAACACGCTTAATACATTTATATAAGCGTACGATACTACTGCTCCTATATTGACAACATCAATAAGTACGGAGCAGTATCAAAGCAGGTCTTCTGACTCGTATTATATAAAGCGAGCTTAACATTTTTATATTCGCCTTCTCAGTTTCCCAATGACTGACTTTCATCAAAAAATATAAAAACTTCAATACATACAGCGACTGTTATCGTTCGGGATTCTCACCCGATTCCCTTTTCACCGACTATACCCATACAATATAGCCGACACTTTGTGTGATTATTCATTTTTTAGTATTATATCATCAAAAATATGTACCGTCAATGTGCTATATTACTAAAGTTACACTTGACATTCACATATTTTATACCTTATAACACAAAAAATGCGACACCTAAAAGCATCGCATTTTGAATTACATTATGAATTTTGTTTTGTATAGTTAAGAAGTCCGCCTGCGTAAAGCATTTCTTTTTGACGGTCTGACAAATCTGCATTAACCTCAAAATCAAAGCCTTTTGTTACGTTTGTCACCTTAATAACTTTACCGTTGGCAATTTGCTTACCGATATTTTCAATCTTCAATTCGTCCATTTGGTCAATCTTATCGTAATCCGATTCATTTGCAAATGTTAGAGGCACGATACCGGCATTAATAAGATTAGCCATATGAATTCTCGCGAATGACTTAACGATAACTGCCTTAACACCCAAATACAACGGTGCAAGTGCAGCGTGTTCTCTTGAAGAACCCTGTCCGTAGTTTGAACCGCCGACAATTATACTCTTACCAAGTTCAAGTGCTCTGTCGTGGAACTTTTCGTCACATACAGCGAAACAGAATTCCGAAATCTTAGGAATATTTGAACGCAACGGCAAAATCTTTGCACCGGCAGGCATAATATGGTCTGTTGTGATATTATCGCCGACCTTTAGCGAGCATTTTGCGTCTATTGTTTCAGCCAAAGGCTCTGATACAGGGAAAGGCTTAATATTAGGGCCTCTAAGCACTTCAATACTGTCCATATCCTTTTCATCTGCCGGAGGAACTATCATATTATCGTTTATTGTGAACTTTTCAGGTAATGTTATATCCGCCGCGTCACCAAGTGTTCTCGGATCTGTAAATACACCTGTAAGAGCTGAAATAGCAGCTGTTTCAGGTGATACAAGATAAATCTGACCGTCTTTTGTACCGCTTCTGCCTTCAAAGTTTCTGTTAAACGTTCTTAGTGAAATACCCTTTGAATTAGGTGACTGTCCCATACCTATACAAGGACCGCAAGCGCTTTCAAGTATTCTTGCACCAGCGTCAATCATAATTGCCAAAGCACCGTTATTTGCAAGCATATTCAAAACCTGCTTTGAACCCGGAGCGATTGCAAGAGAAACATCAGGATTAACCGTCTTACCTTTTAGAATATGTGCAACTTTCATCATATCAAGAAGTGATGAATTTGTACATGAACCGATACAAACTTGGTCAATCTTCATACCGCTAAGTTCGCTTACCGACTTAACATTATCAGGTGAATGAGGGCAAGCTGCAAGCGGTTCAAGTTTGCTAAGATCTATATTAACTTCTTCGTCGTATACAGCGTCTGCGTCTGCACATAGAGGTGTATATGCCTCTTCTCTGCCTTGTGCTTTCAAGAATTCATGTGTTATTTCGTCTGATGGGAATATTGATGTTGTTGCACCAAGTTCCGCACCCATATTTGTAATAGTTGCTCTTTCGGGAACTGACAAAGTTTTAACACCTTCACCGCAGTATTCGATAACTTTGCCTACACCGCCCTTAACAGAAAGACGCTTTAGAACTTCCAAAATTACATCTTTTGCGGCAACCCACGGTTGAAGTTTGCCTGTAAGATTTACCTTAACGACTTTCGGGCAAGTAATGTAATATGTACCTCCGCCCATTGCAACAGCAACGTCCATACCGCCTGCGCCTATAGCAATCATTCCTATACCGCCGCCTGTCGGTGTATGGCTGTCAGAACCGATAAGTGTTTTACCCGGAATACCGAAACGCTCAAGATGTACTTGGTGACAAATACCGTTACCCGGTCTTGAGAAGTAAATTCCGTGTTTTTTACAGACACTGCCGATAAATCTATGGTCATCAGCATTTTCAAAACCATTCTGCAATGTATTATGGTCAATATATGCAACAGAACGCTCTGTTTTTACTCTTGGCACACCCATAGCCTCAAACTCAAGATATGCCATTGTACCTGTTGCGTCCTGTGTAAGGGTCTGGTCAATTCTAATTCCGATTTCACTGCCTTTTACCATCTCACCTTCAACAAGATGTGCAGACAGTATTTTTTCTGTTAATGTTTGTCCCATAACAACTTCCTCCGTAAACTCATTTTTCTATACTATTTTAATACAAATCCTATGTATTTGTCAAGTCATACACACCTTTTATTTAAAACCGCATATTATAAAGCGGAGGTGTTTTAGATATGTCGGATATATGTTTTATTGCATTGTTTACCGTGTTTTGTACTATGGGAATTTACTTCTTTGTAAAAGAAATTACATCGGCACTTTTGAAAAACCGAATTAAAACGAAAATTCTTCTTGAAGTACATAATTCCGATATTGATATTGAAGGTCAGATACGTTCGATTATTTCGGCAAATCCCGAAAGCGATATATTGATAAGCGATAAAAGTGAGAATGACGAAATAGGTATGATTCTTCATAAAATGTCCGCTGATAATTCGTGTATAATTTTAGACAACGTTAAAAGCTCCCAAAAATAAATTTTGGGAGCTTTTTAAATTATTTATCTTCGTTTTTTGCTATTTCTTTTATCGACGTTACAAGTCCTGCAAGTCCTTGTATTTCCGACGGTATAATTATCTTTGTAGCCTTGCCGTCAGCGGCTTTTTCAAAACTTTCAAGTGCCTTTATTGCAATATACGGTTCACTTGGCTTTGAGTCGTTAATTCTTCTGATACCTTCTGCAACGGCTGTCTGTACTGCGATAATTGCTTCAGCCTCACCTTCTGCCTCTTTAATAGCGGCTTGTTTTTTAGCCTCTGCACGAAGTATTGCAGACTCTTTTTCACCCTCTGCCAAAAGAATTGCAGACTTCTTTTCACCCTCTGCACGAAGTATTGATTCACGTCTTTCTCTTTCGGCTTTCATCTGACGTTCCATTGCGTCTTGAATTTCAGCAGGAGGCATAATGTTTTTAAGTTCAACTCTGTTAATCTTAATACCCCATGGGTCAGTTGCCTCGTCAAGAATTGCACGCATTTTTGTATTTACAGTATCACGAGATGTCAATGTTTCATCAAGTTCAAGGTCACCGATAATGTTTCTTAGAGTTGTTGCAGTAAGATTTTCAATAGCCATCATAGGTCTTTCAACGCCGTATGCAAACAATTTCGGGTCGGTTATTTGATAATAAACAACCGTATCAATCTGCATTGTTACGTTATCCTTTGTTATAACAGGTTGCGGCGGAAAGTCAACAACGTGTTCCTTTAAATTAACTTTCTTCGCAATTCTGTCTATAAACGGCACTTTAAAATGAAGTCCGACACCCCATGTTGCATAGTAACCGCCAAGACGTTCAATAATGTATGAATGCGCCTGTGGAACTATTTTGATATTTGCTACAATAATCACCAATATAATGATTAATAAAAGTATAATTGCTAATGGCATTTTAATCATCCTTTCTCTTTACAATAAGTTTTACACCCTCAATTTTTTCAATAACAGCCGTTTCACCTTTGAGTACATGAGAGTTGTCTATACTTCTTACAGTCCAGACTTTTCCGTCAACTTTGCCCTCTCCCAAGCCTCTGATATTATCGACATCGCTCGTTATCAAAACTTCTTTACCAACCAAACTTTGAGCATTTGTTTCAACATTTCTCGGTTTGAAAAATTTCATTGAAATCGGTCGTAAACACAGTATACAAATAAATGATACCGCAATAAACACAGCCATTTGAACATAGAAATTTACGCCTGAAAATGCCGCAATCATTCCTCCTAATGCACCGATTGCAAACCAAATGCTGACAAGCTGATAAGTAACTGCCTCAAGAATAATAAACGCTATTATTCCCAAAATCCATATTACAGCCTGTTCCATAACTATAACCTCCCTCTATTGCATTATATATTAAAAGTTATAAATTTACAATAGTTTTTCAAAAATATTTTTCACATATGTTTTTCTTTTACATATTATATATTAAAAGATTACAGAGGTGGGATATATGCTTAATTGTTGTATGAGAGGTTGTTCAAAGGCAGTTGGGCTGGCGGCTTTGTCATTTTGTGCAGGTGTGATAGCGGGAGCATTTCTTCCTATGGCTATTATTGCGGTAATCGAAATGATTTTTCTTCTGCTTTTTGGGTATTTGTGTTTGTTTAAATGGTAGAAAGGAGTAGGTAAAAATGAAAATCGTTGTCGTTAAAATGCCAAAATGTCTTAGAGGTATCGTTAAAACAATTTTTAAAATGTAGTACATAGAAAAAGGAAAGCAACTTAATGCTTTCCTTTTTCAGTATTATAAATTGCTTACCCAATTTTTAATTTCTTTTTCCGATATACCGTTTACCATTTTACCTGTTTGCCATTTTGCATTCGGGCTCAGTTTGCTCAAAACATCAACTGTCTTACCCATACCGCTGCCACCTGAAGTTGCAAACGGAACGATTGTTTTACCTGACAAGTCATAGTTTTCAACAAATGTATCTATAATTGTAGGTGCAACGTACCACCAAATTGGGAAACCGATTAATACTGTATCGTAATCTGCCATATTGTCAAGCTTGTTTGCTATTTTCGGACGTGAGTCGGGATTGCTCATTTCAACTGAACTGCGACTTGTTTTATCTCTCCAGTCAAGGTCTGCATTTGTATAAGGTATTGTAGGTTTAATTTCAAATAAATCCGCATTAGCCACTTTTGCAATTCTCTCCGCTACGCTCTTTGTAACACCGCTTGCGGAAAAATATGCTACCAATTTTTTACTCATTTTAAATTTCTCCTAATTACTTATTGAATCCGCCGTTTGTAAGCCATTTCTGTATTGTCTGTCGCTTGTGTTGTTTCGCCTGCAACACAACCTGTTATACCACAAAATACAAGCGAGCTGTAAATTCATGTTATTATTGATATTATTCTTTTTATGGTGTTTCTCTCCTTTTAGTTTTCTTTTGGATAATCTTCATCATCAACAGGTTCAAGCCATTCATTTGATGTATTTTCACCCGGACACTCAACTGCCAAATGGCTGAACCAACTATTTGCCTTTGCACCGTGCCAATGCTTGACACCTGCAGGAATAGCGACTATATCGCCCGCTTTCAGGCTTTGCGGTTCTTTGCCTTCTTCTTGATACCAGCCTTCACCGTCTACACATAAAAGAAGTTGACCGCCACCGCTTGTTGCGTGGTGAACGTGCCAATTATTACGGCAACCAGGCTCAAAAGTTACATTTGCCACAAATACCGTTTCATTCGGATTTGTAAGCGGTTTTAAATAACTGTTTCCGATAAAATACTTCGCATATGCCGTATTTGCCTCACCAATACCGAACATTCCACCGTGATTTTCAACAGTAGTATCATCGGCATACACTTCTTTTACAACGCGAAATGCCGACCACGCGTTCGGCCAACCCACATAAAAAGCAAGATGTGTTAAAATCTCTGCCATTTCTGTTTTTGTAACGCCGTTTTTCTTTGCGGTCATTGCGTGGTACTGAAAAGAACTGTCGATTAGACCTTTGCTAACCAATGCGGTTACTGTAAGTATTGATCTCATTTTTAAAGACAATTTATCTTCTCGCGACCATACTTCTCCGAATAATACATCATCATTCAGTTCTGCGAATTTCGGAGCAAAATCGCCTAAACTGTCCCTACCTGCTGTTTGTTTTACCATTTTAAATTCCTCCTAATTATTATTTTTTATTTCATTCTTTAAATAATCTAAATTAGATATTTGTTTTTCTAATATATGAATTTTGTCAAGCGCTTTTTTTCGTTTTTGACTTAGGATTTTAAGACATTCCTCGTCATTTTCGCCTGACAGTATAAGCTGCATATATTCATCAATATCTTCTTTTGAAAAATATGTTTCATACAATGTCATTATCATACTTAATCTTTTTATATCTTCATCATCATAATGCCATTCGCCCATAACTCTTTTTACGGTTTTGCAAAGTTCCATACTTTCATATTCTTTTAAAATTTTTATGGGAATACAGTATTTTTCGCTTGCCTCTTCTATAGTCATAATTTCCTCCATAAAAAATATAGATGTCTTTTATTTGACATCTATATTCTATCACTAACAAGTACTTACGACGATTTATGCTTTAAGCCGCTTTCACCGATGCTTGAAACAGGAACTGTAATAGTCTGGCGAAAAAATCGTACTGTTTCACCGTCTGTCAATTCTTTTATAAAACACATTAAGAAATGCCTTGAATGTATAGTTTGAAATACAATATAAGTATTTTACATATGTACTATCACTGTCAATACACAGTGCCAAACCTACTCCGCCTTTTACAAGCGATTCGGTATTATATATAAGGTCACAGCTTGCCGCTATTTCGATATTGTCGTAGCAATCACCGAACCAATTTTCTATTTCATTTCGTACGCTTTCACGTTTTGCGAATATCAAAGGCTGACCTGCTAAATCTTTTGGAGTAATATATTCTTTTTCCGCAAGCGGACAATCTTTTCGCATTATAACTCCCCATTTTTCTTTTTGTCCCAAACGCACAAATTCATATTTGCTTATATCGACAGGCTCTTTTAAAAGACCAATATCAACAGTACCGTTTTCGATTTTATCTTTAATATCGTCAGCAATTCCACTGCAAACCTCAAACATTACTTTCGAATTTTCTTTTCTGAATGATGCCGCCAACTTTGCAACTCCACTCAATACACAAGTTTCTCCGCTTCCAATGGTTATCGTTCCCATAAGCATATCGTCACTGTGTGACAAATCTTCTCTTATCTTTTCTTCTATATTTATAATTTCCTGTGCACGTTGTTTTAACAGTATTCCGTCCTCTGTAAGTGATATACTGTGTTTTCCGCGTTTAAATAACTTCACTCCGAGTTCTTCTTCCATCTGCATAAGCTGTCTTGATAAAGTAGGTTGCGTTACATTCAGTCTTTGTGCCGCTCTTGTTATATTTTCCTCTCGTGCAACCATCAAAAAATATTTTAATACTCTAAGTTCCATCGTAACCTCCGAATATTTATTCTTTATTTTAGTTTATCACAACAATTAAACAAAGGCAATCCGAAAATTCCGAATTGCCTTTAATTTAATATTTTGTTTTACCAAATATGCACTCTGTCCTCAGGGGCAACATACATACCGTCATTTTCCTTTATGCCGAATGTATCATAAAATTCCTGGTCATTTACAATAGTACGGTTTGTACGCAATTTATCAAGGCAATGAACATTTGTTTGAGAAACATATTGCATATAGTCACGGCTTGAGCTTGACGCCCATGTTCTTGCTATTGATTTATATAATGCCTCGTAATTCGGATTATCAAGGTGAGAAACTATTTCCGTTATACAAGATACCGCACCCAAATCGGCTATATTTTCGCTCAATGTCAGCTCGCCGTTCACAGCAATTCCCGGTGCCGCCTCTTCTCCGTCATAAAAAGCTTCAACATCCTTGCAAAGTTTTGAAAATGCACTGTAATCTTCTTCTGTCCACCAGTCAGTCGCATTACCGTTTTCGTCAAATTTAGCACCGTTATTGTCAAATGCATGTGTAATTTCATGTGCAATAATATATCCGATACCACCTAAATTTTCTTCATATGACGCATTTACATCATATATTGGTGCTTGCAATATTCCAGCCGGGAATGTTATACTGTTTGCCAATGAGTCATACATTGCATTAACCGTATAAACAGCCATGCCCCAATCATTTTTATCTATCGGTTCGTCTTGATGTTCAATCAAATTTTTCACCTGTTCTTTGGAGATTGCAAGCATATTTTCAAAATAACTTCCGCCGTCTGCAGCTGATTTAATTTCAACATCGTCCATATATGACTGAACATCTTCCGGATAACCTACATTAATTTGCATTGTATCAAGTTTTTTCAATGCCTTTTCCTTTGTGGTATCGCTCATCCATGTAAGCTTTTCAATCCTTGTTCTGTATACATCTATTATGTCACTTATCATTTTCTCAACATTTTGTTTTGCCTCTTTGCTGAAATAATTTTGAGCATATAATTCGCCAAGATAGTCATACATAACGTTTTCTATTGTTATAGTTGCTTTTTCCTCTGCGGTATAACTTCCCTCTGTTCCGTAAAACGCATTTTGAAAATCGGTTGACACTTGTGTAAATTCTTCATTTAACGTTTCGCCCCAACCCAACAATACTATAAGTTTGGCTCTTGTCTTTAAAACATCAATATTGTCTTTATTATAAAGTTCTCCGTTTTTCTCCAACAGACCAACGTCCGAAACAAGGATTTTACCGTCATACTTAAATTCCAAATCCTTTAATATTTTTGAAATATCCATATTCGGTACTGCTTTCTGCAATTCTTCCAATGTATACAGATTGTATATTTTGTCAACATCAGCATTATCCTGTGTATCAAGCATACTCTCGGCAAGCTGTTTTTCAAAATCAAAATATGCCTCTGAATGTTTTTGAGCGTTTTCTTTAGTTTCTCCGCTCAATACTAAATTTTCAGTCAAATAATCTTTGTATGCTTTTATCTGATCCGCATTGTCCGACATATATATGTCTTTCGGCAATATCGGTGCTATCATATAAAAATCCGGTATATTTTTTGTGTTGTCCTTAAAATCAGCCGTTACCGAAAAATCACCCAATGCCGATATACAAAGCTCCTTAATCAATTCACTGTTTATTTCGTTCAAATCCTTAATTGTCTTTGCTTCATCAATTTTATCAAGATACTGTTTTATTGGAGTAATACCTGCTTTATTTCTTGATTCCGTATCTGTTATATTGTTGTATAAGTCAGCTATTTTCTGTTCTTTCGTACCTTTTGCGTGTGATTGGTTTATGATATTTGCCAGCAAATCATTTATTCGCTCTGTATTTGTATCATCTAAGCTGTATGCATTACCTGCAATCAATCTGCCGGGTTTTATTTCAAAATTGTTTAGTGCTTCTTTATTAACCGTTGCATAAAAATCGTCTTTTAAATTGCTGCCGAAAACCGCATATGTTCTTTTTATAAACAAGTCCATTTGAGTGTCGGTTACATTTTCATCAGGTGAAAATACTCCCTCAGAAGTTCCTGCCACAATACCTGCGTCAAATACGTCCGCAAGTTCGGTTTCTGCCCACTTCGGTATGTCCGTAAAATCTTCTTTAGGTATTGCTATACGTTTTGTGTACTCGTTCAGTTCAGGCATTTTTCCAAAAGCACGCTTTAACATAACAAGTGCCTCTGCTCTTGTTACATTCCAATCTTCATGAAGTTCGCAGTCCTCATATCCTTGTATAATATCCTCTTTCTTCACATTCGGGTTATAATCGTCTGCCGCAACCAATAACATATCCGCAACCTGACCTCTTGTTACATATTGGTCTTTAGCCGATACGACATAAATACTGCCAACAGCTATTGACAATGCCAATAGTCCTGAAACTACCTTTTTAATTTTCATCCTTTACCCCTCCGTTTTATAATTTTTAATCCAATATTCATCATCAACATTTGTCATTTTTCTTTTTAAATGCAATTTTGAAAACATCGTATATAACATTTTAACTTTTAATGACATAGTGACCTTTTCGGAAGTCTTATTTATTTTTCTTGCTGTTTTATCAAGTTTTTTCAAAAGCGAATTTTTAAATTTATCGGGCATATTGTCCCAAAAATATCCCCAAACACCTTGACAGACAGAATAAGTCCTTGCGACTCCCCAATAATCCATACTGTCCTTTATATCTTTAACCGTTGCTTTTAAGCCTCCGCCGCCTGCACTTGCAATTATAACGGCTTGTTTCTTAAGCATTTTAAAATCGGGACGATGAACCAACCACCTGTATCCGAAATGGTCAAGAAAACTTTTAATTTGACCGGGAATATGACCTACATAAACAGGCGAACAGAATATAATAAGACTTGAATCATCAAATGCGTCTAATATAGGTTTTAAATATTTATATCCACCGCACTTTTCCTCATCGCCTTTTATACACGCATAACATCCACAACATATATGTGGCATATCCTCCGGCAAAGTAAATTCATAAACTTTATCAACATTTTCCAGCTTAGATATAAGATATTCAGCCGAATTATATGTAGTGCTGTTTTTTCGTTTATTGGAACGAATAAGTGTTATATTCATATTTTCCTCCGAAAAATTATTATATTATTTTATTCGGATAATCGGGAATAACAAGTGCGGCAATGATGTATGCCAAAATTCCCGTTCCGAAGAAAACTACAAGCACAACCCAAATTAATCTCACTATCGTTGAATCAATCCCCAAATATTCCGATATTCCTCCGCAAACACCGCAGAGCTTTCTGTCAACATCAGATTTGTATAACTTTTTCATAATAATCACCCTCCGTTAATTATATTTTTCCCCAAAACAAATAGTTTGTTGATTGTAAAATCTTTACTTTATTATATATGTTTATTTTTTTAATGTAAATAGATTATAAAAAAAATTTATAATTATTTTTGAATTTTAATGTTTTTTTAAGGTTTCTGTCTTATACTTCAATTATGGAAACGAAATAAAGGAGGAATTCAAAATGTTAAAGAAAAAAATTACAACTCTATTAATCACAGCGGCTTTGCTTACTTCGGTAATGCCTGCGGCCTTTGCCGATACTACGGAACAGCCACCGCAAATGCCGACGCAGTCACAAGGCGAACAGCCACCTGCAAAACCTGACGGAGATCAATCCGACGGTGAGCAACCACCGCAAATGCCTAACGGCGAACAACCGCAAGGTGATATGAATGTATCAATTCCGTTCACCGATGTTGCAAGCGATGCTTGGTATTACAATGTAGTATCACAAGCATACGGAAAAGGACTTATTTCCGGTATGAGTGATACAGAATTTTCACCTGAAAGCTCCGTTACAGGTGCTCAGCTTATTATGATGCTTTACAGAGCAGACGGCAATACAGTCAGCGAACAGACAAGCGGTAATTGGTATGACGAGGCAGTAGATTGGGCTAAAGAAAAATCAATCATCTCCGACAACAACGGTTGGACTTTTGACACAAATGCCGATTTAACACGTGAACAAATGATGGTATTGTTATATAACTATTTGCAATACAAAGGCAATGATTTATCGGCTTTAGATGATTTATCATCATATACTGACAGTTCTGAAATTTCAGCATATGCCGAAAATGCAGTAAAAGCACTTGTAGGTAAAGGAATTATCGAGGGCGACGGCGAAACATTAAGACCGCTTTCGTCACTTACCCGTGCGGAAACAGCCGTAATTTTAATTAACGCAGTTGATTCCGGCAATCCGGGCGGTAATCAAGGCGGTATGCAACCACCGAGCGGTAATATGCCGGGTGGTAATGCTCCGGGCGGATTTGGCGGTTCGGGTACAGTAACACAAGGCACATCTGCTACAACAATCACTGAGGACGGAACATATTCATCAACATCATATTCTTCAACAGGTGATGACGAAAACGCACTTCGTGTTGACGGTGCGACAGTTACACTTGATTCTGTAACAGTCGACAAGTCGGCAGGTTCTTCGTCAAATACAGAGGACGGCGATTTCTACGGTCAAAATGCCGCATTGCTTGCAACAAACGGTGCCAAAGTTACAATAAAAAATGCAACGGTAAATTCATCTGCACAAAACGGTAACGGTATCTTCAGTTACGGCGCAGGCACAACTGTAAACGTATCCGATTCAACTATTACAACAACTGCCGATAATTCCGGAGGTATTCAGACAACAGGAGGCGGTACAACAAATGCTACAAACCTAACTGTAAACACAAGCGGTAACTCTGCCGCAGCAATTCGTTCGGACAGAGGCGGCGGTACGGTAGTTGTTGATAAGGGTACTTATACTTCAAACGGTTACAACTCCCCTGCCGTATATTCAACAGCCGACATAACTGTTTCAAATAGCACTCTTACCGCAAACAATTCTGAGTCACTTGTAATTGAGGGTAAAAACTCAATCAAACTTAATAATTGTGACGTATCGGGTAATATGAGTTCTACAAACGGTAGCAGTTCTGACGAAAACGTACACAACGTTATGATTTATCAGTCAATGTCAGGTGACGCAGATGTCGGGACATCTGAATTTGATATGACAGGCGGTTCTCTGACAGGTAATAACGGAGATATGTTCTATATTACAAATACTCACTCAATCATCAATTTGTCAAACGTTGATATTACCAACAAAGACGCTGACTCTTATTTAATGCGTGTTACCGGTAACAGCGCCGCAAGAGGTTGGGGCAAAGCAGGTGCAAACGGCGCACAAGTTGAATTTACCGCATCAAATCAAACGCTTAACGGTGATATTGCAGTAGATACCGTTTCCACTCTTAATATGACTCTTACAGATTCATCTGATTTTACAGGTACAATAAACATCATTGACAACGCACAAAACGGCACTGCTGTTGATAATAATGCAGTTGTTACAATCGACTCCGACAGTACTTGGACTTTGACAGGCGACTGTACTGTAACAAGTCTTGAAAACAACGGTACAATAAACTTCAACGGTCACACAATAACCCTTGCAGACGGTACTGTTTTAAGCAAATAAACACATACAAAAAAATGAGCCTTGAAAGTACAGACATTGCCTTGAATTATCAGCATAAAATTGTCCAAGAACATGTTCGCACCCCCGACTCAAAAATGATGTTTTTGTAGGTTTACAGTCACTTTGGAATGGCAATCCTGAAGTTAAAATCTATGCTGTTGCATAAATTTTGCATGATAAAACTCCGATGTAAATACATCGGAGTTTTATCAGTTATTTTAATCTACTTTGTGTATTTTTTTTATAAAACTCAATACTTTTCGGAGTAATAGATCTTTGTTCTGATGACGTTATATTTAAGTTTACACTATCTCCTGAAAGTGTAATTGTACCTTGAATCGGTTGAGATGATCCTTCATTTTCAACAGTTTTAAAATTTATTACCCCATTATCATCTATGTAAGCTGTTTGATTATAATAACCGGCTAAACGGTAAAACATTATTTCATAATCTACTTTATTACCGTCTATATTATTTATTATCAATTCTGTTTCCGGTACATCATCGCTGAATGTGTATTCTGCCCATACACCTATATATTTTGAATAATCTTTTGTAGTGTTGTTACTTGAGTTACTTGTCGATTGAGTTTTTTTATCCGTCAAAATATTAACTGTTCTGCTGACTCCGTTCCATGTAACATCTGCACCGAACGTCTCTGTCACCGCTCTTATCGGTACCATTGTATATCCGTTGTACAAAGTTACGGGAGCATATAGCTTAACGAATTGTCCCTCTTGATCACCGTCACGAATCATCATATGATATGGATTATAATTTTCGTTATAGCCTGTATCCTCTACACAAAAACCTATATATCGTGAGTCTTTTTGTATTCCTACAACATTTCCGATTTTTCTGACGCCTTCTGTCCAAGTAACCTCCGCACCCATACTTTCGGCTACGGCTCTAATCGGTAACAACACGCTGTCATTCACCATAATAGGATTTTGTTCCAAATCCAACTGACTTCCGTTTAATTCAACCGTAATATCAACAGAATCATTTATAGCGGATTTATATTTAAAACTGCTGTTGTAGAACATATATCCTCTTGTACCGCCGTCACGACCGTTTTCATATGGGTGCCAATCAAGCCAAATACCTTGATCGCCCAAATCAAGTGTAATTGTACCGCTTACGATAAAATCACCGCCATCCCATACTTCTCTATAGTTTGCATTAACTTTTTTACCGTCGATTTTTCCTGTAGTATTGATTGCAAATTGTCCGTATTGGAAATATATATCCATATTATTTGAATTTACATTGCTTATTTTTAATTTTATCGGTGTTCCGCTATTCTCTCTTATATTCCAAGCGCCCTCATAACAAGGATAATACGGTTGGTCTGCGAATGCAGGTATTGCCATTGCGGACATAATCATTACTGTTGTTATTATGATTGATAATAATTTTTTCATTTTCTTTTCTCCTTTGTTATTATTCTTCATTAATTAATTTTGTTCCACATTCCAAACAAAATTTCTGACCCTCTTCATATGGAGTTTTACAATTTGGGCAATTATGTTCAACGTTAACTTCCGTACCGCAATCAGGACAGAATTTTACGCCATCCTCAACATCATGTCCACATTTCGGGCATTCTTTCATAAGTTTATTTCCGCAATTAGAACAGAATTTCTTGCCTTTTTGATTTGCTGTTTTACAGTGTTTACAGATAACTTCATCTTGATTTAACATTCTTCCGACACTCATTCCGATAGCCGCACTTTGACCGCCGCTTAGAATGAATTTTTCTATGAAGTCAAAAATTTCGCTAGGCAATTTCTTTTGTAAAAATGCACCTATTGCCGCTGTTATTGCAAGTGGTGCAAAAACAAAATATCCTACCACTCCGGCACCTATTTTATCTGACCATTTACCAAATCCCGTAGTGACATTTACAACATCTTCTGCTTTAAACATCTGTACACTAATCGCTTGGTCTGTACCGGATATCCTCTTCCAGCCGTCAGCCTCCTGTCTACCTTGTATAAGGTATCCACCTGTTGTTTGTCCCGCTTGAGTCTGCATACCTTTTGAATCTCTTAAAAAGCCTTCGACCGCCTCTCCAAGCATTTCAAGTGTTACTCCGTTCATTAGTTTGAATACTCTCGATTCTGCCATTTTAAAAACCTCCTCAAATTGAAATTAACAGCATTTTATTTTTATTGATTATATGTCTTATATATAACATATGTAGATTTAGCACAAATCCAATATAGTTACCTATAAGCAAATTTAAAATACATACAATCAATATAATTACAAGACTTTTTTCCCATTTGGATACAAACATACTCGCTTTTGATTTTATGTCATACGAGGCGTATATTTCACATATGCTTATTGCTATGTTCCACGCACCAAATGCGTGCTGATACTGAATATATTTAAATATTTCAATATTGAACATTCCTCGAATGTAATAAATATCAAAAAGCTGTAATGCTCCGATACATATCCATAAAATACAATTAATAATAATGTGTATCTTAATTTTATTTCTCGCCTTTTCTCTGCATTTATATAGTACAAACGGTGCCGTCCCTTGATATTCTGCTCCACATTTCGGGCATACTCCATTTTCCACTAATGCTCCGCATTTTTCGCAAAATTTAGCCATTTTTTCTTTTCCTTTAAAATGTATGCAACAGACAAAATATGATTATTTAAACAAATAATTTATCATCTTAATTACTATTTTCTTCATCATTAATTAGTTTTGTTCCACATTCAAAGCAGAATCTTTGACCTTCTTCATATACCCTTCCGCAGTTTGGGCAATTATGCTCAACTCCAATCAATGAACCGCAATTAGGGCAAAATTTCACTCCGTCCTCAACATCATATCCGCATTTAGGGCACTCTTTCATCAGCTTTGCTCCGCAATTAGAACAGAATTTCAGACCTTTATCGAGAGCCACACCGCACTTCGGGCAAGATATTTTTTCTTCAATAGTATCTTCGCTTTTTTCTACAAATTCAGTACCGCATATCGGACAAAAGCGAAAAGCATTTTGTCCAATGTATCCACACTGCAAGCATTTGAATTCATTATCGCTTGCTCTTTGTTCATTTATTGTATTACTTTGTCTGCTCTTAAACTCACTTACCACTTTAGGGATTATTTCAAGCCATTTTTCTTTATCCCGTCCTACTACCACAAATTCATATTTTTCACCTAAACGAGTTTCAACTTTTATCATATTAGGTGTAGGAACAAGTGGATTAAACCCTTTATCAACATTTGCTATATTTTCCAATGGTATTTTATCTAACTTGCTTCCCAAATTAAATGCGTGTGCTTGAAATACAAGATTTTTATTGGTTAATATCAAACACCCACCTTTATTATGCGGTATATTTATTCCTTTAACATTATATTGCATATTGGCTTTACCTTCATAAATAATGCTTTCCCCCTGCGATAACCAATCATTTGTTTGCATAATTCATATACCTCCTTTAAAGTCACATAGCAACTTTCTCTGCTTGTTCAAATTCTGTTTTATTATTTAATACAAAATTTCGTATCGATATCTCATATAAACTACCTACTATACCGATTATACCGCCAAAAATCAAATTGTATATTAATGCTATCACTATCGGCGTAGCACTTTCATATCTGGATATAATAGCAACAGGTTTCTTCAAAAGCTCTTTACTGTACGTAAAATCTTTATATCCCGAATATACGTTCAATATTCCAACCACTAAAGTCCATATTCCTGTTGCAAATCCATAGTATGTAATTGTACACATAGCAATTATAATTTGTACCACACCCAATGCACCCCATATAATCGCATTTGTTTGATTTTTCTGCGAAAGCTGTGCAAGCATATTTTTCATAGTTATATCATCATTACCAAAAGCTGCATTATTCGGATTTTGATATGCGTTTGCATTTTGATATTGATTTGTATTCTGATATGAATTCACATTCTGTGTATTAGATACACTTTTCTTTGCTTGTTTCACGCTTTCTGTATTAAAACCACACGAAGGACAAAATTTCTCCTCCTGTTTTAACTCATGTCCGCAATTCGTACAAAATTTGTTCATCTTATTTCCCTCTAAAAATTAATAATTTATTTTAATTTATTTTTTTATTTACTTAAATTGTAGTGTTACCTCATAATCCGACATTTGTCTGCATCCGCCCTGCATTTTACTTCCACAAATCATCGTACAACTAACAGTTTTTTCTCTCCCGGTTTATGTTTACTTACTTCAGATAAAAAATCTGTTGTTCCTACAGGACCGCTATTATATCCACAATAAGGACAATCAACAGAATAATTATTTCCCGATGATAGAATATGAACATTCGATGAACCGCCGACTATTACAAAATCCGTCGCAGTATTATTACTTGACGTAGATTTACTATTTGTCGATGATTTGTTAGAAGTTGAAGATTTACCGGAGGACGATTTACTTGATGATGAGCTGCTTGACTGTTTATCGCCAGATTCCCCTGCTATTTTTTCATCATCTTCGACCGCGTCTTCCGTTTCTGCCCGCATATAAACGCTTATAATAGTTCCAATTCTTTCCACTCTGTAGTCGACACCTTTTTTATAATAATGATTCTTATATCCTTCTGTATGTATTGCATTAACAAGCATCTCTTTAATTTTATCTGCATCAATTTCATCATCAATTATAGAAAAAACATCTATCACACCGTTGTAAAATTCTCTATAGTCATCAGTATTAGCCGGTGGACTTAAAGTTATCATCTGTATCCTATTAGTATCACTGCATGTTGATATGAATAAATCGTACTTTTCTAATTTCCAAAAATATGAGTTTATTACATCGCCTTTTTCTATATCCGCTGATTTTATGGAAATCTTACTATTTGCTACTTTGTTATATTCTTTAAGATATTCTTCAGGTGTGTACTTAAATTGTAATCCATAATCACACTTTTCTACCAAATCACTATATTGTGTACTATCTGATTTTGAAGAACTTTGATCAAGATATACATTATATGCTTTTGTGTCAATGTCTTCCATAATCGGCGATAATATAAGGCAAGCTACCAAAGCTGCTGCCATAACAGGTAGTGTTACTTTTAAATTTACACCATTCTTTGGTAATGTAGGATTTGCCGTTCTGTACGCTTTTACTTCTTTATTGTATGAAAAATATTTTATTAGTGAAAAAATACAAATCAGCACTGCCGCTATTATGGCTACAACCGACAACACTGACATTATATGAAGTAATGTTTTTTCAAATCCGTCTTCAAACCAAAACCACTTATCATAAAACGGAATCATTACAAGTGCAACAGATATAGCACCGATAATTGCATAAATACATGACGAACGTTTCTTTTCAGCCTTGAAGTAATTGTCATTATTATTAATCTCACAACCAAATATTTTCTTTACCGTAGCCCTAACTTTTTCTTCCGTGTCATTCTGTGCATATGAGTTTGTTTGGTAATTAAAATTTTGATTGTAATTTTGCTGTTGATTCACTTGTTGATTTACCTGCTGATTTACCTCATTTGCCACCTTTTCTTGATTGGTACTCTCCGGTTGCGTATTTTCGTTTGCAATTTCAGCACCGCAATTTGTACAAAACTTTGTACCCTCAACCAATTCTTTTCCGCACTTTGTGCAAAATTTGCTCATCGTTATCCCCCCTAATTTTAATTATTCTATAAGTATTATATCATATTTTGTCTATTTGTCAAGTTTTACGTCTTGTATATTGTGTCAATGAACAACAAATTATATTAAAATAATATAAAGGAGGCGATTCAGTGAACAATATCAATTACGTCAATCTCGGCAAAAAAATTAAATCTACTCGCAAAGAACGCGGATACACCCAAGAAAAATTGGCAGAAATATGCGACATTTCCACAGGTTTTCTCGGGCATATCGAACGTGGTACAAGAAAGCTTTCTTTAGATACATTATTTTGTATCGCAACGGTTTTAAATGTCAGTATAGATTATCTTTTAATAGACTCGGCAAACAAATCAGACAATTTTCTTGAACAAATGGATTCGGTTGCTCGTTCTTTAAACCCGTCAGCCTACAATTCTTTTCGCAAAACCGTTAAAATTCTTGCGGAACATATTGATGAAATGTAACAAAAAAGACTTTCTATATCTACCGTTTTCATTATATCGGTATTCATATAGAAAGTCTTGTACTTTTTGTCCAATTTTAATTTATTTCCAACATTCCGTTGTAATACACATTGACTGTTGAGGACGCTCCGGTCAAAAACATATAATATTTACCTTTATGATTATAATGCGGCATTCCGTCCGTACTCAACAAATTATCATACTTCGTCTTTGCCATATCGTATGCCTGCTCGCTTGTGAAAGCCTGTATTGACAAGATGTCATTAATCGATTTACACTCTCCGCTTGTATCTGCCGTAACATTCACAGTTCTTTTTGCCTTATCATATTCAACTTCCGCACCGAATTGCTCGGCAAATATTTTCAAAGGAATATATATTGTGTCGTTTATCTCGGCAGGCTGACAAGAAGATATTGTTATTTGCTCATACTCGTACGGATACGATGTCTTTATATTTTCATCATGCGTCACATACAAATTCCAATCCATATCATCAAATGACGAAAAGAATATTATTGTCTTGTCATTCATTATTGTAATTCGCTTTTCGCTGTCATCTGCCCAAGTTCCGCTGTCATAATATGCGTCAAGTTTTATCTCACGCGGGAATGTATCATACGGAACATATATTTCATCGTCAATCATAAGCACAGGATTATTTTCAAGTATCACTCTGTTTCCGTTTACATTAATCTGAATGTCTTTTTGCAAAATCTCATCCGCATTTATCGAACTTGACGATTTCGTGTCGGACGTCGTTTTGACAGTTATTTCATTACCGTTTAATTTTAGCGTTCCGTCAGTGTTGTCTGTATGAAAATCAACCGTATTATTATTTATCTCAGCCGTAACATTATTTATACTGTATATACCGCCGTTATTCTGCTGTTGCTTTAAATTAAACGTCATTATGTTATTATCCACACTCAAAACCTCAAGCGAAACATTGCTGTCATTATGCCACGTTCCGATATAATCGTCATATCTGTTTTCGATATGTGTCTTTAAATTCATCACAAACATACAGCACACAACCGCTATGCACAAAATTAAAACGGTTAAACCGATTGTCACACCGTTAATAAATTGCATTGACATAGCTCGTTTAAGCTGTTTGATACTTTGGTATCTTTGCATTGGATCAAGACGTTTGCATTTTTGAGCAATCCCTAAAAGTCTGCCTTTCTCATCTGAATATTTCATAAGCTGTTCTATTGTTGCACCGAATGCGTATATATCGGTTTTATAATCGGTAGGCATCATACCGAATTGCTCAACAGGCGCATATCCGACCGTTCCCAAAACGGTTGTATCTTTTCTGACTTCGTTGTTTACAATTCTTGCAATATCATAATCTATCAGCCAAATATGTCCTTCGGAGTTCATAATTATGTTGTCGGGCTTTATATCTCTGTGTATAATACTGCACTTGTGCAAAGCCTCCATTGCAGATACAAGCTGTTTGGCTATCGAATTTATTTGACCTTTTGCAAATTCAAAGTGATTTTCCATAAATTCATTTAATGTTATGCCTTGAACAAACTCCTCAATCACAACGGTTTTATCCGTCAATTCCACATCATATATCTTCGGAATATGATTGTTATTGATTTTTTGAAGCATTTTATAGATATATCTAATATCATCATTTACAGAACGCTTTATAAATCGTTGATTTGTTTTCGGATTGTAAATCACTTCGATTTTCTGCCTGTCATCATTCTTTAATACTTTTTCTAAAACAAAATCTTCCAAATTCGTCTGCTCCCCTCTTGCAAATAATGTCGATTTATACTATACTGTATAGTATAATACAATGTTGGGAGGATTGTCAATGAAAACCATAACTCAAGAATTACTCGACGGCTTGAAAAATGCCGATGATATAAAGGCTTTTCTTGATTTGCATGAACAAGATTTTTTATCACAATCACTTATTGACTATTTAAATGAATTGATGAACGAAAAAAATATAACCGTTGCACAAGTCGCTAAAAATTCAGGTATCGGTGAATATGTTTATAAAATTTTCAACGGTGAAAGAAATGCAAAACGCGATACACTCGTTGCGATTTCATTCGGTATGCACTTGACTTTTGAAGAAACACAGTTGCTTTTGCGTATTGCAAAATTTGCTATTCTTGATTCACGCGACCGCCGCGACGGAATTATAATTTATGCTTTGATGCACGGTTTAAGTATATTTGAATGTGACGATTTACTTAACAATGATAATCTCATAACCTTGGTATAAAAAAATCTCCGATATTTATTCATCGGAGATTTTTACTGTATAAATTTTAATATTATCAAATTGTGCTTTTGAATAAGCTTTTCCGGCTTTAAAGTTCAGTCCTACAGGCGTTATATCTGTTGTGGCGATTGAATATTTTTATAAGGCACAGTCATTTGAATGACGGTATGTTTCCTGTGCCAATGTTGCCATAACCGTGTCATAAAAACGTTTATCCTCAAACAATTTTGAAAACGCCTTCATCTGTTCTATATAACAATCCTGTGCAACCTGCTTAAACACCTCAGGGAATATCGACTTTGTATAAACTTCCTCATCATTTTTCTGTGCCTGACGGTTTAGTTTCTTGTTTTCCTTTGCCCTGTTGTAAAGAGTTTCAACGATAACTCTGTCGCCCTCCGAAAAAATACCGTCAAACCGTTCATTTATTTTGCTGATTATTTCTTCAAGCAAAGCATCTTCTTCGGGCATAAATCCTGCCGTTTTTAATGACTTTGGATTTTCGAGCGTTTTTGTTGCTTCCGCCGGTGCTAAACTAATATCTCCGTGAAAATCCTCTTGGTCTTTCACCTCATCTTCCGCAAGTCCTTCAAGCTCGGCATATTCCCTTACAGTATCTTTGATTTTTTCTAAATGTTCTCAGTGGTTTGTTGTATACGTTTTTAAACACTCACGTACACTGTATTGATAAAGAAAAGCCTGTACATTCCGTAATTTCTTCTATCGGCATATAGTATTTATGAGCATACTGTGTACTTTTGTAAGTCTTAAATCACCACGTTCCAACGTGTAACATGTGTTGTCGTAAAACAAGTACCTTTTGCCCGATAACTGCAAATATATTTTGTAAGTATCATGATAATGTTGAACAGACATATTGTGCTTGTTTTCACTTTTCAAATATTGAACATATAACTCGTTATGTGAAGAAAATGCTGTTCTTTTCATATCCTTTTACCTCTTTGTGTAATGATACATTAATATTATCACATTTTCTTGTCGTTGGCAATTATGAGTTCACAATCGCCGTTCTGCTATCGGCGTCCCAATCTACGTCATATCCCATATTTTCCGAAAGGAAACGTAGCGGTACCATTGTTTTATCATTTATCAATCTTGCAGGCACGTCCATTTTAGCGGGTTTATTATTTATTCTTGCGTTGACGTTATCTATTGAAAATGTTACTGCCTTATTATCAAGCGTTGCTGTTGCTGTCTGAGTTTCGCTATCCCATTCAACATCTGCTTCCATTTGCTCGAACAAAAATCTCATAGGCACAAGCGTGCTGCCGTCTTCGATAATCGGCGGTTCATCAAAGCCGAGAATATCATCGTTAAACTTCACATAAACAGGATTATTAGGCAATTTTTCACGCAGCTGTGAAAATACTTCTTCCTTATTGCAAGCATAATAATTTCTATAATCTTTTTGTATCAATATTTCATCGCCTAATTCTGATATTCCTTGTATATTTGCCTTATCTACAATCATATACGCCCAATATATGCCGTCATTCGAGAATGCTAACACTGTATTATTATCAGTTTTATACTCATTTCTATAGTCAATTTCACAAAGATATTGACCTACTTTGTATTTAGGATAACCTGAATATGTTTCATATAAAATTTTAATTACATCGTCATTAAAACATAAATTATTACCAACAAACAGTTGATTTCTAAACTCAATTAAATCATACCCTTCAAAATCAAGTTTTCTCCATTCAAAATAGTCTGTACTATAATAAATACCATAATCATCGGAACTAATGCCAATAACTCGATCTCCATCTTTTTTGGGATATACATTTTTTGTTGATATATAAATCTTGTCATCTATAAAAGCCATTTGCGTTATCCAATTCGGAATTTCATATATATTTAATATTTGTTGAAAATCAGCTGAAAGTCTGTACAAATACTTTTGCATATTATATTTTCTATAATCAGGATTGCTCTGATATACCAAATAATCGTTTCCCGTCCACACATAAATATAACGATAATTCTTTAGTTCTTCCTTGACGTCTTCATTTTCTTCTACACTCATAAATTCAGTAACGTCTTGTGATATTTTCGGTGGATATGAATCCGTAATCCATTCTTTGCCGCTCCACATTACGTTATTATTCATATACTTTTCATTAAATTCAACACTGTTTAAGTATTCTGCAGCATATGATACTTCACTGAAAATAGCTATTATTAAAAATAGTGTTATTGCCTTAATTATTTTTTTCATATATCTCACCTCATTTTATTATTGCTGTTCTATTATCGTCATCCCAATCTACGTCATATCCCATATTTTCTGAAAGGAAACGCAAAGGTACCATTGTTTTTCCGTTTATAAGTCTTGCTGGCACATCCATTGTGGCAGATGTTTTATTTACTTCTGCATTAATGTTGTCTATTGAAAATGTTACTACCGTGTTATCAAGCGTTGCTGTTGCTGTTTGAGTTTCGCTATCCCATTCAACATCTGCTCCCATTTGCTCGAACAAAAATCTCATAGGTACAAGCGTGCTGCCGTCTTCGATAATCGGCGGTTCATCAAAGCCGAGAATATCATCGTTAAACTTCACATAAACAGGATTATTAGGCAATTTTTCACGCAGCTGTGAAAATACTTCTTCCTTATCACCAACATAATAGTCACGATAGTCTTCTATTACTATCTCATCTCCTACTACAAACATATCCTGAATACCTTCCATTTTTTTATCTATAACCATATACACCCAATATACACCATCATTTGAAAATGCTAATACTGTATTATCTTCTGTCTTCTTTTCATTCTTTTTATCTTCTTCACAAAGAAATTCTCCAACCTTATACGTTGGTCTTGAATAATGGTTTTCATATACTACCTTATCAAAATTTCCATCAGAATACAAATAATTATCTATAAGCAGTTTATTATTTATCTTGTGCATATCAATATAATAGTTGTCCTCATAATCAACCTTTGTCCATTCATCACAATCATAGCTATAATATATTTCGAACTCGCTACTATTTATACCTAAAACACGCCCATCACTTACACTTGGGAACACATTTTCTGTTGCTATAAAAATTTTATCATCCACAAATTCCATATAATTTATCCAATTTGGAATTTCATATGTATTTAATATTTGCTGAAAATCAGCTGAAAGTCTATACAAATACTTTTGCTTATCATATCCTTTGTAGTCATGGTCACTACGATATACTAAATAATCGTTTCCCGTCCATACATAAATATAACGACTATTTTGCAACCTATTCTTAACTGCTTTATTTTCTTCTATATCAGTAAACTCAATAGCATTTTTAGAGATGCGGGGAGGATATTTGTCCGTAATCCATTCTCTACCACTCCATGTTATATTTTCGTCCATACGTTTTTGGGTAAATTCAACGTTGTTTAAATATTCCGAGGCATATGACACTTCACCGAAAACAACTATTATTAAAAATAGAGATATTACCTTAATTATTTTTTTCATACACTTCACCTCATTTTATCATTGCAGTAGCACTTCTTACTATTATAATAACATATGTTGCATAAATTGTAAACCAAAATAATACATTTACATACAAAAAAGCAGTCCATATTATATGAACTGCTTTTTTTCGTCAATGTATTATTGTTTAGCTGACAATGAAATTGTGCTTGAACCCGAATATGCTCCGTCTGTAACCAAGCCGTAGTTTCCGTTTGTGAACGTTCCGCCTGTTACCGAACCGCCATAGTTTAGAGTATATGTGCCGCTTGACATTTCAGGTGTTGACACAAGTACCCAAGAATATTGCTTTGACGGTACATAAGTTACTATCTCATTACCGCTTGAATCTGTAAGCTGAAATGCCTTGCCTGCCGCTTGTGTTGAAAATCCAGAACTTGATGAACTACTGCTATGTCCGCCAAATCCGCCACCGCCGCCTGACGATGATGAACCTGATGCAACAACATAATACTGCGAATTAGTCGCTTTAGTAGGTGTAACAGCCATATCAGATGTACCTGCACCGATTACAATACCGCCTGTGATCGTCAAAGTATTGTTATTATCTCCTACATCAAATACGCCGTTACCGCCACTTGTAGGACCGTTTACAAGTACAATACCGCCAGTGATTACACCGTCACCGTTTGAGTCAAATCCATCACCCTCGGCTTCAATATAAAGCAGACCTCCTGAAACTTCAAGATAACCGTAGCTTGAACTGTCCTCACCGCCCCAGTTAGGTCCTTGGTTTCCGCCGCCGCCAAAACCGCCCGGTCCTGCAAATTCGGCTATATCATCACTGCTTAGAGTAATAGCATTCTCTGTCGGCTCATCACCTGCCGCATTTGCACCGTCATCGGTTGACACGATACACGTTTTACCGCCTTGTACATATATTTTTGCAGCCTCAATACCCTCATAACTCTTTGTTATGTTTATATCCGCATTATCTGTTATATACAAATAGCTGTCGCCGTGTACACCGTCATCACCTGCGGCAATATCTATATCACCGCCCGATATACGAACAGTGTTATTTGAATGTATGCCGTCATCATATGTGTTTATATTAAATGTACCGCCACTGATATTTACAAGACTTCCTGCTTTAACACCTTTACAGCTGTCTGTTGTAGATGAATTATTTGAAGATACCGTTGCAGGTGCTCCGCCGTATGCTTTCAAATTAAATGTACCGTCAGAGATATTCATAATATTTTCAGCTTGAATACAATCCATTTTCGAATCAACCGTTATATCTCCGCCTGTAATCGTGATATTACCTGTACCGCACTGAATACCGTCCTCACTGCTTGTTATATTAAATGTTCCGCCACTTATTCCTATACTTCCCGTTACATATGCTTTTACGGTTGTTCCGTCTGTATCATAAACAACTTCACTTACTTGTATGCCTTCTTCAGCCTTTGTGATTGTGATTTCTCCGTCAGATACGTTGACGCTCTTTACAGCCTTTATACCATCCTCACCTGCTGAAATATTGATTGTACCGCCTGTAATATTAATACTTCCGTCACCGTCTGCGATTGTCGGATTGTCTTCATCTATGCTTGACGCGTTCGCTTTTATAGCGTCGCCTGTTGATGTGATGTTTATTGTACCGCCCGATATATCACATAGCATTGATGCTTTGATACCGTCACTTGTTGATGTTGTGCCATCCTTTGTGGTCGTTCCGGTTGTCAATGTAACTGTACCGTCTACGATTTTAACAGTTCCACCCTCTAACACGTCGCCGTCATATGCAGGATCTTCGTCTGATTTTATCGCGTCACCGTTTGAATTTACAGTTACATTACCGCTCTCGATTGTTACAGAATCGTTGCCTTTAATACCGTTATTAGCCGCCTCGGTTACGTTCAACGTCAAATTCTTTATTGTAACGTCAGCTTTGCAGCCGATTGCGTTGTTATATGTTGAGCTTACCTTAAGTGTACCTTTACCTTTTATCGTCAAATCATTTTTACTGTATACACACGCATTGACTGTTTCTTCATTGTATGTTGCGGTTGATGTGAATGAATTTGTTGTTCCTTTTTTAGCCGAAAGGTCAACTTTACCTTTTGTAGCCGCAAACGGTGCACCTGTGGTTGACGTTACGTCTACACCTTCAAGATTTATAGTGACTTCATCCGATTTTGTAGGAAGTGCCACTGCTATCTGACCGTCTGACAAGCTACCTGTCACTGTGTATTCACCGGCTTGTGAAATGATTACGACAGAGCCTTCCGCTGTTGCACCTGTTCCGTCAACGACTATTCCGTCATCACTTAATGTTATAACAGCTCCGTATGTTGTCGGATTGTCCGTTGTTGGTGTATCTGTTGTTGTCGGTTGACCTGTTTCACTCGGTGTTTCCGTTGCGGTTGGCTCATCCGTTTCAGTTGGCGTGTCTGTTGTTGTCGGTTCATCTGTTACAGCAGGCGTTTTTGTTGCGGTTGGCTCATCCGTTACAGCAGGTATTTTTGTTACACTTGGTGCCTTTGTCGTGCTCGGATTTTCTGTCGGTTCTGAAACACCGCCTTTATATATCTCGCCTACAGGTTTCATACTTCCGTCCCATATGAAACACTTCAATGTTTCGGTATCTTCGTCAAATTCAACCTCTTTACCGAAGTTAAACACTCCGCTGCTTGTGATACTGTCAACTGTATAAAGTCCTTGTAATAATTTATCTTTATATACCGCCGCATATATTTTATAACTACCGCTTTTTGTAACATCTACCGTTACAGTTCCGTTTTCGGCATCTATGCTTTTAATTTGTGAATTATTATCTGTTTGCGCCGACACAACACCCATTGACATAACTGTCATAAAGCTTGTAGTCAGCAAAGCCGTAATTTTGCGATGCACTTTGTTCATAAAAATCCCTCCTGAATTTCGTTTTGATATATAATTCGCAATTTATATCGAAATTTTTGGGGTAATATGAAAATTTTTTATAAAAAAAATGCAGAAACTTTTTGTTTCTGCATTTCAAATTATTCTCCGTCAAAATGTGGCATTGAATCTTCACCGTTTCCATGCGGTTCACTCGGTGGCGGTAAAAAAACATTTCCGTCATTCTGTTCCGGTGGAATATCATTTTTACTTCCGCCAAAATCATTTGATTTCTTCGGATCTGTCGGTTCATTAAAATCAGGTGACTGATTATTTCCGCCGTTCGGCTCTTGTGGCGGATTACCGTTGTCTGTCGGAGGCTGTGGATTTTCGTAAGGTTTATTCGGTGGTTCATTACCGCCGTCAAAATTCGGTCTTTGCGGTTGTGGCGGTATATTGTCTTTATATATGTCATTCGGTTTATCAGGATTTGGCGGTTGTGGCGGTTGATTATTAGGATTGTCCTGTGGTGGCTGTTCAGCACCATTATCGGGTATAGGCGGATTAATTTCCGTATCGCCGTTAGGCTTATCCGTATTGTCGTCCGACGGTTTATCTTGATTTTGATTTGAATTATTAGGTCTACTGCCGGATGTTGTATGACCGCCGTGACTTGGCTGTGGTTTTATTTCTTCTTTAGGTTCTTCTTGTTTCGGCGGTTCTGTAGGACTTACAGTTTCTGTCGGAACAACCGTTTCACTCTTATTATCTGATTTATTCTTATCTTCATGTATCGGTCTAACCGTAGGCTCTTCCGATTCGGGTACAGTATCATTTTTTACCTGTGGCTTATCTGTAATTTTAGTTTCTTCTTGAATCGGATCAGGCAATGTTTTTGTTACAGAATTATCAAATATCGTATCATTCGACTTTTCTTCTGTAATCAAAGTATTAACCTTTTCACTTACTGTGTCGATATTTTTCGATTGTCTTACATTTGTAACTCTGCTTACTTCTTGTACTTCTTTTGTCGGTACAGTTTCGTTTTTTGTTCGAACGGTCGGTTGAAGTGTTTGTACACTATTTGAAATATTCTTGTTTTCAGATTTTTGAACAGGTATACTTTCCTGTTTAACTTCTGCTTTATTTTCAGCCTTACTTTCGGTTTTGACTTCCGATTTATTTTCAAGATTTCTTCTAATCTCTTTTACAGACTGATTTTCAAGTTTATGAACATTTTCTTCTATACTTCCGCCGTTTTGTTTCGTATATTCGGCAATAGCTCTTGCTTTTGCGATAGATACACCCATTTCTTTTGCATTTTTCAAATCGGCTTTATCGGCATTTTCAATAATAACCTCTACATCACCGTAATTTTTATCCGGCAATTTAATTTTTCCTATACCGTCAACCACTTCAACGATAACATCTTTATTATGCTCATTCAAATATCCGATTTCTTCCGACTTTTTTATAAGTTCGTCCATACTGTCCGACACACTCATACCGCTTACATCGGTTTTTGAAAGCAATATCTCCGCGTCATCATTAAGCGGTTTTGTATTAATAACCCTGTTGTAAATATTAATCGTCATCATAACACTTGGGTTAATATCCACACTCACATATTTTGCAGGCACAAAATATGAACTTATACCGCCGCACACGACAATAAAGCTTGCCGCAGCCGCAAGGATTTGCCCTTTATATTGCGGTATTTTCACTTCATCGCCGACAGAATAATTTTTGTTTTTTACCTTTATAAAATCGCTGTTTTTTGTAAGCAAAACCGCATATCTGCCCTTCACGGACACAATAACTCCGCTCATATTTCACACCTCCCTCATATTGAAATATTCGGCAATGGCAGGATAATCCTGAGTTATAGCAATAACCGCCGTTATTATGTATTTCCTGTGACGTTCGATAGCTTTTCTGTTCAGCTTTATATTATCGGTAATCTCTTTTATCGGCAATATGTGCTTATTCATAATTATATCGACAAGTTCACTGTTGTTTATAATATAGTTCACCGCATCAAAACAAAGCCGTTTCGTTTTACGACTTTTCGGACTGACCTCCGCAAGTTCAAAAAATGATATTTCAAAATTGCTGAGTTCCTCCGTAAGTGATTCGATTTCCCACTTCAAATCGCTTTTATCAACGGTATGTATTTCAAATTCAATCGTTTCACCGTCTGAATTTTCTTTTTCCAACGCAGAAAACGGCACTGAATTATGTTTTGCCTCACGCCTTATACTGTCAATAATTCTGTTTCGTATAACAGTCTTTGCAAAGCCGAGAAAATTACCTTTATTTTCATTATAGCCGTCAATCGCGTCGCCGAAAGCCATCATAGCAATGATATACTCATCATCACTTGTCGTAACACTTCTTTTAAGTACCTTGCTTGCAGCTGCCAAGATGAAATTTTGGTATTCACCGATTAAATCATTTTTCAGTTTTTTATCATTTGCGGCTTCTGCCACTCTTTCTTCTAACTTCATCTTTCAATATATTATTCGTATTCTCTTTCATAAAAAAGGGGGTAGTTTTAAATCTTGCATTTACTTTTTATTTTATATTTGTATCGTATCACAAATATAATTGCTCTGACAAACCAATCAATCGTCATTGCAATCCATACACCGAGTACACCAAGTCCGAGCCATTTGGCTATTACCACGCTTGCACCTATTCTGAATATCCACATCGACAAAATTGCAACTATCATCGTAAACATTACGTCATTTGCGGCTCGAAGTGAATTAGGCAATGCGAACGAGAACGGCCATATCGTACAAGTACAGATTGCGTGATACCATATAATTTGTTTTGCAATATCGGTTGTTTCACTTGATAAGTTGTACGCTTTTAATATAAGCGGAAGTATCGCAACCACAACTACATTTATTGCAACGACAAACACATATATCATTTTCATAAGTCGCTTTATGTAAAAATCAAGCTGTTTATAGTCGTTTGCACCGACACACTGACTTGATACGGTTAAAATAGCCTGACATATCGCCATACCCGGCAGTATCTGAAACATTGCTATTGTGTTTGATACCGCATTTGCGGTTATAGCTCTTGTGCCGAATGCCGTTACTATTGTAAGCACCAATATTTTACCAAGCTGAAACATTGAGTTTTCAAGCGAATTCGGTATTCCTATTCTAAGTATCTTTTTAATCATTCGCCAATCGAATTTCAGCTTAAACGGTCGGTCAATATGTATCTGTAAATCTTGATTTCCAAGTCTTACAACAATCACAACCGCCGCAACTATTCTTGATATAAGCGTTGGTATTGCCGCACCGGCAATTTCCATATGAAAACCGTAAATAAGTATCGCATTACCGACTATGTTTACAAGATTCATAATAAGCGATGTGTTCATTGAAACCTTTGAATTTCCCATTGCACGGAATATAGCCGCACCCGCGTTATACATTCCGATAAACGGAATTGACGCCGACACTATCAGCAAATATGTATTTGCATAATTTGCAACATCATCTTCAATCTGTCCGAAAACGGTATGAAGTATAAAATTTTTCAGAGCATATACCGCAATCATTACAAACAGTGCAATAAGCGTTGTAAATATAAGCGTTTGGTTTGCCGCTTTGCAGGAATTATGCTCCTGTTTCATTCCTATATACTGCCCTGCAACAACAGCTCCGCCTGTTGCAAGTGCCGTAAATATATTTATAATAAGTATGTTTACAGTATCAACAAGCGATATTGCCGATACCGCCGATTCTCCGACACTCGCAACCATCATTGAATCTATAAGACCGACAGCAATAGTCAAAAATTGTTCTATTACAAGCGGTACAATAAGTTTTTTTAAATCAATCTTACTAAACAAATAATTTTGAGGAATTTGCCTCAAGATGACCACTTCTTCCTAATAATTTCATACGAAAATACACCATTCAACAGAATGGTGCACTATTCCTAACCACGCAAAAAGCCTTCGATAATCTTTGCCTCCGCCTCTTCCGAAGTAAGACCGAGAGTCTGCAATTTTATAAGCTGTTCTCCTGCGATTTTTCCGATTGCCGCCTCATGTATAAGTGACGCGTCAATATCGCCTGCAAACAAAGCCGGTGCGGCGTTAACCTTACCGTTTCCGACAAGTATTGCGTCACATTCGGAATGTCCCGTACAACGGCAGTTACCCTTTATTGTCGAATGATATTCCTGATACGAATTGCCTTTTGCAACCGAACGTGACACCAAATCAACACCAGAATCTTCACCGTTAAGTTCAACCTCAAATTCAGTTTTAGCCTTTTCGTCACCGTCTGTCATAATTCTTTCGTGTATGATAAGCTTTGCTCTTGCACCGAGTTTACCCGATGTTTTTCTTACAGTTGAATCAACACCGCTAAGCTGAATTGTATCCATTTCAAGTACGGCATCGTCTTCAAGATATGCATCTGTTACAGGATCAATCGTTCTTTTTCCGACACCTTTACCTGTTCCGATATGCTTTTCTTTATACAAAACGTGTGCACCTTTACCGATAAAGAAACGGTGTATTCCGTTATGTCGTGCGTCGTGACCGTCTGATGTATGCACACCGCAACCGGCAACAATAATAACGTCTGCACCTGCCTCAACATAAAAATCATTATATACAAGGTCGTCTACATCACCATGCGTAACGCAAGCCGGTATATAAACTGTTTCCTTTTGTGCATTTTTGCTTATGTGTATAACAAGACCCGGTCCGTCCTCTTTTGAATCAATCTTTATATTCGGAGTAGATTGTCTGCCAGCACACTGACTGTCCTCACGAATGTTAAATGCCGCCTTTTCAAGTTCGTTGCCTTGAATGTCGGAAACGATTTTCAAAAATTCTCTTGTTGTTTCATTCATCAGTTGTTCTCTCCTTTCTTATCCTTACCGAGAGGACACTTTGACTCTTTTTCTTCTTTCAAAAGTTGAGGAAGAACATCTTTACCCTCACCAAATGCACGAACATTACCGTCCGCAATCACAACTATATAATCCGCAATTTCAAGTATACGTTCTTGGTGCGATATTACAAGCAAGGATTTTCCGCTTTCGTTTTTAAGTTTTTGGAACGCGTCAATAAGACTTGTAAAGCTCCAAAGGTCAATACCTGCCTCAGGCTCGTCAAATACAAGTATCTTCGCATTTTCACGCGATAAAACGGTAGCAATCTCAATTCTCTTGCTTTCACCGCCCGAAAGACTTGCGTCAACATCTCTTTCAATATAATCTCTTGCACAAAGACCGACTTCACCGAGTACAGAGCATATCTCTCTTTCGGACAATGTTCTCTCTGCCGCAAGATTAAGCAAATCTCTTACTGTAACTCCCTTAAAACGAACAGGCTGTTGAAATGCGTATGCAATGCCGTTTTTAGCACGTTTTGTAATATCCCAATCGGTTATATTCTCACCGTCAAGCAAAATTTCACCCGAATTAGGCACTTCGAGTCCTGCGATAATCTTTGCAAGAGAAGTTTTACCGCCACCGTTCGGACCTGTTATAACGGTCATTTTGCCGTCAGGTATTTCTAAATCTATACCCTTTAAAATTTTATCTCCATCGGGAATTTCCCAACTTATATTTTTAAGTTCAAGCACTTTTCAATGCTCCTTTCGACTGTTTATCATTAGTTATGATAACATAATATTCATTGAATTATAATTTTATCATAAAACAATACCGTTGTCAATTTTATCTAACAAAAAATGAGCGTTCTGTAAACGCTCATTTAATCATTAATTAATTACTTTGTTTCAAGAATTTTATCAAGGCTTACAAGTTTTACGCAAGTAACGAAAATTTCACATGCCTGCTTTAATTCTTCTGTTGACGGGAATGTCGGTGCAATACGGATATTTGAATCGTGAGGGTCTTTTCCGTACGGATATGTTGCACCTGCCGGAGTCATAACAACGCCTGCGTCTTTACACATAGCGACAACTTTTTTAGCACAACCGTCCATAGTATCGAAACCGATAAAGTAACCGCCGTTTGGCTTTGTCCATTTTGCTATGCCTAAATCTCCAAGTTCCTTGTCAAGCATCTCAAGCACAGCTTCAAACTTAGGTCTTATAATATCTGCGTGCTTTTTCATATGCTCAAGCATACCGTTGAAGTCACCGAAAAATCTTGCATGACGAAGTTGGTTAAGTTTATCGTGACCGATAGTCTGTACCGACATCTGCTTTTTAATAAAGTCAAGGTTAGCCTTTGACGCTGAAATAGCGGCTATACCCGAACCCGGAAATGTAACCTTTGATGTTGAACAGAACTTAAATACCATATCAGGATTACCTGCTTTTTCACATTCTTCAAGAATTTCAAGAATGTGGTCTTGGTGATCCTCATATAGATGATGTATGCAGTATGCGTTATCCCAATAAATTCTGAAATCCTCAGCCGCCGGCTTTAGATTTGCAAAACGTCTTACTGTTTCATCAGAATATGTTATACCCATAGGATTTGAATACTTCGGTACACACCAAATACCCTTGATTGCCTCATCCTTTGAAACAAGGTCCTCAACCATATCCATATCAGGTCCGTCCTCAGTCATAGGAATATTAATCATTTCAATACCGAAAAATTCTGTAATTGCAAAATGTCTGTCATATCCAGGTACAGGACACAAGAACTTAACTTTATCAAGCTTTGCCCATGGAGTTGAGCCCATAACACCGTGCGTCATTGAACGGGCAACTGTGTCATACATAACATTAAGACTTGAATTACCGTAAATTATAATATTGTCTACGGGACATTCAATCATTGCACTTAGAAGTCTTTTAGCCTCAATTATACCGTCAAGCACACCGTAGTTACGACAGTCAACGCCTTGTTCACCTACAAGATTGTAGTCGGTAAGTGTATCAATCATTCCCATAGAAATATCAAGCTGTTCGGTATTCGGCTTACCTCTTGACATATCAAGTTTTAAACCCTTAGCCTTTAGCTCATCATATTTTGCCGCAACTTCTTTGCGGATTTCCTGTAATTCTTCTTTAGTCATTTCTTTGTATGACATCAAAACCCCTCCTTAAAACATTCCACTTTGTTTTATTATACCACACACTGTATAATCAGTCAATTAAAAATGTTACAAATAACGCAAAAAGCCTACTTTAATATCTGTTACTTTACAATAAATTTGTACTCTGTTGTAAAATTATATTCATCGCCGACCTTTAAAATAGGAGCAATAAAGTGACTGTTCTTCATACCGTTTGGGAAATACTGTGTTTCAAGACAAAATGCCTGATGTGTACTGTATTTTGCACCTTCTTTATATATTCCCTCCGGAAGTCCGTTTGATGTATATAACTGAACACCCGGTTTATCTGTATACACTTCCATTGTTATGCCGTTTTCAAGGCACTTTGCAATGGCACAAAGTCTGTAACCTCTGCCCGAAATCGCAAAGTTGTGGTCATAACCGCCGAACATTTCTATTTGCTCAAAATCTGCGTTTATATCCTGTCCTATCGGCTTTGGTGCTCTGAAATCGAACGGCGTACCCATAACAGAAAGTACTTCGCCTGTCGGCATACATTCACTGTCGTTCGGTGTATAAAATTCCGAATTGATTTGAAGTATCTGATTATCGATTGTACCGCTTGCGTGTCCCGCAAGATTGAAATAAGAATGATTTGTAAGATTCACCACTGTATCCTTGTCTGTCACCGCACTGTAATTAATTTTCAGTGCATTTCCCTTTGTTAGAGTATATGTAACAGTTACTTTAAGTGTTCCAGGAAAACCTTCCTCACCGTCCTCTGACACGATTGAAAGTTTCAATGACGGTTCTTCCCCGTCAACTTCTTCCGCACTCCAAACCTTTTTATCAAAGCCGTTTATTCCGCCGTGCAAGCTGTTCTTGCCCTCATTAAGTCCTACATTATATTTTGTACCGTTAAGCTCAAATTCGCCGCCTGCAATTCTGTTTGCGTGTCTGCCGATAAGTGCACCGAGAAAACCGTCGTTATTTAGATAATCTTCCATCGTTTCGCGTCCAAGCACAACGTCGGTTTTAACACCGTTCTTGTCCTCTACATAAAGATTTCTGACAATACCGCCGTAATTTAAAATTCTCGCACTTACTCCGTTTCCGTTATCAAGTAAATATGCGGTTATATCCTGTCCGTTTGTCAATGTTCCGAACAATTCTTTTGTTATAGCCATTATTTTCATCCTCTCAATAAAAAATTCCTTGTGAAAATTTTATCATCATCACAAGGAATTGTCAATCTAATTATTTAAGAGAAATGTACATATGTATCTCCATATTATCCATATCGTCACCTGCTTGGTATTCTTCAAAGTCACACACAAACGAACGGTCAAGGTTCATATTCCAAACCTTTTGCCAAAATTCCTGCACCGCCGTAACAACGTTGCCTTTTACAATAAATTTAGCATATTTTCCACTTGGTATTGTAATCACTTCGTAATTCTGATTTGTGCTGTTCACCTCCGCACATATTGAAACGGTATAGTCACCGTTTGGCTGATACTTATGATACATACCGATTGATTTGTTATTCGCTTTGTCGTTAATCTCACCGTAGACCTTTTTATAAAATTCGTCCCACAAACCACCGATAATCTTCGGCATTTCAGGTGATTTGTTGTTGGTTACGGCTGATATGCCCACTGCTTTCTTTTCTTCGAGATTTACAATTTCATACTCCATTTTGTTATCCTCCTTTAACTTGATACAAGAAGTATAACACACCTAATATGACATCATTATGTCATATTATAAATAATTGTTTATCATTTTCTCTATTTTCGTTTTAATTATATCTCTTATGTATGTTGGTTCAAGTACTTCCGCATACTCCCCAAACGACATTATATAGCCGTAAAGCCATTCATTTTCAGGATATGACATATTCACAATAAAATCACCGTCCGCTGTTTTTTCTGCGTCTTGAAATTCGTCATAAACACGGTATTCGGCATTTTTGCTTATTTTCAATTTTACATTAACACAAATATTTTCATCGTCATTATCATATTTATATTCACACATTTCACGTTCAAAATGTTCGTTTGTCACTTCAACATCCCTTATTCGTGACAACCTAAACATTCTGTAATCATCGGCTTTTCTGCAATATGCGATAAGATACCACGATTTACTTTTAAAATACAGTTTAAGCGGCTCTGCAATACGCTCGGAAATTTCGCCTTTACTGTTTATATACTTCAGTTTCACTGCAAATCGTTCAATTATCGAATCTCTTATTTTGTCGAAAAAATTCTTTTGTTTCACATTCCAATCCGAAAATTCCACGTCAATCCACGAACTGTCGTTAGATTTAAAAAGTAATGACATTTTATCCGCAATGCCTGTTTTTTCAACATTCGGCAACACTGACATAGCAGTAAGTGCCGTTATTATCGCACTTTGTTCTTCCTTTGATATAACCGACTTGTCAAGTATAAAATTATCAAGAATAGATATTCCGCCACCTTTGCCCTTGGTGGTGTAAATCGGTATTCCGGCACCCGACAGGATTTCAACGTCACGATAAATCGTACGGCTTGATACTTCAAATTTCTTTGCCAATTCATTAGCCGTTACGGTCTTTTTGTCAAGCAATATGTATATAATTTCAAATAATCTGTTTATTTGCATAGTTTCCCCTTTGTGTACAAAAAAAGGAGCTACAAAATTGTAACTCCTTTAAATGACTTTTACGCAAGTTTTGCAAGTTTAAGAGCAAGCTGTGACTTCTTTCTTGCAGCATTGTTCTTGTGAAGAATACCGCGGTTTACACTTTGGTCAAGCTTCTTTGCAGCTTCGTTGAAAAGCTGTTGAGCCTCTTCCTTGTTACCTGCCTTTGCAGCAGCTTCAAACTTTTTGATAGCTGTCTTTAGAGCAGTCTTGTGAGCCATGTTGATAAGAGTCTTCTTTTCTGTAACTCTTACTCTCTTTTTAGCTGATTTAATGTTTGGCACTTTTTTACACCTCCACGAAATTTAATCTATAATACCGTAATATTATACATCATCGCAGAGAGAATTGCAAGCTTTTTTTATTATTTTTTAACGTTTTATCTATTTTAACCAAAAAACATTGTTTTTTCAATAAATATATAAATACTTTTATGTAAACTAACCAATTACATAGTGAGCATTGTTTTATAATAATCCAAACTTGAAAACTTTTGGTCAAGCTGAAGTTCAACATACTGTTCGGCAATTTTGCAAAGCAACTTCATCAATCCGTCACTTGCATTAAAACTGAGCATTTTTTTATCATCTGAATATATTATGTAATCCAATGCTCTGTAAAGATTTTTGTCCAACTTAACAATATATTTGCCGCCACACGCTCTGCACACACTCCCGCCCTTTAGCAAGTCAAACGCATACACCTCATTACTTCCGCATGACACACACGCATTAAGCTGTGGTGAATATCCGCCTATACTCATCATTTTGAGTTCATACACCGCTTTAACCTTGTCCATCGGCTCATCACGGTACGCAAGTGCATACACGCTGTTCAAAAACAAATGCAACATTCTCGAATCGGGGTTATTCATACCAAGAATACAATAAGTTATATCTGCAAGATAAACGCACAGGGATAATTTTTTTATATCTTCCGAAACAGGATAAAAGCCGTCAAGAGTGTCAATATTATTAATTGTCATTATATCTTTTCCGACACCTTTGTAAAAATCAAAATCACCGTAACACAAAAATTGACTTGATGCGGCAGCTTTGCTCTTTGATTTTTTTACACCGTAGCTGACGGCCTTAACTATCCCGTATTCTTCCGTAAATACAGTCAGCATTCTATGCCCTTCACCGTAATCGGACTGCTTTATGATAATGCCTCTTGCTCTAATTTCTGCCATGTATCATCCTTATCCTCTTGCTCCGTTATACCGCTTACCGTTTTATACAGCAAATAAGCGTCTATATCGCCCGTTCTCGTAAAAGTTTCCCACGAAAGTCTGTTAAGCTCCATAACCTATCCCTCCGAAAAAATAACTTATTATCTTTATGTTTTTCATTTTTTCAGCGGTTATACTAACACTATTTACTATTCATTTGTGAAACCGAAATTCTTGATTAAAAAGTCACTGTTTCTCCAATCCGATTTTACTTTTACCCAAAGTTCAAGGTAGACTTTTTTATCAAGCATTTTCTCGATGTCGCCTCTTGCCATCGTACCTATTTTCTTAAGCATTTCTCCGTGCTTACCGATTATAATTCCCTTATGTGACGCTTTTTCGCAGTATATTGTCGCGTAAATATTTGTAATTTTTTCTTTTTCCTGCATTTTGGTGATTTCAATAGCAATACCGTGCGGAACTTCCTTATCAAGCAGCCACAAAAGTTTTTCGCGGATAATTTCAGCCGCAATCTGTTTTTCGGGCTGATCCGTTACCATATCCGAATCATAAAATTCCGGTCCTTCTTCAAGATAGTCCTCAATATCGTGCAATAAAATATCGACTCCGTCATTATTCTTTGCACTTACAGGCACTATCGACGCAAAATCGTGCATACTCGAATAATCTGCAATTATCGGAAGTAAATCCTCTTTTTTCATAAGGTCTACTTTATTCAAAACCAATATGCACGGAAGTCCTGTTTTTGAAATATTTTTTGCTATTTCACGTTCTGTTTCCTGTATTTTTTTACTTGCGTCCACAACAAATATAAGTACATCCGTATCGTCCATACTTTCATTTGCAACGTGTACCATATATTCCCCAAGCTTGTTATGCGGTTTGTGTATTCCGGGTGTATCGGTAAATATAATCTGTTCTTCATCTGTTGAGTAAATTGCAAGTATTTTATTTCTTGTTGTCTGAGGTTTATCTGATATTATTGCAATCTTTTGTCCTACTATCGTATTAAGTAATGTTGACTTTCCTACATTCGGCATACCTATTATTGCCGCAAATCCCGATTTAAAACTTTTCTTATTCTTCATAATTTTTTCTCCTAATCACGAGTTATTCCGAGCGAAGTTAAAACTCTTTCCTGTTTTTCGCACATTATTTCTTCACCCTCTTTATCATCAACATGGTCATATCCAAGCAAGTGGAGCATTGAATGTGCCGTCAAAAAAGCCACTTCTCTCAAAAAACTGTGTCCGAATTCATTCGCCTGTTCTCTTGCACGTTCCATTGATATAACAATATCACCAAGCATCACAAGCTCACCGTCCATATCGTACTCATCGTCCGATATTCCGTCCTCATCAAATTCCAGCATTGGGAATGACAAAACATCCGTCGCTCTGTCAATATCTCTCTGTTCCTTGTTTATAGAACGAATTGTATCATTATCCACAAGCGTAACACTGATTTCAGCGTCGAAGTCACATTCTTCTTCCTCCATAACGGCAACGCAAACGTCCTTTATTGCCTTTTCAATTTCCGGAGTTAACTCTTCCTTATCCTGTTCATTTTCAAGTATTAGTTCAACCATTTGATTTCCTCTTGTTTCTTCTCTTTTCCTGTTCCTCGTCATACTTTGCGTATGCTTTTATAATTTGTTGTACAAGCGGATGACGTACAACGTCTTTTTCGGTAAATGTACAAAAAGATATATCTTCAATATTTTTTAGAATTTTAGCCGCCTCTTTTAATCCCGAGCGCTTATCTCCCGGCAAGTCGATTTGAGTTATATCACCCGTTACAATCGCTTTAGAACCGTAACCTATTCTTGTCAAAAACATTTTCATCTGCTCAGGTGTTGTATTCTGTGCCTCGTCAAGAATTATAAACGCATTGTCAAGAGTACGGCCACGCATATATGCAAGCGGTGCAACTTCAATTACGCCCTTTTCCTGATATTTCAAGAAGCCCTCACCGCCGAGCATTTCATACATACCGTCATAAAGCGGTCTTAAATACGGGTCAACCTTATTCTGCAAGTCACCCGGAAGAAAACCGAGTTTTTCGCCTGCCTCAACAGCAGGTCTTGTAAGAATAATTCTGCTTACCTCTTTACTTCTAAGTGCCGTTACAGCCTTTGCAACCGCAAGATATGTTTTACCCGTACCGGCAGGACCTATACCGAACACAATAGTATTTTTGTCTATCGCGTCAACGTACTTTTTCTGTCCGAGCGTTTTTGTCTTAATCGGGTGACCTTTTGCACTGATTGCAATACAGTCATCACCCATCATTTTAATGTCAATCCCGCCGTTTTCCTGTACCATTGTTATCGCATACAATACTTTCTGCTGGTCGATAATCTCGCCTCTTGCGATAATCTGCATAAGCATATTAATAACTTGGCTTGCCTTTTCAACATTTTCTTCTTCACCTGTCACTCTCAAAGCGTTGTCGCGTGACGCGATATTTACCGAAAGTGCTTTGTCAAGCATTTTGACATTTTCATCAAAATTTCCGAAAAGAGATGCCAAATCAACCTCCTGCGGTACTTCAATCTGTCTGTTTATCAAGTATTTCCTCTCCTTCTGTATCAGCCGAAATAGGCTGACTGGTAGCTATATTTTGTATGAAATCCATTTCAAGTTTTACATTTATTGTTTCATTATCAATCTTTTCATATTCAACTTTCTCGTCTGTCAAAGTTGAGCCGTACAGCAATTCATTTGATATTTTTTCTTCCAAGTCATTTTTTGCAAATTCTACGGCTGTTTCTATACTTATCGGCTCTTTGTTTACATTTACTTCGGTATATTTGACCGCATCGAACGCAATTCCCGTATATCCGAAAAACGGTATACATATCTCATGCCTTGTTTCATTTACATCATATTCTTCAAAATTCATTCTGCCCAAAGGCAATGAAAACATTTTTCCGAAAACCTCAAGCGAAACCATATATCTATTTTTGCCGGTCGGCACTCTCGATTCATAATACAGCTTATAGTCGCCGTTTTTTGAATGAGTTGTATAAGCCATTATATCCGCCATTGAGTGAACATATATGTATTCTTCGGGATAACCCTCTTTATAAGTTGCAACCTTTCCCGATACAATCACATCGCCTGTTTTAACCGCGTCACCGTCATTCAAAACTTCTTCGCCGTTTTTGACAACCATATGATTTATAATTCCGTCACACGCCGCAACAATGTCACAAGGTGTATCTTTGTCAAGAATATTCGGCGGAATAATCTGTTCGTATATCTCGACGCGTGCCTTTGCACCCTCAATATAAACCCATGCCCAAGCTATATGGTCATTGTTATTTATAATCGCCGCCTTGCTTTCCATACCGTCAGGCAGTTTTGCTTTCAGTGCGCCGCTCTTTATACCGATACTGTCAAGCGTAGATATTATACCGTTTATATCGCTGTTTTCCACACCGTTAATTTCAACAACCCATATAAACTGAGCCGACACAGCAAAAAATATGATACACAATGCAAATCCAATCAAAAACAAATACCGTTTTCTGTACAGACGCATTAAATGCTTTATTCCGCGTCTTTGTGATATTTTGATTTTTACATTACTCTTTTTTCTGACTTGACGTATATGAAAAAAATCCTTTATGTAAATACACATTTCAATACCGTCATCAAACGGTTTTATGTTCCATACATCAATATTACGTCTTAAACAAATATTTATAAATCTTTCTGCACCTTTGCCATATACTTTTATTATAACATATCCGTAAAGAAATTTAAAGAACTTCTTAAACATTTTTTACTCCCTTTTTCAGATTTCGTATTCAATTTGCTTAAATTGACCCGATATTAATATATCTTCAAGACGTATTCTGTCAATCGAAAGTCCATTTCCGAACACTCTGACTATCCCCATAGGCGTTGACACCCGAATTTCCGTATCCGTATAACTGAGTATTCCTTTATGATTTTCTATATATATTTCACTCGCACCCGCGATTGTAAGTTTGGGAATATTCATTATAACTTCTTTCGGCACTCCCCAAGCATCCGCTATACTTTCTGATATACGTTTTTTCATTTTTACCAACTCCTATAATAAATTATGATAAACAAGCGGTTTTAAGTACAAAAAAGTTATCATATAATTTAATAAAAATTAAAATCGGAGATGATAATGTGAAAATAAAGAAAATACTGATTTACTTGTTTGCTGTCGGTGCGGTTGTTCTGCTTATAAAAAATGCGTCAAGTGCGATAAGATACGCCTCAGACGCAATAGATTTATGTCTTGAAATGATTGTACCGACTCTTTTTCCGTTTTTTATATGTTCGGGAATTTTGATATATTCCGGCTTTTGTGAACTTTTGGCAAAGGCATTTCAATTTTGTATGTATCCGCTTTTTCGGATAAGCCCTGTCGGTAGCAGTGCCTTTATACTCGGTATTGTAAGCGGTTATCCTTTAGGTGCTGTTACCGCCGGTGAATTATATGCAAACAATTACATTTCAAAAACAGAGGCTGAACGCTTGCTTGCTTTCTGCAACAATTCAGGTCCTTTGTTTATATTGGGTTCTGTCGGTATTGCAATATATTCAAATATAAAATACGGTATCGCTCTTTACGTCGCACACATTCTTGCGGCTTTAACGGTCGGTATTCTGTTTAGATTTTACGGCAGAAACAAGCACACCGCCCCTCCTACAAGAATGACAACACCTGAAAGAAGTATGGGTGAAATATTCGATATTGCACTTCAAAACAGTATCAGAAATATATTGACCGTTTGCGGAGCGGTGCTTTTTTTCAGTGTAATAAGCAGACTTTTTCTTAACATTTTACCTGTCGGCGGAGTTACGTCCGCACTTGTTTCGGGGCTTTTGGAATTTGTTACGGGGACAGTAAAAATATCGGGATTGACTATTCCTATTATTGATAAATTGGTGTTTACATCTGTTGTTGTCGGCTTTGCGGGACTCAGTGTACACGCACAGGTTATGGCTGTAATTGCAAGATTTCATCTGTCGCTCGCGCCGTATATAATCGGTAAAGCCATGCACGGAATTATAGCGGGACTATATATGTACATATACTTTAGATTTAACCCTATAACAACGGCAGTATTTGAGCCGTCTATGAGCCGTTCGTTTGCAATTTCATCGACTATCGAAACCGTTACCGCAATCATTGTTGTTATAGCCTGTATATTTTGTGCATTCGGTCTTTATTTAAAACAAAATAGTGAATATAAAAGGGACACTAAATTTTAGTGTCCCTCAAACTCTGATATATATTTTTTAGAATACAAATTCAAATTCCAAATCACCGATTTGAACAATTTCTCCCTCTTTTATTCCCATATTGATTAAGTCCTCAATAACACCGCGTTTAAGCAATGCACGTTGGAAATACTGTAATGACTCTTGGTCGGAGAAGTTTACACTGCCGCCGACAGCCTCAATCCATGAACCCGATATAACGTATTTTTCATTTTCACGTTTAATTTCATAGCCTTTTTCGTCATCCGTAATGTATTCTTCTTCGTTAATATCCATTTCAGGCTCGAATATAGCTATCGGAGGTAATTTTGAAAGTTCCTCGTAAGTTTTATTCATAAGTTCCGCAACACCTTTATTTGTAGCGGCAGAAATTTCAAATACTTCTATACCTCTGTTTTTCATTTCTTCAAGAAATGCGTTGTATGCGTCCATATCTTGAATTATGTCTGTTTTATTTGCCGCAACAATCTGCGGTCTTGATTCCAATTCCAAATCGTATTTCGAAAGTTCCGAATTGATAATATCAAAATCTTCTATCGGATTTCTTCCCTCAATTCCCGACACATCAACAACGTGAATTAATATTCTTGTACGTTCAATGTGTCTTAAAAATGCGTGTCCAAGACCTACACCCTCACTTGCACCCTCTATAATTCCCGGAATATCGGCAAGTACAAAACTTCTGTGGTCGCCAAGATCGACTACACCCAAATTCGGCTCAAGCGTTGTAAAGTGATAATTTGCAATTTTCGGATCTGCTTTTGTCGTCATTGAAAGCAATGTTGACTTACCGACATTAGGAAAACCTACAAGTCCGACGTCAGCCAAAAGCTTCAATTCAAGTACAATTTCACGTTCATCGCCTGTTTGTCCGTTTTTCGCAAAGTTCGGAGTTTGTCTTATCGCCGTAGCAAAATGAGCATTACCCCAACCGCCGTTACCGCCTCTTGCAAGAACAACCTCTTTATCGGGATCGGATAAATCGGCAATCAAGCGATTACTTTCCGCGTCACGAACGATTGTACCTTGCGGTACTTTGATTATTATATCTTCACCCTTTTTACCCTTTTGACGTTTACCCGAACCGTCCATACCGTTTTGAGCGACATACTTTCTCTTATATCTGAAATCCATAAGAGTAGTCATACCAAGCTCAACCTTGAATATAACATTACCGCCTTTGCCGCCGTCACCGCCGTCAGGACCGCCTGCCGCAACATACTTTTCACGATGAAAAGATATTGCACCGTTACCGCCCTTACCGGCCTTTATAAAAATTTTAGCCTTATCTATAAACATATTTATTCTCCGTTTCGATTATTAACAATTATATATTTTTTCCAACTTATAATATATCATTACACCGCCGTTTGTGTCAATAGTTATTTTATATAATGAATTATTAATTATTCAAAAAAAATATACCCTACGAGTGTAAGGCATATTTTTTCTTATGCACGTGGGTGCGCTTTTGCATATACGTCTTTAATTTTACTGTTCATCATTCTTGAATAAACTTGTGTCGATGAAATATCGGCATGTCCCATCATTTCTTGAATTGAATGTAAATCAGCACCGTTTTCGAGAAGATGTGCCGCAAACGAATGACGTAAAGTATGCGGTGTTATATCAGTTTCAATACCTGCAATATGCTGATAGTATTTTATAAGTTTCCAGAACCCCTGTCTTGAAAGACGCGCACCGCTGCAATTTACGAACAACGCTGTTTCGTTTTCATCTTTAACCATATATTTTCTGACATTGTTTATGTAATTTTCAAGTGCGTCTTTTGCCTGATGTCCCATAGGAATAATACGTTCTTTCTTTCCGCCCTTACAACGAACAAAACTCATAGGAACATTAACATCACTTACGTCAAGATTGATAAGTTCACTCACTCTTATACCTGTTGCGTACAAAAGTTCAAGCATAGCCTTGTCGCGTATACCCTTATTATCACAGTTTTTAGGCTGTTCCAAAAGAAGTTCAACTTCTTCGCCTGATAAAATCTTCGGAATTTTCTTTTCCACATGAGGTGCCTCAAGATTAGAAGTCGGATTTGACTTTACAACACCGTTTTGCATCATAAACAAATAATACGAACGAAGTGATGCAAGTGTCCTTGAAACAGTCGAGCTTGCTCTGCCCTCCTTTTGAAGATAAAGCAAATATGACAATACCGTGGTCTTTGTTGTAGACGATATATCCGTTACGCCTGTTCCGTCAAGATAAGAAATATATTGTGTAACATCACGCTTATATGATTCAACTGTGTTTAGCGATTTATGGCGTATATCTGTCATAAAACTTGTGTATTCCTTAACGTAGGTATTCATTTTGTTCATTCCTCCGAGTTTACTGTTTCTTTACGTATATTTCAAAAATATTTCATTTATATTTCAATGTGATTATAATTATACCACATTTTTTTAATTTGTAAACCCCTATTTTTCTTGTTTTTATGCCATTTTCAGCGTTTTAGCTTAATTTCGGCGAAACCCAGCTCATAAATGTTGTGGTCAAGTATCCCTCCGACAATGACGCAACACAAAATATAGAAATTATTATTATCATAAAAAATATATACGAAAAAATTATTTTTTTTGATTTTCTTTCGGAATTAAGTGAATATTTAATGCTTACAGCCGAAAAAAGCAGTAATGTCGGTATTGTTATAAGTATTGTCGGCATTGTTGAAAGCATAACAAGCATACCTTTTGCTCCATAGAATTTAATAAATGACGCGGTTGTAAAACCTATTATAAACCCTTTCCTTACAATAATCGCTCCCGTTACAATAAAACCGAATCGCAAAAATCCCATTAAAAATACAATTCCGACACTGATAAGATTAGCTTGTAACGAATTTTTAAAAACAGTCATACTGTTCTTATTTTCGCTTACAGCCGTACAAAAACTGCCTATATAATTTTTTATCCCCTCTGCCATATCGCCGCTGTTTTTCGCCAAATACACACTCCCTACCGTCACACCGACAACAAGCAAAAAAATAAGCAATCCCAAAAGTCCGTTACCGTGTTTTTCGTCGGCTACAATGTCGTTTAATTTCACACGTCCCACCTCCAATTCAATATTATTCAAAAAATCAGTGTTTTATCACTAATTTATTGTGCTTATCTTCTTATATTATTTACACCACCAATTTTTTTTGGTATAATAATATAGTTAAAAAACATACGTAAGGAGAGAGATACAATGAACAAAACACTGAAAAAAGTCTTAAGCGGTGTTATTTCAGCATCTATGTTGTGTTCGGCACTTGCCATACCTCACACCGCATTGGCTGATGACGCACTGCCTACGGACGGTCTGCTTATGGACATCACGTTTGATGAAACAGGCACTTCCTCCGGTTCATTCAATGCAACGGTCGGCGGTACCGTTACGGAACACGGCAGTGTAAGCTATGTTGACAACTATGACGGTTCAAGCAAGGCATTAAGCATTTCAACAGACGCAGCAGGCAATTATCTTGAACTTCCGAAAGGTCTTTTAAACGGCAAAGATGCCGCAACATTTTCTTTTTGGATTAAACCGTCAAGCAGATGGGCGTTTATGACAACACCTATAAGCGGTTCACAAGATTATCTTAACGAAAAATATTTAGGTATGCTTGCCTCATCTTCAGGTTATACCGTTGAGCGTTACAACAACAGCGGAACACGTCTGAGCAGCGTTAATGCAAACGCAAGCGGTGACTGGCAATACGTCACAGCAGTATTTACCGCTGACGGTACAAAGGTATATGTAAACGGTAGGCTTTCAGCTTCAGACACTGCGGCAGTTGACATTAAGTCACTGTTTACCGCCGACGCTTCTACTTGGATTGGTCACGGTAATTGGTATGATGACAAAACTGGCAAATTTGAAGGTTTTTCGGGTATGATTGATGATTTCAAAGTATACGGCAGAGCATTAAACGAAACCGAAATTAATCAGCTCGCCGCAAAAGCTATACAAAGAGAGCAAGAGGAAACTGTAAAAGAAAAGAATTGTCTTGATATTAACACTCAATTCTACACAAATTACAGCATTACAGAGAGTGGCAATAATGTTACTGTTTCAGTTCCGTCACCTTCAGAGGACAAATACGAAATAATTGCGGCTTCATACTCAAACGGTGTTCTTACAAATGCAGCAAAAAAGAGTAAATCAGATGTAACATCAGACAAAACGGTTACTTTTGAAAATATAAAGAAAAACGAAAATGACACTGTAAAAGTGTTCGTATGGAACTCAATAGACGGCTTACAACCGTTAAGTGACAACAAAGCATTCCAAATCCGTACAGGCGATAAAGTAAAAGTGAAAACAAGCGTTACAAACTACACTCCGTCAGAGCAGACTGTTTCATTAAAAATAGTTCCTTTCGACAAGGATGGTAATCAGTCTGAATCTGTACAAACACTTGATTCTGTAACACTCGGTATTATGGACAGTTACGATTTTACAGATTACATAACAGGTGACAGTAATGTTTCATATTATAAAGTTCTTGTATCAAGCACAGCTGATGACAAGACTGCAACTTACGAAGCAGGTTACTTGCCTACCGCAAGTGTTGAGTTCCCTGACGCAACACCTGCCGACAGCGCAGACACAACAGAAGAAGCTCACGACCCAACAATATTCAAAGACCCTGTTTCGCACCGTTATTATGCTTATTCAACTCACAATCTTGTATTTGAATCGGATGACTTGATTAATTGGGAAAAGCACGATTATAGAAGTGAAATAACAGTTCCGGAAAAGGCTAAAAAGTTTATTGATGATAACTACCAGCAAACAGATAAAAATGGAAAAATTATATATCCAACAGCCAACACTACTTATTGGGCACCCGATTTATACTATAAAGAGGGTGACGAATATCCGTATTGGTTCTATCTTTCAACATCATGCGGTTTTGGTGGCAGAAACTCAGTCATCAGCCTTATAAAAGCTAAGTCACCGGGACTATGGGACGATGAATATATTGACGCAGGTGTCGTAATCGCAAGTAAGGAAAACAACAATTACAATACTAACTGTATTGATGCAAACATCTTTACAGATACAGACGGCAAGACCTACTTTATTTGGGGTTCGTTCTGGAAAGGTATTCACATAGCTGAACTTGATACTGATACCGGTCTTGTAAAAGGCATCGACTATACTTCTGACGAAACAATCCTTTCAAGCAGTCAAAAATTCGGTACGAGATTATTCTCAACTCCAAGTGGTGTCGTAGGTCCGGAAGGTCCGTATGCTGTATATAATAAAGATACAGGTTACAGATATATGTTCACTTCATACGGATATTTAGGCACTAACTACAACTTAAGAGTTGCAAGAACAGATAAGACTTTCAGTACTATTCTTTCGAATAAAGATCCTCATAAACAACTTCTTGACCAGAAAAACAGACCTGTCGGTGCAACATATTCAGATCAGGTTAAAGAAGGCGGTTCGCTTGATGAACTTTGGGGTTACAAGATGTCAGGTTCATTCCGGCTTGGTGACGGTATCGAATATGTCGGCAGCGGTCACAACAGTGTATTTCAAGAGGATGACGGTCAATGGTATCTTGTTCAGCACTGCCGTAAGGTAGCCAATGCATTTGCTTATCTTCAAGTCAAGAAAATTCTTTGGACTGAGGACGGTTGGCCGGTAATCTCACCTCTTGTATACGCAGGTGAAAAAGAGCAAAAAATTCCAAAGGAAATGATTTACGGTACTTGGGATTTATCAAGTGTAGGTCATACAATTATGGCTGACGGTGTTACCGATGTAAGTAAACCGGATAATAAAGAAACCAATTATTACGGAGCACGTGAAAATAGCGACTTGCCTGTACATTCAAGCCAAATTATTCTCCAACCGGACGGTACAATCGGTAACGGTATCGGCACTTGGGATTACGACAATGACCATACTGTAACACTAAACTTTGACGCAGACGGCAACAATGACAATTACGAATTCTATCAGTCAGGCGATACAATGAAGTTGTTTGTTATGACAGGTTACGATAAGGATAAGAGAGAATCTGCAATTATAATGACAGGTACTGACCAAAACAGCGTTGCAAGCTTCGCTAAAAAGAGCAATGCAGTTTCGGTGTCAACAAAAACAGTAAACAGAATTGAAACGACTCCGACTACAATTACAAAAAGCACAAACGGCAATCCGATACTTGGATTTGACGCAGACGGCAAAACTCTATACGCAGGCGACCCTGCCGCATATGTTGAGGACGATACAGTTTATCTGTATGCAGGACACGACACATCAACAGGTGACAGCTATGTAATGCCTGAATGGGTATGTTACACTTCAAAGGATATGGAAAACTGGGAATATAAAGGCTCGGTTATGAGTGCTAAAGATATTTCTTGGAGATCAAACGATACATCAGCCTGGGCAAGTCAAGTTATCAAGCACAACGGTAAGTATTATTTGTACTTCTGTACTTGGGATAAAACTTCAAGCGGTAAGCAGTCAATCGGTGTTGCAGTATCTGACTCCCCTACAGGTCCGTTTACAGACATAGGAAAACCGCTTGTTCAAGGTACATTAACAAAGCCGCAAGCTCATGACCATGATGACATCGACCCTACCGTTTGGGTAGAAAAAGTTGACGGCGTTGAACATCGTTATCTTGCTTGGGGTAATACTAACTTCTATGTATGCGAACTTAATGATGATATGATTTCCGTAAAAGATTTAGACAATGACGGCTCTATCACAATGGGTAAAGACGTACTTCAACAAGAATTTACAGGACTTCAAGACGGTCTTGGATTTACAGAGGCTCCTTGGATTTATCGTCAGCAAGATGCAGACGGAAATTACACAGGTAAATATTATTTGTTCGGTGCTTTCGGTTGGCGTGAGCAAATGGGTTACGCAACATCAGATTCAATGTACGGACCTTGGACATGGGGCGGCATTATAATGGAGCCGACGGCTACTTCAAACACAAACCACCCATCTGTTATAGATTTCAAAGGTAAAACATACTTTATCTATCACAACGGCTCTCTTGTTTGGGGCAGCGGTTTCAGAAGAAGTGTCTGCGTTAGTGAAATGACATTTAACGAGGACGGTACTGTTCCGTATATTGATGAAACTTCAACAGGTTTGACAGGTACTGCCTCATTTATAACAACCGCTGACAACAAATATCTTGGTTACACAGCATTCAGCAACCCGTCAGACGATGCAAGTTATCCGCTTAAAAAGCAACTTACAGTTACTGCCGACGGTGCTGATTTAAAGACAACTCAATGGGAAATAGAAAAAGGGAAATCAGACAGCACAAACGAAAATTACGTTTCAATCCAAGCTGTTTATAAACCGGGATTGTATCTATGTGTTGACGGCACAAATGTAGTTTTAACACAACAAGATACAACAAGCACTGCTTTAGCAAAGAAAATGACATTTAAAACAGTTGAGGCTATCGACGGTACAGTCGGTAAAGTTTCATTTGAAAGCGTTTCAACGCCGGGATATTTCATCACCGTATCAGGTGATAATATCACACTTACAGACGGTTCAAATACCGCGAATTGCTCATTTTCAGTTACAAATAAATAATTAAAAACACAAAATACCGTTGCCAAAAGGCAACGGTATTTTTTATTTTATACAACAAAAGCCATTCTGAAAAGTTTAATTTTTAACAACTAAAATCATTATATTTTATATGCCAGAAAATCATTTATAAATTTTTAATTTCGTACAACAAAAAAAGTCGTTCCGAAATGTGTAACCATTTCGAAACGACCCGGTTATTCAAAAATTAGTCAGCATAAACACTGCACTGTGTCTTATCTCTGCCTTTTCTTTCAAACTTAACCTTACCGTCGATTAGTGCGAACAATGTATCATCGCTACCGATACCAACATTGTTACCAGGATGAATCTTTGTTCCTCTTTGTCTAACAAGAATGTTGCCTGCAAGAACGAACTGACCGTCTGCTCTCTTTGCACCTAGTCTTTTAGACTCACTGTCACGACCGTTTTTTGTACTACCCATACCTTTCTTATGAGCCATTTAAAACACCTCGCTATCTTAATGTCTTATCATGCGTAATTAGGCATTAATCTTTGTGATTTCTACCTTTGTGAAAGGTTGTCTGTGACCCTTCTTCTTACGCTCGTTCTTCTTTCTCTTCATCTTGAAAACGTAAATCTTCTTAGCTTTACCGTTCTTTACGATATTAGCTTCAACTGTTGCACCTGCTACTGTAGGAGCACCAACCTTTACATCTTCACCTTCACCGACCATAAGTACCTGATCAAATGTTACTGCTGAACCTTCTTCAGCTTCGATTTTTTCAACGAAAAGTGTATCACCTTCGCTAACCTTGTACTGTTTGCCGCCTGTTACGATTACTGCGTACATCCAAAACACCTCCTCTTAAATTTATGAGGACACGCTATCATAGGTACTGCGAGCAGATTTAAAACCCATTCTATGCGGTCACTATTACATAATACCATATTATTCATAGCTTGTCAAGCATTTTTTAATCTTCTTTTAAATTTATTATTACACCGACCGACGGTTTCGGGAATACGCTGATTGTAACCTCCGGCAATCTCTCGCCCATTGCAGTTATGTTTCTTATCTGTTCGACTCTTACAGGGTTCATTATGAACATTATATCGTACTTTCCGTCTTGAATATCTTTGTAACACGATTCATAACTTCTTGTCGAATGTACATAATCCTCATACTTTTCTTCATCAATATGGAACACGTCATCAATTATCAGCTTATTAAGTGCCACTATGTCAAGATTGCAATATTCCTTTGACATATCTGGATAAACGTCATTTTTAATGTAATCCTTATCCCAAAGCACCATTCTGTAAAAATAATCACCACCGCAATATGCCGCAATTCTTGTTTCGGCTTTTACAGTGCTTATCTGCTTAACCATTGTACGAACAAGCGTTTCGTCATTTGAATCGACAATAATTTTTTCAACTCTGAAATGATCTTGTGCACCTGCAATAAAATGTGATTCACTGAAATTCTTTATCGTTTTCACTTCTCTGTGTACAGGAAGTACAACAAGACCGTCCGAATGTGCATTTGAAAGCGACATCATCATATAATTATACGGCTCTTTTCCCGTATGATTCGGATTATGCTCTTTCATATAATCTCTGTACTGCAAACAAGTTTCGTATCTTGTCTGACCGTCAGTGATGTACAACGACAAATCCTTAAAATGTTCAATAATAAAGTCGATTGTCGGCTTATATGAAATTTTCCAAATTTTTTGCTGTACATTATCGTCAGATGAAAATTCAAGATCAGGCTTTTCTTCTCTAAGCTCATTCATCAAATTGAAAAGTTCTTTTTCAGGCTCTACATAAAGGCAACTTATCATACTCATATCGGCATTTGTTGATTTCAAAAGCTCATATCTGTCAAGCATAGAAACTTCGTGTGGTTTTTCGCAAGGCATAATCGCTCCCTTGCCTATTTCCTCAAGTTCAACAAGTGCAACAAAGCTTGTATTTGAATAATGAGTATCGTACATTTCTATCGTCTGTTCGTACATATATATGACAGGTTCTTCATCTCTGACAAGAATACCGTCCTCAATCCATTTATCAAGATAATTTTTCGCTCTTGTAAATGTATTTTCTTCTCTTGTATCGCTTTCAAGCTTTTTACCTGAAAACAGACGCACCGAATTGTATTCGCTCTTGTCATAAAGTGCATCCTTATCTTCTTTTGTCATATTATAATAAGGCGGCGAAATGACTGAGCCGAGATTGTCAATTTTATCCGTATTATATCTGTATCCTCTGAACGATTTTATATTAGCCATAAAAGTATCACCAATCCTTTCTTTCATTAATTCGCCCCACGGCGAAAACTGTTCCGTATGTTAAAAATATAAAATTTATATTGAAAATCCATTTATTTTCTGTTTTATTATGTTTGTTTCGTCAAATAATAATACCATACCAATTAAATAAGGAGGTTAAAACATATGCACAAAATGTCCTGTTTTATAAAAGGTACTCTGGTAGGTTTTGCTGTCGGTGCGGCAGTAGGTGTAATGACCGATCCTCTATCCGACAGAGAGCGTCGCAAAATTTCAAAAAAGACTGAGGGTATTTTTAGGAATATCGGTTCTGTTATGGATAATATAATAGATATTTTCCATTAAGCACAAAACGAGGCTACGCAAAATTGTAAGCCTCGTTTTTAGTATTATTCTTCTGAAATATCTTTTCCGAGATACTTAGCAACTGAATATACATCTTTATCCCCTCGTCCTGAAAGACACACGACAAGTATTTCATCTTTTTTCATTGTAGGTGCAATTTTTCTTGCCAGAGCGATTGCGTGTGATGATTCGATTGCAGGAATAATTCCTTCCATTCTTGACAAATACACAAAAGAATCCACTGCCTCTTTATCTGTTATCGGATAATATTCCGCTCTGCCCGTTTTCGCCATGTAGGCATGTTCCGGACCTATTCCAGGATAATCAAGTCCTGCTGAAATTGAATATACAGGCATAATATTACCGCCGTTGTCTTGTAAGAACAGCGACTTCATACCATGAAGTACACCGACTGTCCCCTTAGTTATAGACGCCGCATGACGTTCTGTATCAACGCCGTCGCCCGCTGCCTCTGCGCCGTAAAGCTTTACAGAAGGCTCGTCAATAAAATCGGCGAACATACCGATTGCGTTTGAGCCGCCGCCCACACAAGCCATAACTGCGTCAGGAAGTTTACCTTCCATTTCAAGAAGTTGTTTTCTTGTTTCTTTGCTTATTACACTCTGAAAATGCTTTACAATAAGCGGATAAGGGTGTGGACCTACTGCTGAACCCAATACATAAAATGTATCTTCGGCATTTGCTGTCCAAGCACGCATAGCTTCATTTGTAGCATCTTTTAGTGTTCCTGTTCCCGATGTAATAGGATGAACCGTAGCACCAAGCAAATTCATACGAAATACATTAAGTGCCTGTCTTTTTGTATCTTCCTCACCCATATATACATCACATTCAAGTCCCAAAACAGCCGCAAATGTCGCAGTTGCAACACCATGCTGTCCCGCACCTGTTTCGGCAATGACTTTTTTCTTGCCCATCCTCTTCGCGAGCAAGCATTGACCTATTACGTTATTAATTTTATGTGCACCTGTATGGTTTAAATCTTCACGTTTCAAATAAATCTTCGCACCGCCAAGATCCTTTGTCATTTTTTCGGCATAATACAAAATTGACGGTCTGCCAGTATATTGCTTGTGATAATAATTAAGCTCACGGTTAAAATCCTCGTCATCTTTGTACTTGTTAAATGCCTCCTCCAAATTAATAAGTGCATTCATAAGAGTTTCAGCGGCATACTGTCCGCCGAATTCTCCATATCTACCTTTCTTTTCCACTATTCTATTCTCCTCTCGTCAATCTATGTATAACATATTATAACAAATTTTTTGCATTTGCACAAGAGTTTTTATAATATTTTTTCATAATATTTCATTCGTCCACGGTTTATTGACTAAAAATATTGCGTATGCTATAATATTAAAAGAATTCAATCAAAGGAGATTTTTACAAATGAATAAAATTACAACAAGAAAATTAGCAATAGCAGGCGTACTTATAGCTGTAGGCGTTGTATGCTCGCCGTTAAACTTTCCTGTCGGTGCGTCAAAATGTTTTCCGGTGCAACATCTTATAAACATAATTGCGTCAGTATTTTTAGGACCGTTTTACGGAGTGATTATGGCATTTATCACATCACTTCTTCGTCTTGCAACGGGTATGGGTACACTTCTTGCATTTCCGGGAAGTATGTGCGGTGCGCTTATCGGCGGATTGTGCTATAAATTTTCAAAGAAATTGCCGCTTGCTTATATCGGTGAATTGTTCGGAACGGGTATAATCGGTGCACTTGCCGCTTATCCTATCGCCGTTTACGTTATGGGTAAAGAAGCTGCACTTTTCGCATATGTACTTCCGTTTATAATAAGTTCGGCGGGCGGTACTGTTATAGCAATTTTCCTTGTTACCGCATTAAAGCAAACACACGCACTAGATAAATTTTTCGGAGATGAACAATGATAAAAGACATTATACAAAATGTTTATTCAAAACGTCCGCTTGTTCATAACATAACCAACTACGTTGCCGCAACGGATTGTGCAAATATAACATTGACAATCGGTGCGTCACCGATTATGGCTGATGAGCCTAAGGAAGTCGGTGAAGTAACACAAATTGCCGACGGACTTGTTTTAAACTGCGGAACAATTTCCGAAAGCCGATTAAGTGCTATGCTCATATCCGGTAAAACAGCAAAGTCAAGAGAAATACCTATCGTTCTTGACCCTGTCGGAGTAGGCATTTCCAAATTCAGAACAAGTGCCGTTCATAAAATAATTACGGAAGTAAAACCCGGTATTATAAGACTTAATGCATCGGAACTAAAAAGCTTTTGTCTTAACATTAAAAATATGTCGGGTGTGGACGCCGTTAATATTGACAGTTTGGACGATACTGTTGAGCTTGCAAAAAAGCTTTCGCTTAAGACCAACGCGATTATAGGTGTAAGCGGTATATCGGATATTGTTACGGACGGCAAAAATACCGCCGTTATTTCAGGCGGACACGCAATGATGAAAAAAATTACAGGCTCCGGCTGTATGCTTTCATCTGTTATCGGTGCATTTGCCGCCGCAAATCCGAATAATCTTTTTTATGCGGTATCTGTTGCATTCGGTTTATATGCAAGTTGCGGAAGAAACGCATACAAAGAAAATATAGGTATCGCAACATATAAAAACAACTTTTTTGATGAAATGACAAATCCTGATTTGGAGGGGATTGAAATTGAATATAGATAAAAAAACACTAAGACTTTATGCTGTTACGGACAGAACATGGCTCGACGGCAGAACGCTTTATGATGACGTTGAAAAAGCCTTAAAAGGCGGTGTTACACTGCTTCAGCTACGTGAAAAAAATATGTCAACCGACGATTTTATAAATTCTGCAAAAGAAATAAAATCATTGTGCGAAAAATATAATGTACCGCTTATTATAAACGACAACGTGGACGTGGCAAAAGCGGTTAATGCAGACGGTGTGCATATCGGGCAAAATGATATGCCCACTCACGAGGCAAGAAAAATCTTGGGTAAAAACAAAATAATCGGCGTTACCGCAAAAACTGTCGAGCAAGCACAAAAAGCCGAAAAAGACGGTGCTGACTATCTTGGCAGCGGTGCAATATTCGGTACAACAACAAAAGGTGACGCAAAGAAAATGGATATGCAGACTTTGAAAAGCATAACAAGCTCTGTTAATATACCCGTTGTCGCAATCGGCGGAATTGACGGTGATAATGTACTTCAATTAAAGGGTACAGGCATAGTCGGTGCGGCGGTTGTTTCGGGTATTTTTGCACAAGATGATATTGAGACGGCGACAAAAGATTTATATAACAAGATTGGAGAAATAATATGAAAACAGCTTTAACTATTGCAGGCTCTGATTCAAGCGGCGGTGCTGGAATACAAGCGGATTTAAAATCATTTGCCGCTAACGGTGTTTTCGGAATGAGCGTTATAAATTCCATAACTTCACAAAACACAACAGGCGTTTTCGGTGTATACGATATTCCCTGTGATGTTGTTGCATCACAAATTGACGCGGTATTTAAAGATATTTTCCCTGACGCGGTAAAAATCGGTATGGTATCTTCGGCAGAAATTATAAGCACCATTGCAGACAGATTAAAGTATTACAATACAAAAAATATTGTACTTGATACGGTTATGGTTTCAACAAGCGGTTGTAAACTGCTTCGCGACGACGCAATAGACGCACTCACTTCCGTATTGTTCCCCATTGCCGATATTATCACGCCTAATCTTCACGAGGCACAAATTTTATGCGGTTTTGATATAAGAAGTGAAAGCGATATGGTGCGTGCGGCAGACGTGATTTATAATAAGTATAACGTAACCGTTCTGCTTAAAGGCGGTCACCTTGCAAATACAAGCAACGACTTACTGTATGACGGAAACGAAACTTGGTTTGAGGCTGTCAGAATTGATAACCCAAATACTCACGGCACAGGCTGTACTCTGTCATCAGCCATTGCCGCTAATCTTGCAAAAGGTATGGATATAAAAACCGCCGTAAAATCGGCAAAGGATTATATCACCGGTGCTCTGTCCGATATGCTCGACTTAGGCAAAGGCAGCGGTCCTTTAAATCATATGTATAAATTTTATCCGAATAAAAAGTAACATAAAAAGCGGTTCATCTGAATGAAGTGAACCCCAAAATTTAGACAAAATTAAATATTAACTTGCTTGTGAATG
>OGCN01000178.1_pt1 | contig 110131 bp, 88 predicted proteins | sample 1570181 | NCBI WGS metagenome assembly OGCN01 (sample SAMEA4370584, study PRJEB24528) | human gut metagenome | reverse complement strand
GGGTTGAGATAGAGGAAGGGCCTGACCCAGAAAACCTGGGCCAGGCCCGATTTTGCCTATTGACAATGTCCTGCTCATATTAAAAAGGCCGCCCTTGCGGACGGCCTTTGATTGTTAGTAGAGCTTTGCGCCAGCGGGAATCGCGCTGTCGAGCTGCAGCAGATTCAAGCGCTCCTCGCCATTCTCTTCATGGATGGCAGAAAGCAGCATGCCGCACGAATCGATACCCATCATCTTGCGCGGAGGCAGGTTCGTGATAGCCACGAGCGTCTTGCCCACCAGGTCTTCGGGTTCATAGTCGGCATGAATGCCCGAAAGAATGGTACGTTCGACATCGGTGCCGTCATCGAGCTTGAACGCCAGAAGCTTCTTCGACTTCTTCACGGCCTCGCACGCCTTCACCTTCACCACGCGGAAATCGTTCTTGCTGAAGGTTTCGAAATCGACGAATTCCTCAAACAAGGGCTCGACGGTAACCTTCGAGTAGTCGATGGTCGGAATCATCGAGCTGACAAACAGGCTTGCCGTAGCGGCATCCTGCGCCTCTTTGGCGGCCTTCGCGCCACTCTTCGCACCAGCCTCGGGCTTCATGTGCGGGAACAACAGCACGTCGCGAATGCTCGCGGAGTTCGTGAGCAGCATGACCACGCGGTCGATGCCGATGCCAATGCCACCCGCAGGAGGCATGCCATATTCCAGGGCGCGCACGTAGTCTTCGTCATATTCCATGGCCTCATCGTCGCCGCCGGCCTTTTCGACCATTTGGGCGGCAAAGCGCTCGGCCTGGTCAACCGGGTCGTTAAGCTCGGAGAATGCGTTGGCGTATTCGTGGCCGGCGATAACGAGCTCAAAGCGATGCGTAAGACGGGGATCGTCTTCGTAGCGCTTGGCAAGAGGCGAAACCTCGATAGGGTAATCGCACACGAACGTGGGGTTCACGATAGTGTCTTCGCCGAGCTCGTCGTAGATTTCAGCAATGAGCTTGCCTGCAGTCCACTCGGGCTTCACTTCCAGGCCCTTGCCACGCGCGGCTTCGGCCAGAACGTCAACCGGCGTGTCGATGGTGACCTCGAAGCCCAAAACCTCGGAAACGATATCGGTCATAGGACGGCTCGCCCACTCGCCCGACAAATCAATCTGCTGGCCCTGGTATTCAATGACCTCGGGGTTGCCCACCGCGGCATTGGCCGCCTTGATAACGCCCTGAGCGAGCGCCTTCATGCCATCGAGGTCGCTGTAGGCGCGGTAAGCCTCCATGGTAGTGAACTCGGGGTTATGCGTAAGGTCCATGCCTTCGTTGCGGAAAATGCGGCCGATCTCGAACACGCTCTCGAAGCCGCCAACCAGGCAGCGCTTCAAATGCAGCTCAGTGGCAATGCGCAGGTAGCATTCCTGGTCAAGCGCGTTGAAGTGCGTGATGAACGGCTTGGCCGTAGCGCCGCCCTGAATGGTTTGCAGAATCGGCGTTTCAACTTCCATGTAGCCGTCAGATTCCATGTAACGACGGAACGTTGAAAGGATGGTGGAACGCTTGCGGAAGGTGTCGCGCACGTCTTCGTTCACAATGAGGTCAACGTAGCGCTGGCGATAGCGGGTCTCTTTGTCAGAGAGACCATGGAACTTCTCGGGAAGCGGACGCACAGCCTTGGAAAGCAACGTAAGGGCGCGCGGAGCGATGGAGAGCTCGCCGCGCTTCGTGCGCACGACAACGCCCTCGACGTTCACGATATCGCCCAGGTCGAAGTTGCGCAGAAGCTCCCAATCGGCCTCGGACATGTCGTTGATGCGGCAGAAAAGTTGGATGTCGGCCGTGGTGTCGCGCACCACGAGGAACATGATTTTGCCCTGGCCACGCTTGGCCACAATACGGCCGCCGATTTTCACGACGTCCTCGGTGTCTTCGCCGGTCGCGAGGTCGGCGTACTTCGCAACGATGTCGCGCACGTAGTCGGTCACTTCAGAGTGCTCGGGATACGGGTTCACGCCACGAGCGATGTAGTCTTCGCGCTTGGAAAGACGCAGCGCACGCTCGTCGTTGAGCAGCTCGGGGGCAATGGTGTTTTCGGTATCGGTCATTTGAAAACCTCTTCGTTTCCAGATGTGGTGATGAACAAAAGCATTCTATCGCAGGTCAAGCGACAAGTGCGAAAGGCCGCAGATTATACGTCGCTTTCGCACCAAATAAAAAGGGGCAGAGGACAATCCCCTGCCCCCTTTCGATGGCGAGTTGGAAAAATCGCATTCGCGCCCGCGGCTCAGCGAGGCAGATTCGTTTGATGGCGAGGCGCTCAAGCCTGGGAGATGCCGCATTCGTGCTCACGACAGCGAGAGCCGGCCGGGTGCCCCATATTGGCCCGAAGGCGAGGCGCCGCGTACTTCGGTACGCAAGCCGAAGCCTGAATGCCAAGATGGGGTGCCCGGTTGGCTCGCAGCGGAGGCTTCATTCGCCGTTCGGCAGAACGGCGAAATCCCTACGAAGCCTGAAAGCGAAAATGCCCGCCGTGTGGCTTAGCAGCGGCAGCAAAGTACGCTGGCCGGAAGGCCAGCGTACTTTTAGTGCTCGATCTTGAGAATCGTCATCTTGATTTCACGGCCGGTGGGACCGATGGCGGTCACTTCGTCATCTTTCTTGTGGCCGAGAAGAGCGGCGCCAACGGGGCTTTCGTTGGAAATCTTGCCCGCAGCGACGTCGGCCTCGGCGCCACCAACGATGGTGAATACGCGCTCTTTTCCGCCCATGTTCACCGTGACAATAGCGCCAACAGTAACCTTGTTCGACTTCTTCGGCGTATCGACGATCGTGGCCTCAGAGAGAATCTGGTTGATCTCGGCGATACGAGCCTCGACCATGCCCTGCTCGTTTTTCGCATCGTCATATTCGGAGTTCTCGGAAATGTCGCCGAATTCGCGAGCAACCTTGATGCGCTCGCCAACCTCGGCGCGCTTCTCGGTTTCGAGGTAATGCAGCTCCTGCTCGAGCTTCTCGCGGCCCTCGGGAGTAAGGATGTAATCGCTACCCATTTCGTGACACCTAATTTCAAAATCGATTCAGCGGCAAAACGCCGCCCTTTTACTAAAACGGGCACGCAATGCGTGCTCGTATAAGAAAACGGCATGTCGGGCCAGCCGACACGCCGCATATTACCTTAAGGGAGAATGTGCTACTCTTCTTCAGCCTTTGCAGCAGGCTCAGCAGCTTCGGTCGCATCTTCCGCTTCGGCCTTTTCGGCAGCCTGCTTCTTTGCAGCAGCAGCCTTCTTTTTACGGGGCTTCTCGGCGGGAGCTTCTTCCTCAGACGCGTCCATTTCCTTCTTGGCGCTTCCCATGCCATCGCGCAGGTTCTTCACCGTGCGGCCAAGCGCAGAGCCAAGCTTCGGAAGGTTCTTGGGGCCAAAGATAAGCAGAGCAACAGCCAGAATGATGAGGAGCTCAGGAACTCCAAGACCAAAGATTTTCATGCAAGCCTCCAAGTTTTGGGGCCCGACCAATATGGCCGGAAAACAAAAAAGCTGGTGCGATTAAATGGTCGGGACGACAGGATTTGAACCTGCGGCCTCTGCGTCCCGAACGCAGCGCTCTACCAAGCTGAGCCACGTCCCGACTTCTCGCAAACAGCGGGCTATATGTTAGCACACGCGCCGAACAATGCAAGCACTTTTTTTCGACTTCATGCACACTCTTAGCGAAAAAAGGCACCGACCTGGGTCGATGCCTTTCAATTCCCGCTTAGTACCAGCGCAAGGCGCAGTAGAAGGGGTTGTACCACGAAAGCGAGCTGTAGCACACCACTTCGCCCGGCTGCGGGGCATGAATGTATCCGCCGCCGCCCGTAGCAATTGCCACATGGCTGCCGCATGCGTACACGTCGCCCGCCTGAGCCTCGGAAACCGAGCCCGTCCACTGGGCGGAAGCGATCTGATCCCATGTCGTACGGCCAATCCAAATGCCCGCGGCACGCGACCAGCAGCCAGACGTCAGGCCGGAGCAGTCGAGGCCCGAACCCCATGCCGTGCCGCCCCACACGTAGGGCACGCCGATCTGGCTTTGCGCAGCGGCCACGACCGAGCCGCCGTAATTGTTCGAACCGCCGCCCGAAGATGAGCTGCTGCCCGAAGATGAGCTGCTGCTCGACGACGAGCCGCCGCCATTGTCAGATGCGCTACCACTCGTCACGCTATCACTCGAGCTGCTGTCGCTGGATGCAGAGCTATTGGAGGCGCTACTCGAGGTGTTGCTAGAAGCGGAAGCAGCTTCAGCCTGCGCGGCGGCGGCAGCAGCCTCTTCCGCCGCCTTCTGAGCCGCAGCCTCTTCCTCGGCAAGCAGTTCTGCTACCTGGGAATCGAGTGAGTCAACCTCGTTTTGGTACTGCTGCACAAGCTCTTCGGCCTGCTTCTGCGCAGCATCGGCCTCTTCGACCTTCTGCTGGGCGATATCGGCCTGGTTGGCATATTCCTGCTTTTGAGCCTCGTTGTCGGCGCGAAGATTCTTAGTCTGCTCGACCATCTCGGAATCTTTTTCATTCAGCGAGGTGAGCGTATCCCAGTTCTTCGCGAAATCGTCGAAAGAATTCGAGCCCAGAATAACATCGAGGAACGTGGTCTGGCCATCGCGATACATGTTGCGAGCGCGCTTGGAAAGCTTATCTTGCAGCTTGTCGATTTGCGCGTTGTTATCGTCAATTTTAGTTTGGCACTCGTCCATCTTGGAGACTGCCTCGTCGTGCTCTTGCACGGCTTGGTTGTAATTCGCGGATGCAACACCGAGCTGCTCGCGCATAGAATTCAGCTTTTGACGAGCTTCGTCGGCCTGAGCCTGCACATCGGCAGACGTAGGATCGGCGAAGGCATTCTTCGGAGAAACCATGGCCGCGGCGCCAAAGGTGGCGGCTCCACCGAGGAAGGCTCGTCTCGTCAAGCGTGCGTTTAAAGTAGTCATAAACGAACCCCTTCATATGGTATCGGGAAGTCGAAATGGAGACTCCCGACGAACGAGGATAGCAAAGCCGCGGCGTTAATTACACCCCATGTAACCAAAGCGGCACATGGCTTTCACAAACCTAGAATCGAATGTCGCAGATGAAACCAGGTATCTTTTATATACCTTGCTTCTTTTAATACTGTTAACGTCAAAGATAATTCGACAGCATGATGAGGGGTTATTCAAAAGCCAGCACATTATATTGTGCTTTGATGACGCGCCCTAGATTCACTTGCACGCTCCTATTACGATGTAATCGCAAAACGTGAAATTTCAACAACCTGAATAAAAAATAAAAGGCCTGTCCGTGCGGACAGGCCTGAAACATATACATACGTATTTACTCGCTACCAACGAAGCGCGCAGACGAATTGCGGCCAGCTCGACTCGCATACCGTTTGACCTGGCTGCGGAGCATGAATGTAAGAACCGCCACCCGCAGACGTGCAAATACCCACATGGCCGCTCGTCCACAAAACATCACCGGGCTGTGCCTCGGAAAGCGGCCCACGCCAACGGGCGGAAGAGTACTGAGCGCCATCGGTACGGCCAATCGAGATACCCGTAGCCTGCTGCCAGCACCACGACGTAAGGCCAGAACAGTCGAGGCCGACGTTGGGAGTGCTGCCGCCCCATTCATACGGGACACCAATTTGGCTGCGCGCAAAATCGACGACCGAGCCCGAAGGCGGAATGTAATTATTCGTGCTGTAGCTCGGCGAGGTGTCGCCACCACCATTATTCCCGCCGCCGTTGTTGCTGTTGCCACCATTGTTGTTGCTCGCGCCATTATTGTTCGAAGGTTCAGGTTCGGATTCCTGCTGAATCTGCTCGATAGCCGCCTGGGCTTCGGCAGCAAGCGCAGCCTGACGTTCCTGATCGTACAGCGCCTGCGCCTCGGAGGAAAGCGCATCGTAAGAGGCCTGGAATTGCTCGGCGAGCGCCGTGCCTTCCTTCACTGCCTTGTCGGCCTCTTCCATTTGATAGGCCGCTTCGCGTTCCTGTTTGCTGTATTCATCGCGCTGCGCTTCGTTATCGGCACGCAGCTCCTTGGTTTCGGCAACCATCTTCGCGTCGTTTTCGTTCATCCTGGTAAGCATGTCCCAGTTCTTCATGAAGTCATCGAACGAATTGGAGCCCAGAATGACGTCGAGGAACGTGGTCTGACCGTCGCGATACATATTGTTCGCACGATTGCCGAGCTTGCCCTGAAGGTCTTCGATGCGCTCGTTGTTGTCGTCGATTTTCGCCTGGCACTCGTCCATCTTCGCCGTGGCGGCATCGTGAGCGTCAACCGCGGCTGCGTAATCTTTGACCTTCTGGTCCAAATCGGAATTGAGCTTCAGCAATTTCTGAAGCGCAGCATCGGCCTCCGCTTGTTTTTCAGCCGCCGAAGGCTCAGCGAAAGCGAATTTCGGCGCCGCAACGGCAACGCCGAATGCGGCGGCGCCACCCACAAATGCACGGCGCGAAAGATTCATGTGTTTATCCATAAGCCCGGCCCCCATCGCCTGGTTGAAATCATATGAAAGATACTTTACCAGCCCTCACCGCAAAAAACAAAAGCCCGCACACGGCAGGCTTTCAGAAACCTGAAAAGAAAACAGTTTTGAATTTAAAACGCGTTGCAGAATGCGTCCAAAAGCGTAATCGCATCGTGGTGAGCAGCTCGCTCGATAGCCGCCACACTTTCGTCAACGCCGGGCCCGACGATTTCTAGAACGATACGGCGAGGACGACCAGCTTCGGCAGCCTCATTTGCCGCATCAACCGCATTCGCAATGCGGCGACCAAGCACCTGAGGGTCGTCGCACACAACGCGTGGCACGTTCGTTTCATAAGGCTGGCCCGAACGCACAATATGCGCAAGCAGCATATTCGCATCGGGAGGCACGAGCAACGTTTCGGCGCTCACCATTTTGGAGCGCGGATTCGTCGCCATAGCCAAGTTCGACATATTCGATGCCACGCTGCGCGTGTATTCTTCCGTGCCGAACAGACACACAGCATGGTTTTCAAGCACATCGGCGGCACGTGCGAATCCCATATATGCGCGATCTTCGATTTGAGGCTTGTCTTGCCATGCATTATGCAAATGACGCAGCGTCGCATACGTTTTCACGCCAGCGATGCCGTCGGGCACAAGGCCCATGTTCAACTGAAACTTGCGCAAGGCGCCTTCGGTATAGGCGCCAAACGTGCCGCTTACGCCGCCGCATGCAAAACCAAGCGCACCGAGAGCCGTTTGCAGCTGCTCGACATCTTTGCCCGAAAAATACGGCGTGCGCAAATACAGCAGACGTTCGCCCAGCTCAAAGCCCTCGTCGGCTTCGCCTTCCCTATGAATTGCTTGAGGAATCATAGCTTCGTCCTTAGCATCGCATTATTTCATGCGATTGATGAAATAATCGGCCATAGAAATGAGTAGCGCACGAGCATTGCTCTCGTCGATTTCCTGAAGGAGCTTTTCCTTTGCCTTATCGGTAAGCGAGCTCGCGTAATCACGCGCATAATCAAGAGAACCGGCCTCGCGCATAATCGACACAGCCTCGGCAAGCTCAGCGATATCGGTCGTTTTCGAAGAGAGAATCTCAACGAGGCGATCGCGCTTGTCGGAATGCTTCAACGCATGCACGACCATGAGCGTGCGCTTGCCTTCGGTGATATCGCTCGCGTAATCTTTGCCCACGATTTCGGGGTCGCCCTCGATATTGAGCAGGTCGTCTTGAATTTGGAAAGCCAAACCCGTAGCCAAGCCATATTCGCGCAGCGCGGCAATCTGTTCTTCGGTGCCGCCACCAACGATGGCGCCGACAGCCAACGGAACCGCACCAGAATAATGCGCGGTTTTATGGATTGCCATGCACAGATAATCGTCGGGAGTGATGTCGTAACGCTTGTCGCGCGCCCAACCCAAATCGAGAGCCTGGCCCTCGATGGTGCGACGGGTCATTTCGATAAGCTCGGTAACCACGCGCACTTTTTGGGCATCGGTAAGATACGGATCCCTCATAACGGCACCATTCACCATGGAAAGCGCAAGGTCGCCCGTGTTAATGGCGATGCCCAAGCCTTCGGTGAGGTGCATGCAGGGCACGCCGCGGCGCGTAGTCGCCTCGTCGGCGATATCGTCGTGAATAAGAGCCGCCGTATGGAAGTGTTCGATGGCCGAAGCGGCAGATGCAGCATGGCGAATATCGCCGCCCACAGCAACGCACGCCGCAAAGCAAATCAGCGGACGGTGACGCTTGCCGCCGTTTTCGCTGTATTTCATAAGGGGCCCATAGAGATACGTATCCATGTCGGGATGGTCGCCCGACGGGATATACGAGTTCACTAAATCGCCTACGACCTTGGCATTCTGAATGAGATACTCCTCGAACGACGCGGGCGGATTCGCCGCTGCCGTAAGGAGTTCGTTCATGCTTTCGTTTCTCACTTCAGCTGGATTCATACCGGACTTTCCGATCGTAGGTTCACCACAAAGGGTTCATGCAAAACAAAGCACCTGGAAGCCACGCTCTTCCTTGGTAGGAGTAGCAGGACTCCGGCCTCGCTTGCGCGAGCCCGACCCCTCAGGCTGAAGCCTTCGGGCGAATTCCTGAAAACTGCCCAGTGGGCAGTTTTCTTGACGGAATTCCACCTCATCGGTTCGAGTCCCTTCCGACTCGAAGCCGCCATAGGTCGAAACCCGCCTGGAAGCCACGCTCTTCCTTGGTAGGAGCGGTGGGACTCGAACCCACAAGCCTTGCGGCGGCGGATTTTAAGTCCGCTGCGTATGCCAATTCCGCCACGCTCCCACGATGCTTATCGTGCTATTTGCACGGTTTTCTATGATAGCAAATGAGCAACAATCACTGCAAAAGCCCACGAAAGACACGCTAATATCATCGTTTTGCGCCAGTCGCCGAGCAACGCCGACCCCCGAGCGATCAAAACGTTTTGAGAATCGCCAAACCGCGCACAGGGCCCGACTCGCGGCAATCGGCTCCACGCTCACGCCCTAGGACGTCCTTCCGTAAAACCAAAAGCCGGCACCCTCGTTAACATGCTATATGCTCTGAGCATTGAACACATGAGGTCCTTGCAATTAACCAGCGCTTCCTAAAGCGCGTTTCTTGCCGCGTCGAGCACAATGCCGATAAGAATATCACTCTCGCTCACCGTGAAGCCGTCAAGATTCGCAAGGTCCATGACCGCACCCAGAATCACGAGGCCCGCAGGAAAAATGCCCGCCCGCTTAGGCTGGATGCCTGCAACCTTCATGCGTTCGGCGAGCGGCAGCTCCCACATGCGCTTGGCCACTTCGTCGAATTCAGCGCGCGTCACGCGAGCGCCGTGAACCTTCGACGAGTCATAGGGCACCAAAGCGTCTCGCACGGCCACCACACTCGTGGGCGTCCCCGCAACCGCAACAAGACGGTCGCACGAATTGCTCGTTTCGAAAAACGGCGCGAGAGTCTCGTGCGCCCATGCCGAAGCCGCAGCAAGCTCGCCTTTCGTCGGCGGGTCGCCGGCCAAGAATCGCTCCGTCATGCGACGGCAGCCGATGTTGAAAGAATGCGATGCTCGAACCGCAACATCAGGTACAAGGTCGCCAGCCGATCCATTCGCTCGACCAAATACCATCTCGGTCGAACCGCCACCGATATCGGCAAACAACAAATCCTCATTGCGAAAATCATTCGACGCACCCAAAAACGACAGCGCCGCCTCACGCTCGCCCGGAATCACCGACAGTTCAACGCCGACTTCACGCAGACGTGACACGAATACTCCCGAATTGCGCGCATCGCGACTCGCGCTCGTGGCAAGAGCGACCACGCGATCGACAGCGCAATCGGCTGCGCATGCATCAATAACCTTGCGGTACTCAGCGACCTGGGCAACCGTGCGATCGATCGCTTCGGGCAAAAGTTCGCCTGAGGCATCGACCCCTTCGCCCAAATTCGTGATGGCGCTTTGGCGGGCCACCTGGTAAACACCCGAAGCATCCACGTCCGCAACGAGCAAACGGCTCGTTACTGTTCCGATATCGATTGCAGCGACCCTCATGCGACGCACCTTTCCGCTCGCTCTTCCATCTTGCTTTTATTGTAAAGAAAGAGCCGGGGAATTTCCCCGGCTCGAATCGTGCTTTATTGAGCGTCGCTATACCCGAAAAGAGGGTCGAGCACGCCCGAGTACCATGTGTCGGGCGTTTTCACGCTCGCGGAATCGATTTGAGAATGCACCGTATCGGGCGTCGACGACGTTTCGTCTTCAGAAAGGCCAACCACAACGCCAGCGGTCTCGCCCTTCGACACCCAACCAAGCTGCTCGCGCGCGACATCTTCGATGCCCTCGTCGGTCGAAAGCCGATCAATGTCGCTTTGGATAGCTGCGTTGCGCTCGCTGAGCAGGGCGTATTCCGCCTCAAGCTTGTCTTGCGTGCGCAAACCCACGTAATACTGCTGCGCCATAGGATACAAGAACCAAAGAGCCGCGGCGATGCAAATCAAAATGCCGAGCGCATAGACCCAAATCGGTGCGCTCAAATGGGCTTTTGTCTGCGACGCGCGACTTGTGGCAGCCGCGCCTCGGCCGCCACGGGCACTGCGTCCCTCGTTCGAACCGCCAAGGTCGTTGAAAGCTCGCTTATGATTACGACCCATCTCGCCCTTGTAGACCGCCGCCCGACTGCCCGCTTGCGCAGGAGCGCCAGCATCGCCTCCAAATTGGCGATTGAAAAGCTTCTCGGCTTTGGCCTTGGCCTTCGACTTCTGACGGCGCTCCTTTTTCGAAAGGCGCGAGCCATACGACGTCTCGTCCTCGTCATTCTCGATATCATCGGGATCGAACACCTCGACCGCAGCACGGGGCTGCGCCGATGCGCCACGCGAGTTGCGCGACTCGCCCGTACGAGAGGAGCGGCGCGAATTCAAGCGGACCGAACCGTCGCCGAAGAGCTGCTCGTCAAGATCGTCGAATGCCGAAAAAGCGCCCAAATCGAAGCCGGACGGCCTCGACGCCTTTCGGCCCGATGCCGAACGCGAGGAGCGAGCCGGACGCGAACTCACGCGCGAATTCGCCGCGAACGATGCTTCGCGGTCATCGTAGGGACTCGGCTCAACGATAGGCTGGATACGTCCAGAGCGCGTGACTTTCGAGAATCGAGCACGTTCGCCGCGGGCGAAACGGTCGCTTGAAAACGAATCGAGCGATTGGGAATAATCGAGCCCGCGAGCGGAAGAAGTTTCGCCAACAGCATGAGAGCTGACACGACCCGATGAGGCATAGACGTCGCGACCGCGCATGGATGCGCTTTCGTCATATCGAGCAGCACGCGACTCAACAACATCTCGCGACGCACGCGAAGATGCGCGGCTCGAGCCGTCAAATGAAATGATATTGCTGCTGTTGCGCGACATAAAAAATGAGGCCCCTTGCATCGTGATGTGTTTGAAGTGGATGTAATGCTGTGAGCTAGTGTCTGTTCATGATACCACGCAGACGGCAGGCGCGGCATCCAATCGACCACGCGCTCGCTTATTTTCACGAACAGAAAACAAGCCCAGGTTATCGCGCTGCATCCTCCCTCAACGCAAAAGGGCCAGGGAGCAATTCCCTGGCCCTAGCGCATCACTTCGCGCAACGAAAACATTCGAGTTAGATAACCGAAATCGTACCCGTCGCAATGCACACGATGCTGATCACGAAGAACGCGACAATAGCGGCGGCAACCACCTTATCGAGCGTTTTCGGCAAGAATGCCTCGTTACGCTCTTTCTGGCCATACCAGTACAAAACAATGCCCGGCGCAAACAGAATGGTCGTGATCATGAGACCCGTAAGGCCGCCCGCGTAAATCAGGAAGATCGAGTAGAAGAAGCCAACGATGCCAATACCGCGATAGAACGCCAGTTTGCCGCCCGTAACGCCTTCGAACCCGTCCTTCTTAAACGCACACACGAGCAAGAACATCGAACTGAAGAAGTACGGAATCAAAATCATCGAAACCGACACGCCATAGAAGAACTGGTACGTTTGCTCAGAGAACAAAATGATGACGAGGAACGCCTGGACGATGAGACAGGTCACCGTAAGGGTGACGATAGGGGCGCCCTTGCGGTTTTCCTTCGCGAAGACTTTCGGGAACACGCCCTGCTTCGCAGCCTCGTGCGGACATTCGGAAGAGATGATGGTGTAGCCCAGCATGGCACCCAGAAGAGACAGAGCAACGCCCAAATTCACAAGCGCCGCGCCCCACGGGCCAACAACGGCCTCGAGCACGCCCGCCATCGACGGGTTGGGGAGCTCTGCAAGCTCAGCGCGAGGCATAACGCCCATGGACAGAATGGAAACCAGCAGGTAGATGCACAGAATGCCAATGAATGCGGTGACGGTTGCGCGGCCTACGTCTTTGCTGTATTTCGCGCGACCGGAAATGGCGACAGCACCCTCGATGCCCAAGAAGATCCAGATGCTCACGCCCACGGTGCCAACAACCTGATCCCACAAGCTCGGTCCATCGGGCTCGCCCCAGAAGTTGTCCATGAAGATTTCCGGGTCGAAGTGCATGCTGAACAGAATTGCGACGATCGCAACAAACAGCGGAACCAGCTTGGCGATAGTCGTGATGATGTTGACGCTCGCAGCCTCTTTCACGCCGCGGCTCACCAAAAGCCAGCAAATCCAAACCACGATGGATGCGCCGATGACCGAAGGAAGGTTATTACCCTCACCGAACAGGGGAACGAAGTACGAGATGGACGCGAACAGAAGCGTGGTGTAGGAAACGGTGGCAAGCAGCGCCGAAATCCAGTAGCCATAGGCCGAAATGAAGCCCATGAACTCGCCCCAACCTGCGCGAGCATACGAATAGATGCCGCCCACCAATTCAGATTTATATTTGCTCAGTGCGTAGAAGCACATCATGAGCGAGAAAACGCCGATGCCGCATACGACCCAGCCGATGAGCACAGCACCCGTATTCGCGCCCGCCGCGGCCATATCGCCGGCCATGGTGAAGACGCCACCGCCGATAACGGCGGTAATCACGGCCGCAATAAGATGCGGCAGCGACAGGCCATTGGGATCGTTCACCTGAGATGACGAGCCCCCGTTGGACTTTGCCATAGTATTCCTGCTTTCTTTAGCGACTCGTTGAAACACCGAACACCCCTGCACAGCGTTTCAACATAACTCATTCACTATACCCCACATAGTGCAGGGTTTTCGGACGAATTCGTCCCAAGTTTTCCCGCGGCAACAAGAAAGCCCCAGCAACTGCCAGGGCTTTCGCGATTCACTCTTGCGCAAAGTCGATTCGACGCAAAACTACTTGATGTTGTAGAACGCATCTTTGCCAGCATATGCGCCGGACATGCCGAGCTCTTCCTCGATGCGAATGAGCTGGTTGTATTTAGCGATGCGGTCGCTGCGGCACGGAGCGCCCGTCTTGATTTGGCCGGTATTCATGGCAACGGCCAAATCGGCGATCGTGGTATCTTCGCTCTCGCCAGAGCGGTGGCTCATGACGCACGCGTAACCGGCTTCCTTGGCCATCTCGATAGCCTCGAGCGCCTCGGTAAGGCTGCCAATCTGGTTCACCTTCACCAAAATGGCGTTGGCGACGCCCATCTCGATGCCCTTCTTCAGACGCTCGGTGTTCGTGACGAACAGGTCGTCGCCGACGAGCTGCACGCGGTCGCCAATGCGATCGGTAAGAAGCTTCCAACCATCCCAGTCTTCCTCGGCCATGCCGTCTTCGATGGAGATGATGGGGTACTTATCGACGAGCTTCTCCCAGTAATCGACCATTTGCTCGCTCGTGTACTCAACGCCTTCGCCTGCGAGGCAATACATGCCGCGCTCTGCGTCGTAATATTCCGTGGAAGCAGGGTCCATGGCAAACATGATGTCACTGCCCGGCTTGTAGCCCGCGGCCTCGCATGCCTGAACGATGTACTTCAGAGGCTCTTCGTTAGTCTTCAGGTTGGGAGCGAAACCGCCCTCGTCACCCACGCCGCCACCGAGGCCAGCTTCATGCAAAACCTTTTTCAACGTGTGATAAATCTCGGCGCACCAACGCAGGCCCTCGGCGAACGATTCGGCACCAACGGGCATAATCATGAATTCCTGGAAGTCAACGTTGTTGTCGGCATGCACGCCGCCGTTGAGGATGTTCATCATGGGCGTCGGCAGCACATGGGCGTTTGCACCGCCAACGTAGCGATACAGCGGCAACTCGCTCGACTGGGCAGCGGCACGTGCGCAAGCGAGAGAAGCACCCAAAACGGCGTTCGCGCCCAGGTTGCCCTTGTTCGGAGTACCGTCGACGTCAATCATTTCGGCATCAATAGCGCGCTGGTCGCGAGCGTCCATGCCGATAATCGCTTCGGCAATTTCCTCATTCACATGGGCGACGGCCTTCTGAACGCCCTTGCCAAGGTAGCGGTCCTTATCGCCGTCACGCAGCTCAACAGCCTCGAATGCGCCAGTAGATGCGCCAGACGGAACGATCGCGCGTGCGAACGAACCGTCGTCGAGGGTAACCTCGACCTCAACCGTGGGGTTGCCGCGGGAATCGAGAACCTCTCGGCCGTAGACGTCGAAGATGATGCTCATGAAGTTTCCTCCTATGATGAACGAACCGGGGCCTACAAGCCCCGCCCTAACAGCGAAATTGTATACCACACACGAAAGGGCGATGCGGCAAACGGCGCAACTTAGCCGGCAAAGGGGCTCGAGCGACGGAGACTGGCGTACGAAGCATCGTTCAAAGGCGCTTTTTGACCCCTTGCAAGCAGTCTGCTTTACAAGAGAACGCCCACAAAAATGCAGAAGACGGAAAATGCCGCGACTAAAGCGACCGAACGCGGCCCCACGCGCTGCTCGCCGTGCAAGCATGTACGGACTCCGGGCGCACCATAACATCGAGCCTCCATAGCACATGCCAATACGCTCGCATGGCGAAACAATCCCACGAGCATCGGAACGAAAGCCCTGCCCCGCTGGACTATCTTGTTCACAAGGCCACCGTCGTCGAAATGCGCACACCGCGAACGTTGCGTCTGACACACAATCACATATTCGTCAAAACACGCCGGAATGAAACGAAGAGCGAGCGAGAACGTCGTCGAAATATCATCAACAGGAACCCCAAGATTCCGAAGAGGGCTCATCAAGCCCGAAAATGCGCGGGTGAACTGCGCGCTGTCATACGCGAGGGAAACCGAAAGCGCAGCCAAAGCAAGAACGATGATGCGTGCTGCATAGAAAAGTCCAGCACCAATGCCATGGGGAATTTGAGCGACGACGGTACACGCGAGAATGAATGCAAGCGGAGCTATGCATGCGCCCATATTGCGCAACGAAATACGAAAATACAGAAACGCCGCGACCAAGAGCAGAACAAATACGCCCAATCCCAGCCACGTTGCCACGAAAAATAGCGAAACCGAATACGCAAATAAGCCCACGAGGGCGAAGCGAGCGTCAAGCGAAGTCGAATTATGTTGTGCGGACATGAGCATGCCGCAAGTATAAAAGAGGAAGGCCGAAGCCCTCCTCTTGAAATGCGCATTCCATTGTTTTCGCTCCGAGAAAGCCCGAGCAAGAATCGAGAGAACCTACTCCCCCACCTTATTGGCATTGCGCTGCGATACTTCCTTGGCCATTTCAGCCGCTTTGTCGCCAACTTCTTTCGCGGTGTCCATGAGCTTATCGCTTACAGCTTTCGCGTCATCCATCGCCTTCTCGGTCGCATTCTTCGCCTCGTCGATAAGGCCCGGAATGTTTTCGCGCGCCTGGTCGGTCAACGCCTGGCGCTTTTCGCGAGCGCTTGCAACGACGCTTGGGGCCTGCTCTTGAGCGGTATCGATCATTTTGTCGGTCGCAGCTTTCATATCGCCCGCTAATTCCTGCGCGGCGTCGATTGCGCTATTGAGGATTTTTCCAAACTCAGACATGAGATGCCTCCTTGCAATAGGTTCCCCTCGTCTTTATATGGTAACGCAAAAACGCCGCCCCGAAGGACGGCGTTTGTTTCGCTATATTCCCGTTGAAAAGCGAGTTATTCGGCTTTTTCCTCGGTAGCAGCTTCAGCCTCGACGGCTTCTTCAGCCTTGGGCTCTTCGACGGTCTCTTCGGCCTTAGCCTCTTCAACCTTCTTCGGAGCAGCCTTAACAGCTTCAGCCTTCTTCTCAGCCTTCTTCACGGGCTCGGTCACGAGCTCCATGATAACCATGCTAGCGTTGTCGCCCTTGCGGGTGCCAAGCTTCATGATGCGAGTGTAGCCACCCTGACGGTCGGCCCACATGCCCTGCTGAACCTTCTCAAAGATCTCGCGAACGAGCTCTTTGTCGCCGAGAGCGGCGATAGCGAGACGGCGAGAATGCAGGTCGCCACGCTTGGCCCAGGTGATGATGCGGTCGACGTCGGGACGAATCTCCTTAGCGCGGGCTTCAATGGTCTTAATGCGATCATTGGTGAACAGCGCCTGCACCAGGGACTTCTTCATGGCCTTAGTATGGCTGGCATCGGTGCCCAGCTTGCGGCCCTTCTTGTAATGCCTCATCGTGTAGTCTCCTAGTTATTGCTTCAAGTTGAGGTCCATAGAGATCAGCTTGTCCTTGACCTCTTCGATGGACTTCGCGCCAAAGTTGCGGATGTTGAGCAGGTCGTTCTCGGAGAACTCGACCAGCTGACGCACCGAATGAATGCCTGCGCGCTTCAAGCAGTTGTAAGAGCGGACGGAAAGGTCCAAATCCTCAATCTGCTTGTCGAGCTCGGCGTTGGCCTCCTGGCCCTCCGGTGCGAAGATGGACGGAATCTCGCCCTCTTCCTCGTCGACAATATCAGCCAGCGAAAGGAAGGCACCCATGTACTGGTCGATGATGTTCGACGCACGGCACACCGCTTCGTTAGGAGCGATGGAGCCATCAGTCTCAACTTCGAGAACCAGCTTGTCGAAGTCGGTGCGCTGACCCACACGGGTGTCGCTCACTGCGAGAGTGCAACGACGCACGGGAGAGAACAGGCTGTCGACATGGATGATGCCAATGGGGTCCTCGGTGCGCTTGTTGCGCTCAGCCGAGACGTACCCACGGCCCACGCCGATGCGGATGCTCATGTTCAGCGTGCCGCCATCGGCAACGGTGCAAATGACGTGCTCGGGGTTAATGAGCGTGAACTCGGCGGGAACCTTCACATCGGCGCCGGTCACCGTGCACGGGCCCTCGACCGAAATGGTGGCCGTGGCTTCCGTGTAGTCCTCAGAGAGGGCCGAGAAAACAAGGCCCTTCACGTTAAGGACGATATCGGTGACGTCTTCAATGACGCCTTCAGCGGTCGTGAACTCATGCTGAACGCCTTCGATCTGGATAGCCGTGGCTTTGGCTCCGTCCAGCGACGACAGCAGAACGCGACGCATGCAGTTACCCAGCGTGTATCCGAAACCACGCTCAAGCGGCTCGACGATGAAGCGGGCGACGGTGTCGTTCACTTCTTCGGTAGTAACGGTTGGCCTCATGAACTCTGCCATAGTTTGTAAGCCTCCTTAAGCCGCGGTTAATTACTTCGAGTAGAGCTCGACGATAAGCTGCTCGTTGATGTCCAAATCGATCTGGTCGCGGTTGGGGAGAGACAGCACGTTGCCCTGAAGCTTCTCGATGTCAACCTCGAGCCATGCAGGAACCTGCATACGCTCGTTGGAGACGAGAGCGCTCTTGATAACGAGCATCTCCTTGGCCTTGTCGGCCACAGCAACGACATCGCCGGGGCGAACGCGGTAAGACGGAATGTCGACGCGCTTGCCGTTAACGGTGATATGACCATGGGAAACGGTCTGACGGGCTTCCTTGCGGGTGCGAGCAAAGCCCAGACGGAACACGACGTTGTCGAGACGCGACTCAAGGATGCGCATCAGGTTCTCGCCGGTGATGCCGGGCTGACGCTTAGCCTTGTTGAAGTAGCCGCGGAACTGCTTCTCCAGAACGCCATAGATGAACTTGGCCTTCTGCTTCTCGCGCAGCTGCATGCCGTACTCAGATTCCTTACGGCGACGCTTGGGCTGGCGAATGGATTCCTTCTTAGAGCTGTAGCCGAGCACGACCGGATCAATACCGAGCTGGCGGCAGCGCTTAAGAACCGGAGTTCTGTTGATTGCCATAGTGATTCGATCCTCTCTTAATTAGCAGCGGCGACGCTTGCAGGGGCGGCAGCCGTTGTGCGGGATGGGCGTGCAATCCTGAATGCTAGAGACCTCGAGGCCAGCAGCCTGCAGGGAGCGGATAGCGGTCTCGCGACCAGAGCCGGGGCCCTTCACGAAGACGGCGACCTTTTTCAGGCCATGCTCCATAGCAGTCTTGGCAGCCTGCTCGGCAGCCATCTGCGCAGCAAACGGGGTGGACTTACGAGAGCCCTTGAAGCCCACGGTGCCAGCAGAATTCCAGGAAATCACGTTGCCCTGAGGGTCGGTGATGGAAACGATGGTGTTGTTGAAAGTGCTCTTGATGTGAGCCTGTCCCACCGCAATGTTCTTGCGCTCGGAGCGCTTGATGCGGGTGCGAACGTTCTTTTTAGCCATGTGTCAAACCCCTACTTCTTCTTGCCGCCGATTTGCTTACGCGGGCCCTTGCGGGTGCGAGCATTGGTGTGGGTGCGCTGGCCACGAACGGGCAGACCCTTGCGGTGACGGAGGCCACGGTAGCAGCCAATCTCCATCAGACGCTTGATGTTCTGCGAAACCTCGCGGTGCAGGTCACCTTCGACGGTGAGGTTCTTGTCGATGTATTCGCGGATCTTCTGCAGATCGTCTTCGGAGATATCCTTGACACGGATGTCAGGGTTAACGCCGGTCTCTGCAATAATCTTCTTGGCGGTCGTGTTGCCGATGCCGTAAATGTAGGTCAAACCGATCTCGATGCGCTTCTCGCGAGGGAGGTCGACGCCGAAAAGACGAGCCATGGTATATCTTCCTCTCTCTTTTTAGCCCTGGCGCTGCTTATGACGAGGGTTCTCGCAAATGACGAGGACCTTGCCATGACGCCTAATGATCTTGCACTTGTCGCACATCTTCTTGACCGAAGGACGGACCTTCATGCTTGTCTCCTTTGAATGTGCGGCTTCCCTTCGGCTGACGGATTTGCCTCTGGGGAACCATTTACTCTTCACTCTATGAAACACGCCCAGCCGCAGGCGATGTTTTCACTTCTTGCGCCCCGAAGGGCATGCGCTCGAGAGCGCACTAAAGCACCCTGCCGGCTCACTTGCGCGATATGGCGGGTGCAACGTACCGCTTATTTAAAGCGATAGGTGATACGGCCGCGGCTCAGGTCGTAGATCGAAAGCTCGACCGTGACTTTGTCGCCGGGCAGAATCTTGATGTAATGCATGCGCATCTTGCCAGAGATATGAGCGAGAATCTCATGGCCGTTCTCGAGCTCGACTTTGAACATTGCGTTCGGGAGAGCCTCCAGAACGGTGCCCTCAAGTTCGATGACGTCTTCTTTAGCCAAGAATCTTCCTCTTCCCAAACTCTGTCGATTACGCTGTGCGCACTGCAAACGCAGCGACCGAATACTTTACCAGAGGTAAGGCAGAATCGCACGTATATTGAGCAAGCTTTCACGAGGACACCACAACCCATGGCGCCTTCGCGTCGCACGTCGTGCATATTACCACGTTTTTCCCGTCTCCTTAGAACGTTCACCTGCGTTTTCGTCTTTTTGTGAAACTTTATTTTAAGGAACTGCATACCGTTTTGGATACTGGTTTCTTATAGGAACCTATACCCTTTTCGGAAGGGTTGCCACAAGACCGAAACGGAGACGCTCGGGCACGTTGAAAGACTTTAAAAGCCTCGCCCAATACCCCAGTGTTACAATAGAGTCATCGAAGGCGCGCATACCAATGCACGGCAAACTCAAGGGATTGGAGCCGTTATGTCAATGCAATACAAGCGTATTTTCGCTGCTCTCGATGGCGCGAAAACTCAGGAAATGGTCGCCGAACGCGCGATTGAGCTCGCTGCAAGCGAGCATGCCGATTTGGTGTTTGGCCACGTAGTCGATTCCGTGCCCTATGAGGCGGCAGGCACCGACTTCGCCGCACTGGCAATGGACATGAAGAAAAAGCTCGAAGAATCGCTCGGCGATATGCTAGAAGCCGCCCGCAACAACCCCGACATCCCCTCTGTTGGCGTCGTCGTGAAAGCCGGTCGCATTACCGAGACTTTGAACGAGGAGCTCATCCAGCCGTTCGATCCCGATTTGGTCATTTGCGGCGAGCGCGGCCTGAGCAACATCAAGTATGTGTTCGTTGGCAGCGTTTCCACGTACCTCATTCGTAATTTGCGCTGCGACGTCCTTGTCGTAAAGCAGGATTAATTCAGCACGAACAACGGGAGCCCCTGCGGCTCCCGTTTCTTTTAGGTAGCTTAGTACCTTTTCGATACTTACTTTCTTTTTATTTAGTACTTAGTTCCTAGAGATTATTTAGGAAATTTACAACTTCAAGAAACTAAAACAGACCTTCGACCAACTCGCGGGCACGCTCCCCCGTCGCATTTGCATGAATCGTGCGCGTGCCGTCCTCAGTCACCTTGAAATCGAGCACAAGGCAATCGTCGGGTGCGGCCTCTTCGAATTTATCGCCCCATTCTACAAGCGACACGCCATCGCCTTCGGTAATGCCGTAATAGTCGATATCTTCGAGCTCTTCGGGCTCTTCCAAACGATACAAATCAAAGTGATACAACGGCAAGCGGCCATCGTGGTATTCGCACACCAAATTGAACGTGGGGCTTGTGGGAACTTCGGCAATGCCGAGTCCCGCAGCGAAGCCTTGCGTGAAGTGGGTTTTGCCCGCGCCCAAATCTCCCACGAGCAAAATCACATCGCCTGGCTGCACACGCTCAGAAATCGCGCGAGCAAGTTGCTGGGTTTCTTCAACGCTATGGCTTACGTACGGCATGCAAGTCCCTTTCTGAATGCCATCCCGAACGTCGAAAGCGAAGCGTCGGGCAATAAAAAGAAGGTCCCGTTGCCGGGACCTTCCGAACAAGCTCTTCGATTGTACGCGAATTCGACTTACAGCGCGAAGTCTTTCTCGCCCTTGAAGACCGCCAGAGCGTCGGCGACGCTGTAGTCAGCGAGGGTGATGGCGGAAATCGCCTTGGTCAAACGCACGGCCTCGTCGAGGGAGCGCTGGTGAATGTTGCGACCAGTCGCGTTGCCGCAGGCATGGCCAACATGGATCTGATCATGCAGCTGCGTGAGGAACGTTTCGGCGTCGACGGTGGAGCCGCCAGCGCACACAAGGCCCGTGCGGCCAGCAGCGGCGGAAGCGACTGCGAGGTTCTCGGCGGAGGTTGCTTCGTCGGTAGCCTTCGGCGGGTTCACCTTCACGAAGTCGGCACCCAGGCACAGCGCGACGCCAGCGGCGCCAGCGATGAGGGCAGGAGCCTTCTCATCGGCAACGGCCTTGCCGCGAGGGTAAATCCACAGAACCACAAGCAAGCCGGCGGCGTGGGCCTCGGCGATGAGCTGGCCGGCCTCGGCGAGCATGGTGCTTTCGTATTCAGAACCCAGGTAGATGGTGTAGCCCAAGCCCACCACGTTCACGCCGTTCGCACGCATATCGAGCACGGCCTCGAGGTCGTGCAACTGCGGGCTGTAGGGATCGTCCTGGGCAGTTTTCACGAGGTTGGTCTTCGAATTCATCTTGACCAGGTAGTTGACCTCGGGATAATCGGCAGCATAACGAGCAACGAGGCCGCGCTGGCCAGCGCACACGCCGCACACGCCTTCGCTGGCAATTTTGAACAGATGCTCGGGATCGAGGTCGGCGGGGTCGATGCCTTCGCCATAGAAGTCGCCATTGAGATGCTCGATCTTCTGGTCGCATGCGAACAGCATCAAACGGCCGGTACCGCGCGTGGCGGCCATATAATTGTCAATGTACGTCTCGCGAGCGTCGGCGCTCACGTCGGCGGGAACCTTCACCTGATCACGGGTGATTTCGGGCATGTCGTTCCTCCTTGTGAAGATACGGTTTGCAAACGTCATCGCCGCAGACGGCGCGATGGCCGCTTCGCGTATGACCAATCAAGTTTAGCCGATGCCGCACAGCTTCAAAGTGCTTTCACAGGAACGGCAGCGACATCGCCGCAGACGGCGCGATTTTGAGGGCGGGCGCAATATGCCCGCAGGCAACACTATTCCGCGTATGGAATAACGGGGAATTGCGGCTCGAGGGCGCGCTTGAACGCATACGCCTCCACACGTTTGGTAATACGTTCAACCTCTGCCGCGTCATAGCCGGCAGCAATGAGTTGCTCGACGCTTTTGCCGCGTTCTTTGTAATCGATGAGCAGCTTGTCGAGCTCGGCATAGGTGGTGCCGAGCGAGGCCTCATCTTGCTGGTCGGGAGCGAGCTCGGCACTCGGCGGCTTCACGAGCACATGTTCGGGAATGGGGGCCACCCGTCCCGCCGCTTCAGCGCGAGCATTCACCCAACGTGAAACTGCATACACGTCGGTTTTATACAAGCCGCCAATAGGGGCATAAGCGCCAGCCGTATCGCCATAAAGCGTGGAATAGCCCATCATGGCCTCGCTTTTGTTGCCAGTGTTCACCATGGTCCACCCGTAGAAGTTCGCAAGCGCCATGAGCACAATCATGCGGCATCGGGCCTGAGTGTTCTCGCCCGCCGTTGAGCGATCGAAACTCGGGCACAGGTTCGACAGCTGACTCTCGAACACCCGATATGCCTCCGCGATACTTACGCGCTCGGCACGAATACCCAGGTTGCGGGCAAGTTCCTGGGCGTCGACCAAGGAATGTTCGGTGGAATAAGGACCGGGCAGCATATAGCCGTGCACGTTTTCGGCGCCGAAGGCATCCACGCACATGCATGCAACCAGGCTCGAATCGATTCCGCCCGAAAGTCCCAAAACAACGCCGTGGCCTCCAATGCCCTCTACGAATTCTTTCAGGCCCGCAACACAGGCCGTATATTGCTGTTCGGGGTTCATAGCACGCACTTCCTTTCACGTTTTTGAAAGTCTAGCTCAAGGCTGTTTCTAAGGCATTTCGAACAACACATGACAATAAAATAAAGAAAAGCGGCCGCGCACCTTTGCGCAGCCGCTTGAAATCGAGAAAACAATGGCGGTCTCTCAAATGCCACAAGGGGCGCTCCGATCGATTCGAAAGGAACCGCTCTGGCCAACCTTCGCCCCAGATGATTCCAGCATTACAGGCTTAGGCCTGCTGGAGCGCATGGATGCGATCGCGCAGCCAATTGGCCCAAGCGTCAACGCCCTCACCCTTCGTCGCCGCGATGGGGAAAATAGGTGCCTTCGGATTGAGCTGGGCAACTTCGTCGCGGAAAGCTTTCTCGTCGAAATTGAACACGCTCATGGTGTCGACCTTGTTCAGGATGATGGCCTCGCTCGCCTGGAAAACGCCGGGATACTTCAGCGGCTTGTCGTCGCCTTCTGGCACGGACAAAATCATGACCTTGGCGCCTTCGCCCAAGTCGAAATCGGTGGGACACACGAGATTGCCCACATTTTCGACAATGATGAGGTCGAGGTTGTCCAAGTCGAGCGCATCGACCGCGCGGCGAATCATGTCGCTTTCAAGATGGCACGCGCCACCCGTGTTGATTTGCACCGCAGCAATGCCCTGAGCGCCAATGCGCTTCGCATCGACGTCGCTCGCGATATCGCCTTCGATAACGGCGATGTTGAACTCGTCGCGCAGCGCTTCAATGGTGGCAAGAATGGTAGACGTTTTGCCTGAGCCGGGGCTTGCGAGCAAATCGAGCACGAACACGCGCTTTTCGGCGAACAGTGCGCGGTTCTCCTGCGCAAGGCGATCGTTCTTGTCGAGAATAGGTTGTTTCATATCTATTTGCATGGGATTCCTCCTCTTCTAACGCTGCGCTCAGTGTAGTGCATTTCGCGCGCGATGCGACGCGCGGCGGCACCGCAGCACACCAATGGCATGTATCGCGCGGAAGCGGTATTGAAGGCAAGATGAATGATTCGTCGGATGTTTCCCTTGGCTTTCTTTTTGCAATGACCACGCCTGAAATGAGCGCTACAATATCTGAAACTATTTTTGCGGCCGATCGCGGCCGCCCGAACGAAACGAGGATCGCAATGTACGACGGCGAAGGCCAGCCGGGACGCAACGACGAATGCTGGTGCGGCAGCGGCAAGAAGTACAAGAAGTGCCATTGGCAAACCGATGAGCGCCTGCAAGAGCTCTATGACAAGGGCTACGAGGTTCCCACGCGCGACATTCTGAAAGGCCCCGCTGACATCGAGGCCATCAAAGCAAGCGCAGCCATCAACGTAGGCGTGCTCGACATGGTAGCCGAGCGCATTGCGCCGGGCGTGTCCACCGAAGAAATCGACCAGTGGATTTACGATTACACCATCGAACATGGCGGCACGCCGGCCGACCTGGGATACGGCGGCTTTCCGAAAAGCGTGTGCACGTCCATCAACGACGTCATTTGCCACGGCATTCCCTGCAAAGAGGACATGCTGAAAGAGGGCGATATCGTCAATATTGACTGCTCAACCATTCTTGACGGCTATTACAGCGATTCGTCGCGCATGTTCTGCATTGGCGAAGTCTCGCCCGAACGCCGCCGTCTGGTTGAAGAAACCAAGAAGGCCGTGGAAGCGGGCCTTGCCGCCATTAAGCCCTGGGGGCTGTTGGGCGACGTGGGCGCCGCCGTACACGAATACGCCAAATCGCAGGGCTATTCGGTCGTGCGCGAATACGGCGGACACGGCTGCGGCTTTGAATTCCACGAAGACCCGTTCGTGAGCTTCGTGAGCGAGCCAGGCGAAGGCATGGTGCTCGTACCGGGCATGACGTTCACCATCGAGCCCATGGTGAACGCGGGCGCGCCCGACATTGATTCGAGCGACCCGAACGGCTGGACCGTGCGCACTGCCGACGGCAGCGACACGGCCCAATGGGAAGTTCAGGTTTTGATCACCGAAACTGGATATGAGCTTTTGAGCTGGTAATTTCTTCTATTTCTATCATGGCCGCCATTCATGCGCCCCATACAAAATCGCCCCGAGAAAAACTCGGGGCGATTTTTTTACTCTTCGTTTTCGTCGGGAATATCGACTTCGATCGAATCGATTCGCAGTTCCTTGCCTTCGATAAGGTCGGCAAAACCACCGCATTCGGGACACATCACATGGAAGCGATCGTGGGTAAATTCATGGCCACACTCCACGCAGCGACTCTTCGGCGGCACCATGGTGATGTCGAGCTTCGATCCCGAAAACAGCGGATCGTTGTCGGTAATGGCCTCGTACGCAAAGGTGAGAGCGTCCTCGATGGCCTCGGTCATCTCGCCTACGGAAAGCGACACTTTCAATACCTTGTCGGCATGGTTCGCCTCGGCCGCCTGGCGCACGCTCTCAACGACGCCCGTCACCATTCCAAGCTCGTGCATGATTACCCTTTCCGCCGTTCTGCCGAACGGCGGAACGGATTGACGCTACAAAGCTGTCCAGCACGACATCTTAGCCCTCAGACTTCACCTTGCGTAGCGCTGCTACGCGGCGGCTTGCCTTCAGGCCAACCTGCCGCACCGAACAGCTTTTCGCTGACTTTTCCTATCAAGTAAGAATACCAAAAGCACCACCTTCGCAGATGGCGCTTTCGGTTAGTCGTCCAGGTCCATGTGTTCTTTGAACTTCTTCTTGGCCTTCTTCTTGGTTTCGTCCCATTCGGCAGCAATCTCGGCATCTTCGGCCGCCTCGCGGGCCTCTTCCTCCTGGCGCTTCTTTAAACGGTTGCCCAGAACGATTCGTGCGACCAGCAAGCTGGCTTCATACAGAATGATCATGGCGCCAAACATGAGCAGCATGGTAACAGGCGAAGCGTCGGGCGTTGCCATAGCGGAAATGACCATAAGCACGATGTAAACCGTACGCCACGAGCTGCGAAGCTTCTTATAGGGAACGATGTCGAAAATAACCAAGTAGAACACGACGAGCGGCAGTTCGAATGCAACGCCGAAACACAGCTCGAAGTTGATGATGACATCGACCCACGATTTGGCGTCGGGCAGGATTTGCGCGAAGCCGCCAGCCTGATCGGTGAGCCACTGCACAGCCGGATGCAAAATGAACAGATAGCAGAACACCGTGCCGAAGATGAACAAGAACACGCCCACGGCAAACGTGGGAATGAACCACTTGCGCTCGTTAGGCTTCAAGGCCGGCAGGAAGAACGCGAGAATCTGCCACAGAATAATAGGCATGCATGCGACAACCGACGCCCACAGCGCAACCTTGAAACGAATCGTGAACGAGCCGAACACGTCGAGCACGTTCAAAACCACCAAGCCATCGTCGCCCTTTGGCAGGTAATCGGCTACGGGCAGGCACATGAATTGAATGATGGTAGGCGTTGCCATATAGAACACGCACATGGCAATAAATAGGGAAACCACGATGCGCACCAAACGCATGCGCAGCTCACCAAGATGATCAAAAAGCGGCATTCTCGCCGGACCGATAGGCATGGGCTACTCCTCCTTCTGGGTCGCGGCGGACTCGTTGGCAGCGTCGGCCGCTGCGGGACGCTTCTTCTTTTTGGCAGGCTTGGCCGTGCCGAGAATCTCGCTCGCGAGTTCGGCCTCGGCGGCACGCTCGGCGTTGACTTCGGCCTGGGCTTTCTCGGTTGCTTCCATGCGCGCGGCCATGACCTTCTCATGTACCGTTGCGGGCTTGGTTGCGGCAGCCAGCTCTTCAGCTTTCGCCTTCGCCTTGGCGGCATCGCCGCTCAGGGCCTTGGCAGCTTCGGCGCTCAAGGCAGCGTTCGCAGCAGTCGCGGCCGCAATGCCCGCGCCAGCCTCGCCGGGCTTCGCCTGCACGGCGGCGGCAGCGGCGGCTTCGGCTTCCTTCTTGGCGGCTTTGGCGGCTTCGGCTTCGGCAGCGGCTTCGGCGCGCACTTCCTTGGCGGCTTCCATCGCAGCCTCGCGCTTCACCTTGTCGGCGCGCTCTTTGTCGTATTTCGCCTTACGAGAAGCGAACGATTCCTTCTTCTCGATTTTCTGCTTGTTCTCTTTGTCGATTTGCTCCATCGGGTTTTTGACGGAGTCATCGGTCAAAGGATCATAGATTTCGGTCTTCACAACCTTGTTCATTTCATCCTGGGCGCTGCGGAACTTCGAAATCGCCTTGCCAACGGTTTTCGCGATGGCAGGCAATTTGTCGGGACCGAAAATCAAAAAGCCGAACAGGAGAATGAGGAAGAGCTCAGTTCCACCGATACCAAACACGGGACGACCTTTCCATTCGTGCATACAACCGTGCCATATTACCACACGCATGGGCGGGGCTAGCGCGCAAGGGGGTGCGAAACGCCCTCCATATCGAACCCATGCCACGTGCATATTTGGTTCACCTCTTACACATATGAGCACGTGGACATAAAGAAAGCCCCATTCTCTCAGAAGAATGGGGCTTGTTCGTTCACGTCAAGAGTCGGCAGACGGCAATCTGGCGAGTGCGGTTCAGGGATTGAAAATGCAGCGGCATTTTCAATCCCTGCCTATACTCCGAGCCGCAGCTTGAACCCGAAATGCTCCGCAGATTGCCGCGCAGCGTCGGCGGTTAGCGCCGTTTGTTAGAACAGCGTAACCCTATACCGCCCCTTCTCCGCTTTCGCCAGTACGAATGCGAACCACCTGCTCGACGGGCGAGACGAAAATCTTGCCGTCGCCCACCTCGCCGGTACGGGCGGTATTGCAAATAAGTTCGACGGTGGAATTGACCTTATCATCCTCGACGACCACGGTGAGCATAATCTTCGGCAGCATGTTCACGATAACCTCGCTGCCGCGGTAGTACTCTTTCCAGCCATGCTGATTCCCGCAACCCTGCACCTGGGAAATAGTCATGCCTTTGATGCCAGCCTCGAGAAACGCGTCCTTGAGCGCTTCAAGCTTCGCCGGGCGAACGATGGCTTCAATCTTTTTCATCGATGACTCCTTTCGAAATTCCGAGCTACCAGTTAGTCCAGGCCATTGAACGCGGGGTATGCGCTCTCGCCGTGCTCGCGAGCATCAAGGCCTTCAGCTTCTTCCTCGACGGACACGCGCAGGCTGCCCTTAAACAGAACCTTCACCACAAGGCCGATGATGGCCGACATTACAGCAACGAACACGATGGTGATAAGGATGCCCTCGATTTGAGCGATGAGCAGCGTGGGATCACCGGTGTACAGCAGGCCGCCGAAGTCGGTCCAGGAGAGGTCGGGCACGCAGAAGATGCCGGTGAGCACGCCGCCCACCATGCCGCCGATGCCGTGGCAGCCGAATGCGTCAAGAGCATCGTCATAGCCAAGCTTCGGCTTGAGGAACGCCATGGCCGAATAGCAAATGGGGGAAACGATGAGGCCCATGACAACAGCGGCCCACACATCAACGAAGCCAGCAGCCGGGGTGATGACGACCAAGCCGGCAACGATGCCCGTGCATGCGCCAACGAGCGTCGCCTTACCAGAGCGCAGACGCTCAACGAGCATCCAGGAAATCATAGCGGCAGCAGGTGCAACCATGGTGTTGAGGAACGCGAGCGCAGCAACGCCATCGGCAGCGAATGCAGAAGCGCCATTGAAACCGAACCAGCCGAACCACAGAAGCGAAGCACCCAAAGCAACAAAGGGAATGTTGTGCGGGCGATAGCTCATCATGCCGTAGCCGCGACGCTTGCCGAGCAGCACGCACAGGATGAGGCCCGTAAGGCCAGAAGAGATATGCACAACGTCGCCGCCAGCGAAGTCGAGTGCGCCAATGGTGTCGCCGATGAGCGAACCGTCGCCACCCCACACCATATGGGCCAAGGGGGCATACACGAGCAACAGCCAAATAGAGACGAACGCGAGCACCGCGCCAAACTTCATGCGGCCAGCCAAGGAGCCCGTGATAATAGCGATGGTGATAATGGCGAACGCAGCCTGGAAAGCGACGTCAACGAGCACGGGGTACGTGTCGTGGGAAAGCGCCAGATCGCTGCCACCCAACATGTTATCGAGCAGCCCCACGCAGAAAATCTGACCGAAGCCGCCGAAAAACGGACAGCTGCCGTCGCCGCCGTAGGCGAACGACCAGCCGGCCACAATCCACAACACGCCGACGAAACCAATTACGGCGATTGACATGAACATGGTGTTCAACACATTTTTGCGGCGAGAAAGGCCGCCATAGAAAAATGCAAGTGCCGGCGTCATCAAGAACACCAACATCGCGCCCAGAATCATGAATCCGGTGCTGCCTGGATCAAACATGATTGCTCCCTTCTTCCGGCGGGCGCATTGATTGCCGTTTGTGGAGCGGCCGTTCCCCATACGTTTCCGAAATAAGGCTCGCGAAACCGAATATTCGAAAATGGCCTCTCCACACCCGGCGTTTTGTGCGCCCATGGATATGACGCACTTCATTATGGGGAGCTTCGGCGCGCGCAAAGGGCGCACAAAGATGAGTTAACGGCTGAAAAACCAAGCCGTAACAAAGGCGAAACTGGCGTTACGAACAGGAAATATTCAAGTAATGAGGACGAAATAAACGCGCGCGTCTCCCGAATTCGGCCGCGGAAAGCGCAAGCATGGGACCGCCCTGCCGCAAGCCAGGCTTACACGCGCGAGATGAGCAGCTGGTTCACCGAAACGCCCTGCTCCGCCGCCTCCATTACCACACGCCGATGCTGCTCGGGGGTCATGCGCAGAGCGTATTTTCCCGAATAGGTGCGGCATCCCAAAGGAACAGGCGGCTGTTCTCCGCTTTCACGCATATCGGCAAGGACATCGGCGACAAGCTCGCTCAAGCCGTTGAGCGCCTCTTTCTGAGAATCGGCAACATTCGACAAGCTCGGGAATTCCGAAACGGACGCCACGAATGCGCCGTCTTCGCCCGACCAAAAAACGCGATACGTATACATGTCAGCGGTTGCCTTCATCGCTCAACACCTCCATAAGGTCGATTGCTCGAAGCAGTTGCGAAACCTGATATGGCGCGACGAACCCTTTACGATTTTGGATATTGATGCGCGGATTGCCTTGCCAGGGCGTTTTGAACACATGATGCGAACCGTGCGTTCGCGGCTCACCAAAATATGCCCTGCACACTCTATCGGCATCACGAAATCGCACGTGGCGAGAGTTGCGGCGCAGTTCCTCGAGCAATTCTTCTATCGTAGCCATGCTTCCTCCGAATGATATCATATGTAATATCATTAATGAAGGCTTGCCTTCCTGTGCGAGCCTTCGCGTGGAAAGAAGTTAGCACTGAAACCTTGCCCGATTCTTGCCCAGACCCCCTGCTTTTCCTCTTGTTTTCGCGCCGTTTTCCTGCACTTTCGCTATTGCTCGGCCTGCTTAGCTTCCGCCAAATCGAGCAGCTTTTGTTTCGAGTGGACCTCAAGCCTGGAATAGAAATGCCGCACATGCGTCGACCAGGGCAGCACGTACTGCGTGCCTTGCTACGACAACCCGGGCTCTTCCGTCGGCCTTGCCCTTGGCTCCGGCGTGTACGCGGGCAACGTCATCAACGAGTATCGGGGCTAAACCCAGAAACTTCGCTTTCTGCGATACCCTCTTTTAATCCCTCCCATACAAGAGAAGACCAACCCACGGGTTGGTCTTTTCTCTTTCTTGCAAACACATGGGCCTTGCGCGTTTAGCTCTGCCACAAATAGCCGGCGCCGCGCACGGTTTCGATATGCTGGGCAACCTCAGGGCCAAGCTTGGCGCGCAGGCGACGCACATGCACATCGACCGTGCGACTGCCGCCGTAATAGTCGAAGCCCCACACCTGGGAGAGCAGCACCTCGCGCGAGTAAATTCGTCCCGGATGCGTGACCAAAAACGACAGCAGGGCATATTCCATGAACGTCAAATCGATAGGCTCACCATTGACCTTCACCTGATATGTCGCCAAGTTCACCGTGAGCGCGCCCATATGGATGAAGTCGGCATCGCTCGTCATTTCGCCCGGCCACAAAAGGCGACGGCAGCGAAGCTTGACCTCGTCGTCACTCGCGCCGCTGCATGCAAAATCGCTCGTCACGCGCACGGGCAGGCGCACCGACTTCATACGCGATTCGTCGAGCATCAAAAACAGCGCGGAATCGCCGCCGCTAGCAAGCTCGGCTTCAATTGCGGAAATGTCACACCCGCCATCGGTATCGTCAATCACGAGCAAGTCAACGCCCAAACCGTGACCGGAAGAAAGCGCCTGCGCAGGCGGCACTTTCAGCGCACGCACGTCGGCATCCATAGAAGAGAATAACGCGGACGCACGTTCGAGCGTGATAGTGCGGCCGCACGAAACAAGAATTGTCTTGGAATGCATAGCACGTCTCCCTACAGCCTTGCCAGATAACGATCGATTTCCCACGAGCTCACGTGCGCGCGATATTCCTCCCATTCGGCGCGCTTGGCCGAAATGAGGTTCTCGCAAATCACATCGCCAAGAATCTCGTGCATGAGTTCCGATTTCTCGAACTCGTCAATCGCCTGGGAGAGGTCGCGCGGCAAGTATTTCAAGCCGCGTTCGGCGATTTCAGCCTGAGAGAGCTTGAACAGGTTTTCTTCGACCGGCGCGCACAGATCGAGACCTTCCTCGATGCCCTTGAGGCCCGCTCCAAGCATGGCAGCGTACGCCAAATACGGATTCGCCGCCGAATCGACGCTGCGCACCGCAATGCGCGTCGATGAGGGCTTGCTCGGCTTGTAGCGAGGCACACGCACCATGGCCGAACGGTTTCGGCTTCCCCACGACACGACCACGGGAGCGTCGAAGCCTGGCACCAGGCGCTTGTAGGAATTCACATATTGGTTGGTAATCAGCATGTATTCTGGCGCGTACTTCAAAAGGCCGGCGATATAGCTCTTGGCGACCGATGAAAGCCCCATGCCATCGGGGTCGTTCGTATCGGCAAATGCGTTGCCGCGCTCATCGAACAGCGACTGATGCACATGCATCGCGCTTCCCGGTTGGCCCTCGATAGGCTTCGGCATGAACGAAGCATGCACGCCCTGCGCATGGGCCGTTTCCTTAATGACAAGGCGCGCGGTTACCACGGCATCGGCGGCGGAAAGCGCGTCGCAGAAGCGCAAGTCGATTTCCTGCTGTGCCGGAGCCGCTTCATGATGCGAGTACTCAACGGGAATGCCCATCTTCTCGAGCGTGAGCACCGTTTCGCGACGAAGGTCGGACGCGTTGTCGAGCGGCGCTAAATCGAAATAGCCGCCCTTGTCGATAGGCTCAGGCGCGGAATCGCTCTTGAAGCAGAAATACTCGACCGCCGTGCCGATATTGACCGAATAGCCCATCGCACCTGCACGCTTCAGCATATTCATGAGCACATGGCGCGAGTCGCCGGCAGCCGGCGCCCCGTCGGGCGTGCGCAAATCGCAGAACATGCGCGCCACGCCATCGTCGCTCGGGCGCCATGGCAGCACTTGGAAAGTCGACGGATCAGGGTGCACGAGCATATCGGAATCTTGCAAACTCGCAAGCCCGTCGATAGACGAGCCGTCAAAGCCGATGCCTTCTTCAAACGCGATTTCGATATCGGAAGGCGTAATGGCGACATTTTTCAGATTGCCGAAAATATCGGTGAACCACAATCGCAAAAAGCGAATGTTGCGCTCTTCGATTTGCTTGATGACATATTGCTTCGTATCAATCATGAAAGCCCCCTGACGGCCGTTTTGAGCAAAGTCCGCTTGCGGCGAAAAGCGGACCGCAGTTATCAGGAATAATAGCATCGTGGGTGTTTATGCGGCTGTTAAAGGAATGTTACGAAGAAAACTCGAATCTATGAATAAGCGCCCGAACGAATTCGGGCGCTTCGGGCGCTTCTCTTCAATTGTTTCGCCAAACAACGCTTGTCGCTATACGCCCAAACGTTTCGCCATCACACGATTTGCCTCAAGCTCAACGGCATCGTCGAGCGGAGCCAGTTCGAGCGCATCGCCGCGACGGTCAAAGGCCTGCGCGATAAGATAGTCGGCAACCTGCGGGTTTTTCGGCAACAGGGGGCCATGCAGGTAGGTGCCAACAAGGTTGCCCTGATGCACGCCCTCAAAACCGTCTTCGCCATTGTTGCCGAACGTCTTGCCGAGCACGCGGCCGAGCGGCTTTGCGTCGGGGCCGAGCGTCGTGCGTCCGCCGTGGTTTTCGAACCCGACAATCGGCGCATCGCAAATATCGCTTTGAATAACGGCATTGCCGATAAGACGGCCCTCGCCGCGCACGGTTTCCATATCGATGACCCCAAGGCCTTCGACCACCACATCGTCCATGGCGTAGCTATGGCCCAAGAATTGGTAGCCGCCGCATACCGCGAGCAGCACGCCGCCATCGGCCACATAGGCGGAAAGCTCGCTTTTTCGCGCGACCATGGCGTCTTTCACGATCATTTGCTCTCGATCGGCGCCACCGCCGATGAACACGATATCGGCTTGCGAGAAATCCATGGCGTCGCCCATGCCAATCTCGCGCACCTCGACGGGCAAACCGCGCCACTGCAAACGACGCGTAAGGGCAATCACGTTGCCACCATCGCCGTAGAGGTTCAAAAGCTCGGGGAACAAATGCACGATGGTAAGCGGCTTCACATCGTCGCGCACCGAGGGCATGTGGGCCCATTTCAAAGAATCGACCATGGTTTACTCCTCCCCTTTCGCGGCGGCTTCAAGGCCTTCGAGCTCGCGGCGAACGGCCGGCAGCGCGGTGTAGTTCGCAATGATGTACACCTTGCCATCGTCGGCGCCCGTCGCAGCCAACACATCGGCCACGTTCTCAACGATTTCGGCCTGAATGCCCGCATACTTCAAGCGCACCTGCATATCGTTCGCGCGCGTGCCGCCCACGAAGGCGCGCAGGCCCTCGATCTGCGACCAGCGTTCGAAGTCGATATCCCAAAACCACGACACGTCGTGACCATCGGCGTCGTTGTCGTTCACGAACAGCGCGAGCACGCGACCGCGCTCGTTGAGCACGATGCGAATGTTCTGATTGAAGCCCGTGGGATTCTTCGCGAGGTTCGTCATGACCTTGCGCTCTCCCAAATCAAACGTTTGAAGGCGACCGTTCGTCGGGTGGTACTCGCGCACGGCAGCCTGATAGTTTTCGAAAGACACGATGCTCGACAGCTTCGAGATGGCATAGGCGGCAAGCACGTTGTACACCATGTAGACGCCCGTGTGCCCCGTATGCACGCTGCGGCCATCGATATCGAACACGAAGCCGTCTTCCTCCAGACGCACATTCGTCGCCGCAAAAGCGAGCTCGGGACGCGCCCACCCGCAATCGGGACAACGATAGGCGCCGAGCTGGCCGTAGTGCACGTAATCATATTCCAGGGCGCCGCCGCACTTTTGGCAGAAACGGCTGTCGGAAATGCGGTCGGCGGAAAGGCCCATGTCGCTCGCGATGCCGAACGCAAGCGATTTGTTGGGAATGCGGTCGGCAATGGCCGCGCACAGCGGGTCGTCGCCATTGAACACGAACGTGGTTTCAGGCGTTTTCGCGAGCGCTTCGGCGATGGCGGCCTGAATGCGGTCGATTTCGCCAAAACGATCGAGCTGGTCGCGGAACAGGTTCAGCAGCATGAAATAATGCGGGCGAAGGCGAGGCAGCACATACTTGGTATACATCTCGTCGCATTCGAAGCAACCCACGGGCGCCTGCGCGGCGCTCGCGGCGTCGACAACCTTCGACGTGTCAGGCGCGAGCATGAGCGACGTCACGATGCCCGACTGCAGGTTGTTTCCCTCGCGATTGCAATACAGTGGCACGCCCGCAGTTTGCAAGCAATCGGCAACGAGGTTCGTGGTGGTGGTTTTGCCGTTTGTGCCCGAAATCACAGCTACGGGATTCACCTTTTTCGCCAGGTCGACCAAAACCGTAGGATCGACCTTGAGCGCCATGGCGCCTGGAATATTACCGGCCGAGCGATGCATGAACGTTTCGCCGCCCCATCGGGCCGCTCGGCCCAAAGCCACGGCAGCCGCCGCACGAATTCCCATATATGTCACCTCGCGAATATCGCCACAACAAGAAAGGGGCATGCGGCCCCTTTCGCTTCATGTCATTCTATCATTGGAGCCAATGCGTCACCCGCAGACCTGTTAAACGCGCAGAGCATTTAACAGGTCTGCCGAATAAACGTCAGAGAGCACGGGCCCATGAGTCTAGCCGCAAGGCCAGACTAGCAGTAGAAAAGCATGTCGTCGTACGTCGGAACGGGCCAATAGTCGCTTGCGACAATAGGCTCCATGGCGTCAACCGCGGCACGCAGGGCATCCATCGCGGGGCGCACCTTGTGGGCATACGCGTTGGCCTGCTCTTGGGAATCGGCAATCGCCTCGGCCGCGACATGGGCATCGCGCAAAGCATCGAGGCCATCGTAAATCGCGTTCACGCCTTCGGTGAGCGTCTTGAGCTCTCGATGATCGCGGCGGTCACCGTGGTAATGCCCTTGGCGATCTTCGTGGCATATGCGCTGATCACGGGCAAATACGTGCGACGCGCCATGACTTCCATGGTGTTCGCTTCAATATTCATGAGCTTGTTGTACTTCTCAAGCTTCACCTCGTAACGACTGCGTGCCTCGACGGGCGAAAGCACGCCCATCTCGGAGAACAGCTCAAGGTTCTTCTCGGCAACGAAGCACGGCAGAGCATCGGCGGTCGTGGCAAAGTTGCACAGGCCACGGCGCTCGGCTTCGACATGCCATTCCTCGGAATAGCCGTCGCCCGAGAACAGGATGCGCTTGTGCGCCTGCAGGCTCTTGCGAACCCAATTGAGCGCGGCATGCTCGAATTCCATGTCGCCGCGCGCCTCCATGGCATCGGCGAATTCCTTGAGCGTTTTCGCCACGGCGGTGTCGAGCACGGTATTCGCGTCGGACACGTTCACGCTCGAGCCCGGCATGCGGAATTCGAATTTGTTGCCCGTGAAGGCGAAGGGGCTCGTACGATTGCGGTCGGTCGTGTCGCGCTCGAGGTTCGGCAACACGTCAACGCCGAAGTCGAGCTGCTCGCGCAGCGTGTGCGCGGCGGTTTCGCCCGAGGTAAGCGCATCGATGATACTCGAAAGCTCATCGCCCAAGAAGATCGAGATAATGGCCGGCGGAGCCTCATGCGCCCCCAAGCGATGGTCGTTTCCGCAGCTTGCAACGCTCATGCGCAGCAAGTCTTGATAATTGTCGACCGCCTCAATAACACAGGTAAGGAATACGATGAACTGCAAGTTCGCCTCAGGCGTGTCGCCTGGGTCAAGCAAGTTCTCGTCCTCGGTACCGAAGCTCCAGTTGTTGTGCTTGCCCGAGCCGTTAATGCCCTCAAACGGCTTCTCATGCTGCAAGCACACGAGGCCATGGTGGCTCGCGAGCAGCTTCATCATTTCCATGGTGAGCAGGTTCTCGTCAACCGCGCGGTTCACGTTGCAAAACACCGGGGCGAGCTCATGCTGGCATGGCGCGACTTCGTTGTGCTTGGTTTTCGCGGCAACCGCGAAGCCCCACAACTCGTCGTCGAGCTCTTTCATAAACGAATTCACCGTAGGGCGAATGGCGCCGAAGTAATGCTCGTCGAGCTCTTGGCCCTTGCACGGCGGCGCGCCGAACAGTGTGCGGCCGCACACGATGAGGTCTTGGCGACGCTCGTAATCTTTTTCAGAAATAAGGAAGTATTCCTGCTCGGTGCCCACGTTGACCGTGACGTGAGCGGGATTTTTGCCAAACAGCGCAAGCACGCGTTTCGTCTGCTTGTCGAGCGTGGCCATAGAGCGCAGAAGCGGAGTCTTCTTGTCGAGCGCCTCGCCCGAATACGAGCAAAACGCCGTGGGCACGCACAGCACTTCGTCTTTAATGAATGCGGGGCTCGTGGGATCCCACGCGGAATAGCCGCGCGCCTCAAACGTTGCGCGCAAACCGCCATTGGGGAAGCTCGATGCATCGGGCTCGCCCTGAACGAGCTCTTTGCCCGAGAATTTCACAATCGCCGTGCCATCGCCCACCGGATCGAGAAAAGCGTCGTGCTTTTCCGACGTGATGCCCGTAAGGGGCTGGAACCAGTGCGCGAAATGCGTGGCGCCATGCTTGAGGGCCCATTCCTTCATGCCGTGGGCGACGGCGTTTGCCACGTCAAGATCGAGCGGCTTGCCCTCCTTCACGGTTTCAGAAAGCTTCTTGTACACGTCAGAGGGCAAATATTCCTTCATGACGTGATCGGAGAAGACCATGGTTCCATAACGACTCGTGAGGTCGGCGTTCATGTGGGCTCCTAAATCGATTGTTCGTTCAGCGAAAACGAGGCCGTGGGTGCCTTCATAAAAGTTTCCACCATGTTTCGAAAGCCATTCTAACGGTATGCGTGCGCTTTCGCCGCCTAAAGCGCGCAAGCGGCAAAAACTATACGAATCAATGCAAGACGGTCGTCGCACGACGACGGGTGTATGCCCCGCAACCAAAACGCCCCGCTTCATACCAAAGCGGGGCGCTCTTCATAGTTTTTAGGAAAGGCGCAGCGACGTGTTGAGCCAATCGCTGTCGGGCCGACAAATGAGCCTTGCATTGTTGTAAGCCATCTTCATGGTAAGGATCGTTTGCCCAATATAGGCCCCCGATTCCATAAGCTCAACGACAAGCGCGACATCGGGCTGCTCGTTTTCGGTAAGATCGAGCGGGAGAAGCAGGCTCATCGTGTTCTTTGTGGGATAAAACGCCGGAACGGCCGTTTTGAAATTCCACTCGACACGCTTTTGGGCAAGCTCGATAGCGTCATCGAGCCTATTGATAAGCCTGCGCTTGATTCTCACGTTGTCCTCGACAGCCTCGCGAAGCTCATCGTACGCGGCGCGTCTCGACGTGTCGTCCTCGGCATGCATCGTTTTGTCGAGCGCCTCTATCGCATCATCTGCGCCACGAAGCTCTTCGGCGAGAAACGCCTTCGGCAATCGGTCGATGTTGTCGAGAAGAATGTGGTCGACATCGCGCTGAAGCGTTCGGCTCCCATCAAAAAGCAGGTCGTCTTTCTTTTCGACATACGACGCCCTTTGTGGCAGAGGCTCAAACGAAGCCACGAGCTTCTTTCCCCACATTCTCGAACCCGCTTTACAGAACGCCTCGAAGCGCCAAGGCTGTTCCATGTTCGACGGGGAGAAGCACGCATAAATCGCCTCATACGTTGCGTCGACGAGGCCCGTATTGAATGCAGCAATTCCCCTTTCGCGGTTTTCGAGCACTTTGCCCTCAGCCTGCAACCTATAGAAGGTATACGTGAGATAGCTTTTGAGAATCGAATTCGACTTCGGCTCGTCGTCGGCTTCGAACCCCCACTTTTCAGCGAGCGCCATCTCGGCAAGGCTTTCGATCGTATCGTCGAAATTCCCCAGGTAGGCCCAATCGAAAAGCGCGTGGCCAGCACGCACCTTTTGCCGAGCGAAGTTGTCCACGAAGCAGACATGCCACGGCAGTGCGCCCGGCCTTTCCGCCCCGCGATCGCGTTTGATGGAAACCTCGACGAGCGTTTCTCCGTCGTCGCGCACGATGCTCACGGGGAAAATGACCTTGCCTTCGTAATACCGAAGCACGCGATTGGACAGCGCATAGTCCCAATCGCGATTCAGCAATTCCAATACGTCGATATTGCGCTGCTCATATTCGGCAATCTGTTCGTTGCGGCGCTGCGACACCCAGACGAACGAAGAAAACTCGGCATCCATTGAATCGAGCTCGTTCAAAACGGCAAGGGGCACAGGGTTCACGAGATAATCTTCGGATTCCTGCATACCCGCAAAACCGTCCTCCATAAGCGCCGGGAGCGGCTCTTTGGGAAGTCGGGGCTTTTCCGATTCGGCCTTCGCCTCGGCAACGCAATCGCGACGCAGCTTCATATGCTCGACGATGGGAACATACGACAGAAACCACGCAGGCCCTCCTTCCTGCGCATTCTCAGAGATAGAGAGCTCAACGGCCTCGCCATTCGCCATTTCGATATGCGTTGGGAAACTGATCGTTTTCGCGTTGTGCATGCGCAATGCGCCCTGGGAAAAAGCCTCGCGCCAGTCGGCGCTGACAAGACTCATGAAGTCGAGACCCGGCCCATACAGGCTCGAGAGTTTCGACCTCGACGCATACGGAATGAAAGCGAGCTTCAGCAAATCGTCCGACAACTCGCCAAGAAGCCCTGCAGGAACGGGGGCTTCGACATATTTCTGCAAGCGAGCAGCGCTTGCGATGAGTTGGCGATCGGCGTCGCATAAAAGGCCTTCGTTCATCTGCTGCTCATCCATAGAGGTTTCCTTGACTCTCAATACATACCGTCGCGATTCATTGGGTTTCGCGCTTGCGTTCGCCCAGCGTTATTCTGCCAGAAAATCGATGGCATATTGGGCAGCAAGCGCCGCACCGTTTTTCAGAACGCTTTCATCGACCGTATAGTACCCGCTGTGCTGAGGATACACCGCATCAACATCGGGGTTTCGGCAGCCAAGGAACACAAACACGCCAGGCACGACATCGAGATATTCGCTGAAGTCTTCACCTGCGAGGGTACCTTCGTAATCGCTTACCGCCTCTTCGCCGAACAGCTTCACGACAGACTTGCGGCAACGCTCGGCGCATTCGGAATCGTTCGACAGACCGGCATTGCCTTCTTGATACGTGAGTTTCGCCTTCGCGTTGAACGCTTTCGCCGAACGCTGGATAAGATGCTCCAGGCGCTCGGGCATGGCTTTGCGCGTTTTGTCGCTCCACGTACGAATCGTGCCCGTAAGGTAGGCCGAGCCAGCCATGATGTTGCGGGCTTCGCCTCCATGGATTTCGCCCACGGTAACCACGAGGGGCTCGAAGGGGGAAATGTCGCGGCTCACAAGAACCTGAAGCGCCACCACGATTTCGGCCGCAACCACCACGGCATCGACGCCTTTGTGGGGCATGGAGCCATGAGCGCTCACGCCCTTGATGTCGATACGGAACCAGTCGGTGTTGGCCATGCGCTGACCAGGCGCGCATGAAATAGTTCCCGCATCGACTTCGCTCCAAATATGCGTGCCGAAAATCGTATCGACGCCATCGAGCGCCCCCGCCTTAATCATCATGCGAGAGCCAACGGAGCATTCCTCGGCAGGCTGGAACAGCAAGCGCACTTCCCCATGGATTTCATCGGTCATGCCCAAAAGAATGCGCGCCGCGCCGAGCAGCATGGACATATGGCAGTCGTGGCCACACGCATGCATGACGCCTTCGTTTTCCGACGCATACGGAGCGCCCGTGAGCTCGGTTACGGGCAGGGCGTCAATGTCGCTTCGCAGCGCGATGCGACGGCGCGGATTTCCCTCTGCGTCATACGCGTCGGGCGCCGTTCCTTTGATGGTCGCGATAATACCGTTTCCGGGTACGCGGGTGTATTCGATGTCCATAGAGGCAAGACGCCAGCAAAGGGCATTTGCCGTCTCGGTCTCTTTCAGCGATAGCTCGGGATGTTTATGGAAATAACGGCGCTCAGCGATGATTTCCTTCTCCATGTCTGCCGCGCGTTGCTTGATTTCCTCGCTGACTTTGCAGCACTCCTGGTTGCGCTGCTCTTTCTTGGCTTTTTCGGCGCTTGACATCTCGCGTACCTTCCTCGCCCATACCGGCGTTTTACATATTCCTCATTCAACCCTAACACAAGCATGCTACGGCGGCGATCACAAGGGCGTGAGCTGTGCTCATGATTCGTATCTTTGTCATAGTTCGCAACCGCCCATTCCACTGGCGGCTCAAAGAACCGCCCAACAATGAGAAACTCCACGGGCGCACTGACCCCAAACGCAAAAATGCCGCCCCGGTTTCCCGGAGCGGCATTCGATGTCGTTTATGCGACTCGCACGTTACTCTTCGTCTTCGTCAGACTCAGCTTCGTGCTTCTCGCTTGTCTCGCCGAAGCCCAAGTCGCCCAGGCCGCCCAGCAGGGCGTCGAGTTCGCTCAGGTCGCGATGATAGCTGCGCGGCGGCAGAGCCTCGCCCAGCATTTCCTCGCCTTCGGTGTTGAACGTCGCCGGCGAATCGCCGCCGATGAGCACCGTGTCGTCGGGGCTGAAGACCATGTCGAGCAACTGGCTCATGTCGTCGTTGGACGCAGCCAGGTCGTCCTCGATGAGGTAGCTCAGGCTATGCTCAGCAAGGCCGGTCTTGAGCTCTTCGATAGCCTTGGCGCCAATGCCTTCGATGCGCAAAAGCTCATCTTCGGTGTAGCCGACCAAGTCGCCAACGGTCTCGATGCCCGCTTCGCTGAACTTGTTAGCCCAACGCTGCGAAACGCCCAGGTCGTCGTAGAGGTACAGACGCGCGTCCTCGTCGGAGAGCTGGTTAGCGCGGCCACCACGGAAGCTGCCGCCACCGAAGTAGTTGCCGTAGCCACCCATGTAGTTCTCGTCGAGCGACCAGTCCTGAGGCTGGGGCAGCAGGTCTTCGATTTCGCGAAGCTCACGCGGCGCGTAATCGGGCAGCTGCTCCTCGCCCTCGGGATGCACGGGAGCACCCTTGTAGGTGAGGCCGACCTTGTGGTAACGAGGAAGACCCGTACCAGCAGGAATCGGCTTGCCGATGATGACGTTCTCCTTCAGGCCGGCGAGAACGTCGGTCTTGCCTTCGATCGCGGCGTCGGTGAGAACCTTGGTGGTCTCCTGGAACGACGCGGCCGACAGGAACGAGTCGGTAGCCAGCGAAGCCTTGGTGATGCCGAGCAGCAGAGGCTGGCCCACAGGAGGCTGCTTGCCTTCTGCAATGAGTTCGTTGGCAACGCGCTCGAACTCGTGGCGATTCACCTGACGACCGGGCAGGAGCTCGGAATCGCCGGCTTCCATAACAACGACCTTGCGCAGCATCTGGCGCGCGATGACCTCGATGTGCTTGTCGTTGATGTCTACACCCTGGGACACGTACACGTCCTGGACCTGGGCAACGATGTAGCGCAGCGTGGTGTTCGGGTCGGTCAAACGCAGCAAGTCGTGCGGGTTCACAGAACCCTTGGTGAGCTGCTGGCCAACCTTCACAGCGCAGCCGTCGATGATGCCAGGCAGCATCTGCGCACGCGCCGAAACGACGTACTCGCGGAAGTTGCCCTCGGTGTCATGCACGGTGAGCGTTTTGGTGGTCTTGTCGCCGGTAATCTGCAGGGTACCTGCGATTTCGGCGAGCACAGCCTGGCCCTTAGGCTTGCGAGCCTCGAAAAGCTCGGTAACACGAGGCAGACCGTGCGTAATGTCGTCGCCAGCAACGCCGCCGGCGTGGAACGTACGCATGGTGAGCTGCGTGCCCGGCTCGCCAATGGACTGAGCGGCGATAATGCCGACTGCAGTGCCAATGTTCACCGGACGGCCCGTGGCCAAGTCCCAACCGTAGCACTTCTGGCACACGCCATGCTCAGCGTGGCAGGTCATGACCGTGCGAATGACGACCGTGTCAATGCCAGCAGCCTCAAACGCCTTGAGCTGATCCATGCTGGTGATGTAATCGCCAGCGAGCAGATCGCCCGTGTCCTCGAGCAGGCAACGACCGATGAGGTTCTCGTCGATCTCGCCCTTCTCGTTATGCAGCGGGTAGGGAACGCCCTCGGGCGTGCCGCAGTCAATCTCGCGAACGATAACGTCCTGCGCGACGTCGACCAGACGACGGGTCAGGTAACCCGAGTCAGCCGTACGCAGAGCGGTGTCGGTCATACCCTTACGAGTGCCGTGCGTGGAGATGAAGTACTCCAGAACCGAAAGACCCTCGCGGAAGTTCGACTTAACCGGGCGGTCGATGGTGCCACCCTTGGTGTTGCCCATGAGGCCGCGCATACCAGCCAGCTGGCGAATCTGCTTGATGTTACCACGAGCACCAGAGTCGGCCATCATGTAGATGGGGTTGTACTGGTCGAAGTTGGCAGCCATGGCCTCGCCGATTTCCTCGGTGGTGTCGTTCCAAATGTCAACGACCTGCTTATGGCGCTCTTCAGGGCTCATGAGGCCCATCTCGTAGTCTTCATCGATTGCGTCGACCTTGGCGTCGGCAGCGGCAAGCAGCTCAGCCTTGTTCGGCGGCATGGTGGCGTCGAAAACGGACACCGTGATGCCGGCCTTGGTGGCGTAGTGGTAGCCAGCGTTCTTCAAGCCGTCCAAAATGGCAGGCATATCGGAAACGTCGTAGCGGTTCGAGCACTCTTCAATGAGGCGGCCGATTTCTTTTTTGTTCACAACGTAGTTGACGAACTGATGGTCCTCAGGCAGCACGTTGTTGAAGATGATGCGGCCGATGCTCGTTTCGAAGCGCTCGCCGGCCTTCACGGTCTCGAAATCGCTGAACGATTTCGCAATCTGCATGTCGCGCGTAGCACGAACAAAGATGCGAGCCTGAATGTCTACGCCCGTACCAGCCTCGAACTCGTCGAGCGCGTCCTTGACGCTCGCGAAAACGCGGCCCTCGCCCGGGAAGCCATCGCGAACCGTGGTGAGGAAGTACATACCGATGATCATGTCCTGAGTAGGAATGGTCAGCGGGCGGCCATGAGCCGGCGACTTGATGTTGTTGGCGGACAGCATGAGCACGCGAGCCTCAGCCTGGGCTTCGTTGCCCAGCGGCACATGCACAGCCATCTGGTCGCCGTCGAAGTCGGCGTTGAACGCGGTGCAGACCAATGGGTGCAGCTTGATGGCCTTACCCTCGACGAGCACGGGCTCGAAGGCCTGGATGCCCAGACGGTGCAGGGTAGGTGCGCGGTTCAGCAGCACGGGATGGTCGACGATGACCTCTTCGAGAACATCCCACACGTAGCTCGCACCACGGTCGACAGCGCGCTTAGCAGCCTTGATGTTGGCGGCGTACTCGAGCTCGACCAGGCGCTTCATAACGAAGGGCTTGAACAGCTCCAGAGCCATCTGCTGCGGCAGGCCGCACTGGTGCAGCTTCAGCGACGGGCCGACGACGATAACGGAACGGCCGGAGTAGTCGACGCGCTTGCCGAGCAGGTTCTGGCGGAAGCGGCCCTGCTTGCCCTTGAGCATGTCAGAGAGCGACTTCAGCGGACGATTGCCCGGACCCGTAACGGGACGGCCACGACGGCCGTTGTCGAACAGCGAGTCGACAGCTTCCTGAAGCATGCGCTTCTCGTTGTTCACGATGATCTCGGGGGCACCGAGGTCGAGCAGGCGCTTCAAACGGTTGTTGCGGTTGATCACGCGACGATACAGGTCGTTGAGGTCGCTCGTTGCGAAGCGGCCACCGTCGAGCTGCACCATGGGGCGCAAATCGGGCGGAATAACCGGAATGACGTCAAGAATCATATCGGAAGGCTTGTTGTCGCTCTTCATGAAAGCATCAACGACCTTCAGGCGCTTAATAGCCTTGGCGCGCTTCTGGCCCTTGCCATTCTCGATGGTATCTTTGAGCTCTTCGGCAACAGCCTCCAGGTCCATGTCGTCAAGCAGGTCGCGCACGGCCTCGGCGCCCATTCCGCCACGGAAGTAGTCGCTGTAGTTCATGCGCATCTCGCGATACAAGGCCTCGTCGGGCACGAGCTGCTTCGGCACGATCTTCAAAAACGCGTCGAACGCCTCGGTGCGCAGAGCCTTGCGCTCGTTGTATTCGTCATAGATGTCGGCGATTTCAGCCTCGACCTCTTCGGGCTCCATGCGCTCGTCGTCGTCGATCTCGTCGGCGAACTCGTCGTCTTCCGGAACGTATTCCGTGGACAGACGGCGGGTGGCCTCGATCAGGCGATCGCGCTCGGCATCGAGTTCTTCAAGGTCGGCGGCGAGCTCGTCGCGCAACTCTTCGACATCCTCATCGCGAGCCTCGGTATCGACCCAGGTCACAATGGAGCTGGCGAAGTACAGAACCTTCTCGAGCTCTTTCGGGGCAATGTCGAGCAGGTAGCCCAAGCGGCTCGGGGAGCCCTTGAAGTACCAGATGTGGCTCACGGGAGCCGCAAGCTCGATGTGGCCCATGCGCTCGCGGCGAACCTTGCTGCGGGTAACTTCAACGCCGCAGCGCTCGCACACGATGCCCTTGAAGCGAACGCGCTTGTACTTGCCGCAGGCGCATTCCCAGTCTTTGGTGGGGCCAAAAATTTTCTCGCAGAACAAGCCGTCCTTTTCGGGCTTGAGCGTACGGTAGTTGATGGTTTCGGCCTTCTTGACCTCGCCATGCGACCAGCTGCGAATATCCTCGGCGCTCGCGAGAGAGATGCGCAGGGCGCTGAAGTTGCTCACGTCGTAATCGCTCATTTACTCTTCCTCTCCTTCGCCGAAGGTGGACTTCGGCTCATCGGAGCCAATCAGGCTCTCGACATCGGGGTTCGCGTCGGTCACGTCGTTCATCATGCTCTGAAGGTCGGCAGCAATGTCGCTCAGGGCATCGGCCTGTTCCTTCTCGGTCTTGGAAGCGTCGTTCATCATGTTCGAGAGCATGTCGTCGTCGCCCTCGTTGTGATGACGGCTCGCCATGGCCGCCTTGGCTTCAAGCTCGGCGGCGTCGAAGTCGATCGCCTTGTGGTCTTCGCCGATCATCTCGACGTTGAGGCCCAAGGACTTGATTTCCTTCAACAGAACCTTGAACGACTCGGGCACCTCCGCGGGCGGGATGTTCTCGCCCTTGACGATTGCCTCGTACGCCTTCACACGGCCCGACGTGTCGTCGGACTTGATGGTCAAAATCTCCTGCAGCACGTTGGAAGCGCCGTACGCGTACAGCGCCCAAACTTCCATCTCGCCGAAGCGCTGGCCGCCGAACTGGGCCTTGCCGCCGAGGGGCTGCTGGGTGATGAGGCTGTAAGGGCCGGTCGAACGGGCGTGGATCTTGTCGTCGACCATGTGGCCCAACTTCAAGATGTACGGGAAGCCGACCGTGATGGGCTCGCGGAAGCGCTCGCCCGTACGGCCGTCGTAGAGCCACGTCTTGCCGAACTCATTGAGCTGCGGCACGAACTCGTCGCGGGCTTTATCGCCGTACTTCGCATGGTTCAGGTTGATGAGGTTGCGGTTCGCCTTGCCAATGACGTCGACGATCTCTTCCTCGGTCGCGCCGTCGAACACGGGGGTTGCGACGTACTTCGGACCTTCGACGGCCTCGGTGGTTTCGGCCTCATCGGACCAACCCCACTTAGCAGCCCAGCCAAGGTGGCATTCGAGCAGCTGGCCGACGTTCATACGGGAAGGAACGCCCAAGGGGTTCAACATGACGTCGATCGGCGTGCCGTCGGCGAGGTAAGGCATGTCTTCAACAGGCAGAACGCGAGAGATAACACCCTTGTTGCCGTGGCGGCCGGACAACTTGTCGCCCTGCTGCACCTTACGCTTCTGAGCGATGTACACGCGCACGAGCTCGTTGACGCCCGGAGCCATGTCGTCGCCGTTTTCGCGGCTGAAGCGATAGATGCCCACAACGCGTCCGCCAGCACCATGAGGCACCTTGAGGGACGTGTCGCGAACCTCGCGAGCCTTGTCGCCGAAGATGGCGCGCAGCAGGCGCTCCTCAGCGGTGAGCTCGGTTTCGCCCTTCGGGGTGACCTTGCCGACCAGAACGTCGCCAGGGAACACCTCGGCGCCAACACGAATGATGCCGTCGGCATCGAGGTCGGCAATCATGTCGTCGGAGATGTTCGGAATCTCGCGGGTGATTTCCTCGGGGCCGAGCTTCGTGTCGCGAGCGTCGACTTCGTATTCAGAAATATGGATAGACGTGAGCAGGTCTTCAGCAACAACGCGCTCGGACACGATGATGGCGTCCTCGTAGTTGTAGCCTTCCCAGGTCATGTAAGCGACCATGAGGTTCTGACCAAGCGCCAGTTCTGCGTGGTCGCAGCTGGGTCCGTCGGCCAAAACGTCGCCCGCATGGACCTCGTCGCCCTTGCGCACGATAGGCTTGTTGTTGATGCAACCGCTCTGGTTGGAACGCTGGAACTTCGGAACCAGGTACTCGTCGAACTCGCCTTCATCATTCTTGATGATGATGGTGGAGCCGTCGACGTAGTCGACCACGCCGGGGTTCTGGGCAACGAGCACTTCGCCCGAGTCAACCGCGATACGGTGCTCGATGCCGGTGCCGACGTACGGCGCATGGGGCTGCAGCAAAGGCACAGCCTGACGCTGCATGTTCGAGCCCATGAGGGCGCGGTTTGCGTCGTCGTGCTCCAAGAACGGAATGAGCGAGGTAGCGACAGAAGTCATCTGACGAGGAGACACGTCCATGTAGCCAACGCGCTCGGGAGCGACTTCCTCAGGCTCGCCGAAGACGCCGTCGGCGTCACGGGTGCGGCACAGAATCTTTTCAGACGGCACGAACACGCCATCGATGGTCTCGCCGAACACGCGCGTCTCGGGGTCGAACTTCTCCATAGCCTGGGCGATGGCATAGTTCTCTTCCTCGTCGGCGGTGAGGTAGTCGACCTCGTCGGTCACCTTGCCGTCGATAACGCGACGGTACGGGGTCTCGATGAAGCCGTAGCTGTTCACGCGAGCGAAGGTCGCCAGCGAGCCGATAAGGCCGATGTTCGGGCCTTCAGGCGTCTCGATGGGGCACATGCGGCCGTAGTGCGAATTGTGAACGTCGCGAACCTCGAAGCCTGCGCGCTCGCGCGACAGACCGCCAGGGCCCAGAGCAGACAGACGACGCTTGTGCGTGATGCCTGCGGCGGGGTTTGCCTGGTCCATGAACTGCGACAGCTGCGAAGAGCCGAAGAATTCCTTGATGGCAGCCACAATGGGGCGAATGTTCACGAGGCTCTGCGGAGTGATTTCGTCAGGCTCCTGCATGCTCATGCGCTCGCGCACAACGCGCTCCATGCGCGAAAGGCCGATGCGGAACTGGTTTTGGATGAGCTCGCCGACCGTGCGGATACGACGGTTGCCGAAGTGGTCGATGTCGTCGACCTGATAGCCCTCTTCGCCCTCGTGAAGGGCAACGATGTAGCGCATGGTTGCGACGATGTCTTCAATGGTGAGCGTAGAAGCGTCGAATTCGGGATCGAAGCCGAGCTTCTTGTTCGCCTTGTAGCGGCCGACCTTGGCGAGGTCGTAGCGCTGCGGGTTGAAGAACAGGCCGTCGAGCAGCGTGCGCGCAGAGTCGATCGTAGGAGGCTCGCCTGGACGGAAACGCTTGTACAACTCGATGAGCGCCTCTTCCTTGGTGGTCGCGGGGTCGCGATCGAGCGTGCGCAGCACCATCTCGGAGCTGCCGAGGATATCGATGATTTCTTCGCGGGTGTCGGCGATGCCGAGGGCGCGCAAAAGCAGCGTGGCCGGCTGCTTGCGCTTGCGGTCGATGCGAACCGACAGAATGTCGCGCTTGTCGGTCTCGAACTCGAGCCATGCGCCGCGAGAAGGAATAACCTTCGCGCCGTAGATGGTCTTGTCGGACGTCTTGTCGCGCTCGGCGCTGAAATAGATGCCGGGCGAACGAACGAGCTGGGAAACCACAACGCGCTCGGTGCCGTTAATAATGAACGTGCCACGAGGGGTCATGAGCGGGAAATCGCCCATGAACAGGTCGTTCTGATCTTTGATTTCGCCGGTTTCACGGTTGATGAAACGAATCTTGGCATAGAGGGGCGCCTGGTAGGAGACGTCTTTCTCTTTGCATTCGTCGACGGTGTACTTCGGTTCGCCGAAGTGATGCTCGCCGAGCTCGACGCACATATCTTTGGTCGAATTCTCGATGGGGCACACGTCGTTGAAGGCTTCGGTAATGCCTTCTTCCATGAACCACTTGAAACTGTCGGTCTGGATGGCGATGAGGTTGGGGACATCGACGATGCCAGGGATCTTCGCGAACGAATGACGCTCCCTGTATACGCCGGCGCCGGTCTTTTCTGCCTTGGCCACAGGTCTTCCTTCCTTTGGGGTAAAAAGACGATATTCTTACCGTTTCGGCAGCCCTTTGGACGTGCTTACACGGCTAATTACGTAAACGAAAAATTTAAACACATTGAGAAATTAAGTCAAGACTTTTTTTCACGAACTGTGTTGAGTTTCTGGTTTTGGAGATTTCCTTCAAGAGCTGGAACAGGCAAAATGGCATGCGACAATCTTTTTGCGCCTTAGTTTCTTTTAGATAGTACTGCCTTGAACCCGTTAAACGCTACGAGCATTTAACAGGTGGCGAGCTCAAAGAGGCAGCACCCACGGGGACAAAATTGGGCAAGAAAAAGCCGCCCTTTCGAGCGGCTTTCAAGAAACATCCGCTGCCCTAAGGGCGCGCTTTGGGAAGATCGCGGCCTCGGAGAGAGAAGACAGCGCGAATGCTTACAGCGAGTGATTCATGCTCGTACGAGTCTGCGCGACCTCGAAGGCGGGGTCGAATGCGGGAAGCTCTTCGACCTGGTCTTTTTCGGCGCGAGAATCGAGCAACGTGGCGGCAACGGTGCAGCCCACGATAATCGCGGCGCCCAGCACGCCCATCATCGAGAGCACCTCGCCGAGCACGAAGAAGGAAATGATCGCCGTAACAACGGGCTCAGAGCACAGGATGACCGAAACGGTCGCGGCGGGAATGTGCGCGAGGGCCTTATTCTGCAGCCAGAACGCCAAGCACGTGCCGGCGATGGCGAGGAAGGCAACCGCACCCCACGTGTCCACTGAAACGGTGCCGAAGGCAGGCGCGGGCTCGGTCGCAACCGCGCCGCCCAGCGAGAACAGGAAAGCTCCGCCGGTCTGCACGGCCGACATGGCGGCAGGGCCGATTTCAGAAAGGCCGCGTTCGGAGAGCACGATGCCCAGCGCGAATAAAGCGGAAGAGCCAAGGCCCACGAACTCGCCCATGCCGAACGACAGCGCGCCGCCGTTGCAGCACAGAAGGTACAGGCCCGCGAGCACCGCGATTTGCAGGACCAACGTGCTCAAGCGATACGTGCGGCGCATAAGCGCGAGCGCGATCACCGGCGTGAATAACATCGGCAGAGAAATGAAGAAGCCCGCGTTGGTGGCGCTCGTCATATCGACGGCCAACGAGCTCGCGACGAACGCGACCGCGTACACCACGCCGACGGGGAGCCACGCGCTCACGCGGGAGCCGCGCAGACCTTTGACGATTTGCTTACCAAACAGAGCCATGAACAAAGCGAAGGCCAGGCCAAAACGAAGGGTTTGGCACCACAGCGGAGAAACCTCGCCATAAGCAACCTTCATAACGACGTTGTCTGCGCCGTAGAAAATCGCCTGCAGCACAACGAATGCCGCAAATACCATGTTCTTACCCTGCGTCACTTTGAGCCGTCCTCTTTCTTCAATAAGCGCAAGAAGCTCCAAGGCCTTATCGAAGAACCTTGAAACCACTTGCTTGTTTTGGGTGTTTACGGGAGCTTCATCGTCGTTTCGGCGGTCGCCATTGCCTACTTCGACTTCCCGATGATGCGTATACTACGAGGTTGTTGAAATAAAGTAAAACTAGAGTATTTTGTAATAGGTAAAGAGTTTCTTATACCCCGTTGATTTCACACGTAAAGAAGGAAATAGCAGGAGAAACGGCAGGTTTTCATGACGTCGAAGTATGAAGCCTTTGTGTTGGCGGCCGAGACAGGAAGCTTCAAAAGCACCGCCGAACAGCTTGGCTACACCCAGGCGGGCATTAGCTATATGATGAGCTCGCTCGAATCCGAAATGGGCACGGCGCTTTTCGCGCGCGATCATTCGGGCGTTCGTCTTACCGAGGACGGCCGCAACCTTTTACCTTGGATTCAAGACGTGTGCACGAGCGAGCGAGCGCTTCAAGCGCGTTTGGGCGAAGTGAGGCATTTGGAAAGCGGCACGGTGCGCGTCGCTGCATTCGCATCGACCGCCATTCGCTGGCTGCCAGGCATCGTAGATGAATTTACAAACGCCCATCCGAAAGTCGAACTCGAATTCGCGTGTTTCGAAGACCAAAGAGCAATTGAAGAAGGCGTGCTGCGCGGAGAATTCGACTGCGGATTCATCGTTTTGCCTCCTCGGGAAAAGTTTTTCGTCATACCCCTGGTCCAAGACCCGATTTATGTCGCGCTGGCTCCGCACCATCCCCTCGCCCAAGAAGACTTTTTCCCTCGCGAGGCGCTTGCAAGCGAACCGTACATCAAAATTCGAAACCCAGGCTACAGCGAATACGACGCCGTATTCGATCGGCATGAGGTTGTGCCGCGCACGCGTTTCGTCATGGATAACGACTTCGCCGTTATGGGCATGGTGAACAAAGGCCTCGGCTACAGCCTTTTCCCAAAGCTCATTTTGCGCAAGGCGCCCTTCCAGCTTGCGCGCATCGAGCTGGAGATTCCCACCCACCGCGAACTTGGAATCGCCATGCGGTCATGGGACCGCGCCTCAATGGCCGCGAAAGCCTTCGTTGAAACCGTTCGAACCTGGGTTGCCGCTTGGGACGAGCGCGTTGAATTCGATGAGCGCTGGGATAATCTGGGATAGCAGCAAACGCCGCACACGAAAAGCCTCCGCATACGCAACGCGGCCGAGGCGCAATGCCCCGGCCGCGTTTTCGTTATTTTAGAAATGGCCCCGCAAGAAGATACCGCGACTACGCCGACAACCGAGGCGCCTCACCGCGCGCATGGCGGCTACAAGGAAACATTGCCGCTGCTCCAGCAGCCGCGACGTCAACCTCTTGAATAGCGACTACAAGGAAAGTGCTTAGCCCTTGTAGTCTTTGCCCACGATAACCAAATAAGAGCCCTCATAGGTATAGCTGCCATCATTTACCGTAGGAGTGCCGCAGCCAAGCAGCTTGGCGATGCTCTTCGCAACGCTTTCGTCGGTCCCCTTGTCGTAAACGACGAGCGTTTTGCTGTAGTTATACGAATCGGCGTCGAGCGTATTCGTTACGTCGTAGCCCTTGTTCGTAAGCGTGCTTGCAGCTGTGGCGGCAACGCCCGATACGCCGCTTCCGTTTTGGATTTCGACCTGTTCACCGTGGCCATAGTCGGAAAGGCTCGACTCCTCGCCGTTCAAAACGGCTTGAGCAACCGCTTCGCCGCCGATACTGCCGTCGGTCACGCCGCCATTGTTCATCGAGGCCGATTCGTCGGGCGTGGGAGAGAGACCCTGGTCGATGCGCTTCATCATCGCCGCCCAAGCCTCGTTATTGCTGTATTCATACCAACCGCCATCTTCATACGATGAAGTAGTCGGGTTCATGGTCGAATAGATATCGGTAGACGGGTCCATGCCGCGCATCGAATTGGCGACAGCGGCAATATCGGTCACCGACATGTCAGTGGTAACGTAATCGCACAGCGCCGTAACGGTGCTCGCCATGGTCGCCGGATCGCTGGCCAGCAGTTTTTTCGCAATCGCACCAAGCACCATGCGCTGGTTCGCCGCACGGTAGTAGTCGCCTCCGCCGTAACCAGCTTCCTCATAGGCATTGCGCGCGCGGCACAAAATAAGCGCCTGGTCGCCATTGATTGTTTGCTCGCCCGCATCAACATGGCCGCCCGCATCGGCATCGTCGATGGTGATGGGGACGTTTACATCGACCCCGCCAAGCGCATCGACCACAGATTTGAAGCCATCGAAGTTGATTTCGGCATAATGGGAAATAGGCACACCGGCAAATTGCGAGACGGTTTTCACCATAAGAGCCGGACCGCCATAGGTATAGGCCGAATTGATTTTTCCAACGCCATACCCTTCAATGTTCACAAGCGTGTCGCGCTCAATCGAAATAAGCGTCACTTTCTTCTGAACAGGATCAATGCGCGCCAGCATCGTCGAGTCGCTTCGATAGCTGTCCCCGTATTCGCCACTTGCATCACGTTCTTGGGATTTATCGGTACCCATAAGGAGCATATAGAATGGCTCGGCGAGCGATTTATCGGTCAGAGCAAGTTGCGTATCTTCGTCGATGCCCTTCGACAGCTTGCCATTCAGAACGCCCATATACGCGAAAGCCGCGCCAACGCCAATGACAGCAAGAGCCACCACTGCAGCAACAACCCCGACAATGACCTTCTTCCGCTTTTTGCGCGAACGCATTCGGGAGTATTCCGAACCCGTGCTCTCTCGAGAATAGGGAACCGAAGCGCGAGGGGAGTCGCCAGACCCGTATGCCCTTCTGGAATAAGAACGAACCGTAGAAGCGCCATCCTCTTGGCCCGACCCCTGAACACGCGGAGTGCTTGAGAAGCGAGCATTTTCGTTCCCCAAACGATTGTCTAAAGAATCTCGTCGACGAGACACCATGCAGCCTCCCTTATTGAACGATTTTAGCTATTGTCTCTTACCGTTCCATCAAGCGTCCCGCCATCGTTGACATTGCGCTTTTCGTCTTCATACGGAGGCAAGCCATCATCAACGCGGGTCATCATCTTTCGCCACGCTTCGTTGTCGCTGTATTCGATATACACTCCGTTTTCATAGGCGGAAATGGTCGGATTCATCGCAGACCAGATATTATTCTCGGTATCGATGCCACGCATGCTGTTCGCAACAGACACGATATCGGTAACGCTCATATCGGTCGTAACGTAATCGCACAGCGTCGCAATCGACGTCGCCATCGTCGCAGGATCGCTCTCCATGAGCTTCTTGGCAATCGCGCCAATTACCATTCTTTGGTTTGCGGCACGATAAAAGTCGCCACCGCTGCAACCGGCTTCTTCATACGCGTTGCGCGCTCGGCAAAGAATCAACGCTTGCTCGCCATTGAGCGTTTGAAGACCAGCATCCACATGGCCACCGGCATCGGCGTCGTCGATTTCCATAGGAACGTCGACCTCAATGCCGCCAAGGGCATCAACGACGTCCTTGAAGCCATCGAAATCGATAGATGCATAATGGGAAATAGGCACACCGGCAAACGTCGATACCGTGCTCACGACAAGAGGAGCACCGCCAAACGCGGCGGAAGCGTTGAGCTTATTCGGCCCGTAGCCTTCGATGTTCACATACGTGTCGCGCTCGATCGAGACAAGCGCCACCGTTTTCTGCCGAGGATCGATACGCGCAAGAATCATCGAATCACTTCGGAAGGTATCTCCGTAAGCCCCCGATTCCCTACGCTCTTCAGAAGAGTCGGTGCCCATGATGAGGCAATAAAACGGATCGCCTGGCTGAACCGCTTCGGACGAAAGCGTAGCTTTCAACTCGTCGTCGATATTGTTTTGAAGCTTGTCGTTCAGGGAATTCATGTACACGACGCCCGCAAACGCCACGCCGCCAGCCGCAAGAAGAAGCACCAGCACAACAGCGAGCACAACAAACGGCCACTTTCGCCGCTTCTTGGGAATCGCATAGGAATCACGCGAATAGCTGTTATATCCAACTTGGTTTTGACCGCCAGCCGGAAGGTTGTAACCCATTTTGCTGACGGCATATTTGTGTTTGTTTTTATTATTCATGGGGCCATTATCTCTTGAAGCGGGGAAAATTGTAAAGACACCACGCAAGAGCCCCATACCTTAACACAAGGTGACAGCGAAACAACCATCCGAAATTCCCCGGAGCCCGCTTCACCTCAAACCCTTGAGATTGTCGGCTCATAGCGTTAATTGTCGACTCGTAGCATTATCGGCGCGCGACACGCTACACTAGAGTTCAAGCAAACCTGAAACCAGACTGTTTTTTATCAACCAACCGAGGAGCGAGAGTGTCGCACGACAACGACTTTCCCAAAAAGCACGGCGCACAGCGCACGCGCACGCACGCTCGCCCTTGCCCGGCCAAAAAGCCGCTTGCCGCACAAGAGGGGCAACGCATTCCCGCGCGTCGCGCCGATGAGCACGCATATCCGGTCGAAACGCCCGGCCGCTCGAGCGAACCGCACGCGCCACGCGCTCAGGCACCCACCGATTCACGCGCGCCGCGCACCCATGCGCCTGGCAAGCAGCACCCATCTCGCAACCAAACACCCGTTGCCCAAACATCAACGTCGAGGCCCTCAAAAACCGTATTCGCCATTGCGGGCGTATGCGCTGTGCTCGCGCTCGTCCTGTTCGGCGTCGTGCACTGGCAAAACACCAAACCCATCGACATCATGGTAAACGGCCGGCAACTGCAACTGCCTCGCGCCGCAACCGTAAACGATGCATTCGAGGCGGCGGGCTCACCCGCAACGGCAGGCAACATGCTCGATATTGACGGCGAACTGCTGCAAGAAGGCAGCGGCACAGCGTATACGGCAACGCTCGACGGACAGGAACTTGACCCCACCACCGCAGCCGGCACGCCGCTCGATGGCCACACGAGCATTGATTTCGCAAACGGAGTCGATATCGAAGAGCCATCCAACGTAGCCGAAAACCAGCCCATCCCCCACGGCGTTCAAGACGTTGGGCATGGGCCACTGCATATCGTCACCCAGAAGGGGCAAGACGGTTCGGGCACAATTAAAACCGGCCAGGTTTCCGGAAAACAGCAGGTCATCGAGGTAACGAGCGACCCCGTCGACACCATCATGAAGCGCTGTTACCCCGACACGCAAGGCGAAAAAGTCGTAGCGCTCACTTTCGACGACGGCCCATGGGACGACACCAACGAGCTGCTCGACGTGCTGCGCGACAATGGAGCGAAAGCCACGTTCTTCACCGTTGGCAATCGAATTTCGGGCAATGGAGTCGATACCGTGAAACGAGAAGTCGCCGAGGGCCATCAAGTCGCGACCCACACGTGGGACCACGCGGCGGGCGACGGTCAAAGCGTGAACCTTTCCTATATGAGCGCCGAACAACAGCGCGAAGAAGTCACGAAAGGCTTTCAGGCAATCGAAGACGCCACCGGACAAAAGCCAAGCTTCGTGATGCGCGCGCCCGGAGGCAACTTCCCTACCGAAGTATGGAGCAACGTGGAAGACCTCGTGGTTGCCGACATTGGTTGGGACGTCGACACCACCGATTGGAAGCGGCCGGAGGCGAGCCGCATCGCAGCAGAGCTTATGCGGGTCACGCCCGGCGATATCGTGCTCATGCATGATGGCGGCGGAAACCGAAAGAACACCATTGAAGGCCTGCGCATTGCTCTGCCGAAGCTCGTGCAAGACGGCTGGAAGTTCGTCACGATTGACGAACTCATGAAATACCCTACGAAGGACAACTAAACGAACTTACGCCCAGCATTCATAATCGCCCGCACCCATAAACGCAAAATGGCGGCCTCGCACTTCGAGGCCGCCATTTGTTTTACTCAATCTCGATCGATGTTTTCACCCTAATGCCGATTTCGGCCATACGCTTGCGAAGCGCAGCATACGTCACGCCCAAGAGCTCTGCCGCCAAAAGCAAATCACCATCAGCCCCTCGAATCGCCTTGACGATACGCATGCGATCAGCTTCTGCCACATTTTCATCTTGCGAAAACGCGCCCGTAGTTCCGGCAGGGAACCCCGCGCTTGAAGCAACGGAAAAAGCGGCATCCTGGTCTTGCCCCGAATGCAATTCCCCCGATTGCCAACCTGCCGAATGCTCGCTCGGCTCATCGGCCGCACGCAACCCAAAACCAGCCATCGCATCGAAGCCGACGCCATAGGGCGACGCCCCAGAAACGACCTCGCCAAAAGGAGTCGACTCCTGGTAGCCATACCCCATTGCCGACGGCCTATCGTACGCTCCTGCCCCAACGCGGTCGAACGCCGCCGAAGGCGAATACATGCCCGTCGGCAAGCCTCCACCCACCGGCGCCATGCGGCCAGACTGCCCAGCGACCGCCGCCATTGAGAGCGCGGGACCTTCGAACGACATGCCCACCGATACGGCGTTCGCGACATGGACAGGCAAATCCTCAAGGGTCACCTTGGCCCCCTCTCCTGCCATAATAAGGCTGCGTTCAACAACGTTGCGCAACTCTCGCACATTGCCAGGCCAAGTGTAATTCGCAAGCGCCTTCATAACGTCTTCAGGCAGGGGAGTGCACGGCAGACGAAGCGAGTCTGACAAATCTCGATTGAAATGATCGACGAGCAAGGCCACATCGCCTTCACGCTCGCGCAAAGGCGGCAGGGATATTTCGACCATGCTCAGGCGATAGTACAAATCGGCACGGAAACGGCGCTCATTGATAAGGCATCGAATATTCTGATTCGTAGCAGCCAGAAAACGCACGTCAAGCTGATGCGGCTCGGTCGACCCAAGGCGCGTGACGCTTTGTTCCTGAATGACGCGCAGCAAGCCCACCTGCAAATCGAGGGGCATTTCGCCAATCTCGTCCAAAAACAGCGTTCCGCCTTCAGCCGCTTCAATCTTTCCGATCGAACCGCCTTCTTTGGCTCCCGTAAACGCGCCCGCCTCGTAACCAAACAGCTCGGCCGCGAAGAGGTCACGGGGAATCGCCCCGCAATTGATTGCAACGAACGGCCCCTTGCGTCCGGACATGCGATGCAAGGCGCGCGCCACAACCTCTTTGCCCGCGCCCGTCTCACCCAAAAGTAAGACATTGGTCTTAATGGGCGCCACCTTGCGAACGAGCTTATCAACCTTGCCCCATGCAGGCGACTCGCCGATATAGTCGACAATGTCTTTCGCCGAAGCGCGGCCAAGCGACTTGCGGCTCCCCTCTGCGCGAGCCCCTCCCCCGTTCGATGCCTGGCCCTTTCCCGACTTTGAAGAAGAGTCAGCTCCAACGGACGGCACATCGAACACACACACAACGAACGAGAGCCCGTTGCCAACGTCGACCGCCGACCGATGCAAAAGCGCCAATTCACGCTCTTCCTTCTTTCGCCCCTCTTTGAACACCACAGGCAAGGGCTCGCCTTCTTTCACGGGCGACTCGAGCACGTATTTCACGCCCGTCTTCTTCGAGAGGTACGCGGAAAGCGATTGGGACCCATAAGAAAACGTCTCATACCGAGGGATATAGGAATGCATGGCTTCATTTGCGATGAGTACATTGCCGCGCCTGTCGAGAACAAGCACCGGCTGTTCCATGAGGCGAATGAGCGGCTTGAAGAATTCAGCCGTCGATAGTTTCGCCCGCATGCCACGACCGGCAAGGAAGAGTTCATTGGCCAAATCGACCGCTGTCGCGCACATATCAAGAGCGCATTCGGGAAGCATTCCGAACGGGTTATTGAGGTTCATGGCGCCGAAATACACCCCTCGGCTATCGAGGAAAGGGGCGCTCACGCCAGAATAGGTTTGAGAAATGGCCCTATACTGTTCAAAGCCATCGGCGCGTACGGGCTTCTTCTCGTAAGGAACAATGGTCGCGTTTCCCGTTCCCACGACTTCCTCGAGCACGTACGTGCCGAACGTGCGCGGATAATAGCTCAAGGGCGACTGAAAGCCGAACACAAAGCTTTCCTGATCCATAAGCGAGACGTTGCAATTCAGCAATGCCACAAGCATGCGCATAACGGGCATATTCGCCGCCAGCGAGTGGGCATAAGCCCGCTGCTTTTCGGCAAGCAGCTTTTCGTCCATAGAAGGAAAGTCGCTCGACCAAGGATTCACGCCCGCCGCTCGGCAGCGCTTCCATGAACGCGCGATTTCGGGGCGAACAACGCTTTCGTCGATTTCGCCCGTCGCAATGAACCTTCGCCACGCTTCAACTTGACTTTTCTGATCGTACATCGACCCCTTCTTCCCCATTGCCTCTATGCGCCCCCCCCAATTGGCCCATCGTCACGCAACGTCGCGCGCGTCCACTATGAATCGCACGACCACCGACGACGCGATTGCGCTTCGATGCCGAGAGACTCTCGATACTTCGCAACCGTGCGTCGCTTTATCTCAATGCCCTTCTCATTCAACGCGGCGCATATCTTCGCATCGCTCAATGGATGGCTCTTGTCCTCTGCGGCGATAAGGTCTTTAATCATCTGCTTGATTTCGAACGACGAAACAGCACCCGTTGTCGCCTGCGCCCCAAGACCCATGCCAGAAGAAACTCGCGGCATGGCGCGCGTGAAAAACATTTTCAGCGGGAACGTTCCCCACGGCGTTTGGATATATTTTCCCTGCACAGCTCGACTCACCGTAGATACATGAATGTCAAGGGCATCGGCCGCCTGCTGCATGGTAAGCGGCGAGAGCGCCGAGCCACCCGTGAGGAAAAACTTGAACTGCCGCTCTACCAGAAACACGCCGAATCGCTGCAGCGTTTGGCGACGTTGTTCAAGATTGCGCAAAAAGGAATCAGCTTCCTCGCGCTTCTCGCTCAAATACGCCGCTGCCTCACGCGCAAGGCCTTCTTCTTCCATCATCGCCACGTACTCGGCGTTCAACGCCAAGCAATTTTGGGAAGCTCCCACCACCTCAACGGTAAAATCGGAGCCCTTTCGGCGCACGATGATGTCGGGGATGACATAGCGCGAATCGGGGCGTTGATAGAACGCCGAGCCTGGACGAGGGTTCATGCCGCGAACTACACGCTTCATGCGAGCGACCTCATCGACGGGCACGCCAAGTTCTCGAGCGATTGCAGGCAGCCTGCCTTGGGCGAGATCGTCGAGGTAGCCTTCTATGAGCTCCGACATAACTTCGGGATGCGGCTCGTCGTCGGGAATCTGAAGCTTCAGACATTCACGAACATCATGCGCACCAACGCCTCGCGGCTGAAGGCGCTGCAACGCCTCGAGCAGCCTTTCGGCACACGCATATTCGACATCGCACTCAAACGCCACCATGCCGACATCGCCAACGAAGTACCCGTCGTCGGTCACGTTATCGATAAGAGCATTCATGACCCCAAGGTCACAAGCGCTCAGATGCAAATCGGTCACCTGAAGGTGCAGGAACTCATGCAGCGTTTCGGTCTCTATGCAATCATCCTGGATACGAGAAAAATCCCACTCGGTTGCGCCCGCGATTCCAAGCGTATGGCGAGGAGCCGACCAACCCGTAATGTCGTACGCCTTCGCTTCGGCACGCTCCTTCGCCTCTTCGAATGCCGACTCGCTCGGAAGAGCATCGTAGCTGAATAAATCGTCTTCGTAATTGATTTCAAGAAGGGGGTTCGACTCGGCCATAGAGGCAATGCGATCGGGAAGCGAGGCAACTGGCAACGCAAGCACTTCAAGGCCCTGCATCGAAACGGGGGCGAGACGCGTTTTCGTCTTCGTGGACGTTCTCGGCGTCAAGCCCGTCGACAAAGTACCAGAAACCACAAACGCCCCCTTCGCTTTGGTTTAGGTCTATCTATTCCGACCCGGTTTTACGCACGCACGTCCGAGGACGCACGGGTCGTTAAGCCGTTCACATTGCACCATGCAATTCCGCATCTGATATTCTATCTATTTCAAATGGCATATAAAGACGAAAAGCATCGAATTTGACTATGAGTTTCTGAAAAGTCGAACAAATATGACATTCTGGCACAAAATATGCTTAACATATAAGTGTTAGTATATGCCAGAAATGCCGTTTAATTCTTTCTGGGGGATAAACATGAACACATCGGGGAACGGCATCGCACAGACGCATGAAACGGACGCGTTGGATTTGAGCACCATGACGAAGCACGAAATGCCTTACGGAATTGACGCCATAGCCGAAATTCGTATGTCGACCCCAGCGGATTATCCCGACATTATTCGCATGGGCGAGGCGGCCGACATGGGCACGCTCGACGGCTTCGAAGACACGCTCGTCGCGACGCACCTCTCTGGCGGCATCGCGGCATTTTGCCGCCTTCGCATCTACGACGGCATCGCACACGTCAATCCAATCGTCGTCGACGAATCGCTGCGCGGCCATGGCGTGGGCGCAGCGCTCATGAAAGCCGCGCGGGAGCGCTACGGCGAACTCCGCTTCGTCGCTCGCGGCTATGCAGTGGGGTTCTACAAGTTCATTGGATGCACCCCTGTTGAATGGGATGAAATCGCCCCCGAGGTCGCATCCGATTGCGATGATTGCGAAAAGCGGGACGAATGCCAGCCGCTCCCGATGAAATACCCTATCGAAAACGAAGAGCGCGCAATCGCCACTTCCCTCGATTAATCAGGACAAACAAAAAAACGCGCGGCAAATGCCGCGCGACGTGGCCTCATAGCCTCTTTACCGCATAAAGCGGGTTATTCAATCCCCACCAAGAACGCCTTGCCGGCATCGGTGACGGAAAGCGCATTCGCCAAACGACCGCCATCGTCTCGATAGCGCGCTTCGCTATTCACGAGGCCCGAGCCGACAAGACGGCGTATGGCCGCATGCACGCGATATTCGCTCACGCCGACAACCTTCGCCATCTCTCGACGAGAAAGCGAAGCAGGTTCGCCATTCTGCTTTTCATAACGCGCGACAAGACGCAGAATCGACACCGTAACCACGGCAACGTCATCCCAGCTCGTACGGCCATGACCTGCCATGGAACCGCCTCCTTCACCAAAGACGCGTCCGCCGTTTCGTCCTCCAAGCAAAACGCAACTTATACATACATATTCGCATTGACAAATCATTAACAAGCTTCAGTGCGAATCTTCCCAAAGGGATGAGCCGTATGATAGGAAACCCCTCCCCCATCGTCAATTAAAAACTGCACAACATTCGCCATCGTTGTGCGGGCGGCGTCTATGCGCCCTCAAACGTAGAAGTGCCCCGACAATTGCGGGGCATTTCTACACAAGCTTGGTAAGCGCAAGGCAACCAGCAGCGCTCTGGCTTCACGCCGCCCATAATTCGCATCGCGCATACGATGCAGCCCTAAGGAGATGGCTGCGGCGAGGCCCCCTGTCCGACCGGGGGCCTCGCCGCAGCCAGGTCTCGCGACCTGGCCTTGGAGCGAAGAGAATGATTAGCGCTGATTCTTTGCCTCGGGAGCGGGATCTGCGGGACCAGCGTATGTCTGAACGATAGAGGCATACGTGCGAGCCTCATCGCCCACAACCTCAAGATCGGTGTCCATCCAATTGCGACGACGAATCGCCACGAGCGCCCAGTCACGAGCGGAGCCCTTAATATAATTCGGGCTCGCAGGATCACCCTTCGCCCATACCTCGCCCGAAGGCAAGGTGAGCTCAAGGTACATCGGAACCTCGGGGTCGAAGGTGAGGCCATTCACGTTGTACATGTTCGGACGGCCCTGCCACGAGAGGAACAGCGTGGAGGCAATGCGATCCTTGACAACGGGTTCAATGCCAAGAGCGTCATAGATATCGACGCTATGAGCCCAAAGTTCCATAAGGCGCGCAGACGCAAGCGAACGATTGGACATGGGGGGAATGCCGGCCGCCCAAGGCACGCGGCTCTTGGGGCCACCCGCAATAAACGCCTCATTCATGATGGTGCGCTGCTCGCGCCACCAGGAAAGAATCTCGGCGCCGGTCATATCCTGGCACTTCAAAACATGGAAATGCTCGTCCTGGTCGCTGAATGCATCCGCAACGGCGTTCACGCTCTCACCACGGCCATTAAGCAGTTCCGCGGCGCAATAATCGAAAAACGCGATATGGGCAATGACGTCTTTCAGCTTCCACGTCGTGCAATACGACGCCATCTTATTCCAGTCTTCCTCAGAGAAATCCTGGACAAGCACGTCAACCTGCGCCTGCTCGGCAAGCAAGTCGCCCATCGGATCGAAGAATTCAGCCATGTCGTTCCCCTTTCTTTTGATTCCGTCGCCCATCGCGCGATGGAATCATGTCACTACACGGAAGCCTGAGCGCCTTGGCCTTGGCCTTGGCCTTGGCCTTGGCCTTGGCCTTGGCCACGCATCAAAGCCTGCATGCTCTTTAGGCACGCTCGATACACCAGACTCCCGTTCGTTGGCTTTTCACGCGAGCAATACACGCCCGCGACCCACATTAGTCTTGATAGAGTTTCTGAATAGCGCGGCCTGCAATATGAATCATGATTTCATCGGTGCCGGCGCCAATACGATAGACGCGCTGGTCACGCCACAAGCGAGAAATACGGCAATCCTTGGTGTAGCCGATACCGCCCATGACCTGCAAGGCCGTGTCGCACACCTCGAACGCCGCGCGGCCACAATACAGTTTCGCCACCGCGGAATCGATTTGCACCGGTTCGCCGTTGTCAATCTTCCATGCGGTCTTGTACACCCAGTTGCGCATGTTTTCGATCTTCATATACATCTCGGTGATGTGCTCCTGGATGAGCTGGTTCTTGCCGATGGGCTTGCCAAACTGCACGCGCTGGGTTGCGTAATGCGTCGCATCCTCAAACGCGCATTCGGCGGCACCGAGGCTCTGGGCGCATGCGATAAGGCGCTCGACCTCGAAATTCACCATTGCCTGCATGAAGCCATTGCCCTCAACGCCCACGAGGTCCTTCTCTTCGAGAACGACGTCTTCCATATGAAGCTCGCAGGTATTGCCCATATTCCAGCCGATTTTCTCAAGCGGCTCGATGGAGATACCCGGCGTGAGGTTGCCCTCGTCATCGCGCAGGGGTACCCACCACATGCTGAACTTCGAACGATTCTCGCGCAAAGTGGGATCGTCGGCCGCATTGCGCGCGACGCAAAGCATGTACTTCGAGTTCACGGCGTTGGTCATGAACGATTTATTGCCATTGAGGTACACCTTACCATCGCGACGCTCGTACGTAGAAGCGAGCGAGCTCGAGTCGGAGCCGGCACCAGGCTCGGTGAAACCAAGCACGAAGCCCGGTCGACCAGCCATAACCTCAGCGAAGCACTGCTCCTGCTGCTCGGCAGAACCGTATTCGGTCATATCCTTGAGCGCGCACAGGTTGCCATACACGTAGATGGGTGCGCCGTTTTTGCAGATGCGCTCAGAAACCAACATGAGCGTCGTCACGTCAACGGGCGTACCGCCGAACTTCTCATCGACGCCGAGCATCTGGAAGCCGTTTTCGAGCAGCGCGTCGGTAAATTCCGTCGGCCACTCATGCTTCTCGTCGCACTCCTTGAAATACTGCTCAGTGCCATAGCGCTCCATCAACTCGTCGACGCTCTCGAGCAACAACTCTTGTTCTTCGGTAAGGGCGAAATCCATGGTTTTCCTTTCCTCTGTTTCCCGCATCCTTGCTTAACGTTCACAACATCGCATGACTGCGCTGCGATTCTGATAAGCAATTAGCAAGAAGCGTGCCAAAATGAAGAGACGCTGCCCAAAAGGACAGCGTCTCTTAAAAATATAATTCAGCATTCGGAAAGGGCCGTTACTTCTCGACGTGAGCGTCAAAATAGGCAACGACGTTTTTCATTCGAATCTTTCCCGCATCATCGCGGCCCAAGTCGTCAACGAACAGTACATAGCGCGGCTTTTTGTAGCTTGCGATATAGGCCTTGCAGGCCTCTTGCACGTCTTGCGCCGTGAGGGTTTTACCCTTCACCGGTTGCACCACGGCAGCGACAGCCTCACCCATCACCGGATCGCTCGTGCCAAAGACCACGCAATCGGCCACATCGGGATTTCTCAAAATGGCGGTTTGCACTTCATTGATGAACACGTTTTCGCCGCCCGATTTGATCATGTCCTTTTTTGCGGGCGCACAGGTAGTAGTAGCCGTTTTCGTCAACGCGCATGACGTCGCCCGTATGCAGCCATCCATCAGGCGTAATGGTGTTTGCGGTAATTTCAGGCTGTCCATAATAGCCACTCATCACCGCGGGGGATTTGACAAGAGCCTCACCAGGCTCGCCAGGCGCCACATCGTTTCCTTCATCGTCGACGATGCGTATCTCCATCTCATCCATCGGCTTGCCAAGCGCATCGAGCAGCGGAGAATCCTCTTCCAGCATCTCGCGCGTCAAACGCATCGTAATGCCGGAGCCGCTTTCGCTCTGTCCCCAGCCGTAATTGATTTCAGCATTGGGGAATGCGCCGTATATCGCCCGCACGATTTCGGGCGTCATGGCGCCCGCCGCGCTTTGCACGATTCGAACGGTCGACAAATCGTGCGACGATACGCCGCCATCGCGGACGAGGCGAACGTAGGTCGTCGGCGGCAGCAGAATCATATGCGTCACCCCATGCTCGTCGATTTGGTCGAGCACGGCGCGCGCATCGAACTTCCCGCAAATGACGATCGTTGCGCCAGCCGAAAGGGCACACATGAACCAGCTATGGCCACCATGGTGCTCAAGCGGGCATTGGATAAGGACGACAGGGTGATCCATTTCAAGCATGGCGTTCGAGCGCAGAATAACCCGAATTTCCGCCAAATCCTGCCCATGAGTACGGCATGCGCCTTTCGGGAGGCCGGTTGAGCCGCCCGTAAACTGCACGCGCGAAAGAGCGCCCTCGTCGCGGAAAAGTTCGAGGTCGGGCTCAGCGGGTTCGGAAAGGTCGAACAAGCGCGGTGCGAACGGCGTCGATGCGCCAACGGCAAGAAGGTCGAGCTCGGGATTGAAATCGCGACGGCTTTCGACGACTTTCTCTTCGAATTTCTTCGCGAATACAAGGAGCTTCGCATCGACCGCATTCGTGAGATATGCGATTTCGCGAGGAATAAGTCGATAGTTCAAAGGAACGGCAACCGCGCCGATGCGCTGAATCGCCAAATAGACGGCGATAAGCTCGACGCTGTTCTCCATGAGATAGGCTACCTTGTCGCCCGTTTCCACGCCTCGGTTGCGAAACGCACGGGCGATTTTGCAAGCCAAGGTATCCAGCTGCTCATACGTTTGGGTAATCTCGCCGCATACGCACGCGACGCGCTGCGGGTGCTTTTCAACATTCTCAAGAAATGGCTCGATAATGTTGCCATATGTTGTTGCCCCAGACACCTTGGCCCCCTCATTTCGGCCCATGCAAATTCATCATGCGCCCCTCAATACCAAGGGCGCAATGGGCGGCCGCCGATGCCGGCAAAGCCGCCCACCCCAAACGCCCTAGCGGGCGAACTTTTCCATAGTTTTGGCGTAGGCTTTCGTCGTGGTGCAGAACGGAGAGCCCGTCTGCTCCAGCGCGAGCGAAGCCTGGAGATTGGTATCGCTCAAAGAGTTCAGCATCCCCTTCGCCACCTGGATAGACGCATCAGGCATTTCCGCCAATCGATGCGCGAGTTCCATCGTTGTTTCCTCGAGGGATTCCGACGGAACCACGCGGTTCGCGATGCCGAGCTCGCCCAGTCGCACGCCAGAAATGCGATCGCCCAGGAAGAGGATTTCTTTGGCGCGCTGCATGCCAACCAATTCGGGCAAGAATTTCACCACGCCCATCTCGGGAGCAATGCCGATTTGGCAAAACGCCGGAATCACAGTGGCCGTCTCGCTCACGCATACCAAATCGCTCGCGAGCATGAGCGCGAAGCCGCCGCCCACGGCATAGCCGTCGACCATGGCCACAATCGGCTTGGCAATAGTGCGCATGGCAGTGACGGTGCGGCAGTATTTGCGATACGTTTTACGCGCGTGTTCGGGGGTGTTTTCCTCGGGGGAGCTTTGGCTCAAATCGCCGCCGCTCGTAAAGCAGTTGCCCGAACCGCGAAGAACGATCGCGCGAACTTCTGGGTCCTCGTCGGCAGCATGGAAGCAATCCGTCAGCAAATCCATCATGGTGGCGTTAATGGCATTTTTCTTTTTGGGCTGGTTCAGATACACAACCGCAACGCCGTCTTCACCTTTTTCCATGTAGACCATATCGGTGTTTTCGCTCATAGCAGGCACTCCCTAGATGGCGCAAGCGGCAACGTAGCCAGCCTTGGTCGCATCGGCGATACGATGCGGCTCATCGGCGTCGCCAACCAAATACACCTCGTCGCAAATGCCCTTGAGAGATTCAGCCAGAGCATGGTTCGGCTTGAATCCCAACGTAATCGCGACGGTTTTCGCGGGAACGAAAATCTCGGTCTGATTGCCCTCTTTATCGGTCTGAACAGCCTTGACTCCCTTGTCGGTAATCTCGGTGACCTTGGTGAGCGCATGCATTTCGATGTTTTCGGCCTTCTTGAAGCCGTTAATCAGGCCGAAGCGATCGGAGCCGCCCACGTCGTAGCCGATCTTCTTTTTCTCCTCGATAATAGTGGCGCGGCGCCCGGTCTCCATACACAGGTGACCCAACTCGCAACCCGGCAAGCCGCCGCCGATGATGGCGACCTCGCGGCTCACGGGCCAATTCATGGCCGTAGTCGCCCAACGGGCAAAGCTCGGAGTGTAGTGCATCTTCACAACGTTGGTCGCACCCCACCACATAAAGTTGTTGAATGCGCTCTTGGTGTGCGGCGTGTTGCCGTTGAGCATCTCGAGCAGGTCGTGGGACTGGAGCACGTTGGCGTTATCCACGCCAGGAACATCGAGCGTCATAACATCACCGCCAATTGCGACGATAACAGCATCGGGCTTGGCCGCCTTAACCACGGAAGCATCGACCGGAGTCTTCAAATGCACCTTGATTTCGGGATGCGATTTCACCAGGTTGTTCATGTAGTCGAGATAACGCTCGTGATAAGGGCTGAAAATCGAAGACATCTTCACGCAGCCGCCCAGACGGGGGCCTGCTTCGTAAAGATCGACCTCATGGCCGCGCTCAACGGCGCACACGGCCGCATTGATGCCGGCCGGGCCGGAACCCACGACCATCACGCGCTTTTTCTTCTCCGCTTTCGGATACATCTCGTGATCGAGCTCTGCGCCCAAATGGGGGTTCACGCCGCAGTAATTCATCGGCTTGCCCTGACTCACCACGTCATCGAGGCAACGGCAGCACACGATGCACTTGCGCATATCGCAGGTTCGATCCTCCATGACCTTTCGAGGAAGATCGGGGTCGGCGATGCTGTAACGAAGGCCAGCGATCACATCGACCTTGCCCGCCTGAAGAGCTTGCTCCATAGCGGTCGGGTCGGTATTGCGGTAACCCTGGGCCACCGGCTTTTTGGCGACTTCCTTGATTTTCTGAGAAATCCATGTCCAGTGGCAATCTTCGATAACTTTCGTGGTCAAAGGCTCGCTCGTCTCGTGCCAACCCACGGCCAAATCGTGCAAGTCGGCGCCAGCCTCTTCAAGCATAGGCGCAATCTGCAGCGCTTCCTCTATGGAAAGACCCTCGCCAGCAGGGCTCTTGATGAAGTCGACCGGGCTCCAACGAACGACGATGGGGAAATCGGGGCCCAAGGCCTCGCGCACGCCCGCAATAACCTCGCATGCGAAGCGGGCACGATTCTCGATGCTTCCGCCGTATTCGTCGGTGCGGTTGTTCGTCGCCTTCGCCATGAAGCGGCTCATAATGCCGCCAACGCCCGCCATAACCTCGATGGCGTCGAAGCCAGCTTCCTTGATGACGCGAGCGCCATTGATGTACTGCCTCTGGAAGTCATGGATTTGCTCGATGGACATGGCTTTGAAGCCGCTCATGAATTTCAGAATGGCGATATCGGAGGGGCCATATGCGCTTTCGGGAAGTTCGTCGGAGGGTTTCCAATCATGCACGCAATAAAGCTGAGCGCAAATAAGGCCGTCATGCTTGTGCACGGGATCGACCATATATTTCTTCAAGTCGGGAATGCACGTCTCGTCGTAGCACGAAGGCAGAGCATGAATCATCGGATTGCTCGCCTCGAGCTCATTGCGCTTCCAGGGAACGACGGTCTGAATAATCATTGCCGTCTGGCCAGCGGCGCGCTCTTCAAGATAATTCGCAAGACGTTGGGTGGGACGATTGTCAGGCGTAACATAGCCCAAACCAGGCGACATCGACGTGGTAATCATGCGGTTCTTCAGCGTAACGCCATTGACCTTCAGCGGAGAGCCGAGGATTGGGTACTCTTTGCTCATGCGCGAAACCCCTCTTTCTCATGTTTCATATATGCAACCACCTTGATGCATAGGCACTGAGCAAAAAGCGTGCCAAACAGCACAGCCCCGCATCGCATGCTCAGTTGTAAAGTCGTAAAAGGAGCCTGGCGACGCTCTGTCCGTGAGCGTCGCACAGATAAGACAGCCGGCTCGCGCCCCGTATCGCGAACGCGAGCCAACGCACCCTGAGCAAACATCATGCCGACAGTCGCAGCATTCGTGCGCAATCGGCCCTTATGCATAGGCATGTTTTTTGCTACAACAGGGCTAATGGAGAAATAGTGTGCTCGGAAAGCGCACTTGAAATCGAACGATTCACGAGAGGGTGTGGCCTTCCATGGCAAAGAAGACCGTCGATATCAATGTCGGGAAAAGCAAGTTCTCGCGAAACCAAAAAACAGGAGGCTCGACGAGCGTTCAGCTCGACTGCGCCAACGGCAAGCTCCCCTTCGACATCGCCATCGAGCTTCCCGATGGCCGCGCCCACGCCGTGGTAAGGCGAGGGCGCACGCTGCCGATTCACCAAGAGGAGCTGTTCTCTACAGCATCGTCGTATCAAACCGCAATGGAATTCCATGTCGTTTACGGAAATCGCCCTTTGGCGAAAGACTGCGAAAGCATCGCGCGCATTCGCCTTCGAAATATTCGCTGGTCGGCAGCCGGGGTTCCGAAAGTCACGGTCAATTTCGACGTGGATAAAACAGGCCTGCTCACCATTGGCGTCAACAATCTCGACCGAAAAGACGAAGCCATCGTTGAGACGAACGAGATTCCCACGGGGTTCAACGAGACCGCGCACGCTGCCGAAGGCGAAAACGCCGCATCCGATGCCGCGGAACGCGAACGTATTCGCGAGCTCGACGAAGCCCGCGATTTGCTGCGACGCCTCGATGATGAGTATCACGTATCAAAGCGCGCCATGAAATGGGGCGAAAAACGCGAATACAAGCGCGTCCGCAAAGCCATCGCCGACATCGTCTCGCAACCGCTGTCGAAAACGAGCAATGCCGATATGAAAGCGCTTCGACTCAACATGCAGGACATGCGCGGCCAAAAACGCGTGCTCGACCAGCGAAAGGCGCAAGTCGAAAGCTGGTATGACTAACGCCCGATAACGGCTTGTCCAAATTACCGCATGACCCGAGCGCGAGCATCGCCAAGCGGTAAAATGAAACCATCTACCCCGAACAAGAGAGAGGATGAGGGGATTATGGCAGAAATGAAAGACGCGGCATTCCTTGCCGAAGCCGACAGCTGGATCGACGCTCATTGGGAAGAGATCGTCGAAGAAATCGGCAATCTCGTCGCTGTTCCAAGCGTCGTCGACTTCGACGCCGCCACGCCCGAGCACCCCAGCGGCCCCGACGCGCACGCCGGCATGACGGCAGCGCTCGATTTGGCTTCTCGCCTGGGCTTTCCGACCACCGATGAGGCGGGCGAAATCGGCTGGGCCGACCTCGAAGGCGAAAGCGAAACCCAGCTCGGCATGATTTGCCACGCCGACGTTGTGGTGCCGGGCGTCGGCTGGACAAGCGACCCGTGGACCATGCAGCGCCGCGACGGCTTCCTTATCGGCCGCGGCGTACTCGACGACAAAGGCCCGCTTGTCGTTTCGTTGTACGCCATGAAGTTTTTCGCCGAGCGCTGCGAAGCCGAAGGCAAGAAGCTCCCCTACACCATTCGCATGCTTGTAGGCACCAACGAGGAAACCGGAACCATGAAAGACGTGGGCTATTACCTCGCCCACCACAAAGCTCCCGCATTCCTGTTCACGTCCGATGCCGAATTCTCGGTGTGCTACGGCGAAAAGGGCGGTTTCGACGGCCTGATTACGTCGAAGAAGCTCGAGGGCGGCAATATCGTCGACTTCACCACGGGCGACGCGGCCACCAACGCCGTCCCCAGCCAGGCAACCCTCGTCGTGAAGGCAAACGCCGCCGAGCTGCCTGCGCCTGCCGGCTTCGAAGTAACCGACGCCGGCGACGGCTGCGCGAAGATCGTCGCCACAGGCAAGGGCGGCCATGCATCGCTGCCCGAGGGCACGGTCAACGCCATTGGCATGCTCGCGCGTTATGCGCTTGAGCACGACCTCTGCAGCGAGGACGAGGCCGAGTTCCTGCGTCTCGCCGTGAAGATCATGGATTCCACCGACGGCAGCTCCATAGGAATCGACACGGCCGACGCTTACTTCGATCCGCTGACCTGCATCGCGGGCACTATTCACATGGTCGATGCCCACTTGGAGCTCACCATCGACATTCGCTACCCCACGTCCACCACGAACGACGAGCTGCAGGCAAAGATCGCCGCTGTCGCTGCCGATTACCATGCGACTTGCGAAAACACGCTGACCCTGGTTCCGTTCCTCGTCGACCCGCAGAGCCCTGCAATCCAAATGCTCGCTTCTTCGTATCACGACGCCACCGGCCTCGACGGCGACCCATTCACCATCGGCGGCGGCACCTACGCGCGCGAATTCCCGTGCGCTGCAAGCTTCGGACCCGAAGATCCGCATGACGAATACCCCGAGTGGGTCGGCCCCATGCACGGCGCCGATGAGGGTATTTCCGAGGAAACGCTGCGCCGTGCCATGCGCACCTACATCCTGGCGATTAAGCGCCTGATGGAAATCGACCTCGAGTCCTTGGCCAAATAAAGCTCGTGTACGGCACGGAGCTTCATCAAGAGCGCCCTTGCCACGCATGATCCCGCCCCGACGTCTTCCGCTGACGCTGGGGCGGTTTTTTGTCGCGGATTTCACGCCGCCCCTCGCCCACCAAGGCCTGCACACGTCGCTCGACTGCGCTACAATAGATGCACTTTGTACCCCCTCTTGCATTTTAGGAGGCTCCGTGAACAACGGATTCACCCATAGCCAAGCACGCATCCCCGCCGCACGCGTAACGGGTTTCGCCCTTGCGACTCTTCTTCTCGTCTGCGGCGCTTTCCTTTTGACCTCGTGCGGCCATGAGCCCGAGAAGGCCACGCCGCCCGCCCAAACCGAAACGCAAAACACCAACGCAGCCTCAACCGGTGCGAACGAAAAAGCCACTTCGACAGAAGAGGGCAACGTCGATAAAGCCGCCGACGAGAAAGCCAGCCAAGACGATTCCGCGAAAGCCGCCAAACATCAAGGCGCGTACGCCATCGCCATTCGCAACGGAGGCGGCGCAGACGGACTGGCAGGCGCCGCTCAGGCAAAACTCGTTGCAGCAGGCCTCACCGAAGACAATCACACCTACGCACTTGATTCGTATGCGATTGCAGGAGGCCTCGCCCCCACGACCGTCGTATACGTAAAGGGCACGGGCGACGATGCCGCCGATGTCAAAGAGGAAGCGGAAAAGGTCGTTTCCGCACTGGGACTTGGCAGCGTGCAAACTTTCGACGAAACCACCGCGGGCGAGTCGATGGACAGCTTTGATATTTTCGTCATCGTCGGCAAAGATGCACTGGGCACGTTGCAATAAAAGCATTCGGCCCACAGAACAAGCAACCCGGCAATACCAAAAGAGGGAGGCGCCGCACAAGCACGCCTCCCATTTCTTGGACACGAGAAATACAGTGAACCCCTATAGTTGGACAGACAATGTTCTGCTTCTCCTATAGGGGTCTTCTGCGTTAGGGGGTTTGATTTGCTGAGCAAGGATTACTCTGCCGAGTTCAAACAGCGCTTTGCGGACAGGTACGCCGACGGCGCGACCATCGCCATGCTGCAGCATGAGTTTGGCCTTACGAAGTCAACCGTGAAGCTTTGGAGGGAGAGGATCGACCAAGGCGGCGTCGGGGCTATAGACAGGCCGAGGAAGAACAACCGCTATCCCCAGGAGTTCAAGCTTCGCGTCGTCGAAGCCTATCTCCGCGGCGAGGGAGACTACAAAGCCCTCGCTCTCGAGCATGGCGTGCGCAACAGCGCGCAGATACGAGACTGGGTGAAGCGGTATCGAGAGGGAGGCGACGACGCCCTCGTCGTCCACCCGTCGGGGCGAAGGAGGAAGGAGCCCGCGAGCGAGGAGACGCTCGAGCAGCGGTGCGCCCGCCTCGAGATGGAGGTGGAGATCTTAAAACGAATGGCCGCCTCGGCGACGGCCCTCTCGGCAGCAGGCGGAAGCACGAGATAGTGAAGTCGCTGAGGCGGGAATATCCGCTCTCCACGCTCTTGGAGCTCATCGGGATGCCGCGTTCCACCTATTACTACCACGAGGCGAATCCTCCCTCAGACAGGCAGGCAACCGAGCGGCCGGTCATAGTGGAGATATGCAAGAAATCCCAGTTCAGATACGGATATCGACGCGTTGCCGACACGCTGCGCAAAGCGACCGGCGTTCGCATCGCCGACAAGACGGTGCTCAAGGTCATGCGTGAGGAGGGGTTGCTGTGCCGGACCCGCAGACGCAGGAAATACCGCTCCTACATGGGCCAGGTCGGCAAGTCCTCCCCGAACCTGCTGGCCCGCGACTTCGAGGCGGAGGACCCGATGACCAAGCTGGTGACCGACGTCGCCGAATTCAAGGTGGGCGGCACCAAGCTCTACCTTTCGCCCGTGGTTGACCTCTACAACGACGAGGTCGTCGCCTACTCGATATCCAGGTCCCCGAACATGAAGATGGTCCTCGAGATGTTGGCGGGCCTCGAGGGCAGGCCCGATGGCGAAGGCGCCCCGTTGCTGCATTCGGACATGGGCTGGCAGTACCAGATGCCCGCCTACAGACTCGCGCTCGAGCGGATGGGGATCGCCCAGTCCATGTCCCGCAAAGGAAACTGCCTCGACAACGCGAAGGCCGAGAACTTCTTCTCGATGGTCAAGACTGAGCTTTACTACGATTGGGAGGGAGACGACCCCGATATCTTCGAGAGGGATTTGGAGAAGTATATCGACTGGTACAACAACGTGCGCATCAAGAGGCACCTGGACGGAAGCAGCCCGGTCGAGTACAGGCTCAGCCGGGCCGCTTGATTCACTTCTTTTGCCGTTCAGGAAACGGGGTCCTTTGCAGAAATGGGAGGCAGTTCACATGCGGCAGCGAGCCCCTCTCTTCAAAATAATTTATGCTTCGCAGGTTTCCACAGTCAGCTCGTGGCTCGGCGCAGGCTCGCCGGCCTGGCGGAACGTAATCTGGCCCGTGGTGGGATCCATTGCGTCGACAATAGCGAGCGACTCCAAGTGGTAGCCGCGCTCGCGCAGGCTCGCGCCGCCGGGCTGGAAGCCCTTCTCAACCGCAATGCCAATACCCTCAACCGTAGCGCCAGCCGCTTCGACAATCTCGAGCAGGCCATTGAGCGCACAGCCGTTCGCCAAAAAGTCATCGATGATAAGCACGTGGTCTTCGGGGCCAATGAACTTCTTGGACACGATAACGTCGAACACTTTGCCATGCGTAAAGCTCTGAATGCGCGTGCGATACATTTCGCCATCGAGATTGATAGACTGGGCCTTTTTCGCAAACACCACAGGGGCGTTGTCGAAATGGCGGGCAGCCATGCAGGCGATTCCGATACCAGAAGCCTCGATGGTAAGAATTTTATTGATGGGGGCATCAGCGAACAGGCGCTTGAATTCCGCACCCATCGCATCAAGCAGCTCGATATCGATGCGATGGTTCAAAAAACCGTCAACCTTCAAAACGCCCTCGGCCTTCACCACACCGTCACGTTGAATGCGATCTTCGAGAAGCTTCACGCCCTACCCTTTCTCTTGCGGCAGCCAGCACGCCACCAGCTCATGCAGTTATAAATAGGTAGTTTAGCAGCTAACCGAGAAAGAGGAAGAAATGAATCGCGGGAGCCAAAAATCAGCGCAACATCCAAAATGGACGGACTTCGCGACATTTTTGCAACTTAGCGTGTATTCTTGCTCGCCAAGCGGCCAAAGAATCGGGCAAGCAGGTTGAATGCCAGAATGCACACCATGAGCACCGCAGCGGCACCGCTCGAAACCGCGTCCAAGTCGGGCACCACGCCCTCGCTGTTGATCTTCCAAATGTGCACCGCAAGCGTCTCGGCTGGGCGGAACACATTCCATGGACACGACGCACTCGAAAAATCAAGACTCGCAAAATCGAGCATCGGCGCCGACTGACCCGCTGTATAAATAAGGGCCGCAGCCTCGCCAAACACACGTCCCGCCGACAAAATGATGCCCGTGATAATAGCGGGCAACGCCGCGGGGAGCAGCACGTGAATGGTCGTCTCCCAGCGGCTCGCGCCGAGCGCTAAACCGCCTTCGCGCTGGTCGTTGGGGATAGCCTCGAGCGCCTGCTGAATAACGCGCACCAAAATGGGCAGATTGAACATCGTGAGCGCCAAAGCACCCGATAAAATGCTGAAGCCCCAGCCCATTTGCAACACGAAGAACAGGAATCCGAACAGACCAACCACAATGGAGGGCAACGACGAAAGCGCCTCAATGGCCGTTTTCACGAAATGCGTCAAGCGGTTCTTCGGCGCGTACTCAGTAAGGTAGATCGCGCCGCCAAGCGCGATAGGCACCGAAATAAGCAACGTGAGCACCAGCAAATAGAACGAGTTGAACAGCTCTGGGCCAATGCCGCCGCCCTCTTTGAACTGCTCGGGCTTGCCTGTGAGGAAGCTCACGTCAAGCAGCTTGCCCGCACCGCTCGCCACAATGTACGCGATAAGCGAGAACAGCAACACGCAAATCGCAGCCACGATGGCGAACAGCACGCCCGTGGCGAATTTATCCTGCAAGGCAATGCGGCGAGCAAGAGCGTTTTCCGCCTTCTCGCTTTGCGCTCGATTCGGCGCCCCCTGCGGCAGGCGAGCTCCGACGGTACCCTGATCGGCGACCATTTTGTCAACACTAGCGGCCATTGACGTTCAGGCCTCCCTTGCGTTCGATGAAATGAATGACGGAGATGAACACAAACGACATCGCCAAAAGCAGCAAAGCAAGCGACCACAGAACATCGGAATACACCGTGCCCATCATCTCGTTGCCGATGCCCATGGTCAGCACGCTCGTAAGGGTGGACGCGGGAGTGAACAGGCCATCGGGCACCTGCGCCGCGTTGCCGATAACCATTTGAACGGCAAGCGCCTCGCCGAACGCGCGAGTCATACCCAGCACCACAGCCGTGCACAGCGAGGGCATGGCCGCACGCAGCACCACATGCCAAATGGTTTGCCATCGACTCGCGCCTACGCCATAGGCGCCTTCACGGTAGGCCTTCGGCACAGCCGTGAGCGCGTCGATGGAAAGCGACGTAATCGTGGGAAGAATCATCACAGCGAGCACGATAGATCCCGAGAAAATGCCGAAGCCCGTGGTATTCGACCAGCCGCGGCACCATGCGACGACAATCGTGAGGCCAATAAGGCCATATACGACCGACGGAATGCCTACGAGCAACTCGACGACCGGCTGGAACACCGTTCGACCGAACCTCGGCGAAATCTCAACCACAAAAATGGCCGACCCCAAAGCGAACGGCAAGGCAAGCAGCGTGGAAAGCAGCGTAACCGAGAACGATCCGACAATCATGGGCAGCGCGCCCACCGTGGGCGCGCCCGATGCATCGGCCTGGTGCGGGTTCCACGTGGTCCCCGTGAAAAATGCCGTCGGCGAAATGCCGTCGACGAAAAATGTGGCCAAGCCATGCTGGGCAACCATGAACACAAGCGTTGCCACAAGAAGCACGATAAGCGTCACGCACGCGCCCGAAAGCGCGCGGCCCACATTGTCGAGTCTCTTTTTCGACAGAGATACCACTGCCTTAAACCTGCCTTTCAAACATACGCGGACCCAAGCCGATGCGAAGGATCGCCGCTTCGACATCGCGCCCTTCAGGCTTGCGCCGAATGCGCAAAAAAAGCCCGACCGCGCCACGTGCGGCCGGGCTGAGTTTTCGCTGCCTAGAGCTTGGTCACGTTGCCGTCTGCGTCGCGGGAAACCTTCATGCCGGAAACCGAGATGTAGCCGTTTTCGGAAACCAGGCTGCCCTGGACCTCGTCGCTCATCATGAAGTCGATAAACGCCTGGGTGGCCTCGTCGGCCTCTTTGGCGGTGTACATGTGCTCGTAGGCCCAAATCTTCCAGTCGTTGGTCTCGACCGTGGAGGTTTCGGGCTTCACGCCGTCAACGGAAAGCGCTTTGATGCTGCTGTCGTAGTAAGAAAACGCCAGGTAGGAAATCGCGCCCGGAGTGTCTTTGACCATCTTGGCCGCAGTGCCCGAGGAATCCTGCTCCTGAGGCTTAAAACTGTCAGGCACCTTGGTGCCGTTGAGCACGGCCTTCTCGAACACCGCGCGCGTGCCGGAGCCCGATGCACGGTTGATAACCGTGATTTCGAGATCTTGGCCGCCGACCTCTTTCCAGTTGGTGATTTCGCCCGTGAAGATCTTCTTCAGGTCGTCCATCTTGATGTCATCGATGGAGACTCCGCTGTTCACCACAGGGCCCATGCCCACAACGCATACCTTGTTGTCGGTGAGCTTTTCGGCATCGGACTTGTTGTCGAGCTTTTCTTCGGCGAATACGTCGGAATTGCCGATTTGCACCGCGCCCTGCACGATTTGCGTAATGCCCTGGCCAGAGCCACCGCCCTGAACGGTGATGGTAACGCCGGAATTTTTAGCCTGGAACTTTTCGGCCGCAGCCTCAACGAGCGGCTGCAGCGCGGTAGAGCCAACGGCGGTAATGGAACCCGTGAGAGCCTTGGTTTCGGTCGTTGCGGCGGCATTATCGCTCGAGCCGGAATTGGAGTTGTTCGAGCATCCAACCAAGCCGCCCAAACCAGCAAGAATAACGGTGCTGCCCGCGACGGTGAGGAAGCGGCGGCGGCTCATGGAGTAGTTTTGCATGATGTGCGTTCCTTTCGGATGATGGTTCCCTTCCATGGGGTCTCATCTTGAAGGGCGCACGTCATGCCCACGTCAGGGCAACGTCAAAGACGGGTAAAGCATCCTCAATCTGTTAAATGCCCGTGTTAATTGCTCGCAGCGTTTAACAGATTTGTTCGACCCAACGTTTAGCGCCGAGGGCATACGCCACTCGCCGTGGTCGCGCGTGGCAAGGGACACCGCAAACAATCGAGGTGTCGGGGGATCATTTGCTGCGTCGAGAACACGCCGGCCGATACAGCCCTTGGCCGACCGAACGCATTCCCAAACAACAAAAAACCTGTTAAACGCTGCGAGCATTTAACAGGTTTTGAAAAGTCGCGAGCTATTTCGCGGGAAAATGCACTTCGATTATCGTGCCTTGGGGCTCGTTGCCCATCACGGAAATCTTCGCTCCGTGCACTTGCGCGGCATGCTTGACAATGGCAAGTCCCAATCCGCTGCCGCCTGTTTCCTTCGAGCGGCTTTCGTCGACGCGGAAGAAGCGCTCGAATACGCGCTCGCGCAGCTCGGGCGGAATACCGATGCCCGTATCGCTCATGCGCACAACGGCCGATCCGTCAGCCGCACCGATAATCGCAACATGCGCGCGGCCGCCTTCGACGTTGTAGCGAATCGCGTTCTCGGCCAGGTTGCGCACCATCTCGCCCAAAATCTGCGCGTTGCCGCGCACGACCACAGGCTCATTGCCGCTGCGCTCAATCTCGCACGAGAGAGACACCGCATGGTCCTCGGCATAGGGACGCAAGCGCCCGCACACGTCATTGGCAAGAGATTCGAGCGAAACGACCTGGTTCATATCAACACCCAAATCATCGCCCGACGTGCTATCTTTCCCCATGTCATCGAGCTTTGAGAGCGAGATAATATCGTCGACCATACTGCGCATACGCTGCGATTCGCTGTGGATGGTATGCGCGAACGACTTCACATCCTCATCTTTCGCGATGCCCGCGGCGATAATTTCCGCATAACCCGAAATGACCGTGAGGGGTGTTTTGAGCTCGTGCGACACGTTCGCAGTGTATTGACGCCGCTCGCTCGCCTGGGCCTCGAGTCGCTTGCGCTGAGCGTCGAGGCGCGTGAGCAAGGGGGAAAGCTCGACCGGGGCGTCCGATTCGAGAGGCCGATCCAAGTCGATTCGCATAAGGTCGGCCGAAATCACCTGAGCCAAAAACCGCGAACCCACGGCGGCGGAAACAAGCGCGAGCACGACAACAACGGCGCACGGCCCCAGCATATGGAGCATCATGCCCCACACGCTCGATTGGGTCGTGGCGAAACGAAGCACATCATCGTTGTAAAGACGAACCGAATGATAGAGCGTGACCTCTTGCAGGGTTTCGGAATAACGGCCCGCGCTGCTCTCGCCGTCGATTTCCGCCTGAACGAACTCGGGGCGCCCAGCATGGCTTTCGAGCATCGACACATCAGCCACGTCGTTGTCGAACAGCACCGTGCCATCATTCGATATGAGTGTAATGCGCATATCTCCCCCCATGAGCGTTGCCTGCTCATCGAGGAAGTCGACCAAATCGTCACCATCGAGCTTAGCTTCGTCGATATATGAGGCGAAACGATGGGATTCGTCAGCAATGCCATCGGAAGCACGAGAATCGAGCACGGCATACGATGCTGCCGCAAAGGCGGCAACACACACAAGCGCCACCGCCGTAGTAGCCACCATAATGGCGGCTGCGGCATTATGGGCAAGCGAATGATGCACGAAAAGGCGCAGACGCTTCGTACGCTTCCCGTTTTCGGGGGATGGTTTTTCCTCGTCGGAAACCGCAGTTACCACCATAGGCCGCCTACGCTTTCAGGCGATAGCCCACGCCACGTACCGTTTCGATATATGTCGAAGCTTCGGGACACACCTCAGAAAGCTTTTTGCGAAGCGTTTGCACATGGGCGTCAACCGTGCGGGTTTCGCCGGCAATGCTGTAGCCCCATACGCGGTCGAGCAACAAATCGCGCGACACCACGATGCCGCGATTTTCCATGAGATAGCGCAGCATTTCGAATTCCTTATGCGTGAGCTGCACTTCCTCGCCGTCTGCGGTGACCTGATAGCGCGCAACGTTCAGGCAAATCGGGCCCGCCTCAAGCGTTTCTCCGTCACCTGCGGCCGCCATTTCGCGCTGACCCGCCTGAACATCGCGTTCATGTCGGCGCAGCAGCGCGTTCACGCGCGAGATGAGCTCCATCATGCCGAAGGGCTTTGCCAGGTAATCATCGGCACCCGCGTCAAGGCCGCAAACCGTGTCGAACTCGGTCGACTTCGCGGTGAGCATCATGATGGGCACATTCGCAGTACGAGAATCGGCGCGCAAGCGCTTGAGCACAGAAATGCCGTCTTCATCGGGAAGCATTACGTCGAGAAGGAACAAATCGGGCACCTCGGTCGCAAGCGCGACGTCCATCTCGGACGCGCGCGAGAACCCACGCGTCGCATGGCCCGTTTGCTCGAGCGTGTAGAGCGCCAGGTTTCGAATTTGTTCATCATCCTCGAGGTAATAGATCATCCGAGAACCTCTCCTTTATAACGGCCGGTCAGTGCGTATTCTACCCATTCGGCGATGTTTTGGGCGTGATCGCCCACGCGTTCGAGGTATTTTGCGAGCATAAGCGCCTCGACGAGGTTCGATGCGACGCTGCCCTCGTCCTGAATGCCCCGCACCACATCGGATTTCACACTTTCGAAAAGCGCATTGATCTGCGCATCTTCCCCAATCGTCGCACGAGCGCGTTCGGCGTCGCGCTCTACGAACGCCTCGGTGGCGTCGTGCAGAATCACGCAAGCTCGGTCACCCATCTCACGCAGGTGCGCCGAAAGTTCATCGTCGAGTTCGCCTTGCAGAGTAAGCGCAATCTCGGCGATATCGGTCGCCTGGTCGCCAATACGCTCCAAGTCGCCTGCGATTTTAAGGGCAGCCGACACGCGATGCAGGTCGGTCGCGACGGGCTGCTGCGTGAGCAGGAGTTTCACGCACAATCCCTCGACCTCGCGCTCCTGATGGTCGATGTCATCGTCTCCGTCGATTACCGCATTCGCCGCTTCGGCGTCACGGGCGGCAAGCGCCGCAATGCTCGTGCGCAGGGCGTCTTCCGTCGACGACGCCATGACCAGCAGCTGGGCATCGAGCAATTGCAGTTGAGAATCCAATACCGTACGTGCCATGGCTTAGCCGAACCTTCCCGTGATGTAGTCTTCCGTGCGCTTATCGTTGGGGTGATCGAAAAGGTTTTTTGTGTCATCGAACTCAACCAGGTCACCAAGCAGGAAAAACGCACATTTGTCGCTTACGCGAGCGGCTTGCTGCATGTTGTGGGTCACCATGACCACCGTGTAGTCACGCTTGAGTTCAATGGCGAGCTCCTCGATGCGCCCTGTGGAAATAGGGTCGAGGGCGCTCGTAGCCTCATCCATAAGCAGCACCTCCGGCTCAACCGCCAGCGCGCGAGCGATGCACAAACGCTGCTGCTGGCCGCCCGAAAGCGCAAGGGCGCTCTTCTTCAGACGATCTTTCACTTCGTCGAAAATCGCCGCCTTGCGAAGCGCGGTTTCGACGATTTCGTCGAGCTCAGCCTTGCCCTTGACGCCATGGGTGCGTGGGCCGAACGCCACGTTGTCGTACACGCTCATAGGAAACGGGTTCGCTTTCTGGAACACCATGCCAACACGTCTGCGAAGCAAGTTGACGTCGATTTCCTTGCTGTAGAGTTCTTCCCCATCGAGCCTGATCGAGCCTTCGACTCGGCAGCCTTCGATAGTGTCGTTCATGCGATTGAGGCAGCGCAGGAAGGTCGACTTTCCGCAGCCCGATGGGCCAATGAACGCGGTAATTTGATTGCGCGGCATGTTCATCGTTATGCCGTGAAGCGCATGAAACGCGCCATAGTGCAAATCGAGGTTTGAAACCGCGATTTTCGTTTCATTTGAAGCCTCGGCCACGAGCGCCCTTTCTTCCCGAATTAAAACCGAGAAGAAACTTTACGGATGGGCGGCACGCTCGACGTTAGACGTTTGCAAAATTTGCGTAAAGAAGGGAGCAGGTTGCGCCGACAAAACCTGTTAAACGCTACGAGCATTTAGCAGGTTTTTTCGGCAGCTTCGACCACATGTTTCATGAGCATGCTCGTGGTCACGCCGCCAATGCCGCGCGGGACGGGGGTGATGGCGTCGACGATCGGCTCAATCGCGTCGAAATCGGCGTCGCCGCACAGGTTGCCTGCCTCGTCAACATTAATGCCCACGTCGAGCACCGTCTGACCGGGATGGAAGAAATCGCGACCATACGCTTTCGCGCGGCCCGTGGCAAGAATCACCACATCGCCTTTGCGCACGATGGCAGGCAAGTCGCCCGTACGCGAATGGCATGTGGTCACCGTCGCGTGGCGATCGAGCAGAAGCACGCTCACGGGTTTGCCAACAACCAAGCTACGCCCCACGACAACTACGCGCTTGCCCGCAATGGGAATGTCGTACGCGTCGAGCATCTCGATGCACGCCGCCGCCGTGCAGGGAGCATATCCGGGACCTCGGCCTGTAAACACCGCAGCCATGGAGCCGCGACCAATGCCGTCCACATCTTTCGCGGGATCGAGCGCATCGCAAACGGCCTCCTCATCGAACTGCTCGGGCAGCGGGCGGAACATGAGACAGCCGTGAATCGACGGGTCGGAGTTCACCCAGGCGATAACATCCATAAGTTCTTCTTGGGATGCATTTTCCGGAAGCGTAATGGTACGCGCGCGAATACCCAGTCCAGCAGCGCGCTTGAGCGCCGTGCGTTCATAGGCCAAATCGTCGGGGCGCGCGCCCACGCGCACAATCGCAAGACCAGGCTTCACGCCGCGCTCTTCGAGCGCAGCAATGCGCCCCTTCAATTCCTCTCGCAGCGAGTCAATAACGGGCTTTCCAAGCAGCAATTTCGCCATGTCGGTTCTTTCTTCTTTTGCGCATACGGAACATGGAACCCACCCTGGCGCGACCCCAAAAAAAACGCCCCGAAGTGCACCGAGGGCAAGCTTCGCCAAAAAAACAATGCCCGTCACTCTTCCGCGACGGGCATTGTGGATTCATATGCTGTCCGCGATCATTTAATAGCAGCAGCTACTTTATCGTAAATCGCCTGGGCCGCATCGCACGGCTGCGTTAAAAGTTGCGCACATTCCTCGTTGAACGCAGCGGCCTGGACCGCATCATCCATAAGATTCGTGTTGATATGCACATTGAGCGCCGCTGCCTGCAGGGCGCCTTTCGCCAAAATCGCCGAAGCGCCCACATCGGAAAGCACGAGTTTGCTCGCATTGCTCGCGAGGAATTCGTCGGACTCGATTACGGCCGCACACACGCGCATGATGCGCAACGGAACCTCGCACGCGCCCACAAGCGCCGCTTGCTCGGCCGCATGGCGCGCGGCCTTTTCTTCCTCAGTCGCACGCGAAAGCTTCCATGTGGCCGCGAGCCGGGAAAACGCCTCGGCATCTTCATCGATGAGTTCGAGCAAACGAGCTCGCGCTGCATCAAGCTCAACAACCGATGCACGCATGTCGTCGGCGACATCGGCGAACTTTGGCTTTCCCGCCGTAATATTTCCCACCATGGCGCCGAGCGCCGCAGCAAGCGCGCCAGCATAGGCCGCGCCACCACCGCCGCCAGGCACAGCGGCATCGGAAGCCAGCGCATCGACAAATTCAGTATTCACCATAGAAGCATCCTCAATAGGCCAAAGACCGTCCGCGGCCCATTTTCAAACGAGTTCCAAATAAAGAAGAATGGGCCAAAGGCGCAGTTCCTTTGACCCATTAAAACCCCAGGTCGAACAAACATCAGCGGCATGGGCTTAGGCGAGCACGGTTCGAGCGAAAGCAAGGCGACGCGCAACTTCGGCACGCGATCAGCAATTTGACCTCGAAGCGTGCCGCCAGAGCCCAATGCCGCGTCGGCATAGGGGCTTACTCGTTAGAACAGGCCCGTAATTTTACCGGTTTCATCGACGTCGATGTTCTCGGCCGCAGGATGCTTCGGCAAGCCGGGCATCGTCATGATGTTGCCCGTGAGCGCCACCACGAAGCCAGCGCCAGCCGACACCTTCACCTCGCGCACCGTGATGCGGAAGCCGCGCGGCGCGCCGAGCAAGGTTTGGTCGTCGCTGAAGCTGTACTGGGTCTTCGCCATGCATACCGGGAACTCGCCAAAGCCCATGGACTCCAAATGCTTGATCTGCTTCTTCGCGGCAGGCGTGAAGTCGACGCCATCGGCGCGATACACCTTCTTCGCAACGGCCTCGATTTTCTCGGCGATACCGCCCTCGTCGCCATAGGCGAACTCGAACGTCTTAGCGCTGCGGCCCTCATCGTCGCCGTTTTCGCACAGGCGCACAACCTCGCGAGCCAGCTCTTCGCCACCTTCGCCACCCTTGGCCCACACTTCGGAAAGGGCCACGTTCACGCCGAGCTCCTTGCACTTGGCCTCGACCAAATCGAGCTCGGCCTTGGTGTCGGTCGGGAATGCGTTGATAGCAACCACACAGGGAAGCTTGTACACCGTGGTGATGTTTTCCACGTGCTGCAGCAAGTTCGGAAGACCCGCCTCAAGCGCCTCGAGGTTTTCTTCATTCAGCTCGGCCTTCGGCACGCCGCCGTGGTTCTTGAGCGCGCGAACGGTCGCGACAACCACAACTGCATCGGGCTTCAAGTTCGCCAAGCGGCACTTGATGTCGAGGAATTTCTCAGCACCAAGATCGGCACCGAAACCGGCTTCCGTAATGGCGTAATCGCCCAGCGCCATGGCCATGCGCGTAGCAATGATCGAATTGCAGCCGTGGGCGATGTTCGCGAAGGGACCGCCGTGAATGAATGCCGGCGTACCTTCAAGCGTTTGCACGAGGTTCGGCTTCAACGCGTCTTTCAGGAGTGCGCACATGGCACCCTGAGCATTCAGCTGGCCAGCGGTGATGGGTTCGTCGGCACGCGTGTAGCCAACGACAATGCGGGCCAAGCGCTCTTTGAGGTCGGAAATGCTCGTAGCCAGGCAGAAAATAGCCATAATCTCGGAGGCAACGGTGATATCAAAACCGTCCTCGCGGGGCACGCCCGAAGCCTTTCCGCCCATGCCGCACACGATATGGCGCAGCTGGCGATCGTTCATGTCGACCACGCGCTTCCACGTGATGCGACGCACGTCGAACCCGAGCGCGTTGCCCTGGTGAATGTGGTTGTCGACCATGGCGGCAAGCAGATTGTTCGCAGCACCAATGGCGTGGAAGTCGCCCGTGAAGTGCAGATTGATGTCCTCCATGGGAACGACCTGGGCGTATCCGCCGCCAGCGGCGCCGCCCTTAATGCCGAATACGGGGCCGAGCGACGGCTCGCGCAGCGCGACCAGGGTGTTTTTGCCAATGCGACGCATGGCGTCGGCCAAACCGACCGTAGTGGTCGTTTTGCCCTCGCCCGCAGGCGTGGGGTTAATGGCCGTAACCAGTACGAGCTTGCCGGGAGCATGAGCTTCGTCGGTAAGCAAGTTGTAGTCGACCTTCGCCTTGTAGTTGCCGTATTGCTCGAGATACTTCTCAGGCACGCCAGCACGCTCGGCGATCACGGTGATTTTCTCGGGGGTTGCAGCTTGGGCAATTTCAATGTCAGTCAGCACGTCGGGCCCTTTCTTCCTGCGGCTTTCTCTTATCGCAACGAAGCCCATTGTAACGACGGTGGCGCACGCAAAGTTCCACGCCACGAACTCGGCGCAGATTCGCAGGGAAACGGCACAAGGCCGCTGCGAGCGAGTCGAAAGCTCGGGCGAAAGGAACAATCGGAAGAGCACGGTCATAACCGCACTCATGCAAGCAACGAAATCAACTGACGTGAAACGCCAACCTTACAGCGCGTCAACCGAATGGTGAACGGGCATGCTGAGGCATGCGGCGTGCTATGATTCAAGTAGCTGAACGGGCGCGATTGCGCCCACAAACAACCCCAGCACGAAAGGAGCGGCACCATGACCGAAGAAGCCGCCTCAATCCTCGTCGTCGACGACGAGCAGTCCATTACCGACTTCGTTTCTTACTCCCTCATGAAAGAGGGGTTCAAAGTCGATGTCGCCAACAACGGCGAAGACGCGCTCGAACAGGCGACGCGCAAGCATTACGACCTGTTCGTGCTCGACATTATGCTGCCCGGCATGGACGGCTATGAGCTGTGCCGCCGCCTGCGCAGCCGTACCACAGCGCCCGTGCTCTTCCTTTCGGCACGCGACACCGAGCTCGACAAGGTCGTCGGCCTCGAAATCGGCGGTGACGATTACCTGGCCAAGCCCTTCGGCGTGCGCGAGCTCATCGCCCGCGTTCGCGCCCTGCTTCGCCGCGGCACCCTTGAGGCACCCGATAGCGGCGCGCTCGTGGCTGCCGGAATCACGCTCGACGAAGACCGACACACGGCCGTCGGCCCCAATGGCCCCATCGATTTGACCCCACGCGAGTTCGAGCTGCTTGCCGCCCTTATGAAAGACGCAGGCAAGGTCGTGACCCGCGAAGATTTGTTGCGCGAAGCCTGGGGCTGGGAATACATCACCGAAACGAAAACGGTCGACACGCACATCAAACGCCTGCGCGACAAAATCTCGCAAGCAGGCTTCGACCCGAGCATCATCGAGACCGTGCGCGGCTACGGCTACCGCCTGAAAGCATAGGCGCCGTTTACGATGAATGACGCATTACGCACAGCGCCGCCGACGAAAGGCGCTTCATTATGAGGCGCCTTCAGTCGTTTTATGCCATTCTGGCCACTATTTTCGCCGTGGCGGCTTCGATACTCACCTTTTTCCTGGTGTGCATTTTCGGCATTCCCGATATAGGGCTGCTTCTCTGGTTCCTGTTTGCGGGCACGGCGTTCACGTTCACGTTGAGCCTCGTCATTGGCCACTACCTGGCCGAGCCCCTTACCGATTTGCACGTGCGCGCGCAAGCGATTCTTCATGGAGACGCGCGCGTCGATATTAAGCCGGAAGGCAAGCTCTACGAGGCCGACGAGCTTGCCGAAGACTTCGTTGCCCTGAGCGCAAAAACAAAAGCCCAGATGAGCGACCTTTCCGTGCAGGAAAACCGACAAACGCGCTTCATTAGCGACGTGGCCCACGAGCTGCGCACGCCGCTTACGGCTATTCGCGGCAACGCCGAAACCCTCATGGATCCCGACATGCCGCCCGCGCTGCGCGAGCGCTTCTGCCAAACCATTATCAACGAGTCGGAGCGCCTTACGCGCCTTTCGAACGACCTGCTCACTCTTCAGCATATTGAAGAAGGTACCGATCAAGTCATCATGAAACGCGTGAATTTGCATGACGTTGCCGAACGCGTGGCCGATGCGATGAATCCGATTTTCGAGGAAAACGGCGCAGAGCTGAAAATCGAAGGCGAAGCGCCCGACGTGCTGGGCAACCCCGACCGTCTTCAGCAGGTCATTTACAACCTGGTCGCCAATGCGAGCCGCTTCGTGGGCAAAGGCGGACACGTAACCATTCGCCTTGCGGGTCTGGCCGACAAATCCGTCATCAGCGTCATCGACGACGGCCCTGGCTTTGGCGATATCGACCCGAAACTTTTGTTCACACGCTTCTATCGCGGCGACAACTCCCGCGCACGCAACACCGGCGGCACGGGATTGGGCCTTTCCATCGTGAAAGGCATCGTCGAAGGCCACGACGGCACCATTGAGGCGTTTAATGCGGCAGGCGGCGGAGCGTGCTTCGTCGTTTCGCTCCCCAGCGTCCACGAACATATTCATTAGCATGACAAAACACCGAAGAACTGCGCAACCATAACCCCGTAAACGAATGTGGCCTATCGACATACAGAGCCGATAGGCCACATGTGTATGTTTCAGAAGCGCCTTCCTACACGCGCCTCCAGCGCGTCAGGCGCCGTTCCGCGACATCGAACAGCTCATACAGAATCACACCGAGCAGCGCCATAGCGATAATGCCCGCGAACATCTTCGGGTAGGCAAGCAGCGCCCAGGCATTCACGATGAAATAGCCCAACCCCGTTGAGCCCGCAATGCCTTCGGCGAAAAACAGAATCGCAACCGCAGTGCCGCTCGAAATGCGCAATGCCGTGAACAGCTCAGGCAACGTGGCGGGAACAATGGCGTGGCGATATATATCGAGCCTGCTCGCACCAAGTGAGCGCATAGAAAGAATGCTCTGCTCAGGCACGCTCTTCGATGCATCGCGCACAGTTACGAGCACTTGGAAGAACACGGTAATCGCGATGAGCACGATCTTCGGCGCGTCGGCCAAGCCCAGCAGCACGATGAGCACGGGCAGCAGTACGACCTTCGGCAGCGGGTAGAGGAAATACAGAATAGGCGCGAATACGGCATCGGCGCGCGGGGAACGGCCGCACGCGAGTCCCAAAGGAATAGCGAGCACCGTACCGACGAGCATCGCAACCACCACGCGGTAAAGGCTCACGAGAAACGCCGGCCACAGCTCATCGAAATACTGCGCCACCATGGGAAACGCGTCAAAAGGCCCAGGCAGCACAGGATTGTGCACCGCCATGGCGGTAAACTGCCAGCCGGCAAGAATGAACACGATGGCGAACGCATAGCCTGCAATGCGGCCCAAAACAGGATGCTTACGCATGGGCCACCTCCTCTTTCGCCACAATGTCGCGCAGCATCTCGCGCAATGCGCGGCAGCGCTCGAAGAACAAATCGGCGTCGCGCCAGTTTTCCTGCCGCATCTCGGCATTTTCCAGCACATGCACCACGCGGCCCGGTCGCGGCGACATAACCACGATGCGCTGGCCCAAATACACCGCTTCCTCAATGGAATGCGTCACGAGCACCTGCGCATAGCCCTGTTCACACCAGCACCGCTTCAACATATCCTGCATTTCTTCGCGCAAAAGCGCATCGAGTGCAGAAAGAGGCTCGTCCATGAGCAGCAAATCGGCATCGCACGTAAGGGCGCGCGCCATGGCCAAACGCTGACGCATGCCGCCCGAAAGCTCCGCGGGAAACGCATCGGCGAAATCGGCCAAGCCCACCTGCTCGAGCGCGCGCACAACCCTCTCGGCTCTCTCGCGTTTCGGCGTTTTACGAATCCGCAAGCCGAGTCCCGCATTTTCCGCAACGGTTTTCCAGGGAAGAAGGCCGAAATCTTGCAGAATCAGAGCAGTGTTCAAACGCGGCCCCGCAACGCGCACGCCATCAACGAACGCGGCACCTTGCGTAGGCACGCGCAAGCCCGCCGCAATAAGCAGGCTCGTCGATTTTCCGCAGCCAGAAGGCCCCAGAATCGCCACGGCCTCACCTGGAGCCACGTCAATATCCATATTTTGAAGCGCGCGCGTTTCACCACGCGCACCTTCGTACACCTGCGATACCCCTTGCAGGCGAAGCTTCGGCTCCCCCATGAATATCCCCTATTCTTGCGGCTGAGCGGCTTGTTCACTTGTGGCAAGCTGAGCCGCCGATTTCGATTCGGCGATGCGTTTGTTCAGACGATGCAGCTCAACGAGCACAAATGCGCCCACGGTGAAAATCGCCAAGAAGTCGGAGCACGGCACGGCCATATACACCGCGTCGAGGCCATCGAACATCGGCAGAATGCCCGGCAGCACCTCAGGCAAAATGAGCGTGAGCGGCACAAGGAACAGGATCTGGCGCGTCATGGACAGAATAATGCTCTTCGTGGGCTGGCCGGTAGCCTGGAAGTAGTTCGAGCCGACGATTTGAAAGCCGATGATGGGTAGGAAAATGAGGTTCACGCGCAACGCGAACGCCGACAGGTCGACGAGCGCCGCATCGGTAATGCCGAAGAATCCGATGATCTGCGCAGCGAACACCATGATGAGCACCCACAGCACCGTGCCGATGATTGTAGCGCCCAGCATGCCCACGGCAAGCGTCTTCTTCACGCGATGCCACAGCTTCGCACCGTAGTTGAAGCCCAAAAGCGGCTGCACGGCGATTGACATGCCGATAAGCGGCAGAATGGTGAACATGGCCACGCGACCGACCACGCCGACGGCGGCCAGCGCATTGTCGGCGCCGATGGGGCTCATCGCGCCATATTTCACGAGTGCATAGTTGGTAACGACCTGCGATACGGCAGCGCCAATCTGCAGCACGAACGAAGCCGTGCCCAGCGCAAGAATCTTGCGCACGAGCGCCCCATTCATCGCAAGATACTTGCGGCGCAGGCGCAGCGGCACCCCAGGAGTCTTCGTGAAGTACCACACCACGGTAATGCAGCTGATACATTGGCCGCACACAGTAGCCCACGCGCTGCCGACGACGCCCAGGCCCATACCCATGACGAAAATCGCATTGAAAATGGTGCAGCCTACCGCGCCGATGAGCATGGTAAGAAACGCCCTGTTAGGCGCGCCGCAGGTACGGATGAAATTATTGATGCCCATACCGACGATTTGGAAGACGCAGCCCAGGCTGATGATTTGAATGAAGTCGCGGGCATAGGGGCGCACCGTATCGGTGGCCGAAGAAAGCGAGAGCAGCGGTTCGATGCAGGCAGGCACATGAGCGAGCACCGCGAGCAGAATGGATACCAGCACGCCGAGCGTGAAGGTATTGCCCAGAACATGCTCGGCCTCGCTGTGCTTGCCTTCGCCCAAACGAAGCGCGCACAACGCGTTGCCGCCTGCGCCGATGAGCATAGAAATCGCCATGAACACCGTCATGATCGGCGTTGCCACGCTTACGGCGGAAAGACCGATTTCTCCTGCACCGTGGCCAAGGAATACCGAGTCGATAATGTTGTACGCACCGTTCACGAGCATGCCCAAAATCGCAGGCACCGCGAATTCGACTACGAGGGCCGGAATATTGCCCGAGCCCATGCGCGTGACGCGCTCGTTTTCCTTCTTGTCGGCCGTTTGGGGTTTTCCCTCGCGCGCTTCGCGCATCATCTTTTCTTCAGTCATACACGCCCTTCTTGCGATTATTCGTTCGTTCTATTTTAGATATGCTCGCACTCGATGGCAGAAAGCTCCAGGTCAATAGCGCCAAGCAAGCCCTGCATCACGGCATCGAGGTATTGCACGCGCAAAAGCGGGTTCGAAAGCGCATTTGCGAACGGCAAAGAACGCGACTCCTCCGTGCCTAAGTCGCAAACATACGCGGCAACGTTGCGGCCGTCGGTCACGATAGGCTCCTTCGGATGGAACACGTTCAAACCAACGCCGAGTACCACTCTGCCGTCTTTCGCGTCAAGTGACATGCCGCACAGTTTGCCCGCTTCGCACATCACGTCGTTGGCAGGCTTAACCCATATCTCGTTTTCGGTCACGCCCGCAATGCCGCGCACGATGCGCGCCACGGCCTCGGCGAGGCGAGGGCTCATCGAGGGGAATTCTTCCTCGGGAATGCGTGGCTCAAGCAACACCGAGAAATACAGCCCGCCTTCAGGGCTTACCCATGGACGCGTTTTCCATTGGCCGCGGCCCGATTCCTGGCGCAGCGCGCGCACCGCGACGCCTGGATGTGCGCCATGATTGGCAAGGTCCCACACGTCGTCGTTGGTCGATCCGGTCACGTCTTTATAAATAATATCGAAGTTCATGGAGCTCCTTACATCGTCGAGCGCGCCATTGTCCGTGCGGACAAAATCGCACATTATTCAGCGGGAAAGTCTTCGAAGTGTAGCAAGCGGGCATGGGGTTCACGTGAACCCCATGCCCAAAGGCAACCTGCAAAAGAAATACCGATGAATGAACGCTTTGCGCAGGTCGCAAGCTTATAGCTTGGTTGCCTTTCCGTATACCGCGCCATCGGCGACAACGGGCGTGCCGTCGGCGAGCACATGGTTCGGCAAAAGCTCGAGCAGCGGCTTCACCACGAAATCGCGCTCGCACACGCGCGGGTGAGGCAGCGTAAGCTCGTCAGTTTGTCCCACGTACATCTGGTAATCGACGATGTCCAAATCGAGCGTGCGGGGGCCGTTTTCGATTTCGCGCGTACGTCCCAGGCTGTTCTCGATTGCATGCAAATACTTCAAAAGCTCCTTCGGCGGCACGCCCGTGCGCGCAAGCACCACGGCATTCACAAACGTATCCTGGTCTTCGTAGTACGCAGGCTCGCTTTCGTAGTAGCTCGAGATGTCGATGATTTGCGTATCGGGAATGGAGCACAGGCCCGTAATGGCCTGTTCCAAGTTCGCGATTTTGCCCTCTGTTTCCTCGCCGGGGTTCGCCACGAGGGCCACGTTGGAGCCAAGGCCCAAAATCACATAGGGACGCAGGTTTTTGAGCGCCTTCATGGTTTCGGGCACATTATGAGCGCGCACCACCGAAGCGCCCAGCTCACACGCCATTAGAGCCTCTTGCGCCGAGGCCTCATCGCGCTGCGCGGGCTCGCTTATGCCATACGCGGAGCCGATATAGCTTTTGCGCGAAACGGCGACCATCGTGGGATATCCCAAGCGGTTGAACTCGTGGAAGTTGCGCATGAGCTCCATGGTCTGACTCGCGGTTTTGCCGAAGCCAGGGCCGGGATCGACGCAGATGCGCTCGCGCGCAATGCCGGCTGCTTCGAGCATGGCGGCCTGGCCGCCCAGGTATTCTTTAACCTCGGCCACGACGTCGTCGTAGTGCGGATCGTTCTGCATGGTGGCAGGCTCGCCGAGCATATGCATGACGACAAGACCCGCATCGCAGTTTTTGGCGACTTCGACCATAGCAGGATCGCGGAAGCCCGTTACGTCATTGATGATCGCCGCGCCGGCTTCAACGCACGCGCGAGCAACTTCGGCGTGGCGCGTATCGATGCTCACGCACAAGCCCAAATCGGCCAGCTGGCGCACTACATCGAGCACGCGCGCGAGCTCCTCTTCGACGGACACTTCCGCCGAACCCGGACGCGTCGACTCGCCGCCCACGTCGATTATCTGAGCGCCTTCGTCAACCATTTGACGCGCATACGCCACCGCTTCGGCAAAACCGTTGTGCTGGCCACCGTCAGAGAACGAATCGGGCGTCACGTTCAAAATGCCCATAACGACGGGGCGCGTGGAGTCGAATTCGAAGTTCGCGCATTTCCACATCATGCTCGGTTTCTTCCTTTCTTATATACGCACAAACGCGTCCCCTCGCCTGAAAGCGAGGGGACGCGCCCCTTAGTTGTATCATGTGCCGCAATCCCCCTGCGGCAAAAAGCCTACTGCTGCTGCGAGGAATCGCCCTGCGGCTCAGCTGCCTGCTGTGGCGAAGCGAGCTGCGGCTCCTCCTGCTTGCCGACAGGCTCCACGAGCGTGAAACCCTCGTCGGGAGGAATTTCACCAGCAGCTTCCTTCTTCGAGAACTCAGCCCACGTGTTGTTGAGCAAAGCTTCGCACGCCGCACCGTCGACCGTCTCGCGATCAAGCAGCACTTCGGCCATCGTGTGCATTTGGTCGGCACGCTGCGAGAGAATCTCGTAGGCGGTATCGTGCGCCTGCTTCATGAGGCGCGCGACTTCCTCGTCGATTCGCTGGGCAGTTTCAGGCGAGTAATCCTGGGTGTTGCCATAGTCGCGGCCCAGGAACACTTCGTGGTTCGGCTGGCCGAACGTCTGTTGGCCCAGCGCATCAGACATGCCGTAGTTCACGACCATCTGGCGGGCCATCTTTGTGGCGCGCTCCAGGTCGTTGCTCGCACCGGTCGTGATGTCGCCGCAGAAGATTTCTTCAGCAACGCGACCGCCCAAGAACACGGCGAGCTCGTCGTACATCTCGTTTCGGCTCACGAGGAATTTATCCTCGTCAGGAATCGACATGGTATAGCCAAGCGCGCGGCCGCGCGGCACGATGGTGATCTTATGCACCGGATCGGCATTCGGCAGCAAGTGGCCAACCAGAGCATGGCCCGATTCATGGAACGCAATGGTGCGACGAGTTTTCTCGTTCATCACGCGGTTCTTGCGCTCGGGGCCGGCCATCAGGCGCTCCATGGATTCGTTGACTTCAGCCATGGAGATGTGCGACTTGTTGCGGCGCGCGGTGAGCAGCGCAGCTTCATTCATAAGGTTCATGAGGTCGGCGCCGGTCATGCCGCTCGTGAGTTTCGCAATGCGCGGCAGGTCGACATCGGGGCCGATGGGCTTGTTCTTCGCGTGCACTGCAAGAATCTTCTCGCGGCCGCGAACATCAGGCGCATCGACGACGATTTGACGGTCAAAACGGCCCGGACGAAGCAGAGCCGGGTCCAAAACGTCAACGCGGTTCGTCGCGGCGATGAGCACCACGGCTTCATTCTTCTCGAAGCCGTCCATCTCGACGAGCAGCTGGTTCAAAGTTTGCTCGCGCTCGTCGTGGCCGCCGCCCAAACCAGCGCCACGTTGGCGGCCAACGGCGTCGATCTCGTCGATGAAGATGATCGACGGAGCCGATTCCTTGGCATGCTTGAACAAGTCGCGCACGCGGCTTGCGCCAACGCCCACGAACATTTCGACGAATTCAGAACCCGAAATGCTGAAGAACGGCACCTGAGCCTCGCCCGCAACAGCACGCGCAAGCAGCGTTTTGCCCGTACCCGGAGGGCCTACGAGCAGACAGCCGCGCGGAATTTTTGCACCGAGGTCTTGGTATTTCTTAGGGTTGACGAGGAAGTCTTTGATTTCCTGAAGCTCCTCGACCGCCTCGTCTTCGCCAGCGACGTCGTCGAAACGTACATCGGGGTGCTCTTGGGTGTATTCCTTCGCCTTCGCCTTGCCAAACGACATTTGCGAATTGTTCGCCTTGTTCATTTGGGCGAAGAAGAAGACCATAAGACCAATAAGAAGCAGCGTGGGCAGCAGGCTCATAAGGAAGTCGCCCATGCCGTCGGGCAGTTTCACCTGATACTCAACATCGGGATGGCTCTTCAAGAGCTGCATGAGCGAATCTTGGCCCACGTAGGTAGACGTGTACTTGCGTGGGGTGCCAACGCTTTTCGCATCGAGGTTGGTGGTGTCAACCGTGGGCGCATCGGTGCCGAGCACGCCTTGGACTTGGGCATTCAACGCACCGATAGCATTGTTGTATGCGTCGGACGCGGTGGAGCCAGCGGTTGCGGCCGGATAATAGGTGCCCGTAACGGTATAGCTACCGGCATCGTAGACCACGTTCTGCACGCGATCTTGCTCGACGGCCTGCACGAATTCCGAGGTGATGAGCGTATCGGTTTCGGCACCATTCATCATCGTCATCATTTGGCTGCCGATGAACATCGCCACAACGAAGAACAGAATGGCCGAAATAATGCTCACGCGCTGCGGCGGACGAGACATCATTTGCTTGGCGTCTTTCGGGTCGATGTTGAACATGGATGAGCCCCGCTGGCCTTGGAACTGCTGGCCTTGGGGGTCTTGGCCCTGCTGCGGCATATTCCCATAGGGGTTCTGCTGGGGCTGCTGAGGCTGCTGCGGAGCCTGGCCAAAAGGAGGCTGCGGCTGGCCCTGCTGCTGCGGTGCCTGCGGCTGTTGCGGCTGTTTTTCGGGAGCCGACGGCGCAGGCTGCTGCGTTTGGTTGTCGTTTTGCTGCTGTGTTTCGCTCATTATTTTCCTTGGTACACTTCTGGCTTCAGAATGCCGATGTAGGGCAAGTTGCGATAGCGCTCGGCGTAGTCGAGGCCGTAGCCCACGATGAAAGCGTCGGGGCACTCAAAGCCCACGTACTTGCAATCGATTTCGGCCTGCTCGGGGTTTTGCTTCTTCAAAAGCGCCGCAATGGTGATCGATGCGGGATTGCGAGACTCAAGCACGCGAAGCAGGTACTTCAGCGTGAGGCCCGAATCGACAATATCTTCCGCGATAATCACGTGGCGGCCTTCGATGTTCGATGTGAGGTCTTTCAGAATGCGCACGACGCCGGAGCTCTTCGTGCCCGTTCCGTAAGAAGACACGGCCATGTAGTCCATCTCGAAAGGAAGATCGATCTGACGCGCGAGGTCGGACATGTAAATGGCAGCGCCACGAAGCACGCTCACCATGAGAATCGCGGGGTCGCCGTGCGGCGTTTCCGCGAATGCCACGTCGCGATAGTCTTCGGTAATCTGCTGGCCGATTTGCGCCACTCGCTCGTGAATCGCTTGTTCGCTATAGAGAATTTCTTCGACATCGGCGTCACCAAACGTGACGCTTGAGCATGCAGCGGTTGAAGCCATTTCGGCCATGACACCCTCTCTTTCGGTTGAGACCTGAAAGTGCAGTTTAGCATCCATAAACAAAGCGCCAGCAACGATAGCGTAACGGCGCATCGAAAAACACGATATCACAACGTCGCGAGCACCAAAAAGGCTCGCCACTGCTAAGCGGCGAGCCTTTGGACGCTATTTGCAAAACATGAATCAAATAACGTTAGTAATACGAGTAGTACGAAGGTCCATAGGTCAACGCCGAGCATGCAGCCACACCGAACAAGACGATGAGCAGCACCCAGATGACGAACGTCGCCAAAAATCCAATAAGCGAAAACTTAACCGCCTCGGATTTCGCCTGCGGGAAATTGCTTTGGTTCGTAAGCCACGCAAGCAAAATGGCGATGGGACCCAGGAAGAAGCCACACACGGCCCAACCGAACTTCATTCCCCCCGTAAGATAGAGCAGAGGCATGCCAGGCATGTTCTGAGGAGCGCCCTGGGGCTGTTGCGCGGGGGCGCCGTAGAACGGAGCTTGGCCGGATGGCTGCTGCGGCTGCGACGCATTTGCGTACGGGTTTCCGGTAGGAGGAACCTGGCCCGCAGATTGCGGCGGGGTCGGCATGCCTTGCAGCGGCGGAACCGTCGCGGGCTGAGCGGGAGCGGCAGGTTTTTCGGCAGCTGCGTCTTCCGCACGCTTGTTGTTCTCGAACTCGGTCATGGAATCCTCAATTCGTAAGAAGCTTTCGTTGGCTCCATTATACGCACGAACCCACGCGCCGCCCCGCAGACGCGCATTCGAAACGAACTCTTAGCCGCGCAGTTACGGAACCGTTGAACTAATGAACCTTTATGCCATATTCGCTTCGTAGCCCGCATCGACCACAGCATCGATGAGCTGGGCATCGGCAACGTCTTCGGCGAGCTGCACGGTGGCCTTCTTGCCATCAAGGTCGACATCGACACTCGCCACGCCCGCGACGCCTTCGAGCGCCTTCTTCACGTGGGCGACGCAGTGCTGGCACATCATGCCTTCAACATGCAGAGTCTTTTCCATGAACGGTTCCTTTCTTTCGAGGGTATTTTGAATGCCTTCCGGCAATTTGTACGCAATTTCGCGAACGACCATTTCGTCTTCAGGAAGAAAGCGCCGCGACGCCTCTTCCTGCGCATGCTCGGAAAAACAAGGCTTCCATGTGCGCAAACGCAGAGCGTTGCTCACCACGCACACCGAGCTTAAGCTCATGGCCGCCGCCGCAATCATGGGATTGAGCGTAAGACCCGCCCACGAGAATGCGCCCGCCGCAACGGGAATGCAAATCGCATTGTAAATAAGCGCCCAGAACAGATTCTGCTTAATGGTGCGCATGGTCGCGCGCGAGAGCTGAATGGCCGCGGGAACGTCGAGCAAGTCGCTTTTCATGAGCACCATGTCGGCCGACTCGATGGCGATGTCGGTACCCGCGCCAATCGCGATACCCACATTCGCTCGAGCGAGCGCGGGCGCGTCGTTGATGCCATCGCCCACCATAGCCACGGCACCTTCACCGGACAAACGTGCAACCTCGCGCTCTTTGCCTTCGGGCAAGACACCGGCAACGACTTCGTCCACGCCGCATACACGCTGAATAGCCCGTGCCGTGCGCTCGTTATCGCCCGTAAGCATAACCGTGCGCACTCCCATATCGTGAAGCTCCGATACGGCAGCGGCACTTGTGGGCTTCACGGTATCGGCAACCGCGATAACGCCCACCACGCCAGCGCCCACCGCCAAGAACAGCGGGGTCTTGCCTTCGTCGGCCAAGCGTTCAGCTTCGTGCTCGAATTCGCCCAAATACACGCCATGCTGGTGCATGAGCTGGGCATTGCCCATTATGCACACGGTTCCGTCATACACGCCCGCAACACCGCCGCCGGGAATTTGGCGAAATTCGCTCGCCTCGGCAACGCGGAGGCCCATGCCTTCCGCACGCGAAACAATTGCGCGGCCAAGCGGATGCTCCGATTTCTTCTCGAGGGCCGCCGCAACGCGCAGCAGCTCATTTGCCTCCACTCCCGAGGCGCATAGCATATCGGTAATCTCAGGCTCGCCTTTGGTGATGGTGCCCGTTTTGTCAAGCACTACGGTTTTCACGTCGTGGGCAGTTTGCAGTGCTTCGGCCGTTTTCGCCAAAATGCCAGCACGCGCGCCACGGCCCGTGCCTACCATGATGGCGCACGGCGTTGCCAGGCCAAGCGCGCACGGACAGCTAATCACAAGCACCGAAACCGCATGAGTAAGCGAAATCGACACATCGCCCGACGCGAGCATCCATACGACGAACGTCACGATCGCGATGCCGATGACCGCGGGCACGAAAATGCCACTGATTTTATCGGCAAGCTTCTCGATGGGGGCTTTGGTCGAAGTCGCTTCGTCGACCATGCGAATGATGCCCGCAAGCGCCGTGTCATCGCCCACGCGGTCGACGCGCATGGCGAACCATCCCGTTTTCGAAATAGTCGCGCCAATCACGCCATCGCCCGGCCGCTTTTCCACGGGAACGCTTTCGCCCGTAAGCGCCGATTCGTCCACCGCGGCCGAGCCCTCGACAACCGTACCGTCGAGCGGCACTGCTTGGCCCGCGCGCACCACGAGCACGTCTCCGACCTGCACCTGTTCAAGGGGCACCTCAACCTCGGTTTCGCCCTCGCGCCGCGTTGCAACCTTAGGAGAAAGGTCGAGAAGAGACGAAATCGCATCGGTCGTTTTGCCCTTCGCGCGTGCCTCGAAATATTTGCCCAGCGTGACGAGCGTCAAGATCATGCCGGCCGATTCGAAATACAAGTCCATCACGGCCATATGCGCCGCATAGATGTCGCCCGCTCCCATTCCAATGCCAATGCGATAAATGGCCGCGATGCCGTACACAGTCGATGCCGTGGCGCCAAGCGCGATGAGCGAATCCATGTTGGGGGCGCCATGCACAAGGCTTTTGAAACCGCCGCTGAAATATTTGAAGTTCACCGCGATAACGGGAATGAGCAGCAAGAACTGCGTGAATGCAAACGTGATCATGTTCTCGTGGCCCAAGAAGCACGCAGGAAGCGGCCACGAGAACATGTGGCCCATAGAAAGATAGAACAGCGGAATGGTGAACACGAACGAAACGATTAGGCGGCGGCGCATGACCGTCTCGGCTTCGGCCGCCTTTTTGTTCGCCGCCTCTCGCGCAGCTTTGGCCGCAGAAACGCCACCCTGTGCGGCAGGTTGCGCGCCCTCGCCTGCCGCGGCACGCGGCTCGGCGCCGTAGCCCGCTTTATCAACGGCGGCACCGATAGCCGCATTCACCCGAGCAACCGCATCCGGCGATTCGTCGGCGTAGGTGACCTCCATGCTGTTTTTCAACAGGTTCACGGCAACTTCGGCCACGCCATCGACCGACGCCGTGGCTTTCTCGACGCGAGCCTTGCACGCCGCGCATGTCATTCCCGCTACATCGAACGTCTGCTTCATATTTACTCCCAGCCAGCACGCCCTCGCGGACATCTTGCCTTTCAGAACCCGCCTACCCTCAGTCACGGCCACAAGGCCGCTCCTCTCGGGCAGGCGGAACCTTCAAGGCAATCTGTACCACGAGGCCGCGCTTAGTTTTTTCGTCAGTTGGCTCTTTACGGCTACATGAATTTCTTGATGAGCCGCATGGCCTCATCGACCACCTCGACGTTGCCGGCGCGCACCTGCTCGACCACGCACGTTTCCATGTGGTCTTGCAAAACGATTTCGGCGATGCGATGCACGGCCGACTCCGCCGCCGCAAGCTGCACGAGCACATCTCCGCAGTAGCGATTGTCGGCAATCATGTCTTTCACGCCATTGAGCTGCCCAATTGCACGGTTTAGACGCTTGGTCAAATCGTGTTGCAGATCATCGGCGCGCTCGGTTTCTTTATGCCGGCACGCACAGCACTGTTTCATCTCTTCGGCCATAACAACTCCGCTCTTCAAAACAAGCACACGCAAACTCGAAGCGACAAACGCACTTCCCGTTCCACAATGCGCAAACTGCATTATATACCCCCATGGGGTATATGCAAGTTAAAGTTACCTCAGGTTTCAGGGTATCGGATCACGGCTTAAACAAAACCGATTCAATAGACAAAGCCCCGCTCGGACAAACCGAGCGGGGCTTGCGTTGCTTTTACATGCGGCCATACGGGAGGGAGGTCGCCACATGGAAAGCAATAGGATTATTGAACTATCGATTACTTGGAGCCGAGCATCTTACCTACAACGTAGCCCTGAGTATGGCAACGGCCGAGGGAAAGGCCGGGCAAATCCATGGGATAGTCGGGGCTGCCGAAGAAGTTGCCGGCACAATTGCCGATAGAATACAGGCCCTCGATAGGATTGCCATCCTTATCAAGCACTTGCATCTCGCCATTGACGTTCACGCCATGGACGATAGTGGACAGGCGAATGTGACGATGGATGCCGTAGAAGGGGGCCTGCTTGATAGGCTTCAGCCACTTGGCGGGCTTGCCCATATCTTCGTCAACGCCGGCATCGACAAGCTCGTTGTAGCGAGCAACCGTCTTCACGAACGCGTCCACGTCAGTAAGGCCAAGCTTCTTGCCGAGTTCCTCGATGGTGTCCGCCTTGAAAGTCGCAGCCAAATCGGGGTACACGCCCTTCTTCTCGCCCGGCTCCTCAGGCATGTACGCCTTAATGGCCTCGGGGTCATAGAGCTTGCCCGGCCAGTCAGCGCAGTCGGTCATATAATTCGAATCAAACACCTGCGTGTAATAGCCGTTGTCCTCTTCGCTCGTAAGGAAGTTGCCGTTGTAGGCCATGGCGCTACGTGCCTCATTGCAGAAGCGGGTGCCGTCATTTTTCACAGTCAAGAACGGCATGTCGGCCATAGAGCCCGGGCCCGCGTCGAAGTCATGCTGCACCTTGGAGCCGCATACGCTCTCCATGCGGCCGCCAGCCCATACCATCATCTTCTGGCCATCGCCAGTCTTATTGGTCTCCTTGCGATCAAGATGATTCATGTCGGGGTTGTAGTAGGCCATCATCTCATCATCGTTGGTATAGTCGCCCGTCGCGACAACAACGCCGTTTTTCGCATTGAACTGCACGTAATCGCTGCCGTCTTTGCAGATGACGCCCACGACCTTATCGCCGTCTTTCACGAGCTGCTCAGCCGGGCAGGAATAGAAGATCTCAAGCCCATCTTTGCCGTTGAAGTAATCGCACAAATCGCGCATGCCCGAGCCAGTGTTGTAAGGTTTCGGGCCGAAATCAAATGCGAAATAAGAAACAGGCTGCTCGTCGATAACCGAGATGTTGCTCGTCCATTTCTTGGTGGTGTCGACGACTTGGCAGCCGGCTTCGGTCGCCTTATCCCACAACCAATGCAGAGCTTCGCCGGAATTGTTTGCCCACAGCTCGAGCTGATCGCGGTGCGAACGCCATGCGCACTGCTCGGTGAGCCACGACATCACAGCCGCCTTGCCGGCGGCACTCGTGGAGGCCTCGAGCGAGTCGCACGTATTGCCCTGAGAAACCGCCTGGCTCTCTTTCTGAATAAGCGCAACCTTCGCGCCTGCATCGGCCGCGGCCAGCGCGCACGGCACACCTGCAGCGCCTGCGCCAATTACGACCACGTCAAATTCCTTGGTCTCCTTGACGTCTTTAATGGGTTCGGGAGCCTGGAAGAAGCTCGGCAAACCGTCGGTATCTTTAGAAGCGGCAGCCGGAGCGCCCTTCGACGATCCGCCCGACGGAGAGCAGCCCGCGAGCATGCCTGCGCCGGCCGCTCCAACGGCTGCGATGCCGCCGAATTTAAACAAATCGCGACGTGAAAGTTCCATGATATCCCTCCTGTTGTTTCTCGTTGGCAGCCCGTTCTCCCCGAACAGACCACCGCCGTTCCCCTTCGGAACGCCCCAAAATCTAAGCGGAAACAGGAGGCAAAGCATCGACCGAAATCGATTTTATGGGGTTATTTTTCTATAACCCCCTATATAACCCTCGGCCGACGTGCAAAAATAGCTCTCGAACGCACTATCGGGGAGGGATTGTGCCGAAGCAAACGCCGTGCGATACGCATGAAATTGAACCTATAAAAAACGACAAATGCGATGAACTGGACGCAAGTCTTGCCGAAGAGCTCAGGGGCTCGCTGCTATTCGGGTACATTCCCGTGGTGCCGCTCGCTTTCTTGGGCCTCGGCATCTATCGAGCCTGGATCGAAATCGCCTTCGTGGGCACGTTCGTGCCTTTCCCTTTCAGCATGGCGACGCCTCGCGACCTTTTCGACTCGATCATGGTGCTCACCGTAGTGCTGTGCGCGATTTTCGCCAAGAAGCTCAAAACACTCGTTGGTCGGCGCAGCGCTCTTACGATGACGGGCATTTTGCTCACTACGTCTACGGTACTCTCGTTTTCGGCATTCTACGCGCCGAATATCGCGACCGAGCTTGGAACGGCGTCGGGAATCGTTGGCGGCGTAGGCATCGCGTTCATGATTGTCATATGGAGCGAAATCTATGGCAGCCTCAACCCATTTCGCGTCGCTGCCTATTATTCGCTTTCTATCGTAGCCGGAGCGCTCGTCATTTATGTATATGAGGGCTTTAAATTTGAATGGCTCTTCGTTATGACGGCGCTTCTTCCGCTCGTCTCGTTACTCTGCGCACATTCCGCACTCCTCCATATCCCGAAATCAGATCGCCCCGCTCGCCGCGAGGCGACCGAGTTTTCCATACCTTGGAAAGCAGTATTTCTCATGGCTGCATACGCATTCGCCTATGGCCTGCTAGAAATGAGCTCCTATTCAGGAGGATTCGGACCGCACTCGTCGCCCGGAACGCTCTTCGCCGCACTCGCGATTTTCCTTGGCGTATGCATTCGTGGAAAACACTTCGATTTCGGGCTTATCTATCGAGGGGCGCTGCCCATCACCGTGGCGGCATTCCTGCTGCTTCCCGCGTTCAACCTATTTAGCGAATCGGTAAGCTCCTTTTGCATTTCCGCCGGCTACACTATGCAATCAATACTGATTATGATCATCATTGCCAGCATCTGTTATCGCTATGGCGCATCGCCCATCTGGCTCTTCGGCATCGAGCGCGGCGTCCGCCAGATTTTCATGCTGCTCGGTCGCGATACAAGCCAGGCTTTAGAATCAATCGGCGTTGCCCCCGCAAACATCGAGGTAGTTACCAGTGCGCTCGCGGTTATTTCCATCGTTGCCGCCACAATGATTTTCATGTCGGAAAAGGAGCTTTCGAGCAATTGGGGCGCCGTTCCCGTCATACCCGAGACGCAATCAATTCTCCCGACAGAGCCACGATCGAAAACGCCTGCCGAAAAGAAGCACGAACTCGCGACGCGCGTAGCGACCGTCGCGCGCGAGTATAAGCTGTCGACGCGCGAAGAAGAGGTGCTCCTGCTGCTCGGACAGCGCAAAACCGTGGGAATCATTGAGCGCGAGTTGTTCATCGCGAACGGCACAGCGAAGGCCCATGTTCGCCACATTTATCAGAAGCTCGACATCCATACGCGCCAAGAGCTGTTCGACATGCTCGGCGTCGAAACCGAGCACGAATCAAACAAGCAATCCTCGACTTCGTTATAAAAAATGCTCCGCTCGATTTCTCGAGCGGAGCATTTCCGCCTATTGCTTGAGTGAACAGTGCGCCCCAGACGCCCTGGTCGATTTTCTCGAGCCAGCCGACACGCGCAACGCCACCGCGCTTCACGTATTGCGCCGCAAGCCTCACGACCCAAGCTCCACGCTGAGCCTCGTCACGCTGTGGGATCCCTCGCCCACGCCGCGCACCGCATCACCTTACTCAGCGGGAACCTCATAGGTCTGTTCGCCGGCAGCGGCCTGCCCGTGTTCGTCGGCCGCGGCCTGCGGGTTTTCAACCTTGCAGGTGTAGCCGTCGACGATATCAGAGTCGATGGTAACCTTCGAGCCCTCCATCACACGACCGGCAACAATCTCATTCGCCACGCGATCGACAACCTCACGCTGCACCAAACGCTTCAACGGACGCGCGCCATACACCGGATCGAAACCGTCGATGGCAAGCGATTCAATGGCGGCGGGTTTCACTTCGAGTTCGATACGACGATCGGCCAAGCGAGCCTGCACGTCCTTGATCTGCAGAGCAACAATGCTCTCGATGTTCTCGGACGAAAGCGGCTTGAACGTAATAACGCCATCGATACGATTCAGGAACTCGGGCCTGAAGGTCGCACGCAGGCTCTCCTGCATTGCGGCCTGGAATTCCGCCATCTTCTTCGCAAAGCCGGCGGCATCGGCCTGCATCATATCTTGAACCAAATCGCCCATCGTGGCGCCCTGTTCTTTGGCCTCTTCCTGCGCGTCGGCCGCAAAATCGCGAATTGTCTGCGAGCCAATGTTGCTCGTCATAATAATAATCGCATTCTTGAAGCTCACCACGCGGCCCTGGCCGTCGGTCAGGCGACCATCATCGAGCACCTGCAGCAAAATATTGAAGACATCGGGGTGCGCCTTCTCAATTTCGTCGAGCAGAATCACGCTATACGGACGACGGCGAACGGCCTCAGTGAGCTGACCGCCCTCGTCATAGCCCACGTATCCCGGAGGGGCACCAATCAGGCGCTGCACGCTGAACTTCTCCATGTATTCGGACATGTCGATACGCACCATGGCGCGTTCGGTATCGAACAGGTATTCAGCGAGCGCCTTCGCGAGCTCGGTTTTGCCAACGCCCGTGGGGCCCAGGAACAGGAAGCTGCCAATGGGCCTGTCAGGGTCGGAAAGCCCCGCGCGATTGCGGCGAATGGCACCGGCGACCGCCGAGACGGCCTCATCCTGGCCCACGACGCGCTTGTGCAGCTGGCTCTCCAGGTCAACAAGCTTAGCCATTTCGCCCTGCATCATCTTCGACACGGGAATGCCCGTCCACGCGCTCACGACTTCGGCGATTTCCTCGTCGGAAACCTCTTCCTTCAAAATGGCGCCGTCGCCCTGCTTGGCGTTCACGGCCTCTTCGGCCTCGGCCAGCTGGCGCTGCAGCTCGGGAATCTTCGCATAGCGAATCTCGGAAGCCTTCACCAGATCGCCCTCGCGCGTGGCCTTCTCCTCGTCAACGTGGGCCGCATCGATATCGGCCTTCAAGGTTTGCACCTTCTCGATGACGTCTTTCTCGTTGCGCCATTCGGCCTTGCGCGCATCGAGCCATTCTTTCGACGTGGCCATTTGCTTGCGTAGCTCTTCCAAACGCTCGGCGCTCGCCGGGTCGCTTTCCTTCATGAGCGCCTGTTCCTCGATTTGCATCTGCGTATATTTACGCTGAGCAGCATCGATTTCCTGCGGCATGGAGTCGATCTCGATGCGCAGGCGGCTGGCGGCTTCGTCCATAAGGTCAATGGCCTTATCGGGAAGGAAGCGGTCGGAAATGTAGCGGTTCGAAAGCTCGGCCGCAGCGACGATCGCCGAATCGGTGATGCGCACGCCGTGGTGGATTTCGTACTTTTCCTTCAGGCCACGCAAAATGGCGATGGTGTCTTCCACGGTAGGCTCGCCCACGAGCACCGTTTGGAAACGACGCTCAAGCGCGGCATCTTTCTCGATGTATTTGCGGTATTCGTCGAGCGTCGTCGCACCGATGGCATGCAGTTCGCCGCGCGCCAATGCGGGCTTGAGCATGTTGCCCGCGTCCATGGACGAATCGCCCGTGGAACCAGCGCCCACGATGGTATGCAGCTCGTCGATGAACAGAATGATGCGGCCGTTGCTCTGCTTCACTTCGCGCAGAACCGCCTTCAAACGATCCTCGAACTCGCCGCGGTACTTCGCGCCCGCAACCATAGCGCCCAAGTCAAGCGCGATAACATCGTGGTCTTTCAGGCTCGACGGCACGTCGCCCGCAACGATTCGCTGGGCCAAGCCCTCGACGATTGCCGTTTTGCCAACGCCCGGTTCGCCAATAAGCACAGGGTTGTTCTTCGTGCGGCGCGAAAGCACCTGAATGGTGCGGCGAATCTCGTCGGAGCGGCCGATGACCGGATCGAGCTTGCCCTCGCGCGCCTGCTGAGTGAGGTTTTGGCCGTACTGGTTCAGCGCGTCAAGCTCGGCTTTGCTCTGCTGGTCGGTCACGCGGGTGTCGCCGCGAAGGTCATCGTAGGCCTCTTCGATGTTTTTGCGCGTCACGCCCGCGCCGTTGAGAATCTTGCCCGCCTGGCCCTTGTCTTCGGTAAGGGCAATGAGCAAATGCTCGCTCGTCGCATAAGAGTCGCCCATCTTTTCAGCGGCCTTCACCGCGTTGTCAATGGCATTCATGAGGCCTTGCGACGGAAGGGGCATGCCCATCACGCCGCCTGTGACCTTGGGTCCATTGGCGATGGCCTTGTCGACTTCGCCCGAAAGCATCGCCGGGTCGGCGCCCACGCGCTTGATGATGGCCGAGATGTTGTTCTCGCCCGCATCGAGCAGAGCTTTCAGCAAATGAATCGGCTCGACCGACGACGTGTCGGCGTCGCTCGCGATGCCCATAGCGGCCTGGAAGGCCTCTTGAGCGGTTACTGCAAGTTTGTCGAGTCTCATAAAACTATCTCCTTCCTAGATGGAGAGAATTGGTTTCAAATAAAACCTGCTAAACGCTACGAGCATTTAACAGGTTGGCGCGCTAACGCACCTCGATGTTTTGCGTGCTCGCAGGAAGCATGAGGCGCGATACGCTTTCACGCGTTTCGAGTTCATGCACGCGGTCGGCCAGGCGACGCACCTTTTTGTGCAAGTCGTCGATTTCCTCATCGCGCTCGTCGAGACGACCCTTCAAATCCAAAATTCGAATGACGCCCGCAAGGTTGATGCCTTCACTCGTGAGCTCGTTGATAAGCTCAAGGCGCTCGATGTCGGCTTGCGAATACATGCGCGTGTTGCCGCTCGTGCGCTGAGGGCTCACAAGGCCCTTTTGCTCGTAAATGCGCAACGTTTGAGGGTGCACGCCCGCCAACTGGGCCGCGACGCCGATCATATAGAGAGGTGTGTGCCTGTCTGCCATTGCTATCTCCTACACGCCTAAATGCTCGCGAACGTTTTGGCCCGCATGCTCGCAAGCCGCCTGGAAGTCGATCATGGCCTGTTCTTGCTGCTCAGTCATGTGCTTGGGGATTTCCACATGGAACGTAATGCGCAGCGCGCCGCTGCCCGAGCCCTTCACGTTCGGAGCGCCCTTGCCGCTGATTTTCAGCTCAGTACCGTCTTGAGAACCGGCGGGAACGCTTACGCGGATTTTCGTGCCGTCGGGCGCGGGAATCACGATTTTCGCGCCGAGCGCAGCTTCGGAAACCGTAATGGGCACCGTCATGAGCACATCGGCGCCATGGCGCGAATACAGCGGATGCTCGCTGATTTTCGTAGTCACAAGCAAATCGCCGGCCGGGCCCCCGTTTGCACCCGCGGCACCCTTGCCGCGGAAGCGCACGCGGCCGCCATCGACCGCGCCGGCAGGCACCTTCACGTCAAGCGTTTCGACGCCGCCCTGGGGATTACGCACGCTCACCTTCTTGACGCAACCATTGAATGCTTCATCGAAGCTCACGTTGAGCGTCACGTTCATATCGCGGCCCTTTTGGGGCTGCGGCTGGTATTGCCCGCCGAAGCCAGAACCGCCGAAGCCGCCTCCGCCGAAAATATCATCGACGTTGAAGCCGCCAGCGCCCGCCACGCCTTCACCGCGACGAATGCTATCCAGAATGTCGGCCCAGCTGCCAAAGCCGCCGAAGCCCGAAGCCCCAGCGCCGCCGGCGCCGCCGCCCCATCCATAGGGAATGCGCTGTTCATCGGCGGTTCCGTACTGGTCGTAAAGCTTGCGCTTCTTCTTATCGCTCAAGACCTCATAGGCCTCGTTGATTTCCTTGAACTTTTCCTCATCGCCGCCTGCATCGGGGTGGTTCGTGCGTGCAAGCTTGCGGTATGCCTTCTTAATCTCTTCGTCCGTGGCGCTGCGGGAAACCCCGAGCGTCTTATAGTAGTCCGGCGTGGCTGCCAACTGCGCCACCTCCTTTTATTCTGACGTGCAATTTCTACAAAGAAGGCGAGCACTGCGCCCGCCTTCCAATACATACTATTCTGCGTCGTCGCTTTCGACTTCGCGCTTCGGGCCGCCAGTGGAGATGGTGACCATTGCCGGACGAATAACCTTCTTGCCCAGGCGATAGCCCTTCTGGTATACCTGCGCAACGGTCTCGTCGGGCACGCTCGCGTCTTCGACCTGGCCTACGGCCTGATGCTCAAGCGCGTCGAACGCCTCGCCCGCGGGGTCGATGGTCTCAAGGCCATGCTTGCCGAGCGATTCGGAAAGCTTGGTCGAAATCGCCTTCACGCCGTCGAGCAGACCGGCATCACCGTTGGCTTCGGCGTGCGCGATAGCGCGCTCAAAGTCGTCCATCACGGGAAGCAGATCGCCCATGAGCTTTTCAGCGGCACGAACGCGCATCTCGCCAGCCTCTTCGGCCGTGCGCTTGCGATAGTTGTCCCATTCCGCCTGAAGGCGAAGGTACTTATCGCGCATGGCGGCCGCTTCAGCTTCGGCCTTGGCGACGCGCTCGGCGTCAGCCACAACCGCCTCGGCCTCTTCCTCGATGGAATCAGCCTCGGCCTCGGCGGCCTCAGCGGTTTCCGCCGGTTCGGCCTCGGGGGCCGGGGCGGCCGCTTCAGCCGCCCCTTCGGTTACTTCATCTGCGCCGTCGATAGGAATCTCACGAGGCTCCTGGGCGGCTTTGTCCTTACCGTCCTTGCTCATATGATTATTTCCCTTCGTTCTTGTCGTCGACGACCTCATAGTCGGCCTCGATGGGGCCGTCATCCTGCTGGGGAGCAGCACCCGCGGCGCCAGCGCCAGCAGCGGCGGCGTCCTGATTGCTGTAGGCAACTTCGGCCAGCTTGTAGCTTGCCTGCTGCAGCTTCTCGGTAGCAGCCTTGATGGCGTCGATGTCGGTGCCCTCAAGCGCAGTCTTGGCTTCGGCGATAGCGGCCTCAACCGTGGACTTGCTGTCGGCGGGAACCTTGTCGCCCAGCTCGTTGAGCGTGGTCTCGGTAGCGTTCACGAGAGAGTCGCAGTTGTTGCGAGCCTCGATCTCTTCCTTGCGCTTCGCGTCCTCGTCGGCGTGAGCCTCGGCGTCTTTCACCATGCGGTCGACTTCGTCGTCGGACAGAGCCGTGGAACCGGAGATGGTGATCTGCTGCTCCTTGCCAGTGCCCAGGTCTTTAGCGGAAACGTTCACGATGCCGTTGGCATCGATGTCGAACGTGACCTCAATCTGGGGCACGCCGCGGCGAGCCGCAGGAATGCCGGTGAGCTGGAAACGGCCAAGGGTCTTGTTGTCGTTGGCCATCTGACGCTCGCCCTGCAGAACGTGAATCTCGACGGACGTCTGGTTGTCGGCGGCCGTGGAGTAAATCTCGGTCTTGCGGGTCGGGATGGTGGTGTTGCGGTCGATCATCTTGGTCATCACGCCGCCCATGGTTTCAACGCCCAGGGAAAGCGGGGTGACGTCGAGGAGCAGAATGCCCTCAACATCGCCGGAAAGCACGCCGCCCTGAACGGCCGCGCCAATAGCGACGACCTCGTCGGGGTTCACCGACATGTTCGGCTTCTTGCCCGTCATGGTCTCGGCGAGCTGCTGGACAGCCGGCATACGAGTGGAGCCGCCAACGAGAATGACCTCGTCGATGTCGCCCGTGCCAAGATCGGCATCTTTCAGCGCGCGCTCAACAGGCTGCTTGCAGCGGTCGAGCAAATCTTTCGTGATGCGCTCGAACTCAGCGCGGGTCAGCGTGTAGTCGAGGTGCTTCGGGCCGGTAGCGTCAGCCGTGATGAACGGCAGATTGATGGAAGCCTGTGTAGTGGAGGAGAGCTCCATCTTCGCCTTCTCGGCAGCTTCCTTCAGGCGCTGCAGAGCCATCTTGTCTTTGCGCAGGTCGATGCCGCCGTTGTCGGCAGCGAACTTGTCGGCCATCCAGTCGATGACGCGGTGGTCCCAGTCGTCGCCGCCCAGGTGGTTGTCACCAGCGGTGGACAGAACCTCGAACACGCCGTCGCCGAGCTCAAGCACGGAAACGTCGAACGTGCCGCCGCCAAGGTCGAACACGAGGATCTTCTGATCTTTGTTCACCTTGTCGAGGCCGTAAGCCAAAGCAGCAGCGGTAGGCTCGTTGATAATACGCTTCACCTCGAGGCCAGCGATCTTGCCAGCGTCTTTGGTAGCCTGACGCTGAGCATCGTTGAAGTATGCAGGAACGGTAATGACGGCCTCGGTAATCGGCTGGCCCACGCGCTTCTCGGCGTCAGCCTTCAGCTTCTGCAGAACCATGGCCGAAATTTCCTCGGGAGTGTATTCCTTGCCATCGATGTCGACGACGGAACGGCCATCCTTGCCCTTCACCACGTTGTAGGCGACGGTCTTGCGCTCTTCGGCAGTTTCGTCGTAGCTGCGACCGATGAAGCGCTTCACGGAAGAGACGGTGTTCTCAGGATTGGTGACCGCCTGGT
>OGCN01000169.1_pt1 | contig 112936 bp, 97 predicted proteins | sample 1570181 | NCBI WGS metagenome assembly OGCN01 (sample SAMEA4370584, study PRJEB24528) | human gut metagenome | reverse complement strand
GTGGTAGTATTCAACATGAGAGAGCCCCTTTCCATGCTTGTGGCGTGGCCGCCACCGGTTCGAATCAGACACTCGCCATTGTCGGCCTAATCCACGGGAATTGCATGCAGCAGGGGCTCTCAATGTTGCTATGTCCTGCTCATATCGTCTCGCCCTGTTTGTTGCTGTTCGCTGCGTCATCGGCGGTTTGTGCCTCTCGTGTTGCTTCCCCGAGTGCGCGTCCCGTTTGACGCAGGTCTTCCGTCAGGGGCAATTGCGGGCCGGTCGGGTGTGAAAGGCACGGGGCGGCCGTCGCCCGCAACGGGTGCCGAGGGGTTTTTCGGCGGCGTGGGAATGTTGAGCTGCACCTTTGGCTTGCGAGTGACGCGCGCGCCTCCGACATAGGTGTTCGTTGCTTTCGGCTTTCCCTTTGCAGGAGCGCTCGGCGCCTGCTTGCCTGCTGTTTCTCGTTTTTGACGTGTGCCTACGGTGTTTGTTCCGCGTTCGTTCGATGCGCTCGCTTTGCCGGAACGCGTCGCTGCAGGGTTTGCCGGCTTTTTCCTGGTGGCGTTGTCGGAGGCGTCAAGCGGCAGTCCCGCCGAATCGATCGGTTTGAGGCTGAAAAGGAATTCCCATACGGCTTCCATGAGATTTTCCGGTTGCTCGCTTTCGAAATGCTTCATTGGAACCTGGAGCTTTTTTGTTTGGGCGATATAGCGGGCGCCTTCGCGTCGAAGCGGCGTCATCGTGCTGTCAGGCACGGAGATAGGCTCGACAGCGAGTTTGCCGCCGACAACCGTGATGACTTTCACGCCGACTTCGTTGGCCCATGCACGAATTTTTGAGCGTAGGAACATGTTTTCGCACGCTTCGGGCATGTCTGGGTGCGCTTCGCGCGTGGCTTCGCGCAAGTCGTCGACAGCGCCAAGCGTATCGGCGCAGGCCAAGCGCCTGTAGAGCAAAACGCGCTCGTCGGTATCGGGGATGTATTCTTCCGCGACGTAGGCATGCACGGGAATGTTCACCGTGATGTCGGAAAGGGCTGGCGGCAAGGAATCTGCCGCGCCTTCGCCCGCGCGCGCCGCGTCGACGGCGCTTGAAATCATTTGCGCGAACAAATCGAAGCCGACGGCTGACATATTTCCACTTTGCTCTGCGCCAAGAAGGTCGCCGCCCCTCGAATCTCAAGGTCCCTCATGGCAACGCGCATGCCGCTGCCGAGGTCGGTATGCTCGTTAATCGCTTCGAGGCGTTGCTGCGCTTCTTCGGTGAGGCTTACGTGCTCGGGGAACATGAAGTAGGCGTACGCCTGCCTGCTCGATCGTCCCACACGACCTTTAAGCTGGTACATCTGCGCGAGGCCGAGGCGCTGCGAGTCTTCGATGATGAGTGTGTTGGTGTGGGGATTGTCGATGCCGCTCTCGATAATCGTGGTGGCAACGAGCACATCGATCTCGCCCGCGCTGAAATCTTCCATCACGCGTTCGAGCTCTTCTTTGCCCATTTGGCCGTGCGCCACGCCGATGCGCGCTTCGCCAGCGGCTTCTTGCACGCGACGGACGGCTTCTTCGATGGTGCGCACGCGATTGCTTACGTAATACACCTGTCCCCCGCGATGCAGCTCACGGCGAATGGCGTCGCTTACGACATCGACGTCCCATTCGCCCACGTGCACTTCGACGGGGCGTCTGTTGCCCGGCGGCGTAAGGATGAGGCTCATGTCGCGCACGCCCGAAAGACTCATTTGCATGGTACGCGGAATGGGCGTTGCCGAAAGCGTGAGCACGTCGATTTGTTCGCGCAGGTTCTTGAGCTGTTCTTTGTGCTGTACGCCGAATCGCTGCTCTTCGTCGATGATGACAAGGCCCAGGTCGTGTGGGTTCACGTCGCGTGAAAGCAGTCGGTGCGTGCCGACGAGCACCTGCACGGTCCCCTTCTCGAATCCTTCAAGCGCTGCCTTCATTTCTGCTGGCGAACGGAAGCGCGAAAGCACCTCAACGGTTACGCCGAATTCGTCGAAACGGTCTTTGAACGTTTGGTAGTGCTGCTGCGCCAGAATGGTCGTCGGGCACAGCACCATGACCTGCTTGTTGTCTTGCGTTGCCTTGAAGGCCGCTCGCAGTGCGACTTCGGTTTTGCCAAACCCAACGTCGCCGCACACAAGGCGATCCATGGGCTTGGGTGACTGCATATCGGCCTTCACTTCGGCGATGGCGGAAAGCTGATCTGCGGTTTCCGTATAGGGGAACGACTCTTCCATCTCGCGTTGCCACGGCGTGTCGGGCGAATAGCGGAAGCCCTGCGCGCTCGCGCGGCGCGTGTATACGTCGACGAGGTCGAATGCGAGTTTCTTTGCGGCTTTTTTCGCTTTGTTCAGTTGACGCGACCAGTCGCTCGTATTCAAGCGTGTGAGACGCGGGCTTGCGCCTTCGGGCCCTACGTAGCGCGTCACGCGGTCGAGCTGTTCGACCGGAACATAGAGGGCATCGCCTTCCGCGTACTGCAAAAGCAGATAGTCGCGCACGACACCCGATACCTCTTGGCGTACGATTTCTTTGAAAAGCGCTACGCCGTGCACCGCATGAACGACGTAGTCGCCCGGTTTGAACGGGAACGTGACTTCGGTGATGTCGACATGGCGGCGATTGCGCACGCTCGAGCCACGCCCTTGCGTGTCGTGAATCGAAATCATGCCGATTTTTGCCGCAGGAATGACCATGCCCAAGGGGATATCCACGTCGACGATGTTCACGACGCCTTTTTTCAGGGCACGAACATTGCGATGCCACCAGGGGTGGTCGCTGAGCGATTTCGTGCGTTTGGCCTGCGCAGGCGTGAGCGCATGCTCGGGCTCGGCGTCGTCGCTTTCGTCGGGAGCCGAGTCGAGAATTTCATGCATGGGCAGTGAATTGTCGACGCAGAAGAGCTTCATGTCCTCGCGTGCGCGGAAATTCGGCACCGAAAAAACCACCGTGTAATGCTGCTCCACGAGCGTTCGCAGGCGCGCGAGGAGTTTTTCCGAATCGCCTGCCACCTCGGTGCGCTTTACGGGGAGCTCGGCATCGAGCACGCCACCCACTCGCATGATGGACGCGAGCGTGAAGCGCTGGTTGCTTCCGAAATCGAGCTTGGGAGCTGGCAGATAGAGCCCGTCAACGGGAATATGGCTGCCTGCGGCGCGCGATGAGGCGTCGTCGAAAGCGCGCAGGGCGTCGTCGATAATGCTGCGCGGCTCATCGAGCACGGTAAGCACGGTGCTTGATGCGTAGTCGGCAAGAATTTCGAGGTTGTCATACATGAGCGGCAAGGCTGCATCGACGCCGTCGTGGTCGTTGCCAGAGTCGATCCATTCGAAAATCTCGCGCCATACCGGGTCGGTTTCTGCTTTCTTAGCTGCAGCTTTCGAGGCCTTGTAGAGCGCAGCTCCGCTCAAGCAGTATTCGCGCACGGGGAAAACGCGCGCTTTGTCGAGCGATGTGATCGTTTGGCCGGTGGAGGGAACGATTCGGCGTATCTCGTCAATTTCGTCGCCGAAAAAGTCGAGACGTACGGGAAAACTCGTATCGCCCGGAAAAACGTCGATAACGCCGCCGCGCACGCAAAACGTGCCGGGGCCTTCGATGGTGTCGCCGGTATTTTCGAAGCCACGAGAGACGAGCGCTCGCTCAACTTCCTCGAACGTGAGCACTTCGCCCGTGGCGGCATCGACGGGTTCTGTATCGCGATTGAAAATGACGGGGGCAAAAACACGTTCTTCATGGGGCGGCAATGCGCGAATGAGCGCAGCTCCGCTTGCGACGACGATTTTTTCCTCACCGCGTTGAAGGGCCCAGCCAGCTGCCGTTCGGCGCGCGACCTCACGCGCGTCGGGGCGCTTCGGCGCAAAGGGGTAATCGCTTCGCGCGGGAAAATGCAGCACGGTTTCGTCGCCTACGTACGACGCGAGCGAGCGCGCGAAGTTCGAAGCGGCGTCTTCGCCGGGCACGATGACCAACATGGGTTGCGGCGTGTCGGCGAAACGAGCCGCAACGGCGAATGCGCGCGCTGATGAAGCGATGCCGAGCGCCGAGTCGCTGCCTGCGTCGAGTTTGCTGTAAACCGCCGAAAGCGCTTCGCTTTCGCGGAGTGCTCTCGTAAGCGCGTCAATGAGCATGCTGTTGCCTTATCTTTAATGAGTATAGTTTGTGTTCTATACGTCTTGCCAAACACCAAAAGCCGCATTGCGCGGCCGAATGGGTTGAGTATAACAAAGCAGAATGGAAGCTCGATGTGGCGCGCATTTGTTCTGGTGTGGTGCCGAATTTGCTCGATGTGGCACAAATGTGCGGTTGTGAACGCCCTTGTGAAGGGGCGCAGTTTACGTCAACTGTAAAATACCAGGTCAACGCTTAATCTCTTTCAGTGCTGTCTTAAGCACCACTTGATTCTGGGGTAAATATCGTTCACAACCGTAAATCTGTGCCAAAAAAGGGCGAATCTGTGCCAAAAAAAGAAGCTGTTGCAACATATACACCCTGCAATTCGTGTTAGAGGCGTCGACGAATAACCGCGGCGATCGCATGACAGGTAAGGAATCGAATGAGTATCGACAATGAAGAGAGAAAGAAACGGTGCGCTGAAGCGATGCGCGTGCATGGCGATGCAGTGTATCGCTTAGCTTTCGCGCGCTGCCGAAATACACCCGACGCTGAGGATATCTTTCAGACAACGTTCCTTAGGTTCTATGCTTCACCTATTCCGTTTGGCAATCCCGAACACGAAAAAGCGTGGCTGCTGCGCGTATGCATCAATGCGTGCAAAGATCTTCAAAAGAGCGCATGGCGCACGAAAGTGTCTGCAATGCCCGAGGAATTCGATGCTCCCGACACGAGCACGCGAAAAGAGGCAACGCCGCAAGAAGAAGCGCTCGATGAAGCCATGCAAGGGTTGTCGCCTGAGCAGCGCACAGTTGTTCATTTGCATTATTTCGAGGGCTTTTCGACTGGGGAGATAGCGCAAATGCTCGGCATGCGTTCGGCGACGGTGCGCAGCCATCTGCATAGAGCACGTATCGCCATGAGGAATGCCCTCGAGGATGTGGGTTTTCCACGGGCAAACGGACGAATAGGGGCTTCGGTTGAAGCGCAGAAAGTTTCATCACCCGAAAGACGTTCTTCGAATACGGCTTCTGATTCTTTTCACGAATCCGCTCATTTCAACACCAACTCCCTTCTAGAAGGAGGAAGCAATGAACGATGATAACGACCTGCGTGCTCTCTATCTCGCATCGCAGAAAGATGTGCATGCGCCCGAACAATTGAAGGAATGCACGCTTGAACTGCTTGCCGACAACGATGCAGCCTTGGCCTCTGCCGCGCTTGAGCCCGCTGCGTCCGCTCGGAAACAACGTTTCATGGGGCTTGGGCGTAAGCCGTTCTACGGCATTGCCGCGTGCCTGGCGCTTGCGGCATTGGGTTTTGGAGCCGTGCAGGCAATGATGCATACGAATGGGGGCGCCGCCGATGTGGGTGCGCTCGAGACGACCAACCTTGATTTCACGGTTAAAGCCTATGCCGCTGGTACGCAATCGCCGCTTGCTGCGGGCGATAACGGGATGATCGTGTTTGGACATACGAGCGATCTGTCGCAAAACTCGCCAGAATGGGACGATAACGGCACCTACACAGGATGCCTGTTTAAGGTGGAAGCCGAGGGCGTAAAAACCGTGCAGGCGCATATTTCGAAAGGCATGCTGTATCGCTACGATACGCAAAATGTGAGCTATGCGAGTAATTCTGAGTTGTTGTACGAAGCGCTCACGTGGAAGCCGCTGAAGCGAGGGATTGGCGAGCATCTGAGCGCGTATGACGAAGTGGCGGTAGGTATTGCGAATGATGGGCTGAGCAAAGACGACCCGAACAAAACCTATCAGGTTCAAACGTCCAAGCGCTTGGGGCAAACTGCCGAGCTCAACTACGACGAAGGCGATGGAAATACCTATTTTGGCTTATGGACCGATGAGGTGGGCGACTCTGATGCGTCCGATGATTCGATGCGCGATCAATTCGGAACAATTGCGAATGCGTTTGAAGGCGCCGAACTCACGGTGACGGTCACCTTTGAAGACGGGCATACATCAACCCAAGTTATCAATCTTCATGCCGGCAACTTCCTGGCCGATTGGAGCGATGGTAGCGGTGGAGACTTGGGGGCTCTGGCGATACAGCCCACGCTTCTCGAGGATGGCGCAGATGTGCCCGAGAGCGCTCTCGTGTTGCGAACCGTGTACGGTGAGGTGGCGTCATCGACCGGCGAGGCCTTCCCCTATGCGAATGAGCCCTTCAATGAATACGCAAGCATTACCGACAAACCTATGAAGTTGCCCAATGACGGCACGGGAGACTTCCTGGAAAATGGTGTGCAAGTCGAAATCGGCAAAGACGGCGAAGTTCTGAGTACCTACGCGAGTGCCGCAACAGACGAATCTTCCGAAACGATGTTGGACTCAAAGAGCGAACAGACTCCGAGCTTGACGGTGAACGGAATTTCAACGGAGCTCGTTGATTGCCTGCCGGAAGGCACGCCTGTCGAAAAAACCGAGATTGCACGCATGGCTCCCCTGGATTATTGGAACAGGATTATCGAGCAGCGCTGTGGATTCACTATCGGTTCGGATTGGAAGGCAAGCGATGGGGCAAGCATCATCCATGTGAATTATTCCTTGGCCAACGCCTCCGATGAGCGCAAGCTCTTTAGGGTGCCCTCTATGCAGTCGCTTGGTCGAATTGATGGTAGTGCGACCTTCTATAGCGCAGGAAACTCCGCAGCGCCCTTGATGTTCGTTGGCGCAAAGAACGACGGTTCTACGTGCGGCTGGTACGATAACGACGTGGCGACGCTTGAGCCTGGTGAATCGATGAAGATCGATTGCTATTACGAAGTGAACAATTCGCTTTTAAGCCGAAACGACCTTGCAATCGCGTTTGGCGCAAATGATATTCCGAATATCGCGGTAAGAATTTCTCTCGCCTAAACGAACGTGGGGGCAGGTGCTCGTTTCCTGCCCCCACTCTAAGATATAAGTGGCAGCGATATAGATTTAAAGCGCACGGAGCATATGGCTACTTGCGCTTAACCATATCCAAGAATAGCTGGTGAATGGAATTGTCGGCATCGAGCTCTGGATGGAATGAAAGCGCAAGCTGGTTGCTCTGGCGAACTGCGACGATATCGCCGTTCACGCGAGCAAGCACCTCGACGCCCTCGCCCACTTCTTCGACCAGGGGGCCGCGAATAAACGTCATGGGAACCGCGCCGAGCCCCTTGAATTCCTCAATAGCGCGGAAACTGCCCAACTGGCGACCGTATGCGTTGCGACGAACCTTGATGTTCATGGTGGCGAAATAGGGCGGCGCAGCTGGATCGGGCGTGTCGTTAGTCACGTGCAGGGTGGAGCCAGCGACCGATTCTGCGAACGTCGAAAGAGATTTGGCGCCCGTGCCCTTGCCCTGCGATGCTTCGTTCGCAAGCAGAATCATGCCAGCGCAGGTTGCAAGCACCGGAATGCCGTCTACGATTCGAGCCTGCAAGTCGTCGAACATGCCGAGTTCGCGGAGCAGTTTGCCCTGCACGGTCGACTCTCCGCCAGGAAGCACGATGCCATCGAATTGTCGGTTTAAGTCGCTCGCTTGGCGGAGCTCGACGCATTGTGCGCCAAGCTGGTCAAGCTTATGTTCGTGTTCAATGAAGGCGCCCTGAACGGCCAGAACGCCAATAAGAGGTTTAGCCATATTCGAAACTCCATCTGCGAGTCGCCCATGGAATCGTATGGCAGACGATGCCTGAGCTCGCACGAACAGCACGTAGGTGCTGTTCGGCTCGTGCGGACGCTGCCATCCAATCCCATGGGCGACTCGCGAATCTCTCCATTTCACGTTTCAATGGATTCCTATAGCGAGAATGGACAACGCGCTCTCGTATTGGGCAGCCGTCGAGAGTCGATTGTCGCTTTAGATAATCTACCGAAAGAATCTGAAACAAAAGAAGCTCCTTGAATTGCTGGAGTCGCGTTCTTCCGCACGAGCCGAACAGCACTTAATGTGCTGTTCGTGCGAGCTCAGGCATTGAACGCGAATGCGGCAATTCAAGGAGCGGGCAGCTTGATTATTTGCCGCGCTCGGCCATCAGCAGGGCGATTTCGCTTTCGTTGATGCCCACCATGGCTTCGCCCAAATCTTCGGAAAGCTCGGCGATGAGTTTTGCATCGGCGTAGTTCGCGACGGCCTTCACGATGGCGGCGGCGCGCTTTGCGGGGTTGCCGCTCTTGAAAATGCCGGAGCCCACGAAGACGCCCTCGGCGCCGAGCTGCATCATGAGCGCAGCGTCGGCCGGGGTCGCCACACCGCCTGCAGCGAAGTTGACAACGGGGAGTTTGCCGTTGTCGTGCACTTCCTTGAGCACGGCATACGGAACACCGAGCTGTTTTGCCGCCTCGAAGAGTTCATCTTCGGCCATGCCTGCCACGCGGCGAATCTCGCTCTGCATAGCGCGCATGTGAGTCACGGCCTGAACGACGTCGCCCGTGCCCGGTTCGCCCTTGGTGCGAATCATGGATGCGCCCTCGGCGATACGGCGAAGGGCTTCGCCCAAATCGCGCGCGCCGCAGACGAACGGCACGGCGAACTTCGTTTTGTCGATGTGGTACACATCATCGGCGGGCGAAAGCACCTCAGACTCGTCGATGTAGTCGATGTCAATCGCCTCAAGAATCTGAGCTTCGACGAAATGGCCAATGCGGCACTTCGCCATAACCGGGATGCTTACGGCCTCCTGAATGCCCTTGATCATTTTCGGGTCGCTCATGCGCGACACGCCGCCAGCTGCGCGAATGTCTGCAGGAATGCGCTCCAGGGCCATAACGGCACACGCGCCGGCTTCCTCGGCGATGTGCGCTTGCTCGGGCGTGGTGACGTCCATGATGACGCCGCCCTTGAGCATTTGGGCGAGGTTGCGGTTGAGCTGTGAGCGATTTTCGGTAGCTTCAGTCATGATGGCCTTCCTTTCGGGCTTTGTTTGGAATGCCTGAAATCCTATCGAGTTACTGGTATTATTCGTAGCACCACTTTGCATTGTTTTACTAGGGTCAGATTAATGCCAGATTGCTTTAGTTAGCTAAAGTGATAAGGCCAGTTTGAAAGCAGGCGCCATGCTTACCTATGATATGGATCAACGCGGGGAAGAATCTTTGTACGCGTATCTGTACGATTGCATGCGTGCCGACATTGAAAACGGCTCCATCGCGGCAGGTGAAAAACTCCCTTCAAAGCGTAAGCTTGCCGATCATTTGGGAGTGAGCATCGTCACGGTCGAAGGTGCCTATCGCCAGCTCATTGCAGAAGGCTATGTCGAATCGCGTGCACGCCGCGGCTATTTCGCTGCATATATTTCAAGCTCGAATACTCGCGCCCTAACGAAGGAGGGCGGCGTCGCACCCGCGGGTACCTTCACGCCTGATGCGTTTGAGCATAAAGGCGAAAATGAGCCGGTCTTTTCGCCCTCATACACATTCGATTTGTCGAAAGGCCAGCTTCCCGAAAGCCTTTTCCCGTTAGCTTCGTGGTCGAAGGCGCTGCGCGACACGCTTACGCAGGAGCCCGCATCTGCGCTCGTTGGCGAGAGCGACCCTTTGGGGTGCATGGCGCTTCGCGAGGAGATATCGCGATACCTCCGTCAGACGCGTGGGCTCGTAGCTCCGCCCGAGAATATCGTGGTGGGTTCGGGCGCGCAAACTCTGTACAACCTTATCGTGCAGCTCATTGGCCGAAACAGAACCGTCGGCGTTGAAGACCCTGGCTATCCAAGGCTTCGCAGGGTGTATGGAGCAAATAATGTGCGCCTTTCCCCTATTCCGCTTGATGCATCGGGTGTGTCGATGGCCTCGGTTCATGCGGCGGGCGTCGACACGCTGCATATCACGCCCTCCCACCAGTTCCCCACGGGTATCGTGACAAGCGTGAGTCGACGTCACGAATTGCTCGGTTGGGCGACCGAGGTGCCTGGCCGCTACATTATTGAAGATGATTACGACTGCGAGTTTCGCCTGGCTGGGCGTCCGATTCCTACGCTTCAGGGAATCGATGCTTCTGAGCGCGTCATATATACCAACACGTTTTCAAAAAGCCTCGGCTCGGCTTTTCGCATCGCTTACATGGTGCTACCCGACCATTTGGCTCGCCGTTATCGAGACGAGCTGGCGTTTTATTCATGTACAGTTCCGGCGATTGATCAGCTTGCTCTCGCCCGCTTCATGCAGCGCGGCGAATTCGAGCGGCATGTGAATCGTTTGCGTACCCATGCCCGCGATGTGCGCGATGCCTTCCTCGCCACGCTTAAGGAATCATTGCCGCAAGGTAGCTTTTCTGTCGCGGGACACGATGCTGGCCTGCATTTCGTTCTTGGCTTTCCCGAAATCGATGATGCTCGATTCGCCGAAAGGCTCGCTGAAAATTCGGTGCGCATGCCATCACTTCGAGAATTCAGCATGAAGAAAAACGACGCAACGAACGATTGTCGTTACGTCGTTCAATACCTTCAATTGTCGGAGGACCAAGCGCGCAATGCGGCGCTCGCAATTGCTCGGACCCATACATCAATTCGTTGACGCAAACTCGCAATGGGCCGCGTTCCTGCGTAGCCGCGGGCGGGGATTCCCCTACCCTCAATCTCGCGCGGCTACAAACGCTTTGGCATAACGATGGCGCGGGCGCTGAAATACGTCACGAGGAAATATGCGCCGTACACCGCAAGGAAAATTGCGGCGGTTGAAAGCGCGGTTGCGCTCAAATTGAAGTTGCCGAATACAAGAACGAGGTCTTTTACCGTCTGCATGGCGCAGAGGGTATGCGCAAATGCCACGACAAGCGGAAATGCGAAGCAAACGAGCACCTGTTTGAAGAGCGCTCCTGAAATCATGCGTTGCGGTGCGCCCAGTTTGGCGAGCAGTTCGTAGCGACGTGCGTTATCGCTTGCGTCGGAGAGCTGCTGTATGGCGAGAATTGCTGCACATGCCACGACCATGATGAAGCCTATATACATCGCGAGGTAGCTCGCAAGCGCGGTGAGGTTATGGCTCTCGGCCTGCACGCCCGCGACATTTTGATACATATACATGGGCCAGGAATCTTCCTCCGCATTGTTTCTGTTGCACAATGCTTGGCAGAAGTTGGCAAATTCCTCTTGCATGTCATCGGCAATGCGAGCGTCGAAAACCGCCATGGTGGGCTCGTCTGTTACGGCATCATCGGGAACGACAATTTGAAACGCCCTCGTGCTCACGCTCGTGCATTCAATGGTGTCTGTCGCGATTTCGCGCTGCGCCTTAAGCTGCATGTCGCCAATGGTGATTGCCGGTTGCTGCGCCGCAACGTTCATCAGATACGGCTGCGATGTCGCGTAGTCGGACCACAGCAGGCATTCGCCATCGTTGACTGTAACCGGCTCAAGACCGCAAAGCTCACGGGCGGCATTGAAGTCTGAAACCTTAATGAGGGAAGCCTTCTGCTTCGTCGTGTCGGGGGTTATAAGACCTGCGCCAACCGAGTCGAGTAGATTGAGGCCCGTGAGGTCATGCAGCGTATCGAACGACACGTCGCTCGGGTAGAAATTGATTTGCGCGGAATTTTCCACCATGCTGTCCCAAGACGGGGCCCCATATTGCTCGGTAAGCTTCGAAAGGCCGACGGCTGCATCGAAATTCGATTCTTCTACAAGGCCATTGACGAGCGATTGCGTGCTTACGTTTCCGTTCTCGTCATAGGCATTAAATGCGTAATAGCTCGTGAACGACGCGTCGCATCGCATTCCGTTCTCGGCGTTTTTCTGCATGGCGTCGACGATGCCAATGCCACCGCATACGCTTGTAAGCGCGAGGAAGAGCGTCATAGCGATGACTGACATGCTGACGAATGTGGAATTGATGCGCGATGCGAGCTGACGAAGGAAGAACATGTTCAACCCACGCAGGTAGAGCGGCTTTGCCATTTGCGCAGCTTTAAGCAGAAAACCCGAAAGCGAGAAGAAGAGCAGCACCGTTCCCGCGCTCACGAGAATCGTTTCTATGAGCAGGTTCGACATATCGTCGCCAAGAAGTCCTGTTCGCAGCAGCATGGAGTATGAATAGCCAATGATGCACAGCGAGACAATGAACAGGGCAAACGAAAGCGGCAGGTTGCGCAGGCGAGGTTTATCGTTTTTACGCGAACCCGCGAGCAGATCGATGAGCTTCGATTTCGCGAGGTGTGCAGAATTCCAAAACATCGATACGGCAAAGATGGCCGCGAAGGTTGCGACGGTCATTGTGAATGCTTTTGTCGAAAACGACAGCGTTACGCCCTCGACTGGCTGAGCCATCATGGAAAGGCACAAGCATGTGAGCGCTTGCGAAAGCGCAACGCCCGCAAGCAGGCCAACCGCAAGTGACGCGGTGCCAACGATAAGCGTTTCGCACGCTGAGATTTTCAGCAAATCCCCCTTCCCCATGCCGAGCGTCAAATACATGCCGAATTCGGCTCTACGGCGTCGAATGAGGAACGCATTGGCGTAGAGCACCAAAAAGCCAAGTACAATCGCGATAAAAACCGATACGCCTGCAATGATGTTAGAAAGGAGCTGAACGACTTCCGAGACGTCGGTTGGCAAGCTTTGCACCGCTGAGGAATCGGCGATGGAATTGAATGCGTAGAAAACCGCCACGCCCAACACGAGCGTGAAGAAATAGACGGCGAAATCGCGCGCCGATTTGCGCACATTCGCGAAGGCGAGTTTAACGAGCATTGGCGGCCTCGCTCTCCATTTGCGTGTTTGCGGCGACGATGGTCTCAAAGAATTGCGTGCGATTGAGCGCGCCTCGTTGGATTTGGCCATAGAGCGCACCGTCGCGAATGAAGATGATGCGCGAGCACCAGCTTGCTGCGAAGGCGTCGTGGGTCACCATGACGAGCGTCGAGCCCATGCGGTTGAGCGTTGAAAACGTTTCGAGCAGCTGTTTGGACGATTTTGAGTCGAGTGCACCTGTGGGCTCATCGGCCAAAATGAGGCTTGGCTTCGTGATGACCGCTCGCGCTGCTGCGGCGCGTTGTTTTTGGCCGCCCGAGATTTGGTAGGGATATTGCTCCAGAATCTCTCCAATGCCCAGCCTCGTCGCGATTTCGTCGACCATGGGAGGTATCTCGCTCGTCGGTTTCTTTTGAATCGTGAGTGCGAGCGAGATATTCTCGCGCACGGTGAGGGTATCGAGCAGATTCGAGTCTTGAAACACAAAGCCGAGTTGGTCGCGGCGGAATTTCGCGAGCTCTCCTCCGCGTATTTTCGTGACGTCGCGGCCAGCGACGCGAATCGACCCTGAGGTCGGGGCGTCGATCGTCGAGATGCAATTGAGCAACGTCGATTTGCCTGATCCCGAAGGACCCATAATGGCAACGAACTCTCCCGCATCGACGAAGAAGCTGACTCCTGCGAGTGCGAGGGTTGCCGCCCCCGAATTTTTCTTCGATTTCCCGTATTGCTTTACGATGTTGTCGACCTCAAGCACATGGCCCATGGCGTTTCCTTCCTTCGGTTTATCTGATAATCCAAAGGTACGAAACGCTTCTTTCGGCGCCCTTGCGCCTATCTAACATTTGCCTGACTTTCGCGTTATTTGGCTTGCGGCAGGTCGTTCTGACGCATTGCGATGGGTATGCGCATTGTCGCCGTAAATCCTCGCCCAGGTTCGCTTGCAAACGACACGTAGCCTCCGTGCATGATTGAAATGCGGCTCACGAGCGTGAGCCCTAAGCCATGGGCGTCGTAACTCGCATCAGGCGTTGACGCCTGCGCCATAAGGGCTCCTATGCGCGACGTGTCGCAGCCTCGTCCGTTGTCGGCAACGGTTAGCGCGAGCATGTTTGAGGGCTCGACATCGAGCGAGAGGGCGATTTTGCACCCTTCGCCATTGTGTCGCATCGCGTTGTCGATAAGGTTTCGTACGGCTCGACGCAGTAGGCGCTCATCGCCCTGTATGGCGCATTCTTGCACGGTGGGGGTATCGAAGAACTCAAGGTCGTATTGCACATCGATGCCTGTGTTGAGGTAATCGGCCACAATGCCGCGGGCGAAAGGAACCACCTGGATGGTCTCGATGTTCATGGGCTGCGAATCGTATTCGAGCTTCGAGACGATATTGAGGTCTTCGACCAAGTCGCGAATGCGTTCGTTCTGGCGAACGATGACCTCGCCCGATTCCCTCACCTCAGCCGGCGCGTTCGTCGCGTTTGCGATGCGCTCGGCATGCCCCATCGAAATGGCAAGAGGCGTGCGCACGTCGTGGCTTACGCCTGAAACCCATCGCTTGCGGGCTTCGTCTTTATGCTGGATGATCGCGCTCGCGGCGTTGACGCTTTCCGCAATATCGGCCAGGGGTCCTTTCATTTCCATATGCGTTGGCACTCCGTGGGCCAAATCGTCGAGAGCCTCTACAGCGGGTGTGATTGCCTTGAGCATACGACGCCTGGACAAGCTATACACCATAAAGAAGATGAGAGCGTCGAGATAAATTAGGACTACCCCCAGAGCAATCATCGCGATGAGCTCGCGGTTTCCCATGTAATTGATGGGAAACGCCACATACTCGTCTATGGGGTATCCTACGATAACGGTGCCATCGTCACGGTTCGTCCCGAAGAATGTTGGGTAGTTTTCGAGGTAGAACGTGCGCGCGGCATTTGCGATGTCGTTTTGAGTGTAGGTGTGATTCGCGATTTCTGGGGGCGCATTGTGGCTCCAGAGGACTTCCCCGTCATTTCCCACGAGCATCGCCCAGGCATTTTGCTGGTCGAGCCACGAGGCGGTATTGTCGGGAAGCTTGTAGACCGTCGCGCCGCTTTCGTCCTCTGTTGCCGAAAGGTTGTCGGTGACCTCAAAAGTCGTGCTGGTGGGCGATCCGTCGTAATCGTGGTTGTTGTAAATCGCGAATTGGAAAACGATATATAGAGCGATGTCGACGAAGAACACCAGTATCGTAAGACTGATGAATAAGAAGGCCTGTTTCGCAAAATACGCAGGCGCGAAGCTTTGGCGGCGCGTGCGATTGATGCGCCATTGGGCGGCTGCATCTCGGGTGGGCGCCGGGGCTTTTTTCTTGAAGAATCCCATTCGCTACCCCTGAACAACGAGCTTATATCCAAGGCCCTTCGCCGTTACGAGTGATGCGGGATGCGAGGGGTCGGCCTCGATTTTCTCTCGAATGCGGCGTACGTGCGTCATGAGCGATTGCCCGTACCCGAAGCTGTCGCCCCAGGCGGCGTCGCATAGCGCCTCGCTTGTGACAATGCGGTTCGCATTACGCGCGAGCGCCGTGAGAATTTCGCGTTCTTTTACGGTGAGCGATATGCACTCACCGTTTGGGCGAATGGCTTCTGCGTTCGAGAGGTCAAGCGTGCACGCTGCGAGCTGAAGCGTATCGGGTTGCGCGGGATAGCAGCGACGAAGCACGGCGCATACGCGCAGCACGAGCTCCTGAGGCGAAAAAGGCTTTGGAATGTAGTCGTCGGCGCCCGTGCGCAATCCCGCGAGTCGATCTTCGGTCTCGTTTTTCGCCGTAAGGAACATCACGGGCAAAGGCGTGCCTGCGGAAAGGGATCGCAGGTATTCGCACAGCGTAAAGCCGTCGCCATCAGGCAGCATGACATCGAGCAGCGCAAGCTGGGGGTTTGTTTCGCGGAATACGGCAAGCGCTTCCATAACCGATCCTGCTTGCGAAATTGCGCAAAACCCCTCGGCGCGAAGCACGTCCACAATCATGCGGCGAAGTTGAGGTTCGTCGTCAACCACCAGAATGCGCTTGTCTCGTAGGCTGTTCTCTACCATAATGCCCTCCTTTTCACCATGCATTATGGCACTCGGGGCGAATGTAAGAGACGCGTGAGCGTGGAAAGTAAGGCAAATGTCAGGTGCGCCTATGCCGGAGTAAAGTCGGGCTGTCTGGGAATGAATGCGATTGGAGTTGCCGGCATATCGTACGGAAAATTGCCATCGAAGCGCTTTAGCGTGCAAAAGTGGCGTATACTTTTCCAGTTTCCAAATCTTCTGGAAGGATTCCCATGTTCATTGAACCTAAAACGGTCGTATGGATCGCCGGCGCAAGCGGGCGATTAGGTCGCGCCATTGAGCATAAGCTCGACCATTCACGCTACACCATCATCCCGACCGACATCGAAGTCGACATTACCGATCTCACCACGGTCGTGCAGCATGCCGACACCTATCGCCCCGAAGTCATTATTAACTGCGCTGCCATGGCGCGTAAAGAAGACGCCGAGGCGAACCCCGATTTGGCCTACAAGGTTAATGCGCTCGGCGCGCGCAATTTGGCCATCGCCGCGACGGGTTCTGCCGCAACGCTTGTGCATCTTTCGACCGATGACCTGTTCCCTGGTGTTATCGCCCACCCCATCAACGAGTTTGACAAAACCCTGCCTCCTCATATTTATGGCAAGTCGAAAGAAGCGGGCGAGCGCTTGGTTCGCGAACTGTGTTCTCGCCACATTATCGTACGCTCAAGCTGGGTATATACGGCCAACGAAGACGATCTTATCGCGCGTCTTCTGAAAGCGTGCCGTGAGGGTCAAACTGTCGAAGTGCCTACGAATCAATACGCAAGCCCCACGTCGGTCGACACATTGGCCGAGTTCATCGTCGCTGCGCTCGAATGCGACGAATTCGGCACGTTCCATGCGGCCGATAAGGGCTTGTGCAGCCGTTTTGAATTCGCGAAGCACGTGTGCGATTTGGCAGGCGTTCCTACCACGACGCTTGTTGGCCGCCAAGATCCCGCCGAGGCCTATCGCATTGAGCTCGATAACCTCATGATGCGCCTTACGGGTGTGTATTCCATGCCTTCGTGGCAAGACGATGTGAAAAACTACCTGGGCGCCCACGGCCTGCTCGCCGAATAGCCCATAGAAAGGTCGACCATGACCAACGAAAACCAAACCGCCGGCAAGAAGCAGCGCAAGCTGGGCCTTACGTCAGTCATTCTTATCGCGCTTGCGCTCGGCATCGTGTGCGGCGTTATTTTCCATTACATCATTCCTGCGGGAACCGTGCGTGACGACATTTTCGTGAACGGCGTCTTCTATGTCGTGGGCCAGGGCTTCATTCGTCTTATGCAAATGCTTGTTGTGCCGCTTGTGTTCTGCTCCATCGTGTGCGGCGCGGCATCTATCGGCGACACGAAGACGCTCGGCACGATTGGCGTGAAAACGCTCATCTTCTATCTGTGCACGACTGCGCTCGCTATTGCTGTCGCTTTATGCATGGGCAACCTGCTCAATCCCGGGCTCGGCGTCGATATGTCCTCCATTCTGGTGAGCGACACCTCGAGCCTCGATAAGGCGCAAAGCAACAATCAGACGGTCGCCGACACGTTGCTCTCGATTATCCCGAAGAATCCCATTAACGCGTTGGCCTCGGGCGATATGCTCGCTGTCATCTTCTTCGCGCTGTTCGTGGGCATTATCATCTCCATCATGGGCCGCAAGGTTGAAACGGTGCACCGCTTCTTCGAGCAGTTCAACGACATCATGATGAAGATGACCTCTATCGTCATGTATGTCGCGCCCATCGGCGTGTTCTGTCTGCTTTCCCGCACGTTTGCGAACGTGGGCTTTGAGGCGTTCGTGCCCATGGTGAAATACATGCTCGGCGTGCTGCTCGCGCTTGCGGTGCAGTGCCTCGTCGTTTACATGATTATGCTGTGGCTGCTCGCGCGCGTGAGCCCCATCATGTTCCTGAAGAAGTTCTTCCCCGTTATGGCGTTCGCGTTCTCAACGGCAACCTCGAACGCGACCATTCCTCTGAACATGGAAACGCTCGAGCGCAAAATGGGCGTCGATCGCCGCATTTCTTCGTTCACCATTCCTTTGGGCGCGACCATCAATATGGATGGCACGTCTATCATGCAGGGCGTTGCCGTCGTGTTCACCGCGCAGCTGTTCGGCGTGCCGCTGGGCCCTGTTGAATACGCCACGGTTATCGCTACCGCAACGCTTGCCTCTATCGGAACCGCGGGCGTTCCTTCGGTTGGCCTCATTACGCTTTCGATGGTGTTCAACTCGGTCGGTTTGCCGCTCGAGGGTATCGCGCTCATCATGGGCATCGACCGTATTCTCGACATGACGCGCACGGCTGTGAACATTACGGGCGATGCCGTTTGTACTACCGTTGTTGCCAAGCAAGCTGGTCGCATCAATATGGATGTATATAACGACCCCGACGCCGGCAAAGACGTCGATGTACCTGACGCGGCGTAAGCTTTTTCACGGGCGGCGCGAACGAGCGATTGCGCCGCCCGCTATGTCGGACTGTCGCATGCATCGCGAACCGATTTTATCCAATGCGCCGAGGTCTTCCAAAATCACCTTGGGCGAAGGAAGTTGGACGTACCGCGTCATCTCTGTATGCGAGCAATTTTACGGCATGCGTACGCCCCATCTTATTGGCTCCCGCTCGCAGTGCGCATTCCGCCGCATTTCTGGCAATGTGAGAAAGTTGGCGCTTTAGCGCGATGAAGCGGTTACCATTTCGTAATCAACAAAAGGCGCTCGTCGAAGCCCCTCCATCAAAAGAAGGTCGCCACGCGAAGCAGGAGCGGCCCCGACGCGCACCGCACGAGAAGAAAGGAGTTCCCCTTGAAAGCCCTGTGGAACAAGTGGAACGATATCAGCCTGATCAAGCGAATCCTCGTATTCCTGATCATTGGCGCTATTCTTGGCGTCATTTTCCCGAACATGGATGGTACTTCGCCCATCGCGGGCATCACCATTCTTGGCAGCCTGTTCGTTGGCGCGCTGAAGGCCGTGGCTCCTATTCTGGTTTTCTTCCTGGTTATCGCCGCCTTGGCGAACGCCCATGCCGACGGGTCTATGAAGACCATCATCATTATGTATGTGTTCGGCACGTTCATCTCGGCGCTGGTTGCGGTTATCGCGTCTCAGCTGTTCCCCATCGAGCTCACGCTTTCGGGCGTTGAGGCCGCCGAGAAGGCGGCGCCTTCGGGCATTACCGAGGTTCTTGAGACGCTGCTCATGAATGTGGTCGCGAACCCTGTCGATTCGCTCGCGAACGCGAATTACCTGGGCATTCTTGCATGGGGCATTTTGATTGGCGTTGCGTTGCGCGCAGCGACCGAGGCCACGAAGGCTGTTTTCACGAACATCTCCGACGCTATTGCAACGGTCGTGCGTTGGATCATCAGCTTCGCTCCGTTCGGTATTTTCGGCTTGGTCTACGATGCGGTTTCCACCAACGGCATCGAGATTTTCACCGAGTATGGTTTGCTTTTGGCCGTGCTCGTGGGCTGCATGTTCTTCGTCGCGCTTGTCGCCTACCCCATTATGATTGGCGTTATTGCTAAGACGAACCCTTACCCGCTCGTTCTTCGCTGCCTGCGCGAATCTGGCCTTACCGCGTTCTTTACTCGCAGCTCTGCCGCGAATATTCCAGTGAATATGACGCTGTGCCAGAAGCTGCACCTCAATAAAGACACTTACGGCGTTTCTATTCCGCTGGGCGCGACCATCAACATGGGCGGTGCTGCGGTGACTATTACCGTTATGGCGCTCGCCGCGGCTAACACGCTGGGTATTTCGGTCGACATTCCGACTGCGGTTATTCTTTCGGTGCTCGCTGCCGTGTCTGCGTGCGGCGCTTCAGGCGTCGCTGGCGGCTCCCTGCTGCTTATTCCCCTGGCTTGCTCGCTGTTCGGCATTCCGAACGACATCGCGATGCAGGTTGTCGGCGTTGGCTTCATCATTGGCGTTATTCAGGACTCCTGCGAGACTGCCTTGAATTCTGCTTCCGACGTTATGTTTACCGCTGCTTCTGAATTCCGCAACATGGCCAAGGCTGGCCAGACGGTCGACCCCAAGATGTGGGATAAATAAGATTCGCATACGCCCAATCGATTACAGAGCCACCCTATGGGGTGGCTCTTTTCTTGTTGCCCAGCCTTCGCTCTGCCGCCTGCTCTTTGTCGCGTTGCTGGAATATATAAAGCTTTGAGACCATGAGTGATGGCGCGATTTCGTTTGGCACTTTAGCGTTTGCGTGAGCTTTGCGATGTAGCGTTTTGGAAATGAAAAGATGCTGGCATTCATCTGGGGTAAACTCGAACGCGCTTACGGGTTTCGAATGCGGCATCTTCCTGCCCAGACCGTGCGATATTGCATGGCGTCGGTGTTCGTTTTTTTTCGATTTCGAACTGAACGCCGTCAAGCGAGCGCATAGCGAAGCTCGTAGGGCGAAGCGGTAGCGAGCTGTGTCGGGCGATATCGCGCGTCTGGGCGGGAAGCGGCGGGAATATGAGAAAGCCGCCCCGAAGGGCGGCTTTCAGGCAAGCTTGTCTTCGATTCGAGCTAGTCGACGTCGATCTTGCAGACCCAGCCGTGCTTATCTTCCAGAGCGCCATCTTGGATGCCCGTGAGGGTCTCGCGAAGCTTCTTCATCACGGGACCGATCTCGTCTTTGCCATTCGGGAAGGTGACCTCCTCATTGGCGCCATAGACCTTGTTGTCGATCTGGCCAACAGGGGAAATAACGGCGGCGGTTCCGCACAGGCCGCATTCGACGAATGCGCCAGAAGCGACTTCGGCCCACTCGACGAAGCGCTCTTCGACGTTCATGCCGAGGTCTTTGGCGACCTGTACGAGCGAGCGACGCGTGATGGAGGGCAGAATCGAGTCGGTGTGCGACTTCGGCACAACGAGCGTGCCATCGGCCTTGACGAACAGCACGTTTGCTCCGCCGGTTTCCTCAACGTAGGTGCGCGTCTCGGAATCAAGATACAGGTTCTCGGCATAGCCCTGGCGATGTGCTTCCATGATGGGGCGCAGCGACATGGCGTAGTTCAGGCCAGCCTTGATGTTACCGGTGCCGTGCGGGGCAGCGCGGTCATATTCGGAAATGCGAATCGTGATGGGCTTCAAGCCGCCCTTAAAGTAAGGCCCGACGGGAGTTACCAAAATGCGGAACTGGTATTCCGGTGCGGGAGCAACGCCGATAACCTCGCCAGAGCCAATCATGAACGGGCGAACATACAGCGTGGCGCCAGAGCCAAACGGCGGGACCCACGCAGCGTTCGCCTTCACAACCTGCTTCACGGCTTCAATGAAACGCTCTTGCGGGAAGCCGGGCATCTCGAGACGCTGGGCGGAGTTGTACATGCGCTCAGCGTTCATATCGGGGCGGAAACATACGATGGAGCCATCTTCGGTGGTGTATGCCTTGAGGCCCTCGAAGACCTCCTGGCAATAATGAAAAATGCCAGCGCACTCGGAAAGGTGGATTTCATGATCGGCGGTAAGGCCGCCTTCGTCCCATTCGCCGTCTTTCCAATTGGCGACATAGCTATAGTCGGTTTTGCGGTAGCCGAAATCGAGGCTGCCCCAGTCAAGGTCTTTCTTCTCGACTGTCATGGTTGCTCCTTCAACACGTACGTTCAATATGTCCCTACTTTACACCCGCGCACTGTCGCATGCTAAAGTCTTTTGGCTATTGGTGGCTCAATCCATGTAATTGTTAGACGAATTAACATGGTCGAAACAATCGTGTATGAAATATGGGTTGCGGGGCGTTTCGATGAAATTATTCACCATAGGAAACTTTCTTTCGAAAAAGTGTTGACACGGGTTAACTTAGCCTGTATAAACTTACCCGTGGTTAACATCCACCTTGAAAGCGACCGAGACGCTGGGCGGGCACCCCCTTTCCGCTCAGCATATCGGACTCGAAGAAGCCTTCTCTTCCTTCGCTTCTTCAACGATTCGCTAACTCGAGAGGCGGGCGGCGCCACGCGCCCCACCCCCTTGGCGCACTGCCGCCCCGCCCATTCCCCGGATGTTGTCCTTAACTTGTTTATCCGTAAGGCGAATGGCCTCTGCTCCACCCCCTTGGCATGCCATTTCGCCACTCTCCTTAGGGCAATAAGGAGCACTGACAAGGAACGCCGCTCAATTGAGCGGCGTTCCTGCGTTAAGAACCTTGCGCTGCGGTTGGGCTGAATTCGCGCGCTTCATCCGTCGGCCGTGTTGGAGCTTTCTGCTTCGGCCGCGATGAAAATCTCCGTTCCGACCGTGATTGGGTTCTGTGCCCCACCGTGATTCGGGCTCCACTCACAACCGGGGTTGGGGTTCGCTTCCTAACCGCGTGTGGAATCGAACTTGCGATTTGACATGCGGCTCGACATGGGCAATTCTTTCTCAATCGCGCATGGGGCCGAGCCTCAATCGCGCATGGGTCGAGGCTTCCAACCGCAATACATGCTTCATGTTCAGATGACGTTCGGCGTTTCATGCTTAAACTGTGCTGGGGCTTTATCCTCTAACTATGCTTCGTGATCGAGCCTTTCTAGTAGGAGGCTCTATGTCTTCTTCCACGCTTGGAAGTCTAGGCCTCAATCATGAATTTCTTAATTCCCGCGCGCCATTGCGCTTTGCTGCCGCCTTTGACGGCCGCTCGAGCCGCTTTCGCGTCTACAACAACGCTCCCAGCCAAACCGTTCACGCCGCGCTCGAAGAAGGCTTGTGCGGGCACGACGCTCGGGCCCAGAACGTACAGCTTCGACTCGCGCGAGAGCTCCAGCAGGCGTGGCATCGTCTTGTTGGTGAGTGTTGTTCCCGTTACGAACACGTAGTCTTGTTCGGGCAAGATGTATTCGCATGCGGGGTCGGGAGTATCGGTGGGCGACGTGCAATTGCGCTCAAGCACTGTTACTTGGGCAACTTTGCGCATTTCGTCGACGTTCGGAAAATGACCCACGACGGCAACCTTACGGCCCGTATAGCGCCCCTTTAACCGATGGAAGGGGTTGCTCACATCGCCGCTTTCCGCAACGTCCTCGTCGATTGTGCCACCAAGGGATTCAATGGTATCGGGGGTCGCATAATAGGCATTAATCGCCGCGACCCCAAGGCTCGCTTCGAGCCAGTTCCATGATTTGGCCAATGCTGCAAGCGTTTTAAGGTCGACGTCGACGGGACTTTGCTTGAATCGGCCCTTGCCGCCTCCACGCACCGTTTTGGCGATGCCCATGCCGCAATCGGCCACGATGTAGGTCCAATGCGCGCCAAGACAGTAATCGTGCACGGTGATGCCTGAGGGCATGGCGTCAATCAGTTCATCGTAAAGGGACCAAGCGGACATGAGGACTCCTATCTTCGTATGTTGCGTTCCTTTAAGGCAAGCGACAGCTGCGTGTGGGGGTTCTTGTCGAAAAACGGGGTCGAATGTGGCATTTTTCAACCGTGCTGCTTCCTTCTAAAAAGTACCCACGCATCTGACCTGGGCATTTCGTTAAATTTCTTCAGATCGTCATTCGAATGATGAAACTATAGCGAACTAAATACCACATTCGAGGGCTTTTTTGAACAAAACTCAGAATCGAAGTCGGAGCTTAAACGAATCATGACCGCCCCGAAGGACGGCCATGATGGAAGGCTAGGTCACGCTTGCCTGACGGGCGCTCTGGGGGCTAGATCATGCCCACCTGAAGGGCGCTCTGCGGCGAACATGCTTATCAGACTGGTTTGCCGCAGAGCTGGAACAGGCCCAGCATGATGCCGAGCCGACTCCCGCGGCGCCAAATGGCTTTTTCACTGCGCTATAGCCTAGAGCAGATTCTTCCATCGCTCGTGCAGTTTCGCCGTGGTCTCGATGCGGTTTTCCGACAACACCGGGACAGGCCTTTCACGATGTTGGGATGGACTCTGCGCGGCGCTTGACCCAGATCAAGCGTTTTATGCGCCGCAAAGGGCCCGCTCTTCAAATAAGCGAGCCCTTAAGGATGCTAGAGCAGGTTTTTCACGATGTGCTTTGCCGCGGTACGGCCGCAGAACAGCGCGTTTGCCTGGCAAGTACCGTTGCCATAGACCTCGCCGTCCCAGCCGCTCGTGCAAACGCCAGCAGCGTAGAGGCCAGCGATGGGCTTATAGCGATCGTCGACGACCTGGGCGTTGGTATTGATGCGAATGCCGCCCGAGGTGTTCAACATGCCCGAGGAAATGCGGAAGGCGTAGAACGGCGCGGTCGCGATGGGCCACATGTTTTCTGTCTCTTTGCCCCATTCGACATCGGTGCCCGTGTTGTACTTCTCGATTTCGTCGGCCAAGTTATCGGCATCGACGCCAATTTTCTTGGCGAGATCGGCGATGGTATCGGCCTTGAAGCACTCGTCGTTGCCAGAGACCGCCTTGTCGACTTCGTCTTGCAGGCCATCGATTGCGTTGCCTACGAGCTTGTCGGCGAAGCCCGAGTAATGACGCTGGCAGCCGCCTTCGGCGTATTTCTGAATGCCGTCGGCGTCGACGATTGACCATACGCTACCCTGAGTTTCAACAACCTTGCCAGAAACGGCGGTCGAAGAAATGTTCTCGTTCATGAAACGCAGGCCATCCTGGTTTACCCAGAAATTGCTCGGTTGCATGGCGACGCATACGCCAAGGGCGCTGTCATAGCTGAAATCTTTCACGTTATTGAACAGGGAGTCGACCGTGAGGTGATTCGCGCGGCCGTGGGCGGTCTGCTCTGCCATCAGGTGGCCGTCACCGTCTTGGCCCTGGCCCCAGCCAATCGTCTTATCGAGGTCTTGGCTCGTGTAGTCGGCGAGCAGGGTCTTGTTCGTGGACATTCCGCCCGTTGCAAGCACGACGGCCTTGGCCTTGTAATCGACGTATTTGCCGTCCTTCGTTTTGGCGCGCACGCCTTCTACCGTGTATTCATCGGAAAGCAACAGCTGCGTCGCCGGAGTTTCGGTGAGCACTTCGAGGCCGTCTTCCTTTTCAGCAGCGGCAGCAAGCTTCTCGATGGCGATTTTGCCATTGCCGCCCTCGTAGAATGCGGGAGCCTGGCCCTGCTTCGTCCAGCCAACACCGTGGGTGTCGAACAGCCAGCTAAAGTTTTCCTTCGCATCGCGGAACATGCTGTAAAGAAGCATGGGGTCGCTCACGCCATAGCTGTCGGCCTGCCTGGTGTCGGCGGTAAGCCCAAAAGAAGCGGATCCGAGATCGCGGGTTTCGCCGGCCGCAGCAGCGCTCGTGTTTGAGCCGGTTGAAGAGGGCGAGCTTGACGTGGAAGCCTGCGAGCCCAATGCAGAAAACCCCGCGCTAACTATGGATGAACGCATTGCCGCGGTCGCCGAGAAGTTCGGCCTCACTGCGCGCGAGACCGAGGTCTTCACGCTGTGGGTCACGGGCCACGGGGCAAAATCGATTGAAGAGAAGCTCGTGCTCTCATCGGCTACGGTTCGTACCCATATTCGGCATATCTATGAGAAGCTCGACGTACACAGCCGCGCAGAATTGATTGAACTTCTCGAGAGCCGCCAACGCGACCCTCGCGTGGAGATTCAAAATAAGCCCCTTTTTGCACGTTAAGATTCGCTACAATCACTCGCGCAGTGAGCAGTTCACCATGCATTCTGGCGTACATCGCGCCCCGCATTTCACAACGTAAGTCCAGCTGTTGGGCCTTCGGGCTCGCATGTATCCGCAGAATGCGGCGCCTTTTGTGCGCCCTAAAAAGGAGTTTTCTGGTATGCAGGGAAAACAATTGACCATGCTCTTAGGAGTTTTGTACGGCGGGGCTTTTTTGACTGGGTTTAATGAGAACCTCATGAATATGGGCCTTATCGCCATTATGGATGAGTTCGCCATCGGTTCGGTGACGGCGCAGTGGCTCGTAACGGCCTTCATGATCGCCTCGACGCTTGTGGTTATGTGCATGGCGTTTTTCTATCGGCGCATTCGGTTGCGCGTGTTGTTCTTCACGGCGAGCGCCCTTACTTTGGTCGGCTCGGTTTTAGGACTTTTCTCAACGAATTTCGGCATGCTCTTGATTGCGCGAATCATTCAGGCGGTGGGTTCGGGCGTGTTCATTCCCCTTATGATGAATACAATTTTGGCCGTGACGCCAAAGAACAAGCTCGGCACGTATCTCTCGCTTGGTGGATGCACCATTACCTTTGGCCCTGCATTCGCACCTGTCGTATGTGGCGCATTGGTCACGAATTTGGGGTGGCGTTCGATATTCCTCGCGCCGATACTGGGAATGACGCTTCTTGGCGTTTTGGGCTTCATCTATGTAAAAGACCTCGAAAACAGCGAAGCGCATCTTGATGCGCCTTCGGTGACCCTTTCGGGTGTCACGTTGTTCGCGCTTTCATTTGGATTGGCGGAAATCGCGATAGACACCGTGCTCGGCGCCGTCTCGCTCATTATCGCAGTTGCTGCAGCCGGGGTTTTTGTCGCCCGTCAGCTCTCCTGCCAATACCCGCTTATCGAGCTTTCCCCGATACGTCGCGTTTCGTTTTGGCCCGCTGCGGTTTTTGCCCTGGTCTCCCTTATGTCGACGTTCTCGATGAGCGTCTTGCTTCCCCTCTATCTTGAAGGTGCATGTGGCATAACGGCATTCGTGGCTGGCGTTGTCATGCTCATTCCTGTGCTTTGCAACGCGGCATCGACCCTGATTAGCGGCCGAATTATGGACAAACGCGGAGGTTGGCCCCTCATTCCCCTTGGCTTTGCGAGCATTGCCGTTGGCTTTGCGCTCATGGCAATCTTCGCTCCGACGTACTCCATTGTCGCGATGTTTTTCACGTCGGCTCTGGTGTTCATTGGCGTCGGTATGTCGCTTGCTCCTTCTCAGACGGCTGGATTGCGTACGCTTCCGCCACGTGAAAATCCCTTCGGCGTTGCGCTTATGACGACATTCACCCAAATCGCCGCGTGCGCAGGCCCTTCGCTCTACATTGGGCTTATGTCCTCGTCGGAAAACGCCGCGCTCAACTCCGGCGCACTGGAAACCGCCGCCGTTGCCCAGGGTTTTGCCGTTGCCGTATGCTTCGCTGCCGTTTTGGCTCTAGCGTCGGCGATTGGTGCTACTGTCTTCTGCCGAGCTGCGCTAAAGCGGAGCAATGCCGCCTCCAGGCACGACCAAGCCCAGCAACCCACTGAAATCGCCTTGCTTATGGAAAAGACCCCCTTTGTCGTAAAGGGCACTATGCCTGTTGGGGAGGTCATGAATGAGCTGGTCAATCGCAAAGTGAGTGGTATGCCGGTTGTGAATGACGGCGGAGTCCCGATTGGCTTCATTTCCGACGGCGACATCATGCGCTACCTCTCTGAATGCCACCCAGCGATTACGAGCTCGTATTCGCTCATGGAAGCGGCAAATAGCCAAACGTTCGATGAGAAGCTCAAAGAGCTTGTTGCGCTCCCCGTTTCGCATATTGCTACGGAGCGCGTCGTGAGCATTCCTCAAGACGCAACACTCCAAGAGGCATGCACGCTTTTGGCACAGCATAAATTTAAGAAGGTGCCCGTCATGCAGAACGGTGCGATTGTCGGAATCCTGAGCCGATCTGACGTCATTCGCTACGCGATGAACAACGCGCTGGCCGGAATTAAGGAATAGCGCACGCTGGCCGAGATGCCCCGTCCTGAACACCGAGCCTGTTTCGCGCCCTTGGGGAATTGCGCGAACGATCCTGTTAGACAGGGTGTTTCTTTTCGGCCTCAAAAGCGGGTAGTCCCCCCGTGTGTGAGGAACGAAGGCTCTTCCGCGCTTCCCTCTTCTTGTAGGCGTCTTTCCGTTACGCGAAACAAAATCTTTAAATTGTGGCGCTGCCTTTGTTGACAGCGCCATTCTTATATCTATACTTATGAACGGTTGTTCATATGTTTGTTTGGTCTCATAAAGGAGTAAGCATGGCACAGACTATTCTTGAAGAACCGGCCATTCAAGAATCGAACCTTTCCTGCAGCTGCGGCTGCGAGCACATAGCTCATGAAACGGCCCCCGATATGCCCGACGAAGAGCTGCTTTACGATTTGGCGGACCTCTTCAAGGTATTCGCCGATACGACCCGAATCAAGATTCTCTATGCCCTTATGGGGCGTGAGCTTTCCGTGGGCGATTTGGCCGAGGTTATCGGCGCTACGCAAAGCGCCGTTTCGCATCAGCTTCGCACTTTGAAGCAGGCCCACCTGGTGAAATTCCAGCGCGATGGCAAAAATGTGATCTACTCGCTTTCCGACGACCACGTATACACGATGATCGCTCAGGGCATGACCCATATTTGCGAATAAGCCAACCAACCTGCATGAGTGAAAGGATCAAACCATGCGTAAGACGTTTAAACTCGACGAACTTGAATGCGCGAACTGCGGAGCGAAAATGGAGGCCGCCATTAAGAAAATCGATGGCGTTGTTGATGCCAAAGTGACGTTCATGACTCAAAAACTCGTCGTTGAGGCCGACGATGCGCGCTTCGACGAAATCATGGACGAAGCGCAGGCTATTTGTAGAAAAATCGAACCCGATTGTGAAATCGTGCGTTAAGTCCCAAGCAGGATGATGGCCATGAATAAGAAATTAAGACGCTGGCGCAAGCGCATCGTTATCGCGCTCGTTTTGTTTGCGATGATATTCGCTCTTACGGAGCTGTTGCCCCTTTCCAATTGGCTTGGTGGCGAACGCAATGCCGTATATGCGGAATTCGCGCTATACCTTATTCCGTATGCGATTGCCGGCTACGACGTTCTGCTCAAAGCTGCGCGCAATATCAAAAACGGCCAGCTGTTCGATGAGAATTTCCTTATGGCGGTAGCGACGATTGGCGCATTCTCACTCGTTTTCTTCCCGGACTCCGGCCCTCATATGGCCGAAGGCGCGGCAGTTATGCTGTTTTACCAGGTGGGCGAGCTGTTTCAACAATATGCGGTCGGCAAGAGTCGCAAATCGATTGCGGCGATGATGGACATCGCCCCCGATTTCGCGAACGTCCGCAACGCGAACGGCGATTTGGAGCAGGTCGACCCCGACAGCGTTGCCGTTGGCAGCGAGATTGTCGTAAAGCCTGGCGAGCGTGTGCCCATCGATGGCGTCGTTGTGGAAGGCTCTTCTCAGCTTGATACGGCAGCATTGACGGGTGAAAGCGTGCCACGTGCCATCGAAGCAGGCAGCGAAGTGGTTTCTGGTTGCGTAAACCTCACAGGCTTGCTCATCATGAAAACAACGAAGCCCTTTGGTGAGTCGACGGTGAGTCGCATACTTGAGTTGGTCGAGAATGCCGCCGAAAAGAAGGCTCATACTGAGAATTTCATCACGCGCTTCGCTCGTTATTACACGCCTGCAGTATGCGGAGTCGCGCTCGTGTTAGCGCTGCTTCCTCCCCTGCTCGGCTTTGGCGCGTTGAGCGATTGGGTTTTTCGCGGACTGACGTTCCTCGTGGTAAGTTGTCCTTGTGCGCTCGTCATTAGCGTTCCGCTTTCGTTTTTCGGCGGCATCGGCGGCGCGAGCAAGCTTGGCATTTTGATCAAGGGCAGCAATTACCTGGAGTCGCTTGCCTCGGTCGATACGGTTGTGTTTGATAAAACCGGCACGCTTACGAGCGGCACCTTCGGCGTTGTCGCGGTTCATCCCGCGGAAGGCGTCAAAAGCGATCGCCTGCTTGAGCTGGCGGCTCATGCCGAAGCGTATTCCGACCATCCCATCGCAATGTCGGTGAAGCAAGCGTATGGCGCCCGCATCGACGAGACGCGCGTGTCGAACGCAAGCGAGGTAAGCGGGCGTGGCGTGCGGGCTAAAATCGACGGCGCGAGTGTGAGCGTCGGCAACGACAAGCTCATGGCGAGCCTTGATATTGATGCTCACAATTGCGAACTTGTCGGAACGATGTTGCATGTTGCCGAAAACGGAAAATATCTGGGTCATATTGTTATCGCCGACATGGTGAAAGACGATGCGGCTAAAACCATCGCCGACCTGCACGCGACAGGCGTAACCAAAACGGTGATGTTGACCGGCGATGCCGAAGAAGTCGCCCGCTCCGTTGCCTCGAAGCTTGGTCTCGATGAATTCCATGCCAAACTTCTGCCCCAAGACAAGGTCGCTGAAGTCGAACGCTTGCTTGATGAGGAAAGCAAAAAAGGCAGGCTTGCCTTCGTGGGCGACGGCATCAATGATGCGCCTGTGCTTACCCGCGCCGATATCGGTATCGCGATGGGCGCGATGGGCTCCGATGCCGCCATCGAGGCGGCCGATATTGTGCTCATGGACGACAAGCCATCGAATATCGCGAAAGCGATTCGTCTGTCGCGCAAAACCATGGGTATCGTATGGCAGAACATCGTGTTCGCCTTGGGCGTGAAGCTTGCCGTGCTCGTGCTTGCCGCCGTCGGCATCGCGAACATGTGGATGGCGGTGTTTGCCGATGTCGGCGTGGCGATCCTGGCCATCCTTAACGCCATGCGCTGCATGAACGTGAAGAAGTTCCAGTAGCCGTCGCGTTGGCCAATAAGCCCCTTGCAAAGAATAAGCCCCAGATTGCCAGCGGCATCTGGGGCTTTCCTGTCGCTTGGACCTCGATGGCTTTATGCGCTACATCGTTACATTCAAGGCTCGTAGCGCGGGAACGATCGCATCGTCTCGCAAGATGCGAACACCCGCTGCTGCAAAAATGCAGCCGAGGGAAACTGCCGATGAATCAATCGTTTCTTTCGCGGCGGCAAGGAGGAATTCGGCGTTTTCGGTCAATGCATTCAAGGGAACGCCGTGCGCTTCAAGAATCGCTTCATCCTCCTCGACACTGTGACGTTTAAGCCCCTTCACCGAAGAGAGCAGCTCATCGAGTTCGGTTTTCGCTTCAGAAGCCATGTAGGAATTGAGCATGCTGCAGCGTTTATAGCATGCAACCGCAGCATCGTATTTCTCGAGTTTCCAGAACGAATACGCAAGCCAATAGAACGCAAGACCCGCGTCGTCGGCTCTCCAAGTAACCTCGAGCGCCTTGCAGCACATCTTCACTTCGTTTTCGTAGTCGTCTTTCATAAAGTACGCTCGAGCTGCCCGCAAGTATGAGTAAGCGCGTGCCGGTGACAGCTCTATACAGCGTTGTGCATGCTTGAGCGCCTCGTCGGCCCCCGTGATTGTCGTTGTAAGCTCTTGCGCAAGAGAATCGTGCGCAAGAAACACTTCGTCGGCAAGTGGGTTCACGATACGACCTTTTGCATCGTCAAGGCAGCGTTTCGCATAAATCGCGCGCGTTTCGTAGCTATCAAAATAGCGATAGCATACACGCGAGGTGTCGTTGAAGCCATCAATGGCATCGCTTTGCGCGGCTAATTCCTCAAGGAGTCCAATGGCAGCTGGGTCGTCGTCGCGCATGAGAGACGAAGCGCGCATCATAGCAGGCTTGAGGCCGTACGCATCCATGAACGCTTCTTTCACCTCGAGAAACGAGGTTTCCCCCAAGGCCCCTTCGGAAAACGCGGCCAAAAGCCTGGTACAAATATCACGCACGAGCAAATCTTCCGTGCGATCGTGAATTTGCTTCAAAGTGAGCTCAGCGTTTTCAACGCCGCCATCAAGAGCGGCCGAGACCTCATCGGCATATGCACGCCGTTGGCCGTCTTCAAAGATGGACATACGCATGGGGCAATCGATGTGAAGCATGTCGCGTGCCTTTTCATTGAATGGCGTGGTGTCGATCGCCACCAAACGTTCGAAGCTCGATTTGAAATCACCCTTGCCAAGCGAGAAAAGCTTTTCGATGTTGCAGAGGCCGTTATCGCCTTCAAACTTGAAACGGGCATTGAATCGAGAAAGCGTTTCAAAAGGTTCGCTGAACGAATTCGCCTTGCTCGCCGAATACGCATCGCAAAGCGTTTTTCGGTCGAATTCAACCGAAATGACGATGTCTTCCTTGTTGCCGTCACGCAAGCAATTCACGTACACCTTTTCGATTGAAGCCGAGGCATGAAATGCACTTAACGCGGCCAAAAGCGCAGCATGGGCGGCATAACGCGACTCAATCGTGCTCGATTCATTTGGGGTATACGGTAGATAGTCGTCGACATCGTCGTCCCAATGAGTTTGCGCCATGGCAGATTTGCAGGGTACAGCAAGATTGAAGCCGACTTCCGTGCAGGCTTCATTCAGGCAAAACTCATAAGGAATGCGATAGGGCGCGCGCCACAGCTCCCCCGCCTGGGCAATTGTGATATGGGTATCCCAACGGCCTTTTGCTTCAAGCGGCGAATTTGGGTCAGGCGCTTGCACGCAGAGATATTCGACGAAGGAATCGGCGAGTTTCGAAATTTCTTCCTCAGGCTGCTCGAATGTGTCGTCCTCTTCGCTTTCGAGGAAGTTGGACACCATGAGGAATCTGTTGAGGGCTCCTTCGGCGCGGAGCAGCTTGTGACGCATATCGCGTGTGGCATCGCACGAGGTAAATGCGCCATCCTCCAAACATTCGGTTTGCGTGTTGTACACGAAGTCGAGAAAGAACAAGTTCGAGTATCGCGACGTGCGAATGAGGCGAGCATTTGGCCCCTCGGCCGCCCCCTCGACCGTTAAAGTATCGGCGGAGATGCCGACGAGTCCGCTGTCGCGCAGGCCGTTCACTAAAAATCGCTCGATGCCGCGCGCCTGCTCGGGGTTTTCGCTCCATGACGTTTCCGCTTCCAAAACCTCTCGATTAATTGCGTCAAAGAAATCGGATTGTTGGAATCGAGAAAATATGGCAGCCAAGTCAAATGCGCCGTTGGGAACGGTTCCATTGGTGACTGAATCGTCCGATGTGGATATGGGCTCCCATTCGGTGCAGCGTGCGAACTCGACGAATGCAAGATAGGCCGTCGACATAAACTCAAGATAACGCGTTGGATTTGCGACTTCAAATTTTCCAGGGAACGAATCGTCTATTGCCGTATAGCTGAACTCGGCTTTCCTAGTGTTGTCGACGTTCGCGACCCTGGCTTCGGCGACTGTTCGGCGCGAGCCATCGCCGAGAAACACATCTAAACGCGCCGGCGACGTGGCATCGTCGTTTTTCCTGTTCGTCTCCGTCGATTCGACATTGCCCCCACAGGTGTACACCACTAAGTCGGGATCGCGTAGCGGTTCTTGGGCGAGGGGTTCGTCGCACGAATATGCTCGACCGAACCAATCGATGTATGCAACGATGTGCGCCTTGCTCGTATTTGCCGGATTATCAAAAGCGGCAACGTAGCACGCACCGCCCTTCGGCATGACGAGGCCGCTCGAGATATAACCATACGTTGCGCCCAGAGGCATCAGGGGGACGGCGCGAAGCACATCACGTTTTGCGAAAAAGCTAAGTTTTACGGGAGATCCCATCGATGAGCACCTCTTTGATGCAGGCCGAGATTTCGACCGTCGTTTCGTTTCAATCATTATACCGTTCGAACAACGTGCAAGCTGTTCACTGCGATATGCCGTTTTGCACACATCCAAACATCTATGGGTGCGTTAAAACCGCCCATGACCGCTGCCCGCTAAATAGAACCGTCTCCCGCGAAACCAGCGTCGCAGAGTCAAGATCGGAAATGATACAACTATAGTAGGTATTGAAGAAAAGACGATTTCGCAGATGAAACGCGTAGTGACGCGATGGGAGCGCATTAAGGGGAATGTTTGAGCGCACCCTGGGGAGAAGGAGCAAACATGGGCACAACCGCAGAGGAGCCGCGAAGCATGCATTCGCATGAGACCGGGCATAGGCTCACGGCAGATGAAGCGGCCTTTTTGAAAGAATTCCTCCTTGATTCGCCGCAATTCGTCGTTGTTGGCGATGAGGGAACAAAATCCAAGAAGCATTCTCAGTCGAAAAAGAATAAAGCATAAGAAAGAGGAGGCGAAACGCCTCCTCTTTCTTATGCCGAAATCAGCAAGCTTAATAGGCCCATAGTGCATGAGTCGCATTTGCCCAATTAAGCCCGGAAGCCTTCGTCCTTGATTCTTCCTTCGCCATCGGCCGCCGCTGTCGCGAGCTCATCGCAGCGTTCGTTTTCCGGATGTCCCGCATGGCCTTTCACCCAATGAAACGTGACGCTATGGGGTTCTTTCGCCTTCAGGAGGCGCTTCCAAAGATCGGCGTTTTTCACGGGCTCCTTCTTTGCGTTTTTCCAACCTCGCTTGAGCCATCCTTCAACCCAATGCTGGTTGAAGGCGTTCACCACGTATTGGGAGTCCGAGATGATGTCGATCTCGCAAGGGCGTTTAAGCACTTCAAGAGCGGCGATAACGCCCAAAAGCTCCATTCGATTGTTGGTTGTGCAATCGAAACCCTGCGAAAGCTCCTTGACATGCAGCTTCCCAGAGGGATCGGTGTAATGCAGAACCGACCCGTATCCTCCCGGCCCCGGGTTTCCGCGCGATGATCCGTCGGAGTAGATGGTTACATGCATGAGCAGCCTTTCTTCTTAAGCCCAAATTCGCATTTTGGTCAGCTGATGGTAACACGTATACGCGTTTGACGAACGATGCCATCGAAAAGGCAACAAGAGTGTATGCCGCGCCTTCGTAAAGGTACAATCATCGAGGTATCGAAAGGGATGTTATGCAGATTATCGTTGTAGCTGTTGTGCTCGTCGCGCTTATCGCGTGGATCGTCGTGAAAAACGACGAAATGTCCGGTTTGGGACGAAATGTGAAAGCGGGAACCCTACGACACCCACACGGTAAACTCGTTCGCGCAAAGGCGACAACGGTCATCCCCGAAGAGGCTCCCCTCGCCAATCGCATTAAGCGTTCGATGCCGTTCATCTCTTCTGTTGCCATTATTGCCGTATGCGTGGTGCTGTATGTGTGCGATTTCACGGTATTGGGCCATTCGAGCTCGCAGCTCCTCGCCACGCTTTCCTCGACAGGCATCGTTGCGTTGATCATCGCAGCCGAAGCGACATTGCGCGCGCCAGAGGCCGCTCGTACGTTTTGGACGTATGTCTACGCCCTTGTTGCAGGAGTTATATGCGCCCTTGTTGTGTGGGAAGTTGTTGCCGCAGCTGCTTCTATGTCGTTTAGCGAGGAATCGACTTTGCTTGTCTACGGCATTGTGACATGCGTTTGCTACATGCTTGGCTCTGGCGCATGCGTAGCGTTGCTGCCAAGCAAGGTAACGTTTGAGCGCACCTTCGAAGATGGCGCAAAACGCTCTATTACGGTTTCGACACGAAGTGCGGCCTATTCTGCTTACGTTGCTATGATGGGGCCATCACCTACAAAGGAGGACTAGCATGGGCTTTATGGATGATTTGAACGATATGTTCAACAAGAGTGCGGCTGCAGCTGGCGATATGCTCAACAAGGGCGCCTCTGCCGCAGGACGCATGGCCGATAGCGCGAATCTGCGTTTTAAGCAGGGCGAAATCGATCGTCGTTGGAAAGATGCCTGCGCCGCCTTGGGCGAAAGCGTGATAGAAGCGGTCAAAGCCGACCCCGCCCTTTTGTCGGGCCGCGAGCAAATGATGGCCGACCTTGATGCGATCGCCAAAGAACGAGCCGATGTCGCCGACGAACTACAGCGCATCGCAGCGGAAGCAGAAGCCGCCCGTCGTGCAGGACGAGTGAAAACATGTCCCGAGTGCGGAGGCGAAGTCGGCATCGATGCGAAGTTCTGCATGCATTGCGGTTATCCGATGCCTATCGACGTTCAACCCGAGCCTGCTGCGGCCGTATCGACTGAAGCAGAAAGCGGCAATGCGCCAGCTGCCGAAAAGGCAGCTCAAAGTGAGGTCGAGGTAACCGAGGGTGCGTTCTCAAGCGAGGCTTCCGATGCGCCAAAAGCCGAGGCCAATGCCGCGAGCGAGTGCAAAGCCGAATAGGAGCCGCTCAAGGTTTTGCCATTCTGCAGAATCCGCCATTCCAAATGCCGAAACACTGACATTTGGTCTCTTGGCTTAGGAAGCAAAAAACGCAGGTCATATGACCTGCGTTTTTTGATTAATTCAAAGAGACCGCTTTTTAGCAAACGCCCTGGGCGATCATGGCGTCGGCGACTTTTTCAAAGCCAGCGATGTTGGCACCCATGACGAAGTTGCCTTCGTGGCCATACTTCTTGGCGGTGTCGTCAACATTATGGAACATACCGCGCATGAGCTGTTCGAGCTTGCCATCGACTTCCTCGAAGCTCCAAGAGAGATGTTCGGCATTCTGGCTCATTTCGAGACCAGAAACGAGCACGCCGCCCGCATTTGCTGCCTTACCAGGCATGAATGCAACGCTGTTCTCGAGGAAGTAATTGGTCGCCTCGATGGTGGACGGCATATTGGCGCCCTCGCCTACGACCTTGCAGCCATTGGCCACAAGCGCCTGTGCATCTTCGAGGAGCAGGGTATTCTCGCGTGCGCACGGAAGCGCGATGTCGCAAGGAAGCTGCCATACGCCACGGCCGTCCTCAGCATGCCAAATGGCATTCGGGCGCTCGTCGAGATACATGGCAAGCGTAACACCCTTGTCGTGACCAGAACGCTTCTTGTTGTAAACGTTCTCGAGCACCTTGTAGTCGATACCCTCGGGATCTTCGACCCAACCATGGGTGTCGGAGCACGCAAGCACCTTGCCGCCGAGTTGAGAAACCTTCTGAACAGCGTAAATCGCAACGTTGCCGGAACCATGAACGACAACGTTCTTGCCTTCGAATGAATCGCCGTTCGACTTCAGATATTCGTCAACGAAGTACACCAGGCCATAGCCCGTGGCCTCGGTGCGAGCAAGCGATCCGCCAAACGAAAGGCCTTTGCCGGTAAGCACGCCGGTCCATTCGTTGCGAATGCGCTTATACTGCCCAAACATATAAGCAACTTCGCGACCGCCAACGCCCAAGTCACCCGCAGGAACGTCGGTGTTAGGTCCGATGTGGCGGCACAGCTCAGTCATGAACGACTGGCAGAAATGCATGATTTCGTTATTCGACTTGCCCTTGGGGTCGAAGTCGGAACCACCTTTGCCACCACCCATGGGAAGCGTGGTAAGGCTGTTTTTAAGAATCTGCTCCAGGCCCAGGAACTTTAGCATGCCGAGCGTAACCGTGGGGTTGAAGCGAAGGCCGCCCTTGTAGGGGCCAATGGCGGAGTTGAACTCAACGCGATAGCCGCGATTGACTTGGACCTTTCCAGAATCATCGACCCAAGGCACGCGGAACATGACGACGCGCTCAGGCTCGACAAAACGCTCGAGCAGAGCGTTCTCTTCATATTCGGGATGAGCATCAAGCGCGGGGCCAAGCGTGCTCAGGATTTCTGTGGCTGCCTGGATGAATTCGGGCTGGTCGGCATTCTTGGCCTTAAGCTCTTCAAGGATTCGTTCGGCGTAGGACATGCGATTCTCCTTTACGCAATACTAATGCGGGTCGGCCAAGGCCGCGGGACGCCTAATGCGTCTCCCCTTCTGATGAGGTTAGCATACGTGGCGCGTGTTTCGTGAATGTTACGCATAGCGAGAAAGTTTCGAGCGCAGTAAAAATATCGAATATTCCTACCGTTTGCCCCGTGGGCAATACCGCTTAAGAAAAACGGCCAGAGCCTTGCGCGACGCGAAGAACTCTGGCCGTTTCGAAGGTGTAAAAGGTGCAAGCGTTTATTGGACGCCAGAGCTGCCGAAGCCGCCGCAACCGCGTTCGGTTTCGTCGAGCGCGTCAACGACGTTCCATTCGACATTTTCAACCTTTTGAATGACAAGTTGGGCGATTCGATCGCCCGGTGCGACTTCAAAAGTTGAATGCGCGTCAAGGTTGATAAGCGCAACTTTAAGTTCGCCGCGATAGTGGCTATCGATAAGACCCGGAGTGTTGAGCACGGTAACGCCCTGTTTAATCGCAAGGCCGCTACGTGGCTGAACGAAGCCCGCATACCCTTCGGGAATCGCAATCGCGAGGCCCGTGGGAACGAGCGCACGCTCAAATGGAGCAAGCGACACGGGTTCTACGGCGCGCAAGTCAACGCCGGCGTCACCAGGATACGCATACGATGGAACTACCGCATCATCACGAAGTTTGGTTATGGGAATAGCAAGAGAATCCATTTTACCAACTTTCCTATTGTTCATGCAGCGCATATGAAGCAAGCTGGAGTCGCCTACTGAAGGCCTTCGAGCGCTTCGCGAAACTCTTCAACGGTTTGAAAATCTTTGTAGACACTCGCGAATCGGATATAGGCAACGTCATCGAGGCCGCGCAGATGTTCAAGAACGATATCGCCAAGATCTTTCGATTTGATTTCAAGGCGGCCTGCGGCGCGAAGCTCGGCTTCAATGTCGTCGATAATTTCCGCTTTCTTTTCGTTCGGAATATTGGGGCGCTTGGCGCACGCGATGCTAATGCCGCGATAAAGCTTCTCGCGGTCAAAGACTTGCGTCGTGCCATCGGATTTCACAACGATAATCGGGTTATCGCCGAGGCGTTCGTAGGTCGTAAAACGGTTTCCGCATTTCAGGCATTCACGACGACGGCGAATTGAGTTGAACTCATCGGAGGGACGAGAATCAACGACTTTAGATTCGGGGTGGCCACAAACGGGGCAGCGCATATGCCCTCCAATCATACCCACCTCGCACAGAGCGAAGCAAGCGTACGAGTCGACAATATGTCGTTCATGATACACGCTTGAAGCGAAAGCCACCGAAATGAAAAAGAATATACACGATAAGAAGGAGAGCGCGGCGAACCGTAAAACCGAATCGCCCCACCGTAAAGTTGTATATAGCGACAGGCAATCGAGTACGGCGAAAACGCATTGTCGCAATGCTTATCGCGTACGCAGCGCCACACCGTCGCTTAATGCAGCAAAAGCGACGGCGGGCATAGATAAAGCTAGATCACGATAACGAAAAGCGTTGCAAGAAAAGCGACGAACCCAACGGCAGTAAGCTTCGGAAACGAGGATGCAGCTTTGATTGACGCACGGCCAGCGACAGTTTCGTTGTTGGGATCAAAAAGCTCAAACGCGCCAAGAGCGCGTACCGAAAATGCAAGATCGTCGCGGAACGTTGCCGTTGAAGTGCTTTGGGCATAAGGGACGTACGCGCGGGCATCCCCTTCGCTGCGACGCGTTGCTCCCTGCGCAATTGCTCCAGAGGCGTGGACCGAACGACGGTCGACCGGAATAATGCGAGCCCCATGTTCGATTTTGCGCGCAGCGGTGCCATCAAAGAAATCGGCCTGATCATATGAGGGGTAAGCGGATTTTGTGCTGTTGGCAACCGTTTTCATGGCAACTCCTTCGAATAGCACTTGCAACGAACCTTTGTTCGTGGTTATAATAAATCGCACAAAAGTTCGTGTCAATGATTTTTCAAACATTTGTTCGACAGGAGTTCGCATGGGCGCCGAAGAGGTCAAGAACACCAAGAAAATAACGAAGAAGCAAAAGGCTGTGCTTGATTTCATCGAACAGCAAATCGATGAAACGGGCATTGCTCCTACGGTTCGCGATATTTGCGACGGATTAGGCCTTTCCTCGCCTTCTACCGTTCATGTGCATTTGAAAACGCTTGAAGAAAAGGGCTATATCCACCGTGACCCTTTGAAATCTCGATGCATTACCATCGTTGGCCGTGATCAGAAGGCGAAGGAGCCCGAGCTTGAGCCGGTCGGCACTGGGGCGTTTTCCGATGTGGTTTCGCTTCCCGTTGTTGGCAATGTCGCTGCGGGTTTGCCCATTCTTGCCGAGCAGAACGTAACGGAAACCATTCCCCTGCCCGTCGAAATTGTGGGAGATTCGAGCTCGTTCCTCTTGAAGGTTCGCGGCGATTCCATGATCGAAATCGGCATCAATGATGGCGATTATGTTGCCGTGAAAGAACAGCCCACCTGCAACAACGGCGATATCGTGGTCGCCATCGTCGACGATGGCGCAACAGTGAAGCGTTTCTATAAAGAAAAGGGCCACGTGCGTTTGCAACCCGAAAACTCATCAATGGAGCCCATCATCGTGCGCGAGAACGTCTCCATCGCCGGTAAAGTCGTCGCGGTTTTCCGCCGCCTCTAAATCGCAGCAGCCTTAATTCGTAGCAAGAACTACGCAGGCCCCCGGTGCTCCGTTGTCCAACGAAGTACCGGGGGGCCTTACATTTCTCACAAGGTCTTATAGGACTCAAATTGCCTCAATAAATCGCGAGGAACACGAACCGTGAGATTCGCTCCATTTTCATCAAACGCCTCAGCAATGATGGTACATTTCGAGTGAGCAAGCGATACTAAATCACCACGCGAGAACGGTACAACAATATTCATAGTTTCTTCCGCAGCCGTAGCGGCGCGCGCGATAGCCTCAATAAGCTCGTCGCACCCTTGCCCCGTCGCCGCCGACACGAACACCGCACCGGGATGCAATCGCGCAAGCGCCGCCGCCTGCGCGTCATCGACCAAATCGATTTTATTGAACACCGTGATGCGCGGAATTGCTTGCGCATCGATTTGCTGTAGGGTTTCCTCGACGGCTTTCATTTGCATTTCGCGTTCGGGCGACGACGCGTCGATCACATGCAGCACCAAATCGGCGCCGCGAATCTCATCGAGCGTGCTCTTAAAGGCTTCAACGAGAGTTGTTGGCAACTTCTGAATGAAGCCGACGGTATCGGTAAGCGTGACCTCGCGACCTTCGGGCAACACGAGCTTGCGCGTGGTTGAATCGAGCGTGGCGAACAGCTTGTCGTATGAAAGCACGTCTGCGCCGGCAAGGCGGTTTATCAGGCTCGATTTGCCCGCATTCGTGTAGCCAGCCTCGGCGATTTTGAATACGCCCGATGCATAGCGCGCGCTTCGCTGCGTTTCGCGCATGCGCGAAACCTGCTCGAGCTCGCGGCGAATGGAAGTGATGCGCTTACGTACCATTCGGCGATCGACTTCAAGCTGGCTTTCACCCTCGCCAAAACGCGAACCCACGCCGCCGCCCATGCGGTTGCTCGCCAAGTGCGCCCACATGCCGCGCAAACGAGGCAACAGGTATTGATTCTGGGCAAGCCGCACCTGCAGACGGCCTTCTTTCGTGGTGGCATGCAACGCGAAAATGTCAAGGATGAGCGCCGTTCGGTCGATGACCTTCACATCTTTCGGCACCGCTTTTTCAAGATTGCTTTGTTGCGACGGCGTAAGCTCATCGTCGAAAATCACGATATCGGCTGCATACGCATGGCACATTTCGGCGATTTCTTCCGCCTTGCCCGACCCGACGAATGTGCGCGGGTTCGGCGCATCGAGCTTTTGGTAGGTGGTCGCTATCACTTCAGCACCCGCCGTGTCGGTTAAACGCGCGAGCTCTTCAAGAGATGACGTGAGCGTTGAAGCATCGTCGCCTTTAAGCTGAATACCGACAAGAATGGCGCGCTCGCAGCCCTCGTCCATCGTAGAAAGTGAATCGGCGAAAGACATACTGACCTCCTAGAGCATCTGTTGAATTTCGTCAGCTATGCGCGCGATGTCGCCATCATCCGCATCAACCCAATGAACGCGCTCGTCATGGCGCCACCAAGAACGCTGACGTTTCGCATAACGCCTCGTGGCAAGCTTGATGGCCTCGGAAGCTTCTTCCATCGGACAGCGACCTTCGAGCGCCTCGACAACTTCTTTATATCCAATAGCCTCACGGGCCGTGAGCGCCTCGGTGAAGCCTTGGTCGCATAACGCGCGAACCTCATCGACAAGTCCCGCTTCGAACATGCCGTCGACTCGCGCGTTAATGCGTTTTTTCAAAAGCTCAGGGTCAACCGAAAGCCCGAAAAAGAGCGCAGGCACCGCCTGACCGAGCGTCGCAAGCCCTTCATGTTGCGAGGCGTATGAAACGCCGTCGAGCTCGAGCATCTCAAGAGCGCGCAACACGCGTTTGGAGTTATTGGGATGAATGATGGCGGCGCTTTCCGCATCACGTTCGTCGAGCGCATCCCAAAGAGCCTGGGAGCCATGCTCCGCCAGAAACGCAGCCCACTTCTCGCGCACGGGATTGCCTACCTGCTCGCCCGATGCGAAATCATAGTCATCGATCGCCGCCCGCACATAGAACCCCGTGCCGCCCGCAAGCACGCTGCGCTTTCCGCGTACTTCGATATCGGCGAAACGGCTTCGCGCATATTCCTGAAACAGAGACGCGGAATAGGCCTCACCTGGCTCGCGAATATCGAACCCCCAGTGCGGAACGAGTCGATCCGACTCAGGCAACTTGCCTGTTCCGATGTCCATGCCTTTGTAAATTTGCATGGAATCGGCTGAGATTACTTCCCCATTCACGCGACGAGCGATTTCCTGGGCGACATCGGTTTTACCCGACGCAGTGGGCCCAATAATCACGATTACGGGGTTCGAGAGCTCCAAACGGTGCTCGACCGCGCTATTCAGCATCGACGACCTCGCCCGACAGATACCAGGTGAGAGACTCGTCAATGCGAACCTTCACAATGGTGCCCTCGAGCTCGTCGATAGTTTTGCCGGCGGGAATGGGAGCATGCACCGTCACATTATGGGGGCTTCGGCCTGCAAGCACGTCTTCATCGCGCTTTGATGTACCCTCGACGAGCACGTCAAGAACGCGCCCTGCGAAACGCTGGTTTTGCTTATGCGCGCCTTCTTGTACGATATCGACAAGCTCGTCAAAACGACGTTGAATGGTTTCACGCGACGTGGGGTCTTCCATTTTGGCAGCAGGCGTGCCTTCGCGCTTCGAATAGATGAATGTGAACACCTGGCCATAGCCCACCTCGCGCACAAGGTTTGCCGTCGCTTGGAAATCTTCTTCGGTTTCGCCCGGGAATCCCACGATGATGTCGGTGGAGAGGGCGACATCGGGGTTCGCCTCGCGCACTTTTCGCACCAAATCAAGATAGTGCTCAGCGGTATAGCGACGATTCATGGCCTTCAGCACGCGATCGCTACCCGATTGAACGGGAAGGTGCAGGGCGGGCATGAGGTTGGGCAATTCGCCGAATAGCGCAATAACCTCGTCGGTAAGGTCTTTAGGATGCGACGTGGCGAAGCGAATGCGCTCCACGCCCGTCGCCGACACGGCTCGCAGCACATCGGCGAAGCGAGGCTCGCCGTACAAATCGCGGCCATAGGAATTCACGTTCTGGCCTAGCAGCGTAATTTCCTTCACACCGTCGTTGACAAGGGCCTGCGCTTCCGCCGCGACATCTTCGATGGTGCGCGACTTTTCGCGACCGCGCACGTAAGGAACGATGCAATAGGTGCAGAAATTATTGCAACCCGAGGTAATAGGCAACCATGCGGCCCACGTATGCACGCGTTTGCTCGGCAGATCGGTGGCGAATTTTTCGCTCGCCTCATATACTTCGGCCTGATGGCCTTTGCCGACGAGCACCGATTCAATGAGGCGCGGCAAGCGATCGATATTCTGTGTGCCGAACACCACGTCGACATGCGGAAGCTTTTCCATGAGCTTCGCGCCATCGCGCTGGCCGATGCATCCGCCAATGCACACGATGCGCTTATCGAGCTTGCTTCCCTGTGGAAGCGGAATGTTCTTCATCGAAGCGACCTGGCCCATAAGGCGCGTATCGGCGGCTTCGCGTACGCAGCACGTCACGAATACGACGATTTCAGACTCTTCGAGCTCGGGTACCTGAATCGCGCCGAGCGATTCGAGCACGCCTGCGATTCGCTCGGAATCGTGTTCGTTCATTTGGCAGCCGAAAACTTGCAGGAAAAAGGTCTTATCGGAAATTGGAGACAGCATACAGCGAGTTACCACTTTCTACTGAGGTTAGATGTTCGGAAAATTACGAGCGACGTTCGACATTGAAGCGAATAGCGGTGCGATACTCGCCATCAATCACGATGTCGGCAAACGAAGGCGCACAAACGATTTCGATGCCGATGGGCGACAGAAAACCACGAGAAATCGCAATGGCTTTTACCGCCTGGTTCACCGCACCCGCGCCGACCGATTGAATTTCTACGCACGAACCGTCTTTAATCATGCCGGCAATAGCGCCAGCGACCGATGCGGGTGACGATTTCGACGATACTTTCAAGCAGCCTGCATGCTGCCCGTTTTCAAAATGCTCTGGCATGTGCGTCCTTCTACGATGTTTAGAGTGCGTTATGTTGTGTCTATGCCTTAGGGGCTCAAGCATCTTTTTATCTGAGCAATTGTACCTCATAGAGCTGCTGAACTGCGCATGAGCACGTTCGAGCCACATTACTCACACGCAGGAAGAAGCAGTTCGCACGGCAGCACTCCCCAAAGCCGCCCTAGAGCTTGGAAAGGGGAAATATCACATGCACGCCGTCGGCCGTTATTCGTATGGAAGGCTCAACATTGGATTCAAGATAGTATGACTCGGCGAGCTCGCAATACGCCTTCTTCAAGGAAGAGGTGAAAGCATCCATGTCATCTGGCGCGATTTTAAGTCCCCTGAAGTCGCGATTCGTGGAATTATTCGACTTGACGCCCTTTTTCGGTGATTCCTCGTCACCTTCGCGCACGCGATCTAACGTTTCGAGAAACGGGGCAAGCGGAGCTATCTCCCCCGCAAGAATACGATGTGCGCTGCGCGTAGACATGGCAATACCAATATCGCGAGCGGCATTGACCAGTGAAGCTGCGTCGCGCATCAGACCAAGTCTTTTTATGGGCGCAGCAGTGCTCGCGAGGTTGTTCGGGCAAAGGAATTGCCGCCCGAATGCGTACATTGTCGCCGCAGAGTCAATGATGCTTCCAAGATACAGCGTGCATACTTCTCGATTCGCAAGCGCAAATTCCGATGCTGTTTTTAGAATGTTATGCGGACCTGAGCCGACGGTCCATGTTCCGTCGCTCTGCTTCACAAGCGACGGCGGCGTGCTTTGGTCGCTTTTCTCAGGCGTTTTCGAACAATCGAACTCAACAAGGAAGATACTGCCTTTGCCCTCAACGGAGGCAATGCATTCAGCGCGCTCGGCGTTTTCACGAACGGAATAAAGAGCCATGCCGCGTCCGTGCACGCCCCACTCGTCCATGGTCATTGAATTGAGCTTCGAGGTAACACGCGGCTCGAATATTCGATCGCGCAACCGTTCGGGAACGCCGTCGCCGTCGTCGGCCACGATAATGCGACGAGCATCCCCTGAACGGGACGTTCCCATAATAATGGTGCGCGCATGGGCGTCGCGCGCGTTGCGAAGCATTTCAATCACCGCGTCTTCAACGCAGCGAATGTCTTGCTTAGCCTGTCGTCGCTCTGCTTCAGACACACGGAGTCGAACGAAACCATCTCCGAGGTCGTCCTCAACGCGAAGCCTCGTGCCAGCAGGCGTGGAATCAAGAAATGCAGCAAGCGTTTCGGAATCGGACATTCTTCCACCCTTCGTACAAGAGTCGCACGGCTCCATCGCTCGTACGGAATTCAAAAAAGAGGCGCCATGCGGCGCCTCTTTTACATTCGAGATTATTTCGCATAGTCGACGGCGCGGCTTTCGCGGATAACAACCACCTTGACCTGGCCGGGATACTGCATTTCATCCTCGATTTGCTTGGCAATGTCATGCGCCAAAACAACGGCAGCAGCTTCATCGACCATCTCGGGAACAACCATAACGCGGATTTCGCGACCCGCCTGCATGGCGTACGTACGCTCAACGCCCTTATGGGCATTCGCGATTTCCTCGAACTTCTCAAGGCGCTTTACGTAGCTTTCGAGGCTTTCTTTGCGAGCGCCAGGACGAGCGGCGGAAACGGCATCGGCGGCTTGGACCAAAACATCGAGCACACTATTCGGCTCGACATCGGCATGGTGCGCCTCAATCGCGTGAACGATTTCGGGCCTTTCACCGAAGCGACGAGCAAGGTCGGCACCGATAACGGCATGGGGGCCCTCGACTTCGTGGTCGACAGCTTTGCCGAGGTCATGAAGCAGACCCGCACGCTTGGCAGGAACAGGATCAAGGCCGAGCTCAGAAGCCATAACGCCGCACAGGTACGCGACCTCGAGCGAATGGTTCAGGACGCTTTGGCCAAACGAGGTGCGGAATCGAAGGCGACCAAGCGTGCGAACAAGTTCAGGGTGCAAGTCATGAATGCCAACGTCGAACGTCGCCTGCTCACCAGCCTCTTGAATTTGCTGGTTCACGAGCTTTTCAGCCTTCGCGTACATCTCTTCGATGCGGGCAGGGTGGATGCGGCCGTCAGCGATGAGGTTTTCCATGGTAACGCGGCCAATCTCGCGACGAACGGGATCGAAGCACGAAATGGTAACGCACTCAGGAGTATCGTCGATGAGCAAATTCACGCCCGTAAGCTGCTCGAAGCTGCGAATATTGCGGCCCTCGCGACCAATGATGCGGCCCTTCAGATCATCGGAGGGAATGTGAATGGTTTTCACCGTGGTTTCAGCCGTGTGATCGGCAGCAACGCGCTGAATGGCGAGGCTCAAGATCTCACGCGACTTCTTATCGGCTTCGGCCTTGGTGCGCTGCTCTGCCTCGCGAATAATGGCGGCGCTTTCATGCGTAACCTCATCGCGAAGGTTGTCGAGCAGCTCCTTCTTCGCTTCTTCGGGCGTCATGCCGGCGACGTGCTCGAGGCGCACATTAACTTCCTGAATGGCGCTGTTCAAATCGCGCTCGCGACGCTCAACCTGGCCTTGCATAGAAGAGAGCTGATGCTCGCGGGCATCGAGGCTCTCGACGCGGCGGTCGACAGACTCCTCGCGCTGAGAAACACGGTTTTCGGCGGCACGAACTTCCTTCATGCGCTCTTTGTGCTCAGCTTGAGCTTCCTGCTTCATTTTGAACACTTCATCTTTAGCTTCAACCACAGCCTCACGACGCATGGTTTCCGCTTGGCGCTTCGCCTCAGATACCACCTGTTCAGCCTCTTCATGGGCACGCTTGGTGGACGAATTTGCGACGTAGCGGGTAATAAAATAGCCACCGGCGATGCCAACGGCCAAGCCGACGATCAAAAGTGCGATTTCCATCGGCCTCCCCTTTCTTCTAATTTCATATACGAAGACAGGCTACCGGCAAAGAAAATGCCGGGCATATGCCTGGCATGAGTGAATACACAACAGTAGCGCTAACGCCGAGAAAAGAATCGGCTATGCAATTGTTATATATCGAGAAAGTGCCTTATGGGCACTAATGCACTCAAGCCCTTTCATGATACACCGTGCTCGAGCGTTTTCCCTCCACCGTTTTGAAATAAATCGCACACGGTCCTAATTCTCCTCCATAAAACGACGAGTCGCTACACTCGCAACCGACGTAGAGTAGCCCTTCGTTACAAGTTTGCGATATGCGGAGGCCTGAATATTTTTAGACCGCGGCGGCTTCCGGCGCAGAAGCGCGAGAGCGCGCTCGATTTCTTGTTCGTCACTCGACTCGCTGCCAAACGAACAACCAACGACGCCATCTTCAGCATTGGCGTTAACGCGGAACGGATCAAAATCGTCGACGGAAAAGAATTCTTCTGGCCACCCCGGAATGTCGCTTGCGGCAATTCCTGCCCTTTCGAGCTCGTCTTCTATACCCTTGCGCCCACGCCCTTGGGAGACGCGCGTACGAATAAGCACGGCTCCATAGCGCGTATCGTCAATAAGACCGCAATCGAGGGCGCGCTGCACGGCCGATTCCGCCACTTCGCGCGAAAACCCATCGCGCACAAGCCGATCGATGAGCTCGCGAGAACCACGCTCTCGCGCACAGGCAAGGCGAGTCACTTTTTCGAAAGCCTTCGTTTCGTCTTCGGTGCGCTCGACCATAATTGGTACGAGGCTCAACGAAACATTCTGCAAGCGCGAGCGAGCGTGAGACTTCGGCTGAAGCTCACTTTGGTCGAGCGAACCGAAGCAGGCGCTGCGCGACTTGCGAGCAGAGCACGCCTCCTGTCCTACGCCATCAACGTCACGCAAAGGCGCGTCATGGAAGCAGACTTGAGATTTTTTCACCTCTTGCCCTGTGCCGCCGGCGGCGCGGAAAGGCCCGCCATTGGCATGGGCTTGGGATTTCTTCAAAAGCTCTTCTGCATATTGCTTATCGATATACGGCATATCGGCCCCAATCGCTGCGCTTAAGAAAACGCCCGCTTCGCCATGGGCAAAAGCGGGCGTAAAAGGCTTATTCCTCGGTTTCGCTGAAAGGCTTGACCGTGGGAATCTCGAAATGGTCTCGAACCTTCTGCTCGATTTCGTCGCGTACGTCGGGATGGGTGCGCAGCATTTCCTTCGCAGCCTCACGGCCCTGGCCCAGACGATCTTCGCCATAGGTGTACCATGCGCCACTCTTTTTCACCACGCCTGCTTCGACGCCCATATCTACAATGCAGCCCTCACGAGAGATGCCCTGGCCATACATGATGTCGAACTCGGCCTGCCTAAACGGAGGTGCAACCTTGTTCTTCACGACCTTGGCGCGCACGCGGTTGCCCACAGGATCGTTGGTCTTATTCTTGAGCGTTTCGATTCGACGAATGTCGATGCGAACGCTCGAGAAGAACTTAAGGGCGCGGCCGCCCGTCGTGGTTTCGGGATTGCCGAACATCACGCCGATTTTTTCACGCAGCTGATTGATGAAGATGCACGTGGTATTTGACTTCGAAAGAGAACCGGCAAGCTTGCGAAGTGCCTGAGACATAAGACGAGCCTGAAGGCCAACGCTCGAGTCGCCGATTTCACCTTCGATTTCGGCTTTAGGAACCAAAGCGGCTACGGAGTCGATGACTATGCAGTCGATAGCATTGGAGCGAACGAGCATATCGCAGATTTCCAAGCCCTGCTCACCCGTGTCGGGCTGAGAGATGAGCACCTCGTCGATATCGACGCCCAGGCGCGCGGCATACGTTGGGTCAAGGGCATGCTCGGCGTCGATAAAGGCAACAACACCACCAAGCGCTTGCGCCTCGGCGAGGATCTGCAATGCAAGCGTCGTTTTACCGCTAGATTCAGGACCGTAAATCTCAACAATGCGACCACGCGGAACGCCGCCAATGCCGAGCGCCGCATCGAGCGGCAAAGCGCCCGTGGGAATAGCGGCAACCTCAAGGTGTTCGGCATTGCTTCCAAGCTTCATGATGGCGCCCTTGCCAAACTTCTTCTCGATTTGTTCAGTCGTGAGCTCGAGCATTTTATCTTTGTTTTGAGTCTGAGCCATTGCATCTCCTTGCCGCCGGCATAGCCAGTTTATGTACCGCGCTCATTATTACGAACAGATGTTCTTACGTCAAGTACGATGTCAAAATAATTCGCATCAACGTGAAAGAAACCGTTGAATGCATTCAAGCACGATAACCTTGCCAGAATCTTGCCCGAATGTCGCATTTTTAAAAACGAAATATCGCCTATTTCCACCGGTTTCCCTTGAAGGTTCCTTTGCGTTTCCCTCAGTTTCCTCGCAAAATGCCCTCCGAAATACCGCGTTTTGCCCGTGACGGCAAGGCGCTACAGCGCTTCGAGAATCATTTCAAGTGCGACTTGGGTCGCTTGCGCGCGTACGTTTTCGCGATTTCCTTTGAAGTGGAATTCCTTCGCAAATGCGTTACCACTGGAAGAGATGCCAATCCATACCGTGCCCACCGGCTTTCCGGGTTCTTCGCCACCGGGGCCCGCAATACCCGTAACGGAACATGCCACATCAGCGCCGAGTTCGGATGCGGCACCGCGCGCCATGGCTACGGCAACGTCTTCACACACGGCGCTCCCATCGACGAACGCATTTTCGGGGACGCCAAGGCTCTTCATTTTCACGTCGTTGACATAGCTCACCACGCCGCCGCGCACTACAGCCGAAGACCCTGGCACCTCGGTGAGCGATGCGGCAATAAGACCACCCGTACAGCTTTCGGCCGTTGCGACTGTCGCTTTCGTCGCCAGCGCCTTCTGAACAACGGCGCACGCCGCGTCAACGCGAAGCTCGTTCTCGAAGCCATCTTCGGTCTGCGCGGCAAGGTCGTCATTGTCAATGACGCGGGCTCGACCGCCCTTGGGCTTGAAACCAATAAGATGGCGAGCCTTCCAAATGTAGTCGGCCATGGAGATAATTGTAAGCACGAGGGCAGCCGCCATGACAAGCCAGCTCAAAATATAAAGCGCGACGTTGAGTTCATGCGAAAGCATGCCCGTGATCGCGGGGCTCTCCTTCACAACGAACAGAACGATGGCGATCATTTGGAATACCGTTTTGAACTTGCCGTACCACGAAGCGGCGATAACCTCCCCCTTGCTTGCGGCAACCATGCGCACGCCGCTCACGATGAATTCGCGAGCAACGATAATAAGCACGGGCCAACTTGGCAGCGACCCCAGTTCAATAAGCACAAGCAGCGCCGCAACGACGAGCACTTTGTCGGCCAAAGGATCCATGAATTTGCCGAAGTCGGTAACTTCGCCTCGAGAACGAGCGAGGTATCCATCAAGCCAGTCGGTGCACGAGATCACGACAAAGATAATCGCGGCAATCCACGCCTTCCAGGGATTGAGGAACGCAAGTCCCATTGCGTCGGGCCATGGGCTAATAAGCGCTACGACAAAGACGGGTACCAAGCAGATGCGAATCATGGTTACGACATTCGCGGGGGTAAGAATCTTATCAACCGTGCCCTGGCCCGCGGGCGTCGGCTTGCCAGAAGCATAGGATTCCTTCGAATCATGAGCCATGAACGACATCGCCTTCCATCTCGTACACAAGCGTATCGGTTATGCGAACACGCACAATGTCGCCAACTTCGCCTTCTTCCAAATACACCACACCATCAACCTCGGGCGCCTGGCACATTGCGCGACCGTAGAGCTGGCCGTCTTCCTCGCGCCCAAGCACGAGCACGTCCATCTCCTGCCCGATGCGCGCCGAAACGTGGGCCTCGCCAATAGCGTCTGAAATATCGCGCAGGCTTTGAGCATGCTCGATTTTGACGGCCTCATCGATTTGGCCATCCATCTCAGCGGCGCGGGTGCCTTCTTCCTGCGAATATGGGAAAACGCCGACGTAATCGAACTCGACCTCTTCAAGGAAGTTCTGCAGCACGTCGAAATCGATATCGGTCTCACCCGGAAAACCGGCGATGAGCGTTGTGCGCAGCGTAATGCCAGGAACGCGCTCACGAATGCGCGCGACGAGCTCGCGATGGGAGTTTTCGTCGCCACGACGGTTCATCGCGCGAAGCACAGGCTTGCTCGCATGCTGAAGCGGCATATCGAGATACTTGCAAACGTTCGGCTTAGAAGCGATAACGTCGAGCAGCTCATCGCTTACGCCCTGCGGCTCAATATACATAAGACGGAACCATGTTTGAGGGAACTCGTCGGCAAGCGTTGCAAGAAGCGTGGCGGTATTGGAAGGCTCATCGAAATCTTCACCCCAGCGGCCCGTATCTTGAGCGATAAGCGTAACTTCGCGCACGCCCGCCGCAACGCGTTCAGCGACTGAAGCGCGTACTGTTTCAAGCGGGAAGCTGTGATAGCGACCGCGAATGTACGGAATAGCGCAGAACGAGCAGAAGCGATCGCAGCCATCTGAGATTTTCACATACGATGCGGGAGAACCCGCCCAGGGCGATTGGGCATCGGAGGACATCGACGCTTGAGGCGCCGCATCGCCTAACACGCCCGCAAGAACCTCCACGATGTCGTCTTCCTTGCTGCACGGCACAAATGCTTGCGCCTCGCCAAGCTCGCTTGCCAAGTCGTCGCCGTATCGTGCAGGCATGCAGCCCGCCACGACGAGCTTTGCGGACCCCTCGATGAAGTTCGGCAGGTCGCATACCTCAAAAATAGCCTCGAGGCTCTCTTCAGTTGCCGCCTGGATGAACGAGCACGTATTCACGACCACGACGTCGGCCGTTGATGCATCATCGCACACCTCGTAGCCGGCCGCGGTCAGTCGTTTCGTCATCTCGGCGGTGTCAACTTCATTTTTGGCGCAACCAAGCGTCACGAAACAAACGCGCGGCGCGCTCTGACCCAAAACATTCACGTCAATGTTAGACATGCGAATACCCTTTAGCGTTATCGATAGTTCACGTATTGCAGAGGCTGGCCATAATCTTGGCCCTTCAAAAAGGCAATAACTTCTTGCAGCGTGTCGCGCGAAGCCGAAGAAACGCGCAGCTTGTCGCCCTCAATAGTGACTTTGCACTTGAGCTTCGTGCCACGAATGTCCTTCGAGATTTTACTCGCGGTTTCCTTGTCGATGCCTTCGATAATCTCGGCAGTGCGACGAACGCTCTGACCAGCGGCAGGCACGATGTCACCCCATTTCACAGCGGAAAGGTCGACGCCGCGCTTGATGAGCTTGCTGCCGATGACGTCGATAACCTGCTTGGCGACGAATTCCGCCGGGGCGGCGACGGTCAATTTGCGGCCACCTTTGTCCAGGGTGATTTCCGCACCGGAGTCTTTGAGGTCATAACGCTGGGCGATTTCTCGTTTCGCCTGGCCATACGCATTATCGACTTCTTGCATGTCGACGGTGGAAACAACGTCGAAACTGGATTCTTTTGCCATGGTATCCCTTTCTAAAACAAGAGGTGAGTACTAGCCTTCAGTGGAGCTGGAAGTAGAGCTTGTAGATGCGCTATTCGACGAGGAAGAAGCGCTGCTCGTAGACGAGGCCGCATCGGGATGGGCCTCATTCCATGCCGCGAGAATGTCGCTGAAGTTCACCTCGTAGCGCAGAATGCCGTTCGTGACATACTGCGACAAATCAACTGCTTGCCCATCGACCGTCACGGTAAGCCCATCGTAGGGGCTCGCGACAATCGTGAGCGAATCGGTTACGTCGTAGCTGTCAGACGCGCCGCCCGACAGATTTTCGGCAACCAAGCATGTGTTGCCTTCATAGATTTCGACATACGGCGTTTCGCCCTTCGCGACCGAGTACGCAACAACGGCCTTAGTGGGAGCGGTTTCAGTCTTTTTAGTCGTCGTCTCCTTGGTCGATTGCGAATCGGAGCTTTCGGAATCGGAAGATGTATTCGACGAAGAGCCCGAAGGTGAAGATTCGGGAAGCCCCGTGATGTTCATCGGCGTGCTTTGTTGGGCGCTCGATGTTGCTTTCGAGCCCACGCCATTCGCCAAGAAAGCGATAACGACGACGAGCAGCAAGATAATAATGCCAGCGATGAGAAACGGGAGCTTTTCGCCGATGCCCGATTTATTTCTTCCGAGGTTGCTTGGAGCGGCATACACGCTGATCGAGTGCTCTTCAGGAAGTGCCGAACGCCTCGATTGGCGCGGCATGTAGGTTTCCTTTTCTTCATCCTCGGAACGACGCAGTCTACGTGTAGAGCCTGCAGCCGCCGGATTCGAACGACGAGAAGAAGGACGTGCAGGAGCATCGTCCAAACGACGCGTGCGTTCAGGGCTATCGCCAGTCGCCTGTTGACGCGTGTGGTTATACAGGCCCTGGCCATACGCATTGTATGAACCAACATGCACCGCTCCCGCGCGGCGGCTATGCGAAGTCGAGGGCGGGCGTTGCGCAATGGCACGTTCGGCCGAGGACAATTCACGGGATTCGGCTGCGCCGCGATCGATATCGTCGAACAGGCCCGTATCAAACGACGAGCCGCCGAACGAACGCGACTGAGAAGGTCGCGACGATGAGTCAGTCGAACGAGAAGCCCTGCTCGATCGTTGGGAATCGAGCCCCAGGCGTCGGGCACGGTTCCGGGAGCTTTCCGCTTCAATCGCCGCATATTCGTTAGAGAGCGCGTCATCGCGAGACACGCGGTCTGCCGCAGCGGCACGCGCCTGCGAACGCTCGTCGGCATGAATTTCCTCACGCAAGCCATGGTGACGCCTGCCCGAAGGCATATCAAAACCAGTCGGGCGAATATTCTTGCGAGCTCGCTCAACTTGGTCTTGATATTGCTGCGACAAATAGGCGTCGACGAGATTTGTGGGATTAAGGCCAAGGTAGCGCGCGTACGCGTTGATCATATTGCGCGAATAGCCACGCGGGGGCATATTTGAAAGATCCCCCGCCTCAATAGACTCCAAAATATCAGGACGAATGCGGAGCTTGCGGGCGACGGACATTAAATCCTCGCCCGAGCGCTCACGCGCCTCACGCAGAATATTGCCGAAATTCGATTCGTTCACTCTTACTCCTAGAATCCATCTTCCGCGGCGTCACGCGCCTCAAAAGCCTTCAAAGATTCAAGTTCCATTTCATCAACAAGCACGTCTCGGGGTTTGCTGCCGTTCGGCGGGCCCACAACGCCCTTCTCTTCTAGCATATCCATGATGCGCCCTGCGCGGGAATACCCAACGCTCAATTTGCGCTGAATGTTCGAAGTAGAGCCGAGGCCACTCGCCACGACGATGTCTGCGGCGTCCCACAAAAGCGGATCGTCGGCGCTCGAAGAGCCGCCAGAACCGTCGGGCATAGACGAGCCAAGGCTGATCACGTTCGTTTGGAGGATCTCGCTATGGTATTCGGGCTCCCCCTGCGCCTTCAAATGGCTTACGACAGCTTCGATTTCCTCTTCGGAAACAAAACAACCCTGCAAACGCTGAGGTTTCGGCCATTCAGGCTTGCTGAACAGCATATCGCCCAACCCAATGAGGTTTTCAGCGCCGGGGGTATCGAGAATAACGCGAGAGTCAATGCCCGAAGCAACGTTGAAGGCGATGCGGTTCGTGATGTTCGCCTTGATAAGGCCTGTTACGACATTGGTCGACGGGCGCTGCGTAGCGACAATCATGTGGATGCCCGCCGCACGAGCAAGTTGCGCAATGCGGCTAATGGAGAGTTCGACCTCTTTGCCAACGTTCATCATGAGGTCGGCGAGCTCGTCGATGATGATGACGATATACGGCATCTTTTTCGGCCACTCGTCTTCGGGCTTTTCTTCGTCATCGAGCTGCCCGCTTTCAACCTTCTTGTTGTATTGCGAAATATTGCGCACGCCCGCCTTCGACATGACTTTCAGACGGCGCTCCATTTCAGCCACGCCCCATGACAGAGCACTCGCCGCTTCCTTGTTTTCGGTAACGACGGGCACGTACAAATGAGGAATGCCGTTATACGGGGTGAATTCAACGCGCTTCGGGTCAATCATGATGAAGCGAACCTCGTCGGGCGTGGCACGCATGAGAATGGACATAATCATCGCGTTGATTGCGACCGACTTGCCCGAACCCGTGGTGCCTCCGATAAGCAAGTGCGGCATTTTCGCGAGGTCGACGACAATCGAATGGCCTTCGACGTCTTTGCCGATAGCCATTTCAAGCGGTGCGCCATGGGCGTCTTTGAGCACGTCACCCAAGAGCACGTTCTGTCGCGTGCGATTCGGCACCTCGATGCCGACATGATTCGTTCCAGGAATGGGCGCGAAAATGCGCACACCGGGCGCCGCGAGCGCCAAGGCGATATCGTCGGTCAAGCTCATAATGCGGCTTACGCGCACGCCAGAAGGCAAGTCAACCTTGAACAGCGTGACCGTGGGGCCGGCAACCCAGCCGACAACCTGCGCCATGATGCTGAAATCTTCGAGGGTGTTTTGCAGCTCAGCGGCAAGCGTGCGAAGCTCAGCCTCGTCGGCTTCGGTAGCAACTTCGGTATGGCGAATGAGGCCAAACGCCGGCAAGGTGAAATCGCCGCGCGTCTCCCCTTCTTTATTAAACGCAGAATTATCGATTTTCTTAGCTTTGGCCGAACCCGCAGCACGCGTTTTCGACGCTCCAGGCGCGGCGGAAACATCGCTCAAACGACGCGTCATCGGCTTTTCGGCAGCGCCCTCGTTCGAATCGGGCTGCAAAGCGTTGTCGACAGCCTCGGCTTCGTCTTCCCAAGGAAGCGGCTCACGCTTCGCTTTCAGCACCCGCGTTTTCGCAGAAGGCTCAGGAGAGCTGCAACCTGCCTGCTTTTTTATCCGGGAAGGCGCGGGCTTCGCGCCAAGAAGTTGAGTGATGGCTTCATCTTCGGCGGCATCGAGAGCAGCACGGCCACCCTCGGCCGCATGCGCTACGCCCATGCCAGTGGCAACACCTGCAGCCCCCGCCGCAGCATTTGAAGCAGCGCTCACGACATCGTCGGCAGCGCCGAAAGCGTATTCAGCTGGCCAATAGGTGTCGACCGTGGGAACAGGAGCCTGGCCAGGACGACGGCCTTCGAGCAATTGCGTCGAAAGCGACTCCGATGCGCGGCGAGGGCGCGAAAGGTCACGAGGCACATGCACAGGCTCGGCACGACGAATGCGTGCTGGCGGCACCTCTCGTTGGGCCTCTTGCGCAGCCTTCGCAGCAGCGGCAGCTTCGCGTTCCTTTTTCGTCATGCCGAAGCCGGCAAGCAAGCCGCGCTCTTCGCGACGAGGGGCTCGAGCCTCGGGAGACTCGACCTGCGCCTGAGGACGATTTTCGTCAAGCGCAGCATAGGGATTATCGTTCTCGTCGGCAGCTTCGTAAGGAATGCCAGGAAGTTCGTCATCTTCCGCATCGCGTGCGGCACGCAGGCGCGCATTGAATTGCGAACCCTTCTCGCGAAGCGACTCGAATGCACCCGTAAGCGAAAAGCCGATGATGACGGCTCCGGCAAGCGCGACCCCGAGAAGGAGCGCGATGCTCACGGCTTCGCCGAACAGCTGCAGAAGCGCCCATGCGATGCCAGAGCCAACGTAGCCACCGCGCGAGGCAAGCACATTCGCGTCGAAAAGCACAGCGCCATTGGTTGAAGCACCAGGCGTAAGCAGCGAAAGGGACGACATGAACGCAAAGAAGAGCATGGCAAGCCCCACGCCCAAGCGTAGAGGCAAATCGGCGCGATCGACGCGAACAATAAGGCTCGCGCCCACGATAACCAAAATGAATGGCAGCACATACGCGCCAATTCCGAGCGAAAGATGCAGCGCGCTCGAAAGAGCGCTCGTCAGAAAGCCAGAAGGCTGCAATACAACGGCCAAGAAGAGCACGACGGCAAGCACGGCGACAATGACGCCGGCGATATCGCGCTTGGTGCGATCGTCGAAAATACGCGGCTCGCGATCGATTTCCTCAAAGGGGGCTTCCTCTTCGACGGCGCGTGCCCGCGCCCTGCCGCGAGACGGAGCATCTTTAAGCGCGACGCGATCTTCGGCGTCGTTCTTTCCCTTTTTCCTTTGGACAGAAGCGCCTTTGGCGCTATTCGATTGTGCGGTGTTCTTCTTTGAACCGCGGGCCAATGGCGTGCTCCTTCAAATACTGCGTTTACGATGCATATAAATTCGGCAGCGGCCGAGTCGCCTGAAAGGCAACCCGGCCGAAATATTCATACGGCTTGCACTGACGTGCGAAACCTGAATTATAGCGCAGCGGAATGTTCATTCCGCGAAACGTTTACACCTCGATAATCGTCGCGATGACCATAGGACGCTGCTTTGTGCGGTCCCACAGAAGCGAATGCAAGGAATCGCGGCACGCCTTCTCAAGGTCTTTGCCCTTCACGCCGCGCTCAACGCTGCGACGCAGGGTGCATTTGACGCCGTCGGTCGCCTCGCGACGAAGCTCAGCAACATCGCCGCCCGTGATGCCGTGCATCTCGACGCGCACATTGCCCAAAATCTGGTGGCGCTTATGATCGACAGCGGCGCAAATGCAAGCGAAGCCGCAATTGGAAAGCGTCGTGCGCTCATCGAGCACGTCTTTCGAGGTATCGCCCACAGAAAGGCCGTCAACGTAGACGATGCCGTTTTCGACGGGCTCACCGAATTTAACGATGCCGTTCGTCATCTCGAGCGTATCGCCGTTTTCGCACATAAAGATATGGCTCGGATCAACACCCGTGGCCTGAGCGAGATTCGCATGAGCGCGAAGATGCATCGACTCGCCATGCACCGGCATGAAGTACTTCGGCTGCACAATAGAAAGCACGAGCTTGAGCTCTTCTGCACTCGCGTGGCCCGACACGTGAACCATGGCGCGGTGCTTGTCCCACACATCGCAACCAATCTTGGAAAGCTGGTTCACGATGCGCGTAACAGCTTTCTCATTGCCGGGAACGGGCGTCGCGGAAATGATGACCGTGTCGCCTTCGTCAATCTGGATGGTCTTATGCTCGCCGTTCGCGATACGGGCAAGCGCCGAAAGCGGCTCGCCCTGGCTGCCCGTGCACATAATGACAACCTTCTCGGGCGGAATACCCTTCAGGTCATAGGCGTCGATAAGGTCGACGTCTTGAATCTTCAGATAGCCCAAGCGACGTGCGATATCGGTGTTTTGAATCATCGAACGGCCCGTGACCACGACTTTGCGGCCGCACGCGACAGCCGCATCGGCGATCTGCTGCAGGCGATGGATATGGCTTGCAAAGCTCGCGATAATGACGCGACCCTTGGCGTTCTCAATAATGGGACGCAACGTCTTGCCCACTTCAGCCTCAGAAGGCGTGAAGTTCGGATTCGTGGCATTCGTCGAGTCGCTCATCATGAGGTCGACGCCCATTTTCGAGAAACGCGCGAGCGCTCCGAAGTCGGTGCGAACACCGTCAATCGGGCTCTGGTCGAGTTTGAAGTCGCCTGTGTGCAGCACATTGCCGGCCGGAGACTGGAAGAACACGCCGAGCGCACCTGGAATGGAGTGATTCACTGCGAAAAAGTCGACCACGAAATTGCCAATTTTCATCTCGTCGCCGGGATTGACTTCGCACAGCTTCGCCTTGATGCGATGTTCCTTGAACTTGCCCTCGATAAGGCCGAGCGTCATCTTCGTGCCGTAAATCGGAACCTTCTTGGTAAGGTCTTTCATGAGGTACGGCAAGCTACCCGTATGGTCTTCGTGGCCGTGGGTAATGATGATGCCGCGAAGCTTATGCTCATTCTCAAGCACATACGTGTAGTCGGGAAGAATGAGGTCGATGCCCGGATGGTCGTCATCGGGGAACATGAGGCCAGCGTCATCGAGAATCATGTCGTCGCCACACTCGATGACGGTCATGTTCTTGCCAATGCCGTCGAGACCGCCAAGCGGAATGACCTTCAGAGTCACATCGGGGCTGTTCTTCACCGCACGGCGAGAATTGCTGCCAGAGCGAGGCTTGCGCGTGCGCGGTTTGTTAAACGATTCGGGCTCGAGTTCGGAGCCTGGCGTAAGCTGCGGGCGCTTGTGCTCGAGCGAGACGTGCTTGGTACGCGTCGTGGAACGACGACGATTTCCGTTCGAAGCCCTCGATGACTGCTCAGCCTGATTGGCAGAGACAGCCTTGGCATCTTGCTGGCTGCCGTTTTGCGCGGCGTCTTTCTTAGGACCGCGGCCGCGGCCCCCGCGAGAGCCGCGAGAACGGCTGCGATTTTTCGTACCATCGGTGCCTTCAGCGTCATTTTTTGCCGCAGAAGACTTGGCAGCAGCAATAGCGCCGCCAAGCGTGCCGGAAGACAGCTCCGGCAAGTTCTGTTCGTTAGTCAAGTTTCATTCGCTCCTTAAGCATAGTGAAACGCACATAGAGGCGACCTTAAAAGTCGCACGGCGTTTCGATATTCCAATGAACACATCGCCCGGCAGCACCAACGCGCGCCAGCGCAATGCAACATCCATACAAGAGAACGCAGTGCGCGTTCAAAGACCAACCGCCTATCACATAATGCGAGCCGCAGAAAAATGGCAGTTTGGCCAGACGTCCACTAGAACGGACGTAAATCAACAACGCAATATTGTACGCCAAAGGCATAACCGCCGCCAAATCGGCAGTATGACGATGCGAAGAAATGGTGAATTGAGACGAATCGTAGCTTTGGCGTCGGCGCTCGGGAAGGTTTGCGCGAGACCACGGTTCGCTACCGTTCGCCTTTGGCTCACTATGCGCTCACCTCGCTGCGTTCAACTTTTGACGAACCCCTCATTTGAACGCAGAGGGTCCCACGCAAGCCTTCCCGAGCGCCGACGCCAAAAAAGCGAGATTCGTTCAATAGAAGACCTGGACGAGAGTTCCGATTGCAAATCTGCTTATTCTCGTAGTCATGCTTTCTGCCAGCTTTTGACTGTGCGGTGACAATAGCGACCGTCCGAGTTCACTCGCCCACTTAGTTTCATAGTTAAACGAAGCGAGGCGAGCATAGAGCGCAGTGCACGAAGGGCGCGAAACGGTAGCGAGCCGTGGTCGCAAGCAGCGTCACGCGACCTAAAGTTTGTGATGTGGAAAAAATACGAAACGACCCCGCAAAGGCGGGGTCGTTAGATGCGGAAGTCTTTAAGCAAAGATGCTTGCATAGCCCATAACGAAAATGGCCACGATGAGCACAGGGATGCCGTATTTGATCCACGGTTTTGCCCAGGCGGGGAATTTCACACCTTTGCCCTGGTCGGCTTCAGCAAGGAAGTTATCCCAGCCCCAACCGAATTTCTGCGTGCAGAACAGCACGAAGACAAGAGCGCCCAGCGGCAGCATATTGTTCGAGACGACGAAGTCCTCGATGCTCTGAATATCGCCGATTGAGGGAATCGAGAGATCAGAAAGCACGTTGAAACCGAGCGCGCACGGCAAGCTCAGCAGCACGAGCAAAATGGCGGTTATGGTAACGGCACGGCTGCGCCACATGCCGAATTTGTCCATCGTCCAACTTACGAGATTCTCGAACACAGCGATAACCGTGGAAAGAGCCGCGAAGCTCATGAACACGAAGAAAAGCGCTCCCCATACATTGCCCAGAGGCATTTCCGCGAATACGGCGGGAAGGGTAACGAACACGAGCGAAGGGCCCGAATCGGGCATGACGCCATACGCGAAGCATGCGGGGAAAATGATGAGGCCCGCAAGAATGGCAACGACGGTATTGAGCGCCGTAACCGAAATGGCTTCGCCCGTCAGGCTGCGCTCGCGGCCAATGTAGCTGCCGAAGATCTCCATTGCGGCAATGCCGAGCGACAGCGAGAAGAACGCCTGCCCCATTGCGGCGTAGACCGCCTGCCCAAACGTCGCCCACTGCTCAGCAGGCGTATTGCCGGCAAACAGCTTACCGAAATCGGGAATAAGATAAAACGCAATGCCCTCGTTCGCTCCCGGCAAGGTAACCGTGCGAATGCACAGTGCAATCATGATGACAAAGAGGGCGGCCATCATGATTTTCGTGATGCGCTCGACGCCTTTTTGCAGGCCTAGGCGGCACACAAGAAAGCCGATGAGCACAACGACGACCATCCATCCAATAAGCTGCGCGGGGTCGGCCAGCATGCCTGAAAACGTCGCGGCGATCGCATCGGGGTCGGTCGTGGACAGTTCACCCGAAGCCATTTTGGGAATGTACGCAAGCATCCAGCCTGCAACCGTCGTATAAAACATGAGCAGCACGTAGCAGCCGATTTGGCCCCACCACGTAAACCAGTGGAAACGGCGATTCGGCTCCAAAACATCATATGCAAGCGCACCGCTCTTCTGGCTCGCACGGCCCACAGCGAACTCCATCACCATAACGGGCAAACCAAGAATGACAAGGAAGATGAGATATAGCAGCACGAATGCGGCGCCGCCGTACTCGCCGACGATATAGGGAAAACGCCACACATTGCCCAGGCCAATCGCGCAACCTGCAGCGATAAGCAAAAAGCCAATACGCGACGCGAAATGCTCGCGTGCAGGTGCGGCTTGCTCGTTAGAAGCCATCGAAAACCTCTCTATATAAATAGGTAGAACAACGATTGCGTCACAGAACGCAAACTCTAAAAGTATATCCAATAACCAACTCTCTGCGCGAAAAAAGCCGCCCCTAGGGGCGGCTTTTCGATAAACGCAGCAGAAAATGTAATATGACAACGACTCTACCACTCAATGCGTTCATTGAGAAATGGCTCAAACATCGCTTCACCAGCATGCTGAGACTCGCGTCGCCCACCGAAGCAGCGACTCTTAAGCGGTAGCTACAGACCCTTCGACAATCTTGCCTTCCTCATCAACGCGAGGCGCGCCGGCAGCAATTTGCTTCGCAACGAGCTTACGCGCGAGCTTCACCGAGGCAACCATGCACACGCCCATGATGACTGAAATCACCATGCCGAAAATCCAGGCGGGAGTAAAGCTCAAAGCCGCGTCGAACGCCTGGCCCGAAACGATAGCGCCCATAATGCCGCCAACGCTCTGCACGGCGACCATAATGCTCGTAGCCTTGCCGATATCGAGACGGCCGAATTCTTTCGTCATCATGACCGAAGGACCAACGGTGCATACGCACGTGCCGAATGCAAAGAACACTGCACCAAGAATCGGACCCCAGTCGGTCGTGTTGAAGATCATGAAGAAATTGGCCGCGAAGCACGTAAAGGCGCCGATAATGGTCGAAGGAATGAGTCCAAGACGGTCATACATCGAGCCGAGCGCAACCTTGCAGAACACAACAAGCACCAATTCGGCGGAAAGCACCGTAGAAGCCCAGGCGATATCATGGCCACCCGTCACGATGGTCTCACCATTCATGACAACGGAAGTCATATTCGAAATCGTGTTCACGACGATCATCGCATTAATTGCGCCAACCAGCATGAAGCCCAACGCGAGCAGCCAGAACGCAGCGCTTTTCTTCATGACCTTCCAACCAATGGCAACCGTGACCTCGGGGTCAGCCTGTACAACCTTTTTCTTGCCCTTGCTCTCGATTGCTTTAATTTCGTCCTCGGTAAGCTCAGCGCCATAAGGCTGCAGGCCTTTATCGGAAGGGTGCGAACGGAAGAAAATCACGGCGATGGGAAGTGAGCCGACCAGGCAGATAACCGCAAGTACCACGAAAGCAAATCGCCAACCAGAGGTGGCGATGATGTTGCCGACGATCGGCGAGAGAATTGCGCCGCCGAACGCGGAACCGCACAGCGCCAACGACACGGCGAAACCGCGCTTCAAGTTAAACCAGTTCGTAATAATAACCGAGACGAACAGGCGCGCGCCGGCGGTGATGATGGTGCCAGAAAGCGCGGCAAGCAAATAAATATGCCAGGGAGCGCTCGCAACCGAATACCCGAAGAGCATCACCGTCGCAAGAGCCGTAATGCCAACTGCGATAGCGCGGGCATTGATTTTATCGAGCAAGAAGCCGATGATGAGCGTGCCCACAATCGAAATAAGCGACGCGAGCGATGTACCCGTGTTGTATTCGCCGATCGTCATGCCCAAATCGCCCACGATTTGCGCCTGAAAAAGCGACATGCAGTTCACGAAGGCCGTGTAGCACGTAGCCATGATCATGAAGCCGCCGATGACAATCCACCAGCCGTAGAAGAAACCTTTTTTCTCTTTGCCGCCCGTCTTCGGCGCACCGTCTTGCGCACCGTTTGCGACTTGTTCTTCCGCCATTGTTCTTCCTTCCGATATGGCCCCCGTTTGCACAAAGAGCCGCAAATATAACGCGTAAAGTTACGACGATTCGCCACTTTAGTCAACTAAAGTTTTAACTCATTTGCATTTTAGCCGCAATTTATTGAGACATTTGAATTAAAAGCGCGTAGAATCGCTCGCCGAATTCTTCAGAACTTCGGCTTGCCCGAGGCTGCGGCCCAGGCGGAAAGCGAGGCACCAGTGCCGACATCCATTAATTTCTTCGAAGAGGCGACCGCGCTTAAAGAGCAACTCATTGCATGGCGCCGTGACATCCACCAGATGCCGGAAATCGGACTCGAAACGCCCAATACAAGCGCCTACATTCAATCAGAGCTTACCAAACTCGATATTCCCTTCCACACGATCATCAACGGTTCGGGCGTTGTTGGAACCATTGGCGAAGGCGAACCGTGCCTTATGCTGCGAAGCGACATTGACGGCTTGCCAATGGCCGAAGAATCGGGCGAAGAGTTCGCATCGATTAACGGCAACATGCATGCCTGCGGCCATGACATGCACGCAGCCACCCTGCTTGGTGCTGCCCATATTCTGAAAGCGCACGAAAGCGAATTGAAAGGCACGGTGAAGCTGTTCTTCCAGCCAGGCGAGGAAGGCTACAACGGCTCTGACGAGGCAATTGCAGAAAGCGTGCTCGAAAACCCGCACGTCGACCGTGCATTCGCGATGCATGTGGTCTCGACGGTGCCCACGGGCGTCATCGTGTACGGCGAACGCCCTATGGCCGCGGCATACAACTGGAAAATCGTCGTTGAAGGCGTAGCGGGCCACGGATCCATGCCCGACTCATGCGTCGACCCCATCACCGCCGCCGCCCATATTCATATCGGACTTCAGGAAATTCTCGCCCGCGAGATTTCTCCCATGAGTGAGCTTGTCATTACCTGCGGCGCATTCAACGCCGGTGACGCCGGCAACGCGATTCCACAGTCGGCGACGATGCAAGGGACTATTCGCGTGTTCGACAAGAATACTGAAGAACTCGCCAAAAAACGCATCACCGAAATCGCAAGCGGAATCGCCCAAACCTACCGCTGCGCAGCCACGACGACCTTCGGCCGCCCGAGCCCTGCGGTGTTCAACGACAAAGAATTCATGGAACAATGCGTCGAATACACCAAGCAGACGCTTCCTCAAGCGCAACTCTACGGCGGCGCACACGGCATGGGCTCCGAAGACTTCGGCAGCATCTCTCAAGCCTGCACCGCAAACTACATGATGATTGGCGCAGCTGCCGGTCCGCTCAATGAATGCTATGGGCAGCACAACCCCCATGTTCGATTCGATGAAAACGCGCTTCCTATGTCGAGCGCGCTTTACGCAAGCGTCGCGATGAACTGGCTCTCCGACAACGCGAAATAGGACAATCGCCACATATCGCTTCAGATGAATGGGCTCACACAACGTGGGCCCATTGCTATTTGCGCAAAAAGACCCTCGAATGTGGCATGACGCAGTGACCTCTGCATTATGCAGTTACGCCAACAGCTTCTGACCTGGTAATTTATGCAACAAGTATGCACCGTTCTTAATTATTCGATATCTTTGACGCAGAAAAGACCGCATTCGAGGGTCGTTTTCAACAAAATCGAAATCGCACCGATGACCCAGGTCATTCCGTAACGCAAGCCCCGTCAACGGTGCAGGTCGCGCCCGCAACGCAAATCGCTCCGCAACACGAGCCGCATCCGCAATGCAAATCGGATTTACGACGCAAGTCGCATACACGATGCAAGCTGCGTACATAGCACGAGTCGCGTTGGGGCCATTTCCGATCCGAAAGAATAAAACCGCCGGCATTCCTCGTGAATAAAAAATCCTAGAGACTTTTCGCCATCTCTTCCAAACGACGCACGCGATGGTACACCGCGCTTTTCGACAACGGAGGATTGGCGCGCTGACCAAGCTCTTTAAGGCTTGCATCAGGGTTTTGCAAGCGCAATTTCACAAATTCCTGCAAGCCTGGCGAAAGCTCTGTCATTTTGCCGCTCTCGGCGAGCTTTCGAATGCTCACGATCTGATCGATGGCGGCTTCAGCACTTTTCGCCTGGTTCGCGACTTCTGCGTTCACCTTGCGGTTGATTTCATTGCGTACACTCTTGCGCACACGCTCGTTTTCCATTGCGAGCGCACACTGATGTGCGCCAACAAATGCCAAGAATTCTGAAATCGCTTCCCCGCTCTTGAGGTAAACAATGTACGAGTTACGGCGATGAAGCACACGCGCATTAATGTCGCGGTCAGCCATGAGCTGTACAAGGCCATCTGCCAATTCTTCGCTTTCCACGGTTATCTCGAAGTGGAAATCGCCACGTGGCTCGGCGATGAAGCCACTGCCCAGAAATGCTCCGCGCAAATAGGCAGCCGCGCAACACGTCTTCTCGACCAAATGAGGCAGAATTCCCATTTCAATGCCGGTTTTTGCAAGAATTCCCAAATCGTGCAGCGCTGGCTCGAGATTCGGCTGCGAAGGAACGGTGATGAGGTAGTTCGGGGTTTTATGGAGCACGCTGCGTCGTACCGTAAGCTCGGTTTTCAGCTTATAAAGGGTGTGCAAAGAACGAATGACGAGACGCGCAACCGAGCTGATTTCCGTAGCAATCTCGAGCTTGTATCGCCCCGGGCCAGAAAACAGCAACGTGCCCTCAATGCGAGCGATTGCGGCAAGCGTAGCTCTATCGCAATGACTACACGTAGGAACCACGCGCGTGAGTTCATCTTTGACATCGGCGGTAAACGACATGAATAAAGGCTTTCTAGGCTTCAGGAGCGAGTCGAACGTTCAGTATACCGCAAATCACCTGCAAAATGGGACGATTGCGGAGCCCGATCGGGTGATTTCCCTGCTCATTCAACCGAATTGCAACCGCTATCCAGAGTTTTCGAATGAGCGCGACATGATTGAATAGTACCGAAGAACGCAACGAACAAGTCATGTTCGCACACCTTTGTTTTGTTCAAAATATACGCTGTGGTGGACGTACGCGAGAAGGCCATCACACAAGCCAATGCGACAAAACAGCCATAGTGGCCCTATACAACCTATTCGGCATGGGGCCACGGCTACAACGAAGCAACAGACAGCATGGCGTCACAGTGCAGCAGCGTGGCAGCATGGCGCATTATCGCTATTCTTTCGTACGCACTTTCACCATATCGGCTGCACGTCGCTCTACCTCGCGATCTCTTGCGAAGCGAGGCTGTGTGCGGGAAAGGCGCAAAACCGTGCGGAACGCATTGCGCAGAGCAATCGGGTCATGCCAGGTAGGACGGTCGGGGTCAACGAGGTCACGAACCATAACGACCGTGCCGCGCGATTGGATTCGATCGGCATCGTCGCAGGAAATGCGCACGGGTCGAATTTCCTCGCCATGCACTCCAATTTGACTAGAACGGGCATCAAGGCCAACCCGATCGCAAGTACCATCACCAGGATGGAGCGAGTCAACGCTATGAACGAGCATATAATCGACGAGTCCCTCCATGCCATGCCGACACAACGCCTCGTAATGCTCAAGCGCCGTCATGCCACGCGTCTCGCCTTGCTGATCGGCAAGCGAGCACACGAACAACGTCGCAGCATGCGAATCGCGAATCGCATCGATGACGCCCGGCACAAGCAAATTCGGCAGAATCGACGTGAAGAGCGAGCCAGGCCCAAGCACGATGAAGTCGGCTTCGCGAATCGCGTCGAGCGCGGGTTCATAGGCCCGAACTGGCGAAGCCGATTCAAGCCAAACGCGATACAGCGTCGAATCAGAATGGCTTGCCTTCGCCTGGCCATCAAGCTTGCACCCGTTCCATGTCGCGGCGCACAGGCGCACCTCATCGAGTGTCGAAGGAAAAACGCGTCCCCTCGCGTTCAGTAAACGCGAGCAAATATCGATAGCCTCAGGAAATGAGCCAGTCGACTCCTCAAGGGCCGAAAGCATGAGATTGCCCAGCGTATGATTGCGTGCAAACGAAAAACGGTATTTGAACGCCCTGGTGAGCGGGTCATCCTCGTCAGCGGCCATCGCGACAAGGCACTTACGAATATCGCCAGGCGGTAATACGCCCGCCTCTTCACGCAAAATGCCCGTCGATCCACCATCGTCGGCCATGGCAACGACAGCAGATGTATCAGCCTCAAGGGAGAGCAGCGTACGAATGGACACGGGCGCGCCCGTACCGCCACCGATGACCACGGCCTTTACCGGCGCGGCCGTATCGTGAAGCGCCTGAGCACCTACGTCTTGTTCAAGCTTCGCAAACGCCGCCGTCGCCGAGGGATCGAGAGAAAACGGAGCGCCCATTACGCATGCACCTTAGCCTCGCCCGTAAGCTCGTTTTGCACCGATTCCGCCAAGGGCAAATCGCGATGCGTCACGCTCACGCGATATCCGCGCGTGCGCAGGTAATCGCCCGTGGCTTCGGCAATCGCGACGCTGCGGTGCTGGCCGCCCGTACACCCGACCGCAATAGCAAGCTGCTGCTTGCCTTCCTTCACATAACCAGGCATCACGCAATCAAGCAGGCTCTTCCAATGAGACATGAACTCAACCGTCTCGTCGCGATACATCACGAAATCGCGAACAGGAGCGTCAAGACCCGTAAGAGACTTAAGCGCAGGGTCATAATACGGGTTCGGAAGGAAACGCACGTCGATAACGATATCGGCATCAAGCGCGGCGCCATGCTTGAAACCGAAGGAATACACGGTAACGGCAAGGCCTTCCCGCTCATCTCCCTCGCCAAACAGCTCGCGAATTTTCGCACGCAGCTGCATAGGAAGCATATCGGTAGTGTTCACCACGTCTTGAGCCATAACGCGAAGCTGATAGAGCAGTGCACGCTCGGCAGTGATACCCTGCGCGATCGTCATACCCTCATCGCACAGCGGATGGCGTCGGCGACTCGCCTTATAACGAGCGACGAGCTTATCGTCATCGGCATCGAGGAACACAATGCGAAACGGAATACCCTTGCTTTTCAGGGCATCGAGCTCGTCGTCGAGATCGGCGAAATAATCTTTATTTCGAGCATCGCAAACCACAGCAAGTTTGCGCGAAAGGCCGTTTGCGTCATCGGCGGTCACAACGAGCAGCTGCCCCAGCAAGCTCGCAGGCAAGTTGTCGATGCAGAAATAACCCAAGTCTTCAAAGGCGTGCATGGCCTCCGTGCGGCCTGCGCCGCTCATGCCCGTAATGATGACCAAGTCGTTCGGGCTCTCGCCCATCTTGCGCTCAACCATAGATACGCTCTCCCATCAACAAGCTACTCACCACGGGCCCATTCAGGCACGCCAGCGGTTTCATCAACCACGTTTTCAGCAAATTGGTCAGGCACAATGCCCTCGCCCAGCCCCTCGACCCTATCACGCTCTCCATTATACTGCGCGAGCACGGTGACCACCTCACGCGCAACCTCTTCGGGCACCGCGCCAAGGCCAATAACCTCATCAACATTCATGTCTCGCAGTTTACGAAAGCCGCCCGCCGCCGAAAGCAGCGCCTTTTTACGGACAGGGCCCAAGCCAACGACGTCATCGAGAATCGATTTCGTCATACCTTTGCCACGGAGCTCTCGGTGGAACGTAATGGCGAACCTATGGGCCTCATCGCGAACCTGCTTCACCAGATACAGTGACGCCGACCCGCTTGGCAGCACCACCGGACCGCTCTCTTGCCACGGGACGAAAAGCTCTTCGTCCCGCTTGGCCAAACCAGCAAGCGCAATATCATGGATGCCCATTTCGTCAAACATCTCGAGTACGGCGTTGAGCTGCGGCAAGCCGCCGTCGAGGATAATCAAATCGGGCTTCGAGCCAAAGCGCTCGTCGGCCATGCGTTCTGCGCAGTATCGGCGTTGCATGACCTCCTGCATAGACAGGAAGTCATTGGCCTCATCGAGCGGCGTCTTGATTTTAAAGCGCCGGTATTGGTTTTTGTCGGGCCTTCCGCCCGTGAACACCACCATGGAAGCAACCGTATACGAGCCATGAATTGTCGAAATATCGAAGCACTCAATGCGCATGGGGGCAACATCCATCGCGAGCGCGCTTTCAAGCTGCAGCAGGGCGTCATTGATGCGCTTATCCTCGTAGTTGGTACGCACCTTGTAGCGCATGAGCGTATGCTGAGCATTCTTGCATGCCATATCGAGCAAGTCTCGCTTTTCGCCGCGTCGGGGCACCGTGAAACGAACCTTTGCGCCATGGGCGGAGTCGAGCTTGTTCGTGAGCCATGCTTCCATTGCTGACGCATCTTCCAATTCGCGCTCAACGATGACCTCATGCGGAATAGACGTGGTGGCGTCGTAATAGCGAAGAAGAAAGGTATGGAGCAGATCTTCGTCGGGCACATCGCGGCCACGATCGAGCACGAACTCGTTGCCGTTCACAACACGGCCTTCCCGCACCATGAACACATGAACGCCCGCTATGGTCTCCTCACGGGAAATGCCCACAACGTCAGCGTTCAAGTTGCGAGACGAAACCGCGTGCTGTTTGTCGGAAAGCGAATTGATTGTATCGATGCGCGCCTTGATACGGCCCGCACGCTCGAAATCAAGTTCAGTGGCCGCATCGCGCATTTCGCCCGTGAGCTCGTCAACGAATTCACGACGATTGCCCGCGAGAAAACGCTCAACCCGCTCGACGTTGTGCCGGTATTCCTCGGGGGTAATACGGCCGCAGCACGCACCAGGCCCAAGGCCTACGTTCGCATCGAAGCACGGCCGCGTTCCCGACTCAGACAAAAAAGCCTCGAGCGACCCCACGTCGAGCTTGCGCTTCAGACGGCGCCATTCGTTGCATTTCGACGAACAAATCGGCACGACTTTGCGCGCGATATCGACCAATTGGCGCGCCGCGCGGCTATCGGTGTAAGGGCCAAAATATCGTGTACCCTCTATGTGCTTTTCACGCGTGTATTTAATAGCGGGGAAAACATCGCTTTTCGTAATCGCGATGAACGGATAGCTTTTATCGTCTTTGAAGTCGGCGTTGAAGAAAGGCGAGAACTGGTTAATGAGGTTTTTTTCGAGCACGAGCGACTCATGCTCGTTGTTCACCACCACGTACTCGAACATCGACACCTGCTCAAGCATCATAGGGATTTTAGCGCGCTCATCTTGACCCATAACGTACTGCTTCATACGGGCGCGAAGCTGCTTTGCTTTGCCGACGTAGATTACCTGTCCTGATGCGTCTTTCCATAGATAGACACCAGGAAGCGTAGGCACGCTTTTCAGCTGTTCTTTCAGACGGGCGATTTTCTCGTCGAATGATTCATGTTCAGGCGGCGCATCGAGCACCACGCCCCCCGCAGCGCCCAAAGATCCTTTGTTTTCAATTGTTGAGGGTGCCTTTATGTTCATTCTCGTAATATCCCCAGCGTATCCCACGGCAAAAATCCACTAAACTATTCTAGGCTATCGAAAAAGGATTCGGCCATGAAGGCTATGGAGCTTTTGGGCGACACGCCAAAAACGTAAAGAGCCCTATCGCCGCACTTGATTTGCGACTCGCAACCACGCCACGGAAGCGATGCCGTTCATGCAGGCGCGACAACGCACACAACGTTTCCGATTGCATAAGGAGAAAGTCACATGTCGCAATGTGATTACTTAGTCGTAGGCGCAGGCTTGACGGGCGCCGTCTTCGCGCACGAAGCACAAAAGATCGGCAAAAAGTGCCTGGTAATTGATCGCCGCGACCATATAGCGGGAAACGTCTTCACCGAAGAAATCGAAGGCATTAACGTGCACCGATACGGAGCCCACATCTTTCACACTTCCCTGCGTGGCGTTTGGGACTATATGGGCCAATTCTGCGAGTTCAACAACTACGTGAACTCCCCCGTTGCCTTTATCAATGGCGAAACGTATAACATGCCCTTCAACATGAACACGTTCAGTAAGCTTTGGGGCGTCTTTACCCCCGCCGAGGCGAAGGCGAAAATCGCCGAACAGGTAGCTAAGGAAAATATCAAAGAGCCCACGAATCTTGAAGAGCAGGCACTGTCGCTCGTTGGCCGCGATATCTTTGAAAAGCTCGTGAAGGGCTACACCGAGAAGCAATGGGGACGCGACTGCAAAGATTTGCCCGCCAGCATCATCAAACGCCTGCCATGCCGCTTCACCTATGACAACAATTATTTCAACGACCGTTTCCAGGGCATTCCTATGGGCGGCTATACGAAGATGGTCGAGCGCATGCTCGAGGGCGTAGAGGTGCGTTGCGGCGTCGAATACAAAGAACTCATTTCAGAACAGCCCGACATAGCAGATCGAACGATTTACTGTGGCCCGATTGATGCTTTTTATGACTTCAAATTAGGTACTCTGGAATACCGAAGCCTTCGATTCGAAAGTGAGATTCTTGACGAGGAAAATCACCAAGGCGTCGCCGTCGTGAATTACACCGCGCGCGAAGTGCCGTACACTCGCATCATCGAGCATAAACATTTCGAATTCGGCACGCAGCCTAAAACGGTCCTAACTCGAGAATACCCCGCCGACTGGAAGCCTGGAGACGAGCCGTATTACCCGGTAAACGATGCGCGCAACGAAGCGTTGTATGCCGAATATGAGAAGCTTGCGGCCGAAGAGGGGGATGTGGTGTTCGCAGGCCGCCTGGGAGGCTACAAATATTACGACATGGACAAAGCCGTTGCTGCCGCTTTTGATCTTGTTAAAAAAGAGCTTGGAGTGGAAATCGCCAAATAGCCACCCCACAAGCACATTAACGAGAAAAGCCTGCTTATGCAGGCTTTTCTCGTTATAAAGCAATCAATTCTAGAAAGAGCTATTTCGCATCTTCCGCCATGAACCTATACACTTCAATCTCCCACTGCTTACGGCTCGCCTTAGCGACGGAATCAAGAATAAGACCGGCGGTAAAGGCAAGACATCCACAGAACACAAGCCCAACGGCCAGAATGGTAGAAGGAACACGAAGCACCACTCCAGTCGCAAGGAAAGCCGTGATGACAGGGATTCCCACAATCAAACCAAGCGCAATCAAGATGAGTGAAATCCACGCAAAGAAAGCGAGGGGCTTGTATTCTTTAAAAAGGCTTGCAATGGCTTTAAGGACCTTCGCGCCGTCGCCAAACGTGGAAAGCTTCGACTCGCTGCCCTCGGGGCGATCTCGATACTCGATGGGCACATCGACAATGCGCCAACGTTTATCAACCGCATGGATGGAGAGTTCGGTTTCAATCTGGAAGCCCTCGGAAAGCACGGGCATGGTTTTCACGAAAACGCGATTGAACGCACGGTAACCCGTCATCACATCATCGAATGCAAAGCCATAAATGGCTTTGATGAGCCAACGAACCAGGTTATTGCCAAAGCCATGAAACGCTCGGTCGTTTTCTTCTCCGTAGCTTCCGTTAGAAAGACGGTCGCCAACGGTCATATCGGCCTCGCCCGCCTGAAGAGGGGCCAAAAGCTCACGCGCCGCCTCGGCGGGATACGTGTCATCACCGTCGACCATAATGTAATAATCGGCATCGATGTCACGGAACATTGAGCGTACCACATTGCCCTTGCCCTGGCGCGGCTCATGACGCACTATCGCTCCGTGTTCTGCGGCGATTTTGGCGGTCTCGTCTTTCGAATTATTGTCATATACGTAAATTACCGCTTCGGGTAATTCGCGCTTAAAGTCATCTACCACCTTGGCAATGGTTACGGCTTCGTTGTAGCACGGTATAAGCACCGCAATGCTATTGCCCATTCGAGCCTCCATTTAAATCTGTCATTTACTCAACCAACTTTGAATTGTTGAGATTATAGCTTCTTACAAGTAAAGCCTTTTATGCTATTGACCCATGCAAATAATCGGCAAATTCTCACGACCATATGCGCCTTTGGAAGCCCGAATACGGGAACATGGAATCATGACGGCAGAAATGTCCAAATCCACACAACGCATTACCGACATGAGCGTTCAGACTATGCGATATCATGAGGGCGTACATGAACACTCCGCGCAAGGCGCGGTTTCAATGTTAGGAGGGCATCATGCCCGCAATGCTCGCAGCGCGCCTTTACCGCGTTTTGCCCCTTCTCGCAATATTCGCGATAATCGGTATCGTCGTCTATATATTCATGTCGTGGCGATACACGCCGGCGCGCGCCAAAGAGGCAGTCATAAAAATCTTCATCGCCCTAAACGGTGGCCTGTCGATTCTCTTTGCGCTCGCAACGCTCTACGCATGGATTGAAAGCAATGCATTCGTGGCCGATTTCTTCATTACCTGCTTGGCAACCACGCTCATCATGCTCGGCATTACGTTCATCTGCCGCAGGAATTTCCTCAAGCACAACCCCAACTACCGCTGGCGACTTACCGACCGCGCAAAGAAAGTGCCCAGGAAATAGAAAAACCTGTTAAACGCTACGAGCATATAACAGGTTTTGAGCAGATTCGTCAGGCTTCGATGAACCCGAGGTGAACGCACGCATTCCAAATGCCGTCATCGTCGACATTGGTCGTCACGTAATCGGCACGCTGTTTCAGCTCGTCGATTGCGTTCCCCATGGCGACGCTCGTCCATTCGGGTAAAAACATGCACACGTCATTACTGCCGTCGCCAAATACCACGACGTCTTCGATCGACGCCCCTAAGTGCGCCATACAGCGCTTGATTCCCTCGCCCTTATCAACGGGCTCAACGAATACGGCATATGGGCTGAAACGCGCCGTAGGCACCTTCGATAGGGAGGCGATGCGCCCCTCTTCTTCGGGCGAGCAAATCACATAGACCTTATAAAAGCACTCAATCGAACGATAATCGAGCTCCGGGTCGACAACCGTCTCCATATACGAATCATGCACAAGCGCGTCGTAGTTGGCATAGCGAGTCCAGCGGCGACGGGAATCGTCGAAAGAAATCGCCCATACAACGCCGAGCCGCTCGCATTCCTCGATAACGTCGATACACGCTTGCGTATCGAGCGGCTTGATTCCCAAAAACTCGCCATCGAGCGTAAGGCTATTGCCGCCGTCGGCCACCATATTCTGGAACCCGAGCTCATGCATGAAGTCCTCACCCATCGCATGCAGGCGCCCCGTGCATATCGCAAGGAAATGGCCTTCAGATTTCAAGATTTCGAGCGCTCGCTTCGTCGATTCGGGGATATACCGCCCCATAATCGGCCCCGCAGCCAAGGTGCCATCAATATCGAAAAAGAAATACTGTTTGCGCATGTGCCTTCATCCCTATCGGCTCGATTGCATGAAGCAAACGGACCATAACCGCGCTCGTAGCGAGCAAGCAGCATCCCAATCAGGCGCATCGACTCAAATGCGGGCTAAACACAGCCCGAACAGCAACAACAGAAAGACAAGGCGCCATCGAGAACACCGCGCGGCATCCATAAAAAAGGCCGACGGTATGTCGGCCTCAGTTCGTTCATGGAGCCAGTGACAGGAATCGAACCTGCAACCGACTGATTACAAATCAGTTGCGCTACCGTTGCGCCACACTGGCAAGTGAGCTTGGTTAGTGTACCACAACTACTTTACAAGCAGCTGAGCAATTTGCACAGCATTGGTCGCGGCGCCCTTGCGAATCTGATCGCCGCAGCACCAGAACGTGATTCCGCGCAGTTCATTGGGGTTCGAGATATCGCGACGCATGCGGCCAACCCAAATAAGGTCTTGGTCGCTCGTATCGATAGGCATCGGGAAACGGTCGTGCGCATTGGCGGCATCTCGATTGTCAACGAGTTTCACGCCAGGAGCCGAAGAGAGAACCTCGCGAGCCTGCTCAAGCGTGATGTCGCGTTCAAATTCAAGCGTGATGCATTCGGAATGTGAACGAAGAACGGGCACGCGAACACAGGTGCAATTCACGCGGAGTTCGGGGAGATGCATGATTTTGCGACCCTCGTTCTGAAGCTTCATCTCTTCCGAAGTGAAGCCCTCGTATTTAAAGCCACCAATCTGAGGAATGAGGTTGCTCGCAAGCTGAGCGGCGAATGCTCTCGGCTCAGGCATGGGTTCGCCCTTGCCCATCGCCGCAATTTGCGCCTCGAGCTCGCGCATGCCCGGCACGCCTGCGCCGCTCGCGGCCTGATAGGTGCTCACGATCATGCGCTGCACGCCCGCGGCCTGATGAAGCGGCCACGTAGGAACAAGGCCGATAATGGTGGCGCAATTCGGGTTTGCGATAATGCCCTTATTCCATTTCACATCGTCGCCATTGATTTCCGGCACAACCAAGGGCACATCTTCATCCATGCGGAAGGCGTGCGAATTGTCGATGACCGTTGCGCCCGCTTCCACAGCATGCGGAAGCAATTCCTTGGCGATGTCATCGCCGGCGGCGCCCAAGACGATATCGCAACCCTTGAAGCACTGCGGGGTGGCTTCTTCAATGACGACTTTTTCGCCCTTGAATTCGATCGTTTTGCCAGCGCTGCGCGCACTCGCGAAAAGCCTCAAATCAGCGACAGGGAAATCGCGCTCCTGCAAGCACTCGAGCATCTGCTGGCCCACAGCGCCCGTCGCACCCAGGATTCCGACGTTGTAGCTACTCATTGGTCGCCTCCTCTTCGGCTTCCTCGACAGTAATGATGTTATCGTCGCTATCGACAAACGCGCCGTAAATAACGCGAATAGCACGCTCGAAATCGTCGGCATCGACGCCAACAACAATGTCAAGCTCTTCGGAGCCCTGCGCGATCATGCGAATATTGATGCCCGCATGGCCCAATTCGCCGAACAGGCGACCCGAAGTGCCCGGGCGGCTCGGCATGTTGCGGCCGACCGTGGAAATAAGCGCAAGTCTATCGACGATTTTGATCTCGTCGGGCTCGAGCTCGCTTTTAATATCGGCAACAATGGAATACAGACAATCTTTCACATCGCTGCCCTGCACCACCACGGCAAACGAGTCGATGCCCGTGGGAATGTGCTCGATGCTCACGCGATAGCGCTCGAAAATCGACAAGGTTTTGCGAATATATCCAACCTTGCTCGACATATGGTTCGTCTTCACGTGAATAGCGACGAAATCTTTCTTGCCTGCGATACCCGTAATGAGCGGTTCGGCCACGCCAGGCTCGGTTTCCTCGGAAATCACGGTGCCAGGGTCGTCGGGCGCATTCGTATTCTTAATCACAAGCGGAATGCCGGCATCTTTCACCGGGAAAATCGCCTCTTCATGCAGCACGCTCGCGCCCATGTAAGAAAGCTCGCGAAGCTCGGCGTAGGTAATGCGCGAAATCGACTTCGGATTATCGACGATGCGCGGGTCGGCTGTAAGGAAGCCGGAAACGTCGGTCCAGTTCTCATACAAGTCGGCGCCCAGACACTGAGCCACAATCGCGCCCGTGATGTCTCCGCCGCCGCGGTCAAGCAGCTTGATTTTGCCATCTTCCGTCGCGCCATAGAAGCCAGGAAGCACGAAGCACTTTTCCTCGCCAATCGCAGCCTTGAGCTTTTCGGAAGTCTTATCCATGTCGATAGAGCTATCGGGGCGGAACGTAATAACGTCAGCAGCATCGACGAACGGGAAGCCCAAATATTCAGCCATCATGCGGCCCGTGAAGTATTCGCCACGGCTCACGATGTACTCAGGCGTGTATTCTCCACGCTTCGCGAGCTCGCGGAAGATGCCGAATTCATGGGAAATGGGGTAGCTCAGATTCAATTCTTTGGCAATTTCGCAGAAGCGCTGGCCGATAGTGCCCAGAAGGTCATCGCATGTCACGTGGTATTGCAAGTGAGCGTTCACCAAATACAGCAAGTCGGTAATTTTGCTGTCGAACTTATCACGCTTGCCGGCGGCACTCACGACGACAAAACGGCGAGAGGGGTCGGCCTGGACGATTGCCTTGACTTTTTTGAATTGGCCGGCAGAACTCACACTCGAGCCGCCGAACTTCGTAATCTTGATCATAGAACTACCTTCGATGCGCAGTACACGTAAAATCGATGATGCCACTTTAGCATGCAAAAGCGCAAGCCCTTTCGGCAGATGGCCAGAAGTCACCATATGTGGTGCCCCTTTGAGAGCCTAAGCCAAAATACGAGAACGCGCCGAGGAGACATACCCCTTGGCGCGTTTGAGTGCTATGCAAGTTGAATGCGCACTCCCTGGGTGTCGCACTCAAGCACATGCACCTGGAAATCAGGATGCATACTCTGCAGGCGCGCTCGCAGGCTTTCCGCGACCAGTCCATCATCGGTTACCGCCATAAGGGTGGAACCCGAACCAGAAATCCACAGCGTAGCCGCACCACCATTCAGGCAAACGTCCCGCACCTCATCGTAATCGGGAATAAGTTCACGGCGATAGGGTTCTTGGATTTTGTCGTCGCAGGCGGCAGCGATAAGACGAACGTCGCCCGACTCCAAACCGCGCGTAAGGCCAGAGATGCGTCCCATTTGCCACACAGCGGTAGATAGGGGCACTTCCTGAGGCACAATCTTGCGCGCCTCCTCGGTTTTAACCTCGTAAGGCGGAATAACCGTGACGAAGCGCAGGTTCGGATTCACGTTATAGCGAATGCAATTCGGCAATTCGCCCTGCGGCGTAAACGAACACACGAGCGACCCCATAATGGCGGGAGCGACGTTATCGGGGTGGCCTTCCATTTCGGTCGCGATGCTCACCGCCTCAGCGCGACCCACAATGCGGCCCGTGAGCGCGGCGGCACCCATGATGCCCGCAACCGTGCACGTCGACGAGGAACCCAAACCACGTGAAACGGGAATCGCTGCATCGATATGCAGCTTAATAGGAAACGGCTCCTCACCCCAGTGTGCAAGCGCAAGCTCAAAGCTTCGGTACACGAGGTTGTTTTCATTGCGATACTTCTCGGGGCAACCCGAAATCTGCAGCTCGTCAGCACGCTCGAACGTGAATTCCGAATACAGGGAAACCGCCATACCCAGGCAGTCGTAGCCAATGCCAAGATTCGCCGACGTAGCCGGCACCGTAATTTTTACGCTCACAACAACTCACCGCATTTCGTTTCAACATAAGAAGACATGTCGCTAACCGCGATCACGTCGCCGAAACGCTCATCGGCGTTTTCGAGGGCGGCCAAAGCGGCAGGAGCTTTCGTTTCACTCGCGCCTTCGAGTTCGCGCATGCAAGCGAAATCGTCCTGCGGCGCAGCCAGACCCAGCGCCTCGCACACGTCACGGCAGAACTTATACGGGCTCGCGGTAGAAAGTACCACGCGGGGAACGCCTTCGGTATGAGGATGCATCTTTGAAACATGCCACGCGCACGCCGTATGGGGATCGAGCACATAGCCCGTTGCATCGTGGCATTCCTTCATAGCAGCCTCGGCTTGCTCGTCGCTCGCCCAACCGCAGGCGAACGTTTCCTGAATGCGCGCAAGAACCTCGTCGGGCACCTGATAACGACCCGTTTTCGCAAGGTCGTCCATAAGGCCAGCAACAAACCCAGCAGCGCCATCGCTCGCGTAGTACAGAAGGCGCTCAAGGTTCGACGAAATCAAGATATCCATCGAAGGAGAAATGGTTTTGAAGAACTCGCGATTGCGGTCGTACACGCCCTCGGTAAGGAAATCGGACAGCACGTTATTGCAGTTGCTCGCGACAATAAACTTGCCAACGGGAAGGCCCATGCGCTTCGCAAAATATCCAGCAAGCACATCGCCGAAGTTTCCGGTGGGAACGCAGAACTCGACGGCATCGCCGCATGCGATTTCGCCTGCACGAACGAGTTGGGCATAGGCATCGAAGTAATACACGACCTGCGGAGCCAAACGGCCGATATTAATGGAGTTCGCGCTTGAAAGCACCGTATTCTGCGCCGCAAGACGCTCGCGCAGAGCCTCGTCTCCAAAAATACGCTTTACGGCGCTTTGGGTATCGTCGAAATTGCCCTCGACGGCAGCGACGGCAACGTTGTCGCCGGCCTGGGTGACCATTTGCAATCGCTGGATTTCGCTTGTGCCGTTATGCGGGTAGAACACGGTAATGCCCAGCCCGGGCGTATTCGCGAAACCAGCCAAAGCAGCCTTACCGGTATCGCCGCTCGTTGCGGCAAGAATCATGATTTTTTCGCCCGCACCTTGCGCAGCTCGGCTCATGAGCTGAGGAAGCATCTGCAGCGCAACATCTTTGAAGGCACTTGTCGGGCCGCGGAAGAGTTCGAGCACGAACGCATCGCCGACCTTTACCACGGGAGCAACGTCATCGGTTTCAAAGGTGCCTTTGTATGCAGCCTCAACGCACGACTCAATTTCTTCAGCGGAATAGTCATCGAGCAGCGTACCCAAGATATACGCGGCATTTTCGCGATACGTGTTCGTCACAACGCGTTCGAGATCGATTTTCGTTTCGCCCAGCGCATCGGTAACGTAGAGGCCGCCATCGGAAGCAAGGCCATTGAGCACCGCGCGTTTCGCAGACACGCATGCATCGGCGTTTCGAGTGCTGTGGTACATCGAAGTCATATGCCGCCCTTTCGTTTGGTTGAATTCGCTCTAGCATACCAAGCGAGGGCAATGCAATATTACAGCTTTGTTAAATACACCGCTCACCAGCGGTAAACGGCCGATATGGCAGCCGAAAGCCACAAGCGATAGATCACTCGGCACACGAAGCGAGCTCAGGGCCCACGACTCCTTCATGCGAGGCGAAATCGGGAATGAAACTATCTTCGGCAGCTCCCCCCTCTTGCCAGAAATAATCATCGCAGCCGATACCATCGGCATAATCGAGAAGCTCCTCGAACGCTTCAGGATCGACTCTCTGCTCAAGTTCAGGATGCAACGGAAATGTTCCCATAGGCGTGTATTGGCTCATGAGAGAAAGCTTAAGCTGGCCGAGCGTTTCTTGCACGGCATAGGTTTCATGCACATATCGCACGATTCGCTTTGTTTCCTCCAAGTGCGTCGGAAGCAGCAGCACGCGAACGATAACGTGCGCGCCCTGTTCCACCATCGCATCGAGCGAAGCCATAGCGAATTCGGGGTACGTTGGCGCTTTCGAATAGCTGCGCGCCGTCTGGGCATCGATATAGCGAAAATCGACCAGATAGGTATCGACGAGCCCCTTGAGCAAAGCGATAGTTTCTGGCGTTTCATAGCCTGAAGTGTTGTACACAAACGGAATAGTGAGCCCCGCTTCACGCGCGAGCTTTGCCGCTTCGATAATTTGGGGCACATAGTGCGTTGGCGTTACAAGGTTCACATTGAGAGCGCCTTGGTCCTGCAATTCCAAAAAAATGCAAGCAAGACGACGCACGCTCACATCGACGCCGCAGCTGCCGTTCGCAATGGGTTCGTTTTGACAATACACGCAATGCAGCGGGCAATTCGAGAAGAAAACGGCCCCGCTGCCCACATTGCCCGAAATCGGCGGCTCCTCCCAGAAATGAAGGGCGGCCCGGGCGATGCGCAGCTCGTCAGCCGCGCCACACACGCCTCGCGCACCCGCTACGCGATTCGCACCACACGCACGAGGACAGAGCGAGCAATGTTCAAGCAAGGAAATCGTGGCATCAGAAAAAGAGGCCGTCGAGAGAGCGGCCTCTTCCATGCATGACGTGTTATCGCGCACACCCATCGATCGCCTAAGCGCCGCCTTTGATTTTACGTGCGATGCGATCTGCCACCGAAAGGTCCTCTCGGCGGTCTTGTCCCCAAAATACGATTGCGATCATACCGGGTCCCACATGGGTTCCAATAACGGGACCGATATGCAAATCAAGGAACATGGCATCTTCTTGTTCTTTCGCGATAAGCTCATGCATGCGCTCGAGGTCTTTAGGACAATCGGCATTGCCCGTCACAATGGCGCCCGAAGGGCCGTCCTGAGAAACTTTATCGAGATAGAACTGGGCGAGCTGGCGAATGCCCTTTTTGCGGCCGCGGGCCACACCCTTCAAGGTGAGCTTGCCTTCCAAATCGATGGTGAGCATAGGCTTTACATCGAGTTTCGCACCTGCCGCAGCAACGCCATCGGGAATGCGGCCGCCACGACGCAACGACTCAAGGTCGTCGACCATAAACATCATGTTAAGGAAATAGCGCGCCTCTTCAGCCCACTCGACGAGCTCTTCAGCCGTAAGGCCCGCATCGCGCTGGCGCAGCGCTTCATATACCAAAGCCCCTTCCGCAACAGAAGCAAGCTTGGTATCGACGATGTGCAGCTGCATCTCGGGGTACTTTTCCTGGAGCTGATCGCGCACGAGCAACGACACATTGTAGCTGCCCGAAAGCGCCGACGAGAAGCTCAAGTACACCGTAGGAATACCCGATTGCGCAGCGCGCTCGAACACCTCGGTGTAAGCGGGAATGGAAATTTGAGACGTCGTAGGGAAATTACCCTTGCGCATGCGGTCGTAGAATTCCTTGGCGGGCATGCTCACGCCGAAATCGTCGAGATGCTGCTCGGTGTCGAAGAGGAACGGGAATTCAACGAGATACACGCCCTCGCGCTGCACCATCTCCAGCGGCAAATCGCAACACGAGTCGATAATAAGATTGCATTTCGCGGTCATTCGTGGCCTTTCTGAAAGCGATTCCGCGCTCCTTACGCGCAATACTTTGACAGACGAACTATATCAGGTCACGGCAACATTCGAGGCGCTTTGTCAAAATAGAATCAAATTGTCACTTATGCCGAGCGCACCGAAACATCCCCACAATGCAAAAGGCGGCATCGAACCATAAGGCCCGATGCCGCCTTGTTATTCCGCGCTCGAGTTGAAACAAGAATTCTTACCAGCCGATTTTTTGGCCACGAAGCTCCGCCACGAGCGCCGCACGGCGATGCCACATGCCCTCTTCCAGACCCACGGGATACGTATGGGGGTTCAGCAAGCGTTTCTGAGATTCGTCAAGCTTTCTAAGAGCTTCTTTCGCACGCGCCTGCGCGGCCATAGCGCAACGGTCTTCGGCGGCGAGCACCGATTTGCCATCACGCGAAAGCGGACGAAGCAGCGTCTCGCTCGCAAGCCCCGCAAGCGATTTCTGACGAAGCAAGTCGGACGGGTCGATGATCTCGTCTTCGGCATTAACCGGTTCATTCACGTCGAAAACCATATCGCCCGCGATGCGCCCGTCTTCGAAGAAGAAGCGGCGCACATCGAGAACGCCTGGAAGCGTGAGCTTGCTCGACATCTCAGTTACCTTGAGGCGAGCCTTCCATTTCGAGTCGCCCTGCGATTTCGTAGCCGACAGCTTATACACGCCGCCAAGCGCGGGCTGGTCATACGCGGTTGCGAGCTTCGTGCCAACGCCCCAGCTCATAACGTTCGCGCCCTGCTCGCGAATAGATTCGATCGTATACTCATCCAAATCGTTCGAGAGCACGATGCCGCAATCGGTAAGGCCCGCTGCATCGAGGCGCTCGCGCGCATAACGCGAAAGCCACGCAAGGTCGCCCGAATCGATGCGAATGCCGGCAAGCTTTTCTCCGCGCTCGCGCATTTCGAGGCCCACGGTAATGGCATTTTCAATGCCCTTTTTCACGTTGTACGTATCGACGAGCAGAATGCAGTTCGTGGGGAAGCATTTCGCATACGCGCGGAAAGCTTCGAGTTCGCTATCGAACGACATGACCCAAGAATGGGAATGCGTGCCTGAAACAGGAATGTCATAGAGCTTGCCCGCAAGCACGTTGGAAGTCGAAGCGCATCCGCCGACAACCGCAGCGCGACTCGCCCACAGCGAACCGCCTGCGCCCTGCGCGCGGCGCAGGCCGAATTCCGCAACAGGCGTTTTCGCAGCAAGGCACACACGAGCCGCTTTCGTCGCGATGAGCGTTTGGAAATTCACGCAATTCAAAAGCGCGGTCTCAAGCAGCTGGCATTCAAGAATGGGGCCCATGACGCGAACGATGGGTTCCATCGGGAAAATAACCTCGCCCTCGCGCACGGCGTCGATGTACACCGAAAGCTTCAGAGCCTGAAGGTATTCAAGGAACTCCGCCTTGAAGAGCTTTCCGCCGCCGGGAGCATTGAGCCCCGCAAGGTATTCGATATCAGATTCGGTGAATTCAAACCCATCAATCATTTCCGCGAGCTGCGACATTCCGCATGCAATGGCAAAGCCGCCTTTGAAAGGAGCATCGCGGAAGAAAACCGTGAAGCACGCCTGCTCGTCGAGCTTGCCATTTTCCCAATACCCTTGCGCCATAGTGAGCTGATACAAGTCGGTAAGCAGCCCATACGCCAAGCGCGGCGTCCCGTTTTCGACGGTTGGCTCGTCGAGGGTTTTCATCTTGATGCTCCTTTCAAAAAATGGGACAGGAGCTCATTCCTGTCCCATTTTGGGTTATTGCTCGCGGTTCTGGCTCTCGCCGCCCTGCGCTTTATGCGTGCGACGACGGGGACGCCTATGCGTCGAGGTTTCGCTTGCCTGGGCCCGCTGCGAGCCTTGAGCCTTCGTCTGAGACAGGCCCGAGGAACGCTGCCCGGGGCGACGTTGCTGTTTGGGCTTATCTTGCTTTTGTGCCGCGCCGCGGTTTTTCTGCTGCTGCGGCTTATCGGAGGAACGCTTAGGCTGCACATTCTGAGAAGCCTGGCCATCGCGGCGTTTCGAACCCTGGGCGGTTTGCGAACTGCGGCGTTTCACACGGCCCTGGCTCTGCTTTTGCTGGTCTTCGCCACCTGAGGCTTCACCGCAAGAACGCTGCTTGCGCTGCGAATCGCGCTTCTCTTCAACCGTAGCTTGCGAGGAAGCGCCACGCGAACGACGACGACGGCGCGAAGAACGGCCCTGCTCCTCGTCGGCTTCGGCCTTACGAGACTTACGAGAGCTCTCGTTATGACGCGCCACGAGCGCTTCGGCAAGCTTATCGGTGCCTGTGAAAATCGAGCGATCGACAATTTCCGCAACCTGCATATTCGGATTCGCGGCATTGATGGCAGCTTCGAGCACGTCGGCAGAAACAGAATTCGGCTTACCCGACTTTTTGTCGACACCCATCTCGGCAACAGGAACACGCACGCGCTTGTCTTCGACCTGCAGCGTGACGGTTTCGCGGGGCACGTTGATTTCAACGACCTTCGCTTCGCCGCCCGGCACCTTCACCATGGACCCTTGCTTTGGGCAATGGCACTTGAATTCCTTATAGGTATCGGACTCATAACGAAGGCAACACATGAGGCGACCGCACAAGCCCGAGATTTTTTGCGGGTTCAACGACAAATCCTGGTCTTTCGCCATACGAATTGATACTGGATTGAACTGGCCGCCCAAGCGAGCGCAGCACAGCTCCTGGCCGCAGTGCCCGAAACCGCCGACGATGCGTGCTTCGTCGCGCACGCCGATTTGACGCATGTCGATTCGAACGTGGAATTTCGCGGCGAGCGCGCGCACGAGTTCGCGGAAATCGATACGCTCGTCTGCCTCGAAGTAGAAAATCGCTTTGTCGCCATCAAAAAGGAACTCAACAGTCACGGGATGCATGTCGAGCTTGTATTGCTCGACCATTTCCTTGAAAACAGGAAGCGCCTCTTCGGCCTGAGCCTGAAGATTCGCCCACTTCGCGGAATCTTCAGACGTGGCTTTGCGCATCACGGGCTTCAAGGGGCTTTTAAGTTTCGCGATGGCGTCTTCGGAAACCTCTTTCAGGTTTTCATCGGCCACGCCGTATTCCAAGCCGCGCTCGGTTTTCACGATAAGCGCATCGCCCGCGGAGAACTCGATTCCATTGGGATCGAACCACAACACCCGAGGGTTATAGGTAAGCCTGACGGCAGCGACGTTAGGCATAGAGAACCTCTCTTATCTCGAAAAGCATCGATTCGATGCTCACTTGCGGAGAAACATTATACGAAATGGCGTCTTCGCAGGCGCTCACACACTCCTGTGCGCGCGTAACGCGCTCGAGCGTGGTGCGGGCAGCGGCGTCGTGAATAGACGCAGCCACATCGACGTTGACGACGAGAGAGTCGTCGCCTGCACAGCATACTCCCACGTCGCGAAGCCATGCGCGAGCTATCGAGCACATTTGGCGCAACAATTCCATGGACGCCGCGCTCATGGCGCGCTTCTGGCGGGCTTCAAGCTGCTTGAGAGCCGAAGCCTGCAGGAATTCAGCCTTTTCTTCCAAATCGCGCTCTTGTTCACGACGCACTTCATCGAGCGGCGTTTTGGACGCCAAAACCAAATCGCGGGCATATTCAAGAATATCAAGGTCGTCTGCGCGCAAAAGCGAGCCCATGGCACCTATGATTTTCGTGCGGAACACGCCTCGCTCCTTGGAGCGTAAAAACTGAGCCGCCTTCGTGATGGAGCCGCCCACAGCCTGAATAGCAATGGCGGCCTCGGGAAGAGTGCAGCCCGTATTCTGGGCCAGAATGCCCGACGCCTCGCTCGCCGGAATATGACGAAACGGCACAACTTGACAGCGCGACACGATAGTCGGCAGCACGGCTTCGCGGGTGCGGCCAAGCAAGATGATCGTGACGTCGTCGGGCGGCTCTTCGAGCGTTTTCGGCCGACGTACCAAGCGAGTCGACCCGATCGAGGATATACACCTTATGCCTGCCAGCAAGCGGAGCCAGCTGGGAATCGGCGACAAGCTCGCGAATTTGTTCGACAACGTAGCCCTGGGCACCTTCTGGAGCGAGGTAATGCACGTCGGGATGGGACTTGCGGTCAATGCGGCGGCACGTGTCTGCCGAACACGCCTCGCATGAGGAACATGGGTCGCCTTCGCACACGATGGCCTTCGCAAGCGCGAACGCCGCCACCGTTTTATTCGAACCCGCTGGCCCCGTGAACAAATACGCATGGCTCACGCGATCGCCGCGCACGCACGCACGCAAGAAATCGCGAACTTTGGGTTGCCCGAAAATCCCGTCGAAGACGTCAGACATTATTCGGCCCCGTTTTTCGAATGCGAAACGGGAGTGGCAAACGTCGCTTTTCCGGTATGAGGCTTCTTGATGTCGAGCGGTGCAAAATGCGCGCCCGATTCATCAGCGAGCAGTTCTACCATAAACGGAAAAATGTCAGCGAGTTCGGCGAAAACAGCCTGAGACGTTTTCGACTTCTTGTCTGCCGAATACACCGTGCGAATGCGTTTCGGGTCATCAGCGGCGATTTCGGCAAACGCATTGCGCACGCGCTCGTGGAACTCGACCCCCGCAGATTCAAGGCGATCAGCGCCATCGTTTTTCGTCGCGCGAATCAAGCCGTCTTTCGTCGAAGGCGGAACGAGCAGAATAGTTCTGTCGGGCACAACGCCCTGGCATGCAAATTGATTGGCGCACCTCACGAAATCGGCATCGAGCCCACGACCATACGCCTGATACGCCGTCGTGGAGTCGAAGAAACGATCGCACAAAACCACGGCCCCGCGATCGAGCGCCGGCTTAATGACCTCTTCAACGATTTGCGCGCGTGCCGCTTCGTACACAAGAAGCTCGCATGCATCGCACATCACGGCATTGCCCGGATCGAGCACGATGCTGCGCAGTTTATCGCCTATAGCGGTTCCACCCGGCTCGCGCAAGCGCACCACTTCAAAGCCGCGTGCTTCAAGCGTTTCTGCCAAAAAACGAATATGGGTCGTTTTACCCGCACCTTCGCCGCCTTCGAACGAAACGAAGACGCCGCGAGATTGATCGGCCTTATTCGAGGTCATAAATACAACTTCCCTTCACATCGACGCCTACGAAGACGGGGAAATCTCGCACAACGATGCGTCGCAAAGCTTCAGTGCCCAAGTCGTCATATGCGACGACCTCGCCAGATTCAACGCGCTGGGCCAAAAGCGCCGCAGCGCCGCCCGTAGCAACGAAATAGACCGAACCGGTTTCAACGCACGCATCAATCACAGCTTGGTTGCGCACTCCCTTGCCCACCGTGGCGGCAATACCCGCCCGATGCAGCTCAGGAGCAGCGAAATCCATGCGCGATGCCGTGGTAGGACCAACTGCGCCAAAGGGTCGACCTGCTGCAGGAGGCGTCGGCCCCGCATAAAAAATCGTGGCGCCTTCCAAATCATACGGAAGGCGTCCTCGCTCGTGCAGCTCGTCGAGCAGGCGCATGTGGCCGGCGTCTCGCAGCGTGTACATAGCGCCCGAAAGCGTGCAGGCATCGCCAGCGCGAAGAGAGGCAAGCGCCTCACGGGAAAGGGGCAGCTCCAATGCGAGAGAAGAATTCATCGAATCGGCCATGCCTACTCCCCCATTTCTGCATTAACGCGCTCGAATTCACCTGTCCGAGCGTTAAATTCAAACATAGCGCGGCGCATAGCAGAACAGCCCATGTTAATAGCGAGCGGCAAAGCCGCGATATGGCACGGCGCCGTGTTCACATGCACGGCAAGCGCCAACGTTTTGCCTCCAAGAGCGCCAGGGCCCATGCCCGTCGCGTTCACCATATCGAGCAGCTCGTTTTCGAGTTCCGCCGTGCGTTCGTCCTTCGCTGAAGAGCCAACGGAGCGCAAGAGCGCCGATTTCGCCATGCCAGCGACCTTATCGAACGTACCGCCGATGCCAACGCCAATCACGAGCGGTGGACACGCATTTGCCGCCTTATGGCGAACGCAATCCATGACTTCATTGAGAATGCCCTGCTTGCCTGCGCCTGGCGGCAGCATAACCACACGCGAAGCGTTGTCGGACCCGCCACCTTTCAGCAGCACATGCAACCTGCATCCAGGTTTTTTGCTGAAATGAATATCGGTGAAAGCGGGCGTATTGTCGCCGGTGTTCGTACGATCAAAAAACGCATCACGCACAACGCTCTTGCGAAGAAGCGCTTCGGTATATGCGCGAGCAACCGCATCATCGGTTTCCGCAAACACGTCGCCCGGCACGAGCACATCGGGACCCGCTTCAAGGCAGACCCAGCACGTCCCCGTATCTTGACAAATGGGGACGCAATCGCGCTCAGCGATTGCCGCATTTTCGAGAAGCTGGTCAAGAACGAGGGCGCCGCGTGATTCGCCCTCGGCCTTTCGGGCTTCCGCAAGCGAGCGTTTCACGTCGCACGGAAGCACGCAAGCGATATTCGGGATGGCCTCATACACGGCTTTCGCCACGGCCTGTTTAGTAATGAGTTTCGTAGTATCCATAAAGACAAGTATAGCCCGCACCCATCGAATAAGCTTCGACGAATACGGGCTATATAAGATGCGCGAAATTATGCAACGCGAAAAGCGCTACTCCACTGCCTCAACGAACCAAGAAGTAATGCTCGTGGGATGCGTAATAGCGGTACCAACCACAACCGCCCACGCGCCCGCATCCATTGCAGCCTTCGCATCGGCAGGCGTATGCACACGGCCCTCGCAGATAACAGGCTTGTCGGGGAATTCCGCGACAGCCTGGGCGACCAGCGCCACATCGGGGCCGTCGGCCATGCCGCAATCGATGGCAGCACCAGGATGAGAAAGCGTCGTAGAGGCAATATCGCAGCCGATGGCGAAAGCGTGGCGAATGTCTTCGATGGTCGAGCAGTCGGCCATAACAAGCACGCCCTCTTCTTTCAGCGGGCGCACGGTATCTTCCAGCGTTTTGCCATCGGGGCGAGGACGATCGGTAGCATCGATAGCAACGATATCGGCGCCAGCCGCGACGCACGCACGAGCATGACGCAAGGTCGGCGTAATGTAGACGCCTTCATGGCCTTCTTTCCAAATGCCAATGACGGGAACCTCGGTGCGGCCTTTAATGGCGGAGATGTCGGAAAGGCCCTGGCAGCGAATGCCGCCCGCACCGCCCAGCTCGCACGCGCGAGCCATTTGCGCCATAGTTTCGGGATGGCGAAGCGGCTCGCCCATATACGCCTGGCAGCTCACGATAAGCTTGCCTTTGAGTTGTTCAATAATGGGATTCATTGCCCGTCTCCTAGTTCTTCAAAGTATCCAGCAGATTTTCCGCAGCTCCAATGAGCGGCGCATTATCGCCGAGCGATGCATCGACAATGGGCAAATCGGCGAGAACGCCCGGGGTGCGCTCCTTGAATGCCGACACCATCGCGTCGCGCCAAATGGGGCCAGCCTTCGTAACGGACCCAGAAACCACAGCGATATCGGGATCAAAGATATTCGTCCAGCCAGCAAGCGCCAAGCCAAGAGCGCGGCCCGCATTTTCAATGGTTTGACGTGCGATGTCTTCACCAAGTTGCGCACGATGGGAGATTTCGGCCCCGGTTTGATGGACACCGCATGCAGCATAGTAGCGCGCCTCAATGCCGCTGCCTGCCGCCACCGACTCAAGATTGCCATCGCCGACATCCAAGGTATTCATCGTCGATCCGATTTCACCCGCGAAACCATGTTTGCCGCGAACGATTTTGCCATGGCAAATAATACCGCCGCCAAGGCCCGTGCCTGGAGCCATGACAACGGCCGTCTGCGCACCACGCGCCGCACCCCAACGTGCCTCGCCGAGCGCATGTGACTGCACATCTCCGAGCACAGCGCTCGGGCATTCGAAACGCTCACGCAGCGCATCGCCGAGCGGCTGGCCCGACCATCCGGGCATGATTTCATTCGCAAAAGCGATATTGCCCGTATTCACGTCAACACGACCAGCCGTCGCAACGCCAACGCCCACGATGGTTTCGCCATGAGAAAGAGCCTCGGCACGCACGTCATCGACAAGGTCAAGAATGCGAGCAAGCACAACTTCCCCACCCTGCTGCGCATCGGTAGGAATCGAGCGCTTCGAAAGAATGATGGGCGCAGCATCGGCGTTTTCATAACGCACGACGGCACACGCAATTTTCGTTCCGCCCACATCAACAGCAACAACGCTGAATGGATATTCCAAAGGAAAACCTCCAAAACAATCCCGATCGCACAACGCCGCGACCGAGGATTCCCGAAAAAACGGCCACACGCTATGAGCCAACCGCTTATGCGCCAAAACAGCAAACGGCCACGAAGCGTGCCAGATTGCCCATCATGAAGCCACTCGTATTCCATACGCGGAAGCCCTGCACAAAGAGCAAGCTGATGCGCCTCGCGGCCGCACGGCGCCATAACGCCTCAAACGAAGAAGCGCCGCCCGTAAGGACGGCGCAACAAATCTACATCATGCCGTTCTGCTCGAGAACCGCACGAATGGCAGCAACGTCTTCGCCCTCGAGAGCCTGAACGGGCTCGCGCATCTGGTTCGTGTTGAACACGCCCATCTGCCACAGAGCGGTCTTGAACGCACCAACGCCAGCACCAAAGCCGACGGTCGCCTTCACGACTCGAGTCACGAACATCAAGCGAGCGAGGTGGTCCTGAATCTGACGGACTTTCTCCCAATCACCAGCTTGGAATGCCTTCCACTGCTCAACATAGCTGTAGGGGTCGATATTGGCGAGGCCCGGAACGGAGCCATCGGCGCCAGCCATGTAAGCACCATCGACGCACACCTCGTGGCCAGTGAAGACCTGCAGAGGATGGCCAGCATCTTCATTCTCGAGGCACAGCCAACGGAAGCTCACGTCGTCGCCCGAGGAGTCTTTAACGCCCTGGATAACGCCGTCTTCGCCGAGGCGAACGAGCATCGTGGGGTCGAGCTTCGTGTGAACGCAGACAGGAAGATCGTAAGCGAACAGCGGCAAATCGGTCTGCTCGCGAATGGCGCGGAAATGACGCTCTGTTTCCTTGGGGCCGCCCAGGGCATAGAACGGAGCGGTCGCGACAAGGCCGTCGACGCCATAGCCCGTAGCACGCTTGGCCTGGTCGACCACACGCAGGGTCTCCATATCGATAATGCCGGCAAGAACGGGAACGCGGCCATGAACCATGGCGACGGCCTCCTGCAGCACATGATAGCGCTGAGCGTCGGTAAGGAAGGCAACCTCGCCCGAGGAGCCCAAGAAGAACAGGCCATCAACACCTGCGTCAATCATGCGGTTGATCGAGCGCTCGAGAGCCTCAAGATCAAGCGTACGCTCGGCAGTCAAAGGAATGACCACGGGAGGAATAACGCCATGGAATTTGCTTTCAGTCATGAGAAGACCCTTTTCTATTGGATACAGCAAACATGAAAATTGTAAGCCCTGGTCGGTACGCGTCAAGCGGTAAGCGGTAAATTCAGCCCAAGAACAAAGAAAGCTCGTCCCCCTGCATGTTCTGCCCAGGTTCCTATGGCATCGTCTGCGTTCATTCTGGTTTTATTCATAAGTTGAACGCAGTCAGCCGAGCGCATAGTGAGCGATGCGAACGGTAGCGAGGCGTGGTGCCATGGGAACCTGGGCAGAACATGAAAAAGCGCCGCCCTTACGAGCGACGCTTTTCATAAATATCCGTGTGGGGGTTATTGACCCAAATCGGGATGGAGCAAAGAAGGGGCAGCACCCAGAAGCAAACGAGTGTAATCGTCCTTCGGGTTGTTGAACACCTCGGCGGCGGTGCCGCGCTCGACTGCTTTACCCTTGTTCATGACGATGATGTTATCGGAAATATAGCGCACCGTCTGAATGTCGTGGCTGATGAACACCATCGAAAGGCCCAGTTCCTTCTTCAGGTCGGTAAGCAGATTTAGAATCTGCGCGCGAACCGAAACGTCAAGAGCCGAAGTAGGTTCGTCAGCGATGATGGCATCGGGCTTCAGCGACAGAGCGCGCGCAATAGCAACGCGCTGACGCTGGCCGCCAGACATCTGGCCAGGCAAAGCCTCAAGAACCGAGCTCGGCAGACCGACCATATCGATAAGCTCTTTAATGCGCTTCTCGCGTTCTGCCTTCGTACCCACGTTGTGAACGATCATGGGGTCGAGCAGCTGATCATGAACAGTCATGCGAGCGTTTAGCGCCGTGGCGGGATCTTGAAAGACAACCGAAATAACGCGGCCGATGGTCTTTCGCATATCGGCCGTGCGCTTCGTGACATCGACGCCCTTGAAGTACACCTTGCCAGACGTAGGAGCCTGCAGACCGCACATAACATTCGCCGTAGTGGACTTGCCGCAGCCAGACTCGCCGACAATACCGATGGTTTCACCAGGCATGAGCTTAATGGTGAGCCCATCAACGGCGGTCACCTTATTGGGATGCAGAATGGAGCCCGTGCGCGTATTGAACACGACACGAATATCATCGAGGAAGATGATAGGCGTCTGCTCTTTCGCATTCGAGGTTTCGGTCATTACTGCTCACCTCCGTACGGCGTAAGTCCAAGGCGCTTCATTTCTTCATCGGGCAGCTCGGCGTACCAATGGTTCGACGTGCCATCGTGCTTGAGAATCGGTCGAACGTCCGAATGCAGGTCGGGATGGCTCGAACGAGGAGCGAAACGGTCGCCCTTCGGGAAGTCTTTCGGCGAAGGAACGGAGCCGGGAACCTGATGCAGGCGACCCGAACCGGCTTCGATCGAAAGCACGGAGCCCAGAAGGCCACGGGTGTACTCATGAATCGGGTTGGTGAGGATGTCGTTCACCGAACCCTGCTCGACGACCTGGCCCGCATACATAACGGTAATAGAATTCGCAACCTGAGCGACGAGCGCGAGGTCGTGGCTCACGAAGACCATTGCGAAGCCGAGTTCTTTCTGCAGGCGCTTCAGCAGGTCAACGACCTGCTTCTGAACCGTAACGTCAAGAGCCGTGGTAGGCTCGTCGGCGATAACGACCTTCGGGTCGCGAGTCAACGCCATAGCGATAAGCACGCGCTGACGCTGGCCGCCAGAAAGCTCATGCGGATAGGAATCAAGCGTACGCTTCGGATCCAGGCCAACGAGCTTGAGCAGCTCCTCGGCAGAGCGAGTGCCACCACGCTTGGTGAGCTGCTTCATTTGGGTCTTGATGAGCATCGAAGGGTTCAGTGAAGAGAGCGCGTCCTGATAAATCATGGCGATTTCGCGGCCGCGAAGCTGGTTCTTTTCCTTCTCAGTCATCGCAAGCAGGTTCTTGCCCTGATACAGAATCTCGCCAGATACCTGCGCTTTGGGGTCGAGCAGGCCCATGATGGTGAGAGACGTGATCGACTTGCCGCAGCCCGATTCGCCAACCAGACCCATGGTCTGATGAGGGCGAACCTTGAAGCTCACGTTGTCAACGACGTTCACATCGCCATGGCGCGGGAACTTGATGCAAAGGTTCTTCACCTCAAGAATAGGTTCTGCGGTAATGTTCGATGCGGCACGGTCGGTACGTTGGCTCTCGACGATCTTAAGCTGGGCCAAACGCTCCTCCAAAGAGGCAGCCTGGGCCTGGTACGCGAGCACGGGGTTGGCAACAAGGCGGTCAGCCTCGCGGTCGCTGTTCAGGTCGGAGTCGCTTGCCTTGATGGCAGCCTTCGGAGCGGCGGCCATAGCGTCGGTCATGCCTTCGGAAAGAATATTCAGGCACAGAACCGTAATCATGATGGCCAAGCCCGGGAACAACGCCTGCCACCAACGGCCAGCAAGCACGCCAGCACGAGCGTCGGCAAGAATATTGCCCCACGTGGGAGTAGGCTCAGGAATGCCAGCAGAGATGAACGAAAGCGAGGCCTCGAAAACAATGGCGTCTGCCACGAGCACGATGGTAAAGACCAGAACCGGCGCGATGCAGTTACGCACAACGTGCTTCCACAGAATCCACGGGGCACGAGCGCCGGAAACGACAACTGCGCGCACGTAATCTTTGCCATATTCGCTCACGATGTTCGCGCGAACGATGCGGGCGATCTGAGGAATGTACAGAAAACCAATGGCGAAAATCAACGATGGCAGGTTGTTGCCGAAAACGATGACGAACGTAGCAGCCAAAGCGATACCCGGGAATGACATGATGATGTCGAGGATACGCATGATGACTTCAGAGATCCACTTGCGCGAAACGGCGGCAAGCGAGCCGATGATAGAACCGCACACGAGAGCAAACGCGGTAGCACCAAGACCGATGGTCAGCGAGTAACGCGCGCCATACATCATGCGCGAAAGTACGTCGCGACCCTTGTCGTCGGTACCGAAGAGGAATTCCCCATCGGGAGCCTGACGGGCGGTGTAAATCGCCAACGGGTCATGCGGCGCAATGAAGTTCGCGAAACAAGCGATGAGCACGACGGCGACAAGCACGACAAGAGAAATACGCGCGCCGATGGACATTGCCTTCCAGCGACGGAAGTGCACCTTGCCGGCGCCGTCTTCCATTTTCTTAGTAAGGTTTCCTCGAAGTTGAGCTGCCATGCTACACCGTCCTGATTCGCGGATCGATCAGGATATAGAGCATATCCACCACGATATTGATGATGATGAACGTCACGGCAACAACCAACACTACACCCTGAACGAGCATGGTGTAGTTGGACTGAATGCCGGACAGAATGGCCATGCCCATGCCGGGCAGGTTGAAAATGACCTCAATAACGACCGCGCCGCCGATAAGGTAGCCAATGCGAAGGCCAAGAACGGTAACGGGCGTAATAAGAGCATTGCGCAGCACGTTGCGGCCAATAACGACACCCTTCGGAATGCCGGCGCCAAGCGCGGTGCGCACGTAGTCTTTATCGAGTTCTTCGACCATGGAGGTACGAATAACACGAGTGAGCTGGCCAGTGACGGGAATAGCCAGGGCGATAGCGGGCATCGCCATGCGGGCGAGCCAGCCAGCCGGGTCTTGCGCAAAGCTGGGCAGCGCACCGGATGCGGGCAGCACATGCAGCATAGACGAGAACAGCAAGATCATGAGAACCGCAAGCCAGAAAGAGGGCGTAGCAATAGCCGCGATTGAGAACACGCGGATAACTTGGTCGGGCCATTTGTCTCGATACACGGCGGAAACAATGCCGAGGATGGTCGCAAGAACCACCGCGATAATCAAGCCCATAAACGTAAGCTGCAGCGTAACCGGCAGTGCCTGCGCAACGCGATCGGTGACCGATGCGTTGTTGGCGCCATAGGTGCCAAGGTCGCCCTGAACAAGGCCGACCATGAAGTTGCCGTACTGCACAAGCACCGGATCATTCAAGCCATGCTCTTCACGATACTGAATGACCTGAGCTTCTGACGCATTTTCGCCAAGGACCGAATATGCCTGGTCGATCGGCGAAAGCGACATGAGGAAAAACACGAGGATAGTGACGCCGATGATCATGATTGGCAGAGCGATCAAGCGTCGGCCAATCAATCTGAGGAGGTTGCTCACCGTGTTCCCCCTTTCGCAATCGTGCGGGCATTGCCCGCTTCCCTAAAAAAACAAGCCTGCGCTTCCCCGTCAAAGGCAAGAGAACAGACTTATTGATTATACAGAAAAGGCCGCTCACCGATGAATAAGAACCGCTGTTTTCTCGAGATGAATTCGAACGCAGACCCCCTCCCCCGCAGACGGATTAAATTCGACGGCAAACGGCAATATTCAAGCGCGAACGGTTAGTTCATTCTCCATCGAATTCAAGTTTTCGCCATGGAAACCGCACATCAACGTTTCAACAACAAAAAAAGGAACGCGCCGAAGCGCGTTCCTTAAAACATCAGATGACTTCTCTGCGTTAGTTGGCAGCAGCGGAAGCGTCGATGAAGACCAGGCCCGTGGTCGCGATGGGCTTGAAGCCTGCGATCTTGTCGGCCCAGTAGCCGGTTGCAACCTCGCGATGGAACAGCGGGTACAGCGGGCAGTATTCGGCGATGATGTCGAAGCACTGGTTCCACAGCTCCTGCTGAGCCTTCTCGTCGGCCTCTTCGCGAGCCTCCTGCATGAGCTCCTGGAGCTCCTTCCACTTGCCGTCGGCAGCCTTGGCCCAGCAAGAACGGCCACGGGTCCAGGTGTTGTCGCCGTACCACCAGCTCATGAGCAGGTCAGGGTCGTTGCCGAAGCAGGTCGGGTCGCCAGGGGTGAGCATCACGTCGTAGTCAAGCACGGAATCGGACTCAGCGAGGGCAGACCAGTTGATCTTCTCTTCCTGAATCTCGCACTTAACGCCAGCAGCCTCGAGGTCGTTCTTAATCTGAGCAGCAAGCCCCTTGACCCAGTTGTTGTTGGTGAGAAGCTTGAAGGAAAGGTCGCTCACGCCAGCCTCTTCGAGCAGCTTCTTGGCCTTCTCGGTGTCGTAGGTGTACACCGTTTTAGCCTCATGATAGTTCTTGTGGTCCTTGGGCAGGAAGCCAGTAACCTTGCTTGCATGGCCAGCCATCTGGTTGCTGATGAGCTTGTCAACGTCGATAGCGTAGAAGAATGCCTGACGAACGCGATAGTCGTCGAAAGGAGCCTTCAGCGTGTTGAACATAAGGAACGGCTGGTTGAAGCCCTGAACGTACTCAACGGTAGCGCCAGCAGCGGAAAGCTGGTCGGCGTTGGCGTCGGGAACGTTCTCCATAACCTGAACCGTGGCCTCCTGCAAAGAGGTGGTACGGGCGGTTTCGTCGAGCTGGATGAACCACTGCATCTTGTCGGCGGTAGCCTTGTGCTCGCCGTTGTAGTTGGCGTTGGGCAAAAAGTCAATTTCGCCGCCGTCGTCGCCATTGATGGAGTCGTACATCCACGGGCCAGAGCCGATAGGCTTGGTCTTCAGGTCGTCCTCGGTGAGGCTCTTCGGGAAAACCTTAACGACAGACAGACGACCCTCGAGCAAGCTTTCGAAGGGATACTTCAGCGTGAAGGTGACGGTGGTTTCATCTTTCTCGGCAACGGCGTCGATGAAGGAAAGGAATGCACCGTAGGTGGCGTCGGCCATGTTAAGCTCGAACGCGTTCACAACGTCAGCAGCGGTAACAGCGGTGCCGTCGGAGAACTTAGCACCGTCGCGAAGAGCAACTTCATACTCGGTTTCGGAAACCTTGACCGGCTTGTCGGCAGCAAGGGCATTATAGGTCTTGTAAGTGTGCAGATCGAGGTCGTACAGACCCTCGAAAACATGCCAGGTCGCAGCAAGCATCAGAGCAGAGCTGTTACCAATGGGGTTCACGTTGGTGGACGTGTAAGCGCAAGCGCCGGTCAGCGTGCCGCCCTCAGCCGCGGTCGCGGTGGAGCCGGTAGCGCCTTCAGAGCCAGCGTCGCTTCCGCCGCCGCAACCAGCAAGGCCCAGGCCGACAGTGGCAGCAGCCACAGCGGAACCAGCAACGAACGTGCGGCGATCGAGGTTAAACGAGTTTTCCATGATCCTCCCTTTCAAAAAGGTACAGTCGATGCCCAACCTTCCAAGCAAAGCATCAAAGCGCCCACGGCTCACATTAGAGGCCGTGCAAGTAAGGCGCGGGCAAAATTCAAAAAAGAACCCTGCCCGAGCCCAGCACGAATGCATCGCTCCCTGTGCGCAATGCCCTTCCCTCTTCAAGCCGACAAGTAGAATACCCCAAATTCGAAACGTTTCAGGCGTGGGGTAATGACTTGTAATATTTAAGGGTGCTTTCGGCGGTAAGCGGCATCTTTAACCGCACGAACGGCACAAAAAAAGGCCGGCCATTCGGCCAGCCTTTTTTCAATCAAGCATGCTGAGCTCGTTTTGTCAAAAAGCCCAAAGGGCGATTCAAAAAAGAGCTTACGCGTTGAAGAGCTCGATGGTGTCGCCGTCTTTCAACGTAACCATGGCCTTCTTCCAGGTGCGGGTGCGACCCGGCTGCATACGAACGCGCTTCGGCTTCGACTTGACGTTCAGGGTGTTCACCTTCGTCACGGTCACATTGAAGATAGCTTCGATGGCCTGGCGAATCTCAACCTTGTTGGAGTCTTTGGCGACTTCGAAGGTGTAGGTGTTCTTGTTCATCATGTCGTAGCTGTGCTCGGTGATAACCGGGCGAATGATGACCTCGCGGGGATCCTTCATTATGCAAGCACCTCCTCGAGGCGTTCCAGGGCGGCCACGGTCAGAACGAGCTGCTTGTTGTCGACGAGCTCGTAGGTGTTGGCGGCCGAGACGGGAATGATGTTGACGTTCTCGAGGTTGCGGAACGAAAGGAAGGTGTTCACGTCGTCGTCAGCGATAACAACGGTAGCACGAACCTTGTCGAAGCCCAGGGCCTCCATGGAAGCCTTCGCATCTTTGGTGCGAGGAGCCTCGAAGGCGAACTGGTCAACCACGGTGAGCTGCTCGTCGGCCAGCTTAGCGGAAAGCGCAGAGCGCATAGCAAGCTTGACTTCCTTGCGGTTCACGCGGAACGCGTAAGAACGGGTGTGGGGACCGAACACGGTGCCGCCGCCAACCCACTGAGGGGAGCGGATGGAACCCTGGCGGGCACGACCGGTGCCCTTCTGACGCCACGGCTTCTTGCCGCCGCCGCGAACTTCGCCACGGGTCTTGGTGTTAGCAGTGCCCTGACGCAGGCCGGCGCGATAGGCACGCACGACCGTGTGCATCACGTGGATGTTCGGCTCGATGCCGAACACGGCGTCGTTCAGCTCGACGGATTTAACCGTCTTGCCCGCGACGTCTTTGATGTCAATAGTAGCCATTGTGGTGTTTCTCCTAATAAAGCGGGGCACTAGGCCATGCGGACGCGAACGATGCCGTTCTTGCCGCCCGGGACGGCGCCCTTCACGAGGATCAGGTTCTGCTCAGCGTCAACGCGAACAACCTCGAGGTTCTTCACGGTAACGGTGTCGCAGCCCATGTGACCCGGAAGGCGAACGCCTTTGAAGACGCGGGAAGGCGTGGCGCACTGGCCGATGGAACCGGGAGCGCGATGGAAGTGAGCGCCGTGTCCGCCAGGGCCGCCAGCGAAGCCGTGGCGCTTGATAACGCCAGCGAAGCCTTTACCCTTGGAAGTGCCGGTAACGTCGACCTTCTTCACGTCGGCGAAAGCTGCAACGGTCTGCAGGTCGCCGGTCTTGTACTCAGAAGCATTCTCGACGCGAACCTCACGCAGGTAGCGAACAGGCTCGGTGCCGAGCTTGGCGAAATGGCCGCCCATGGGCTTGGTGATCTTCTTGGGCTTGATGGCGCCAAAACCAAGCTGAACAGCTTCGTAGCCGTCGGTAGCGGCGGTCTTCACCTGGCAAACCTTGTTGGGCTCAGCCACGATGATAGTGACGGGCACAACCTGGTCGTCCTCGTTGAAGATCTGAGTCATACCGATCTTTTTGCCGTAGATAGCGTTGATCATCTCATGCACTCCTTACAGCTTGATCTCGATGTCGACACCAGCCGGGAGGTCGAGGCGCATCAGCGAATCAACCGTGTTCGGGGTGGGCTCGAGAATATCGATCAGGCGCTTGTGCGTGCGCATCTCAAACTGCTCGCGAGAGTCTTTGTCGACGTGCGGGCCTTTGACAACGCAGTACAGGTTGCGCTCGGTGGGCAGAGGGATAGGTCCGGAAACCTTGGCACCGGTCTTCTGGGCGGTGTCGACGATGAGTTTGGTGGACTGATCCACGATCTCATGGTCGTAGCCCTTCAGGCGGATGCGAATCTTCTGATTAGCCACTTTCATTTCCTCCATGAATTAAGCGGTTCGCCGATTAGGCGTTGCCGCCGGCCTTGCTGATAATATCCGCAGCCACGTTCTTGGGAACGGGCTCGTAGGAATCGAACTGCATGGTGTACGTCGCACGGCCCTGCGTACCAGAACGCAGGTCGGTGGCGTAGCCGAACATCATACCCAGAGGCACCTTCGCAGAGATGGCCACAGCGCCGCTGCGCTGCTCCTGGCCCTGAATCATGCCGCGGCGGCTCGGGATGTCGCCCATGACGAAGCCGGTGTACTCATCGGGAGTTTCGACTTCGACAGCCATGACGGGCTCGAGGATGACGGGGTCAGACTTGCGCAGAGCGTCCTTGATGGCCATAGAGCCAGCAACCTTGAAGGCGGCTTCAGAGGAGTCGACTTCATGGTAAGAACCGTCGATGAGCTCGACACGAACGTCCTCGACCGGGTAGCCAGCCAGAACGCCAGAATGCAGCGCTTCCTGGATGCCCTTGTCGATAGCGGGGATGTATTCCTTGGGAACAACGCCGCCGACGATCTTGTTCTCGAACAGGTAGCCCTTGCCAGCTTCCTGCGGGTACATGTTGATGACCGCATGGCCGTACTGGCCGCGACCACCGGACTGACGCACGAACTTGCCTTCGGCGCCGAGCACTTCGTGGCCCGGACGCTCGCGGTAAGCAACCTGCGGCTTGCCGACGTTCGCTTCGACCTTGAACTCACGGAGCAGACGGTCGATGATGATCTCGAGGTGCAGCTCGCCCATGCCAGCGATGATGGTCTGGCCGGTCTCGTGGTTGGTGGACACACGGAAAGTCGGGTCCTCCTCAGCCAACTTCTGCAGCGCGAGGCTCATCTTGTCCTGCTCAGCCTTGGTCTTAGGCTCGACAGCGATGTCGATAACAGGATCAACGAACTCCATGGACTCAAGGATGATAGGAGCATCCTCGGAGCACAGGGTGTCGCCCGTGGTGGTGTTCTTCAGACCAACAACGGCAACGATGTCGCCAGCGGCGCAAGTGTCGATGTCGACTCGCTGGTTGGAGTGCATCTGCAGCAGGCGGCCGATACGCTCGTTCTTGTCCTTGGTGGCGTTGACCACGTAGGAACCGGAATCAAGCTTGCCCGAGTACACACGCAGGTACGTGAGCTTGCCAACGAAGGGGTCGGTCATAATCTTGAAGGCCAAAGCCGAGAAGGGACCCTTCGGGTCGGCTTCGCGGGTGTCTTCCTCGCCAGTCTCGGGGTTGGTGCCCTTGATGGCGGGGACGTCGCCCGGAGCAGGCAGGTAATCGACAACGGCGTCGAGGAGTTCCTGAACGCCCTTGTTCTTATAAGCGGAACCCACGAAGACAGGGTTAATCTTGCAAGCGATTACACCCTTGCGCAGAGCAGCCTTGAGCTCTTCAACGGAGAACTCTTCGTCCATGAGGACCTTCTCCATGAGTTCGTCGTCGCAGTCGGCTGCGGCGTCCACGAGCTCCTGGCGGTAGATGGCTGCATCGTCGGCAAACTCGGCCGGGATGGCGTCCATCGGCTCGGGGTAGGTCATGCCCTTGTCATCGGCCTTGAAGTCCCATGCGGTCATGGTAACGAGGTCGATAACGCCCCAGAAGTTGTCCTCAGCGCCCATCGGCAGCTGAGCGGCAACTGCATTCGCGCCCAGACGATCCTTCATCGTCTGAATCGCATGCAGGAAGTCGGCGCCGACGCGGTCATACTTGTTGATGAACGCGATGCGAGGAACGCCATAGCGCTCGGCCTGACGCCAAACGGTCTCAGACTGAGGCTGAACGCCAGCAACGGCGTCGAAAACGGCAACGGTGCCGTCGAGAACACGGAGGGAACGCTCGACCTCAGCGGTGAAGTCAACGTGGCCCGGGGTGTCGATGATCTGGAAGCGATAGGTTTCGCCATCTTTCTTCCAGAAGCAGGTGGTAGCAGCAGCGGTAATAGTTACGCCGCGCTCCTGTTCCTGAACCATCCAGTCCATGGTGGCAGCGCCATCGTGGACTTCGCCGATTTTGTGCGTCTTGCCCGTGTAGTACAGGATACGCTCGGTCGTGGTGGTTTTACCGGCATCGATGTGAGCCATGATGCCAAAGTTACGGGTGAGATTAAGGTCGTTTGCCTTTGCCATTATCTCTCACGCCCTACCAACGATAGTGCGAGAATGCACGGTTGGATTCAGCCATCTTGTAGAGGTCTTCGCGCTTCTTGACAGACGCGCCAGTGTTCTCGGCGGCGTCCATGATTTCAGCAGCAAGACGCTGAGCCATGGTGTGCTCCTTGCGCTTACGGGAGAAGTCGACGATCCAACGGATGGCGAGGGTGGTGGCACGACGGGGGTTGACTTCCATCGGCACCTGGTAGGTTGCGCCGCCGACACGCTTGGGCTTGACCTCAAGGGTGGGGCGAACGTTGTCCATAGCCTTCTTGAAGACGCTGAGGGCGTCCTGCTGGGTCTTCTCGGCGACGATGTCGAACGCACCGTAGACGATACGCTCGGCGAGGGACTTCTTGCCGTCGAGGAGGACTTTGTTGATCAGCTGAGTGACCAAACGGTTGTTGTACACGGCGTCCGGCTGAACTTCGCGACGGACTGCTGCTGCACGACGAGGCATAAATGTGCTCCTTGGTGATTGTGCGCGCTTCCGGGGATCTCCCCATTAGGCCTTTATCGGCCCGCGCGACTTACTCATACTTATTTCGGGCGCTTAGCACCGTAACGGCTGCGAGCCTGCATGCGGTTATTCACAGCAGCGCAGTCGAGGGCGGCGCGAATAATCTTGTAACGCACGCCCGGGAGGTCCTTAACACGGCCACCGCGGATAAGCACCATGGAGTGCTCCTGCAGGTTGTGACCGATGCCAGGAATGTAGGCGGTAACCTCCATGCCGTTGACGAGACGAACACGAGCAACCTTACGGAGTGCAGAGTTCGGCTTCTTCGGGGTGGTGGTGTACACACGCGTGCACACGCCACGCTTCTGGGGGTTGCCCTTGAGCGCCGGGGTCTTCTTCTTGTCGACCTGCTTGGCGCGGCCCTTGCGGACCAGCTGGTTAATAGTAGGCAAAGCTTCTCCTTCAAATCTTACGGCTTGCCGGCACTTTCCAGCGACCTGCACAAGCTCGTTCTTGCCTGGGCTGAGTGGGTCAGCCCCTCCCCTGGCCTTGCGCTTCCCAAGCTCAATGTTCAACCCAGGAGCTCGAAAACCGTTCGGCCTTGCCTGCGGCCTGGCAGCACGCCGGCGCAAACAAACGTCCCTCGCGAAACGCAAGGCGAAACTTTACCATCGTCAAAATAGAGTGTCAAACGCCACGCACCCGGGCGTATCTATTTGTCTTAGATATCGTTTTCCCAGTTCACAGCCCTTTTGATCATAATTAAGTCGAGGAATTGTGAACGAATCGGCAAAAAAATCTTGAACCAATCAACGGTTTGTGGAAGGAAACGCAAAAATGCAATGTATATATTGCATTACGAAACGGAAGCCCATTCTCATGCACCTCACAAGGAAACGCCGCGCTCAAAAGGCACGTTTTCCAGCGCGAAAACAACGACAGTATGCCGTCTCGAGACAACCATTGCATGAACCGCGGACAAAGCATCGTTTTTTTTAAAGCACGCCCGTCAATAGTCGCTCTTCCGAAACAGAACAAATGATTGTCGCTTTTCCAAATCGCCCTCATAAAAAAGGAAGCCGCAAAACGCAGCTTCCAGAACAATATGTAATTTCAAGGAACGCGTAAACCCGTTACGCAAGTTCGCTATTTCGCAAAACCAATTTTCTTTTCGTCTTCGGTATTGAAAAGCTGGCGATGCTCGTCAGACTCTTCAATCCCATGACGATCCGCATAGCCCGTAAGCATGAGCGTCAAGGCGCCGTCGCCCGTGATATTGCACGCAGTGCCGAAGCTATCTTGCAGGGCGAATACGGTGAGCACGAGCGCCGTGGCCGTATCGCCGAAACCGAGCACGCCCGTAATAAGGCCAAGCGATGCCATAACGGTGCCGCCGGGAACGCCGGGAGCGCCAATGGCGAATACGCCAAGCAGCAGGCAGAACAAAATCATGGTAGAAAGCTCGGGCATGGATCCATTGATCATTTGACCAATGGTCATAACGAAGAAGACCTCCGTGAGCACTGAGCCGCACAAATGGATGTTGGCGAACAGCGGAATGCCAAAGCTCACCATATCGCGACGCAGCGGAGGCACAGCGCGATTGGCGCCCTGAAGCGCAACGGCGAGCGTCGCAGCGGACGACATGGTGCCAACAGCCGTCAAATACGCGGGGCCGTATTGGCGAAGAACCTTCAACGGATTCTTTCCCGAATAAGCACCGGCGATTCCGTACAGAATAGCAAGCCAGATGTAATGGCCGACGATGACGATAAGCACCACCGCAAGGAACACGGGCAGCTGACGCGTAATGGTGCCCTCATATGCAAGACCGCAAAACGTCGTAGCGATAAAGAACGGCAGAATCGGAATAACCACGCGCGTCACAATGGCCAAAACGATACGCTGGAACTCGTCGAGCAGCTTGCACATGAGATCGGCATGCGTCCATACCGCAGCAAGGCCAAGCAGAATGGAAAGCACAAGCGCACTCATAACAGGCATGATTTGCGGAATATCGAGCTGGAATACGATATCGGGCAGCTCTTTGAGCCCATCAACCGACGTGGCGATAGACAGGTTGGGAATGATCGCGTAGCCAGCGAGCATCGAGAACAACGCGGCACCAATGCTCGAGCAATACGCGATAAGCACAGCCACGCCCAGAATGCGCGACACGTCCGAGCCGAGCTTGGTGATGGACGGCGCAATAAAACCGATGATAATAAGCGGAACGCAGAACATAATGACCTGGCCGAGCACGTACTTGACCGTCACAACCACGTTCATAACCGCCTCGTTGGCAACAAGGCCAACAAGAATGCCCACGACCACCGCCACGAGCAAGATAAACGGCAGACTGGTGAAAAACTTCTTCATGAAAACCTCCGTGCTAATATGCGGCACAAGCCCGCAAACGCAAACAATACCATGTTATGCGGCCCACAACGACGAGGCATGAGGACTCATGGATTAGCGGACGAAAACGTTCGTGAAAGCCAGCCAGAAGAAGATGACGCACGCCGGCACAGCGCCTAAGCGACGTGAAAGGCGTACATCATAATCGACTGATTCGCGATTGCATTCGCGTCCCAAGTTTTCGCGGTATTCACACTGGAATACGGGTCGTTGATTTGAATCGTGCCGTCGCTCGAAATGCCTCGCGCAACGAAGAAGTGACCGCTATCGGTGAAATCACCAGGACCTACGTTAACGATCACGACGAAGCCGTTTTTAAGATAGCGAACGAGGCTTGCTGCGGAGGGAGAGAATTCCTCGCACGCAAGGCCAAGCTTTCCGGCATCATCAACAAGAAATTCGCCGATGGTCCCTTCCCCATCGACCGCATACCCATCGGCGGTCGCAAGGGCGGCCATGTCGGCGGGCGACTTGTCGGTTTTGCCCGTGAGCGCCATATAGACCATAGAAAGCGACGTGGGACAGCATCCCGTAGAACCAAGAGCGGCGCCGCAATACTCGACATAGCCCCAACGCTGATCCCATTGTTTCAAGTCGGGAACCGATCCCCGCGCCACGGTATCAGAGTACGCCGCACCCGAACTTGCAGGATATCGATCGGGAAAATCGGCAACATAATCAAGAGCCTCGGGGTCTTTAGCGGCAAGTTCCAGCATTTTCTGCTGGTAGTGCTCCCCCGTTTTACCAAGAGCGACTACATTATTCACAATGCTCACGATACGCGGGTCATCAGATTGAGCTTCGAGAGATTCGCGCGTTTTTGCATCTAAACTCGCGGGCAATAGAGAGAAATCCGCAATTTCCGCATCACCAGAAGCATCCCCGTCTTCGCCTGGAACGCTTTCTACTTCCTCAAAAGTATCCAACGAGGCAATTTCGGGAGTATGCCCGAAACGAGAAGCAACAACCATCAGCGAAAAGATAACAAGAACCGCAACGACACAAATGACGACAGATCTTGGAATCGACGAGAGAGACGACAGCGAAGCCGCGATATAACGAACACCACGATAATCGGAACGAAACGACCTGCCATGCATCCGTGAATGAGAATTATGGCTACCGGCATGATCTCCACCGGCATCTCGGGCATTCTTAGGTCGATGAGCACTGCGCCCCGAAAGATCGAAAATATCATCATCAAAGGAGACGTCTTTTTTCGAAGCCTGCCTACGCTCAAGGCGGACGCGAGCAGCATCACGCGTTTCGTTTTCGATTGATATTTTCTTGTCTTCGTCGTTCGGCAACACGCGCGAATCCTTCTTATATAGATAACAGCAATTCGTATCAGCAATGAGCTAGCTAGAGGCGCTTGGCTTTTTCAACCGTTGCCAAAAGGCTCTCGATGACCGCCGAACGCATGCCTTTCTCCTCGAGCACGCGAAGGCCTTCAATGGTCGTACCGGCAGGCGAACAGACAGCATCTTTCAGCGCGGCGGGATGCTGGCCCGTTTCGAGCACCATACGGGCCGAGCCCGCAACGGCAGCCGCGGCCATGCGATATGCCGATGCCCTGGGCAACCCTTCGGCAACGCCAGCATCGGCCATGGCCTCGATGAACATATATACATATGCTGGGGAACAACCTGCGACGGCAGTTGCGGCATCGAAAAGGTGCTCAGAGAGCACCTCGCCTTCGCCAAACGATTGGACGAAAGCCATGACGCGAGCCTTGTCAGCCTCGTCAATCCCGTCGCCATACGCAACAGAAGTCATACCGCAGCCAATGGCAGCAGGTGTATTGGGCATCAATCGCACGATTTTTTTCGCGCCCGTTTTTTCGACAAGCCATGAAAGCGTTTTGCCAGGAGCAATGGAGACTACGATCGCCTCGCTCGAAAGCGAGGGCGCGACTTCGGCAATAACCGATTCGTACATTTGAGGTTTGACGGCCAAAATAACCATCTCGGCTTTTGCCGCATCGCCATTGTTCGAAGCCACATTGACACCGAATTCCGCATGAACGGCATCGAGCGTTTTCTGCGTGCGCGCGGAAACGATGATATCGCCAGGTTCGCACAAGCCAGCAGAAAGCACGCCAGAAAGCATAGCGCGGCCCATATTGCCGCACCCAACAAAACCAATCTTATGCATAAGGCCCACCTTAAAAGAGGAAGTTCGAACTCGCATCGCAGAGCCTTCCCGCCCGCGCCGAAGACATCGGACCGTAGCACAAAGCCGCATGGAGAACGCTCTGGAAGCGATTCATCCGCAAATGCTGCAAACCATTCCCAAAACGTTCTTTCGCATCGTTTTGGAAATGGTTTGCGGAATAACCCACAATATCGCGTCGCAGACGATACCGTGCGAAAGCAAGAGGCCGGCCCCGAAAGGCCGGCCTTTCAATTAAGCCGCGAGAATCGGCGCAGCAACCTGCTTCTTGCGGGAAAGGACGCCCGGCATCCATACGCTCTTGCCGGTGACGTCGATGCCGAAGACCTTGTTCACGAATTCGGTATCGCCTTCGCAAATGAACTGGCTGCCCTCAGCCAGAATGTCGGTCGCGAAGAAGAGCACGAATTGGTAGCCCTTCTCAGCAACGAGAGCCTTGATGGCCTCGCGAATCTCAGCCTCGCGACCAAGCACGGCCTGAAGGTCGACGGTTTCGAACTGGCCGATATAAACCTTGTTGCCATTCGAAAGCTCGAATTCCTTCGCATCGGCGTTCACGATTTTATCGACAGGCAGCTCGGCCGGGTTGGAACGGCACTTGAAGATGCTCATGCCGTACTCCACCGGGTCAACACCGACGAATTCGGCCGTTTTCGCGATGATGTCGCGATCGAAGTTCGTGGTGGTGGGAGACTTCATGATCACCGTGTCGGTGAGCATGGCGCCCAACAGCACGGCGGCGATAGCCTTAGGCATTTCAATGCCCTCGATGCCGAACTCGCGAGCAACGATCGCACAGGTCGAGCCAACAGGCATGGCGTTGTAGCGCAGCGGCTGCGCGGTGGTAAGGCCGCCCAGGCGATGGTGGTCGACGATTTCGACGATCTCGGCATTCTCGAGGCCCTCGGCGGACTGCAGCGCCTCGCTGTGGTCGACAAGAATCACCTTATCGCCTTCGCCCACACCCTCGATGAGGCGCGGGGTCTCGATGCCATTCTCGGAAAGAATCCACTCGGTCTCGGGCGGGAGGCCGCCGAGGCGAACAGCTTCGTACGTCACATCTTCGCCATTCTTCTTGGCGAGTTCGTTCTTCAGATAGGCATAGCCAATCGCAGCCGAAATCGCGTCGTTATCGGGATTCTTGTGACCGAACACCAGAATCGAAGGCATAGGGTTTCCTCCTTGTTTCACTTCATACAAATCGCAGCGAAACAGTGTACCATGGCAGAATCACGCGAGCCCGTTCGTGTGCAATGACCCATAGAATTCCCAGCAGAAAGGCCAAACATGAGGATTCTTGGCATTCGAGATATTATTGGCCCCATTATGATTGGCCCGTCGAGCAGCCACACCGCGGGCGCGCTTCGCATCGCGAGCATGTGCCGCCGTTTGCTCGCGGGCGAACCTCGCCAGGTGGCCTTTCATCTATACGGCAGCTTTGCCCACACCTATCGCGGACACGGCACCGACAAAGCCCTTGTCGCAGGCCTGCTCGGCATGGCGGCCGACGACGAACGCATTCGCGATTCATTCGAAATCGCCAAACAACAAGACTTAAGTTTCACATTCGAGCCGCGTCCGAACGAGCCGATGCCCCACCCCAACACCGTATGCATCGAAGTCACCGATTCCACAGGTTCTCATGTTTCCATGCGTGGAGAAAGCATTGGCGGAGGCGCAGCGGTCATCACACGCATCAACGGCATCGACGTTCGCCTGACGGGCGAATATCACAGTATCGTCGTGAAGCAACGCGACGTGGCAGGCGTGCTCGCGCACATCGCGACATGCCTTTCGGTATTCGACGTGAATATCGCCACCACAAAGCTGTTCCGCGAACGAAAAGGCGAGCTCGCCTACACCATTATGCAAACCGATGACGAAATCGATGAGCGCGTGGCCGCAAGCATCGCGAAGCATCCAGATATCTTCGACGTGCGCATCGTGAAAAGCGATCGAGCGAGCGAAGCAGTTGCCCCCGTGAAAGGCAATGCGGAAAACGCCGGCGGTTTCGCCGCCGAATTCACCCCGCAGGAAGCCGCCGCCCGTTTTGAAGAACTCGATTTTGCATGCGGAGCAGAAATGCTCGCCTATTGCGAACATGAAGGCATCGCAATTTCTGAGGCAATGTGCCGCCGCGAACGGTGCATGCTTGCAGCCGATGGCGTCGCGGTCGACAACACACGACGCTATTTGGAACGCGTGCTTTCCGTTATGCGCGAATCGGCAACCGCGCCCATAACATCACCCGTGCGTTCGATGGGCGGCCTCATTGGTGGAGAGGCAGCCGCGCTTTCGAAACTCGAGGCCAAAACAGATAGCGGCACGGCCAACGCATGCATCGCCGACCCTATGCTCGCCCGCGCAACCACGTATGCCATGGCAGCGCTCGAAACAAACGCGTCTATGGGGCGCATTGTCGCGGCCCCCACAGCCGGTTCTTCGGGCGTCGTGCCTGCAATGCTTTTAGCGGCGCAAGATGAACATGGATTCAGCGATGAAGAACTCATCAACGCTTTAGCGAACGCAGCCGCAATTGGATATTTGATCACGAGGAATGCTACGGTTGCTGGAGCCGAAGGCGGCTGCCAAGCCGAAGTTGGCGCCGCGAGTGCCATGGCCGCAAGCGCGGCATGCGAGCTTTTCGGGGGAACGCCCGCGCAATGCTTCGCCGCAGCGAGCAATGCGCTTTGCGGGCTCATGGGCCTTGTGTGCGACCCCGTCGCAGGCCTGGTCGAAGCGCCCTGCCAGAAGCGCAACGCCACGGGCGTCGCCAACGCAATCGTATCGGCGCAAATCGCGCTCGCAGGCATTAGCAACCTCGCGAACTTCGACGAAACCGTTGAAGCCATGCGGCGCGTGGGCAATTCCCTTCCCTTCGAGCTTCGAGAAAGCGCGCTCGGCGGCCTTGCCGCAACGCCTTCCGCATGCGCATTCTGCGAAGGCTGCATGAACTAGCAAACCAACAGGATGTGTTAAATGCTCGTAGCGTTTAACACATCCGTCTCACCCTTTTCGCACAGGAACGCTAGCGAACCACTTCCCCTTTATAGCCCGTGATGCCGCCGATATTCTCAACCTTGGTGTAACCCGAACGCTTCAAAAACGAGAGCGCTTGACCGCTTCTCGACCCCGTGAGGCAATGGACGAAAATCGGAGTCTCCTTTTCCGGATATTCCTGAAGCACGCGCTTAATGTCGTTAAGGGGAATATTGACGCTCCCGGGAATATGACCCTGTCCATATTCCTCTTCACTACGTACATCGATCAAAACCGCGCCATCGGTCGCGCGCCATCGGTCAACGCCCCTGTTAATAGTGGCTCCTGTAATCAGGTCCATAAAGCTCATGCGATGCTCCCCATCTTTCTTCAAACGCCCTCGCAAAGCGGCGACACGTTTGTGCGCCGACGTTGGATTTCAACTAGAGTCCACTGGTAAAATACCAATATTACAGTCATTTGTAAGGAGGTTCTCGTGCTTTAAAGCGGCAAAATCTGGATGACCAGAGCGACAGCCCCCGTTTTTTGCTGCTCAACCAGGCAACCGGCATGGGTCCATCGCCGACGCACCAGGCACCGACACCCCTTCCATTGCCCGCAAAGCTCGCCTACCCGAAGCCCCAACTCCCCCGCCAACCTGTTAAACGCTACGAGCACTTAACAGGTTGGTGTCCACCGGCCCCAAACAGCAAGGAGCGTTTGAGCATGCTACCTGTTTTTCTTCAAGGATTATCGTTGGGGCTGGCATTTCTTGCCCCTATCGGCATGCAGAACCTCTTCGTCATCAACAGCGCGTTAAGTCATACGTTCGGTCGAGCGCTGGCGACGTCTCTGGTAGTTGTGTTCTGGGACATCTCCCTGGGAGTTACGTGTTTCTTGGGAGCCGGGGCGCTCATGGATGCGTTTCCGTGGCTTAAGAAAATCATGCTGGGGCTTGGCGGCCTGCTGGTTATATACATAGGCATAGGCCTTATTAGGACGGAAGCGAGCTTGGATGGCGGCAAAGACGTCAACCAGCCATTCTTGAAGATCATCGTTGCCGCATTCGTTGTGACATGGCTCAACCCACAAGCCCTCATCGATGGCACCATGATGTTGGGGGCATTCAGGGCGACGCTACCGGCAGGCGGCGACCTTCCCTTCATCTTCGGCTTCACGTCGGCAAGCTTCATTTGGTTCAACGGCCTTGCCATTGCGTCGAACTTGCTCGGAGCCAAAATCAATACGCGTGCCCTTACCTGGCTCAATCGCCTTTGCGGCATTGTGATTATTTGCTACGGAGCAAAGCTGCTTTTCGATTTGGCAAGAATGATTTTCGGATAAAACGTCCCCACAAAACAGCAGCCAACGGCACAACGGTCCAACCGCTAGCAAACCAACGACGCTTTAAGCGCGTCGCCCTTTATCGCCATCGCCCTTGTCGCGTTCCGCGTCCTTTTGATTCCGACCGACGCGCACGTGAGCCTTCCAAACCTTCTGAACGTCGGTCTCGCATGCGTCGCGGCAGCCTTCCTCGTGGCTCCGCTCATCGACTCTACCGTCCCAGATTGCCAAACGGTTTTGACAAGCTTGGGCACCACCATTTTAGAAGCGGTAGCATGGGCAATGGCGGCGAGCGCCGCACGCCAAAGCCGAAAAACGCTTGTGGCAGCCGCGTTTGCACGCCTATGCGTTGCGTTCGGTCATCTTCTGGGCGCGTTAATCGCTCGAAGCATGCTCGTCCTTTCCAATGCAGACGCGAGCGCAATTCAGGCAGGCTCGCTCGTCTTCGTGTATTTCATGGTCGCGCTGTTCTTAGGACGCGCTTCGACGGAAGTTGCAACCAACGAACATGCGATCGCAGCCGGTAACGAGAGAGACATCCCAGGAAGAAACGTCCACGGCAGACAGCAGCAGGCAGCAAAAGAACATACCCGCCATGTCGGTCACGCTTGAGGTATCCCAGCTAGAGCATTCGATAGAAGCGAGCGCCGAGCAGCCAGCAAAGTTGCAAAAGAAAATGTCAGCAACTATGCATGGCAATCAGCGATCCTTCTGGTAAGGGCAGCAAGCTTTTCCGCTTGTGCTGATTGCCATGCGTTCCTCTTGTCCTTAGGCGAGCTTGCGAGCGAGCTCTCGCACCTCTTCCAACTTGGGCGACGATGCCATGCTGTCGCGCTCGGTCATACCGCTGATGGTGACAATGCCCTGGTCCTCCCACTTGCAGTACGCGCAGGTCGACTTGTACATAGCGATCGCCGCATCATAGACGCCCTCGCTGTGACTATCGAGCAAAAGGGCCGTCTTGGTGAACGGGAAGCCCGTAGCACCGAAGGCGTACAGGCGGTCGATGGCGGCCTTCTCCTGCGCAGTGATATCGAACCAGTAGATAGGCGAGGCGAAGACGACCATGTCGGCGTCTTTCAGCGACTCGATCACGTCGGCCATGCCGTCCTTCTGCACGCAAGTGCCCTCATGGGCGAAGCAGTACCGGCACCCCAGGCAACCAGCGATTTTCTTGCTTGCAACGCGGACGACCTCGACCGCATGGCCGGCCTCGTGCGCGGTCTCGGCAAACGTCTCGACCATGGTATCGGTATTGGCGCCCTTGCGCGGGCTGCCGCTCAATACAACGATATTCATAAAAATCTCCCTCCTTCATGCCGCAGGCGCGCGGCATATTACTTTGTTTTAACCAAAACGTATGGAGTTATTCAATCGCCTCGTTTCAGCTACTCTCACTCTTTAGAAGAATCGTTGCTGGAGACTTGGCATTAAATCAAGACACACCTTATTTCAGATATTCCTCAAAGAATGCCTTCAGCTTTCCAAACGGAATGACGTCCATCTGATCGTAGAGGTCGGTGTGGCTGGCACCGGGGATAATGAGCAATTCCTTGTTGTCCCCAGTCAGCTTGTTGTACGCGGTTTCGCTGAAATAGCGGGAGTGCGCCTTCTCGCCATGCACCAGCAGCACGGCGGAGCGAATCTCGCCGGCGTACTGCAAGATCGGCATATTCAAAAACGACAGCGAGGACGTCACGTTCCAGCCGCCATTGGAGCCCAGGCTGCGGGGATGGTAGCCTCGCGGAGTCTTGTAGTAGTCGTAATAGTCCGCCACAAACTGTGGCGCGTCATCGGGCAGCTGATCGACCACGCCACCCGCCAGCGCGTAGCTGTCATTTTTATAGTCCTCGGTGCGCTGCGCGTTCAGCGCTTTACGCTTTTCGAAGCGCGCCTGCTCGGAATCCTCGGCGTCAAAATAGCCGTTTGCGGTCACGCGGGTCATATCGTACATCGTAATAGCAGCAGTAGCCTTGATGCGGGTGTCGATGGCTGCTGCATTGACTGCCATGCCGCCCCAACCGCAGATACCGATGATGCCGATACGCTCCGGATCAACACTTTCCTGCACAGAGAGAAAATCCACCGCTGCGCAGAAGTCCTCGGTGTTGATGT